>PVBE012912708.1_pt1 | contig 18277 bp, 19 predicted proteins | sample 1631181 | NCBI WGS metagenome assembly PVBE01 (sample SAMN08397723, study PRJNA350692) | Marine metagenome, whole genome shotgun sequencing project. | isolation source: water | place: Pacific Ocean | collected 2012-04
AAAAATTGCGAAAGCTTGCAAAAAACAACAACATTGCACTCCTTGCTTCAACTAATAGACGTAGAAATAAGGATAAAAGCATATACCAACCGAGAGGTCGATGGGTCGTTGAAAGAACCTTTGGATGGTTACATTGGAATCATGGAATAAAAACTTGCTGGGCAAAGACAAAGGAATCGTTTTTAGCATTTGTTCAATTTGCTTGTTCAATTCATGTTTTTAAAGCTGTTGGAATTTTCGGATAAGCTCTAAAGTATTTAAGGCATTTTTCTATTATAGTATTATTTTTAATATAAAGTTTTTTCGCAAAGCATTGACTTTCGCAACTTCACATCGCTATCCTTAAAACTAAGATTGAAGTATTTTCAATTAGTTTATTTATTTAACCCCAAACTGAAGGGAAAGTAGGATGGTAATGAAGAATAAAAAGAAAGCTGCCCCGAAGCGTAAGGTGGCCAAAAAGACAGCTGCCAAGAAGACAGTCAAAAAACGTGTTGTTAAAAAAGCTGCTGTCAAAAAGGCAGTAAAAAAACGCGTAGTCAAAAAAGCCGTCAAAAAACGTGTAGTTAAGAAAACTGTTAAAAAGGCTGCTGCTAAAAAAGTAGTCAAAAAAGCAGTAAAAAAACGTGTAGTTAAAAAAGCTGCTCCTAAACGTAAAACAGCTGCTAAAAAAGCTACTACTAAGAAACGTGTAGTTAAAAAAGCTGCTCCTAAACGTAAAACAACTGCTAAAAAAGCTACTACTAAGAAACGTGTAGTTAAAAAAGCTGCTCCTAAACGTAAAACAACTGCTAAAAAGGCTGCTCCTAAAAAGCGTGTAGTCAAAAAGGCAGTAAAAAAACGTGTTGTTAAAAAGGCTGCTGCTAAAAAAGCTGTTAAAAAGCGTGTAGTTAAGAAAGCTGTCAAGAAACGCGTAGTTAAAAAAGCTGTTAAAAAGCGTGTAGTTAAGAAAGCTGTTAAGAAACGCGTAGTTAAAAAAGCTGCTACTAAACGTAAAACAACGGCTAAAAAGGCTGCTCCTAAAAAGCGCGTAGTCAAAAAGGCTGTTAAAAAGCGTGTAGTTAAGAAAGCTATTAAAAAACGCGTAGTCAAAAAGGCTGCTAAAAAGCGTGTAGTTAAGAAAGCTGCTCCTAAGCGCAAAGCTGTAAAAAGAAAAGCAGCTCCTAAGCGTAAAGCGGCCGCTAAAAAAGCTACTCCTAAGCGTCGCCCAATGAAAAAGCGACCTATGAGAAAAAAACGTGTTGCAAAACGCGCAAAGTAAATAGCTTTGAAAAAAAATAGAAACGTTTTGTTAATTCAAGGCGTTTCTATTTTTTTATTAAAATACTGCTACAATCTCTGAAACTTTGACATTCTGTCCAAGTTTCACAAAAAGCGAGTTACATTCGACCCAACGGTCTTTAGGTAAAAGTTGCCTAAGGACTATTTCTGTTTCATGTGGAGTATTTGTCTCTACCATACCAATCAGGTTTACAATACGATGAACATGAACATCTACACAGATGGCTGGTATATCAAAGGCCGAAGCCAAAACTAAACTAGCTGTTTTACGACCAATTCCCTTAATAGAGAGCAGCTCTTCCTCAGCATGAGGTACAAGACCGCCAAATTTATTTATAAGCTCTAAGCTAACGTTTTTGAGCGTTTTTGCCTTTTGCTTGTAAAAACCTAGGGAATAAAGAATAGATTCAAGCTCAGATAGCGATAAAGCCACGAGTGCTTAAGGACTAGTGGCTTTCTTAAGCAATTTGTGACATACAGGTAAGGTTTGAGTATCTCGAGCTCGTAAGCTCAAAAGACAACTGATCAAAATGAGACATGGATCCTTACCATATGTATCTATAACGTCAGACATCATAGTTTCCGGCATATCCTAAGTCACTTTTTGTAGCCGGTCTAAAACCTCAATGGCACTGTATTTGAAATTACTTAGTATTTGCAGGTGGAACGTCCGTATCTTCTAAAGCGATTGCAGGTGGCACATCTGCACTAGCAGGAGGCGGTACAATTGCTAAGATAGAAACGAATACACTTAATACTAATAGTGAAATGTTTTTTCGGTTATACATAACACAATCCTTGAGTTTTAATGAATTTAATGTAGAGTTAATTCTAACACTTAAAAGCTTATTAATAAACCCATTAAAAGTCAATCTATGATTTTCAACTTTTCAATACAATTTCTAAACTCTCACTACACACTTTTGCTACCATTTGTATACTCTATTACTATACCAATAAAGCTTTACGTTTTATGGTTTCTTATACGAGAAGCATACCCAATACAAAAGCGTGCACTTCCTTTACTTTTTTTATTAGGAATTATTTTTGGTGCCATTACAGAAGAGACAACTTGGCTTTTAAAAATGGTCCGACTTTTTCTTTTAGATAAGGTTGGAATCGAACTAATAAGTGAACAAACTTTTACAATTTTCAAGCGTTTTTCATGGTTCTTCTTTATTGTACAAATGCAATCAATAAGTTTATTAATTACTAGTCTTTTTCATCGAGAATATAAAATATCAACTACTAATAAGTTGTTATTTTTCTGTGGAATGCCCTTTGGAACATACTTCTTGCTCAGTATGTTTATAGATTTTCACACGGTTCAATACATGACCGCTATAAAACTTGCGTCTGTTTACGCTTCAGCACTAATGGTAACCACATTAATTGTAACCTTTTTCAAACTGTTCTTCTCTTCAAAAACATTGCCTAAAATTTTAAAAAAACAGCTAACCATCATCACAGGTCTACTTCTTACACCTCACATGTTTTTCATTTTAGCTCAGCTATATCCTATGGCACGATCACCATTTCAAAACGCTAGCCATGTTCTAGATAGCTATCTACTTGTTTTACTTCAAAACATTTTTCTTACTGCAACAATCTGGTTCTGCACGAAAAAGATTATTCTACTGCGATTTATCAATTTAAAAAAGCATGTTGAATCACCTCGCCAACTTAACCTTATTAATGATTTTAAAGTCGTACTAGATCAACTGAGTAAAGTAACAGAGCTCAACGAACTTTCTCATATTACAAAAACATTCTTTAAAGAAGCGTTAAATATTAAAACGAATAAAACCCAGTTGTTTATTCGTCAACTCAACAATGATTCTCAAGAAATGCCTAAGCTTAATAAAGTTGAAATGTTTATCGAACAAGACAATGATGAAAATAAAATTCAAGACTATTTAGCTAAACATAGAATCTTAATTAGAGATGAAATAGAATTTAATGATTTTTACCGCTCAAATAACACATCTCAAAACATGTTACAATTTCTGGATGATATTGATGCAGATGTCTTTCTTCCCATCTTCCTTAAGGAAAAAATCATTGCATATATTCTCATTGAACCCGAAGCTAGACAAAAAAATCTATACAGTAACATGGAAAGAGATGAACTCGTCGTTTTTTGTAGCTATTTAAGTAACATTATTTACTTACTACAAAACCGCAACCTAGATGTTATGATTGAAAAAGAAAAAAGTATGCGGGAAGAGCTTTACCTTAAGCACCAAGAAAATAATCAATATAAGGAAAGTATTAGATTGTTTCTAAAAGATCGCTTACAGCGTAAAATTGGCATATTATTCTACAAAAATAACAAGTTCACGTTTGGCAACCAAGACGCAAAAGAACTAATCAAAATTAACCTTAATCAACAAAAGGGACACGGGCTTAGTAAGGCCTTTGTCCAAGTAGCAACACGAGTAGAAGAATATAAAAGCCCACAAATTTTAATGACATCTGATTCAGACGGTCACTCATTAGTATTAAACGGTATTCCTAACCTAGAATCAAACAACACAATTATCGCTGTTTATTATCCACAAATATCAGATATTATAAAAACTCAGATTGATACGCTGAAAGATCCTTCTAATTGGGATTACCTACTTTATCTAGAAACAACTAAAAGCGGTAAGTTAATCAACAAGCTCTTTCCTGGAACTGGTGAAGTTATTCTTAACTTCAAAATATCACTACTTAAGCTGGCTCTAACCAAAAAAGCTATTCTTCTTAATATGCCAGAAAGCGATCTTGTTCCAACGGTTGAAATCTTCCATCACATCAGTTTGCGACAACATCTTCATATTCTTGAAATTCAATCAACCACAAAGAATATCGATACTAGCGTTAAACTTTTTGGTATGAATACACACTTAATGGGCAAAGTATCACTAGACAGACCCTTACTTCAAAAACTTGATGATGGAACCTTATTTATCAAAAACATTCATTTGTTAGATATGGAAAACCAAAACAAATTAGCTCACTTTATCAAGTACAACATCTATACAGCTCTTCATAGCGTTAAAAACTATACCAGCAACACACGAGTTATTTGCTCTACAAATCAGGATCTTGCAACTCTAGTTCGAGATAACAGATTCTCTCAATTGCTCTATGATGAACTACAACAAGCAACCGCAACACTACCATCGTTACTATCATTACCAGAAGAAGAACTTATTCAACTAACCGATAAACTCACTGATCAAACCATTAAAACAAAAGAATTTCACTCTATACTAGAGTTAACAGATAAAGAAAAACAAAAGCTTATCAATAGTAAGCCTGTCAGTATAACTGAGCTACAACAAAAAATTAAAAATATTCTTACGCTCAAGTCAAAAGAAAATAAAATATCGTATGAAACGATTACTGAACAGCAATATGAAACGAGTGATCCACAACTTATTCATGCCGCACAGCTAGGTAAACATGCTCTGCGAGATCAACAAATTATGTCTCTTTTGTGGAATAAATTTAAAAATCAGAATAAAATTGCTACATTCTTAGGGGTAAACCGTTCGTCTGTTAGTCGACGGTGTAAAATATACAAACTTAACTAAGAGAGAGGCTTAAGTGAATTTAGCAGCATTTGCTGAGCGATGTGAAGAATTTCTGGTATATATTGACGTAGAAAAGGGAGTTTCAATAAACACCCTTAAATCATATCAGCTCGATTTAAATCAATTCATGGTGTTCTGGAAGCAAACAGAAAAAAAAAGTAAAAAGAAACAAATACTTAAAACGATTATCGAACGCTTTTTTGTTAGTATTTATCATAACAATATTAGTAAAAGTTCCGTAGCACGAAAAATCTCCTGTCTCAATTCTTTTGAAAAGTTTATGTTAACCCAAGGCGTTGACCTAAAACTGTCTCTTCAAAGGCCCAAAATCGATAAAAAACTACCAATATTTTTAAGTGTTGATGAAATATTCCACTTACTTGATAAAGTTAGCAGCGAATCATTACCCACCTCACATCCCGAGCGTGATAAAACTATTTTAGAACTTTTATACGCTACCGGCATCAGATGTTCCGAGTTGACCCATATCACTATGGAAGACATTGATTTTGATGAAAAAACAATACTAATTAGGGGTAAAGGTGCTCGAGAACGAATTGTACTCTTTGGTGAAAAAGCTAAAAAGCAGGCCCTTATTTATATGGATAAAGAAAGAATCAAACCTCAAAATAAACAAGAGTGTTTCTTTTTAAACAATCGACTGGAGCAAATGAGCTCCAGGGCAATTCAACGTATAATTGAAATGTTCAGAAAGTTTTTAAAAATTGAACGAAAGATTACACCTCACAAAATTCGACATACCTTTGCAACTCATTTACTCAACCAAGGAGTTGATTTACGCGTAGTACAGGAGCTGTTAGGGCATAAAACATTATCAAGCACAGAAAAATACACACACGTATCAACACCACACTTAGTTAAAATGTATGACACGTTTCATCCGATTAACAAAATGATAAAGAAAGAAGAATAAATTTAATGGTCGCTTATAAGCCATACACTTTGATTCTCTTTTTTACATTAGCCTGTTGTGGTATTGTAGGACGACTTTGGTATCTACAAATATATCTCAATGAAACGCTAGAACAACTCAGCCAAAAAAACTTTACCCGCTTTGATAATATCTTAGTGCCACGAGGCAACATCACTGATGTGCATGGCAACCTTTTAGCAACAAATCGTCCTATTACCAATATATATTGGCGTGGAACCGGCAATAGGAAGCTCAGTAACGCACAATTGCAAAAGCTTTCATTCCTAAGTGACATACTAGAAATAGAAATTCCTCTATCAAAAATTCAAGTAGCGGAAAAGTATAAAAAAAACTTTGTTATAGTACAAGATATCCCGTTTGCCCTTCTTACAAAAATTGCTGAACAATATAGTCCCAATATACAGGTAAAAACAGAATTTGAACGATACTATCCCAATCAAATGCTAGCCTGCCATATTGTGGGATACCTTGGTACAAATAATATTGATACCACCGTAGGGAAAATGGGCCTTGAAAGATTTTTCCAACAAGAACTTGTTGGAAAGTCCGGCCTTATCAAGAAAACTGTAAATGCTGTTGGTTCTAACATACAACAGCGTGAAGTGAAACCTATAACGCCTGGTCAATCAATTAAAACAACGCTAGATATTCCACTACAAAAAATGGCTGAACGACTATTCCCTTCTAATTATGCTGGATCTTTTATTCTAATGGATTCTGAAACAGGAGCGCTTCGAGCACTTATTTCACGACCAACATTTAACCCAAGTATATTTCTCAAGCCTATTACTCATGATGTATGGCAAGAACTATCTAATAAAAAGCCATTTATTAATCGAGCATACAATGCATGCTATCCTCCAGCATCGTTATTTAAATTAGTAACTTTAGTTGCTGGGCTTGAAAATGGTGCTATAACACCTGATACTACCTGCTACTGCAATGGTTTTTTCAAGTTTGGAAACCGTAAATATCGATGTAATAACTATTATGGCCATGGTGAAATTACAGTAAAAAAATCAATCGCTCATTCTTGCAACATTATTTTCTATGAAATTGGCAAAAAAGTTACCATAAACGCACTTGCTGAATGTGCACACCGCTTTGGACTTGGAGAACCTACTGGGTTTGCCCTTCCTGAACAATCTGGCTTTATTCCGACCGCAGAGTGGAAGGTCCAGCATAAAAATGAACGCTGGTGGCCCGGAGAGACCGTCTCAGCAACGATTGGACAAACCTTCATGCTCGTTACTCCACTACAGATAGCTCGTATGGTCTCGGGCATATTTGAGGGGTATTTAGTCAATCCAAGAGTATTAGATACCGAGCCAATCATCAAAACTCCTTTAAATATCAAACATGAACACTTAGAGCTTTTAAAAGAGTCTATGAAGAACGTTGTTGAACACGGAACTGCCCGTCAGCTTAAAAAGGTTGGAGATATTGATATCTATGCTAAAACCGGTACAGCCCAAACCAGCTCCTTAAGCAAAAGAAAGCTTGGAGGTAAACACATTGAGCATGCCTGGTTTGTTGCTCACTTCTCCTATAAAAACCAAAAACCCCTCACCATCGTCATATGCCTTGAACACGCTGGATATGTTCGTATCGCTACCAACATGGTCAAACAATTCCTTATCCAATACAAGTGCTACATCGATAGATACTTCAGCCAAACCGCTTAAATCTTCATTCTTAGATACAAACTATTTACAAATAGAAAACTATTTTAGTAGTATTAATAGGAAAGAATAGTAGAATAAGCCGTAAATAGGGTATGAAAATGAAGAAATTTTTATTAATATGCGCGCTCATGGTACCATTTGGGCAAATATTTACCAACATAGCTCTACAACCGGATCTAGAAGAGCTATTTTTCAATGCTCCTGAAACACCGGGCATTATTGATTATAAAGAAATTGAAGAAGATGAAGAAGAAGAAGAGTATTTTGATGCCCAAGAAGAGTTAGATGATCAAATTGAAGATACTAAAAAAGTATCTAAACCTATGGTTGCGCTCTATCTTGTTTCAATATATGGAGCTCCTTTTGTCTTCTCATTCTATCAAAATATACTTCCATACATGATGACTGAAGAAGAGTATCAAATGATGCAATTCCTAACGGAAGATCCAGAAGGAAGTGAACCTGCGCCTGATTTTATTACAGATCTTGGAACACAGGCTTTAAGACAATTCTGGGGAGCTTTTAATAATAGATACCTTAGCAAATTAGTCCCAAGCAAGGAAAAGTAATATGAAGAAAAAGCTCTTATTAATATCTTTTTTTATCTTATCCACCATCCAGCTAAATGGGATGGAAGGACAAACTCCTGATGGCAATGGAAGAGATGATCAAGAAGAACGGAAAAATAATTCTTCTAAGGATAAACTTATTGCTATAACGACTCTTCTTAGTCCTCCCCTTCTTTATCTACTATTTCTCTATGCTATGAGTCACTTATCAGAAGATGAACGCACAATGTATCATTCTACTAATATGGAAGGGTTGAATGAGGAACACCCCCTTGCTCCATGGGCAAGAGCCGTAATAGAAATGAGCCGCCGACAGATAAGAGAACGTCAAAGAAACGATTCAAGCAAAAAGGAGTAAATATGAAAAAAATATGGATATTAATTATAGCTCTTTATACAGTATCAGCCCAAGCTATACCTGTAGCTGTAACTGATACCAATAAAAACAAAATCATTCTTGATGGAAAAGAATACTTCTCTCAAAAAACATGGGATGACATTATTAGTAATGCTCACGGAGCTCCTATCAACATTACTGAATTAATAGAAGTTGGTCACACTGCTAAATATTATTTCTTAACAGACCCCTTAGATAGCTATGACGTTCAAAAAAAAAATCGATATTCAATTCCGGGCACTGATTTTTATCGTAATATAGCAACAACCAAACGCTATAAGCTTATCCCTAAGTTTCCACGTCCATACCTAATAAGTACTCATACAGTATAAAAAAAGGGAAGACTTTTCAGCCTTCCCTTTAAAATCTTCAAGCAATTAACCGTTACTTTTTATTTGCAACGCCCATTACTTTTTTGCTCAAACGACTAATCTTGCGAGATGCAGTCTTAGCGTGAATGAGGCCTTTACCTTTAGCGCGAGCTAATTTGATTTCAGCGTCCTTCATAAGCTCTTTAAGCTTAACAACAGTATCGCCCTTTTCAATAGCGTTCAAAACCTTTTTGACAGCTGTCTTAAGATCTGTTTTTCTTGCCAAGTTAACTTGTCTACGCTTTATGCTTTGACGAACTCTTTTTTGTGCCGACTTAATATTTGCCATATTTTCCCACTTATGCTGATAAAACTTTTTCTACTTTACCCTTTTTCACACACTTAGTGCATACAGCGCCTGCATGAACTTTAGGGCAATTAGGATACTTAAATCTCATTTTGTGAACATTTGGATATAACCAACGCTTTGTTCTATTTTTAGCGTGACTCACCAAGTTAGCGGATTTTGGTCCTTTATCACAAACCTTACATACTTTAGCCATTGAATCTTACCTTCTGAATGTATCTATTTTAGGTTCTATTACAGTTAATTTTACTTTAAAAACTGTTTTTTTTCAAATTTTATTTACTTATTATAACAAACAATTGATCATAGAGTGCTTTTGGGCCCCCAATTAGTGTCTTAAAACTATGATCAATAGGCCCTCCTGTAAAGGTGGTAACTATTCCTCCCGCCTCTTGAATCAAAAGAGTACCAGCTGCTACATCCCACCAAGACAACCTATCAAACAAAGCCACATCCAACCTGCCACAGGCCACATAGGCCAAGCTTAAAGCCGCTGAGCCCAAAACTCTAATACTACAACACTCTTTATCAACTTCCTCTAAAGCCTTCCAGAATGCCCCTCTATCCTTACTGGACACCTGACCTCGATAGGCTATTGGAGAACTTATGATAGCCTCCTGCAAGATTGCCTTAGAAGATACATGAATCGGCTGACCATTCATATAAGCCCCATTGCCCCTAGAAGCAACGAACATTTCATCTCTATGAAAGTCATAAATAATACCTATAATGATCTCCTGCTGGCTTACAAGCGCTACAGATATGCAACTAAAGGGAATTCCCTGAGCGAAATTATTAGTACCATCAACTGGATCTATGACCCAATAATAACCATTTTCATCCTTCAAGTTCTTTCCAGACTCCTCAGCCCAAATACCAGAATCAGGCAAAAGCTTTTGTAGTCGCTCAATTAAGAACTTTTCTGATGCAATATCAGCCTCTGTAGCAAAGCTACCACCATCCTTATAGCTCTTGGTCAAAGAACCAACAGAAAACTCTCTAAGGAGCTCTCCAGCCTCAACCAAGATCTTTTGTAATTCCTCAAGAGATACTACTTGAGAGAATCTCATGCTGGAGCTATTTCAGAATCAGAATCAACCGAAGATGACTCTTCAGCAATCGGTTGCGATTCATCATTTTCATCGTCAGTCCACTTAAAATCAGATCGTGGCTCAATATCAAGCAACAGATAAACATCTTTAGCATAAAGAGTTTCTTTATCTAAAAGTTCATTTGCTAATTTATCAAGCTTATCACGATTAGCTTCTACTAACGCTCTAGCATCCTTATAGCATGTATCAACAAGCTCTTTGACCGCACGATCAATTTGCTCTGCTGTCTTTTGTGAATACTGAAAATCACCTTGTCCCTGACTATATATAACAGTTCCCATCTCTGGAGACATACCGTAGTAACGAACCATGTTACGCGCAATTTCAGATGCTTTAGTAAAATCACTATAAGCACCCGTATACATCTTGCCAAATTCCATTTCTTCAGCAATACGACCGCCTAGACACATCATAATAGTGGCAACCATCTCTTCACGAGACTGAGTATACTTCTCACGCTCAGGTAAAGAGTGTGTAACTCCAAGTGCATTAGCTCGAGGTATAATTGTTATCTTATGCAATGGATCACTATCTGTTGGCATTAATAACGCAACCAACGCATGTCCCGCTTCATGATAAGCAGTAACTTTTTTATCTTGATCGGTCAACATAATTGATTTTCGCTCTTTACCAAGCATCATCTTATCTCGTGCTTCTTCAAAATCTTGAATCATAACGGTCTTACTATCTCTCTTAGATGCACCAATAGCAGCCTCATTAACAATATTTTGTAAGTCAGCACCACTAAATCCGGGTGTTCCACGAGCAATACTTTTTAAATTAACTTCTGGATCAAGATTAATTTTTTTTGCATGAACCTTAAGAATCATTTCACGACTCTTAAGATCAGGATACGGCATATGTACAATACGATCAAAACGACCAGGTCGCAATAACGCTTTATCAAGTACATCTTGACGGTTAGTTGCTGCAATAACAATCACTGATTCTTTAGCTGTTTCAAAACCATCCATCTCAGTTAGAAGTTGGTTAAGAGTTTGTTCACGCTCATCATGACCACCACCAAGGCCGCTACCACGATGACGCCCTACCGCATCAATTTCATCAATAAAAATAATAGATGGTGCTTTTTTACGTGCTTGTTCAAATAAATCACGCACACGAGCAGCGCCAACACCTACAAATACTTCTATAAAATCTGAACCACTAATGCTGAAAAATGGACAGTTAGCCTCACCAGCTACAGCCCGTGCCAAAAGAGTTTTACCAGTACCCGGCTCACCAACTAAAAGTACACCTCGTGTCATTTTAGCACCAAGTCGACTAAACTTACTTGGATTTCTCAAGTAATCGACTACATCTTTCAACTCTTCTTTAGCTTCATCAGCACCTGCAACAGAATCAAATGTTTCTTTAAGCATTGATGGCATAAACATCTTTGCCTTACTTTTACCCATGTTGAACAGACCGCCACCACCGCCTGATCCACCGCCACGAGCTTGACGTAAAAAGTGCCATACTGCCATACCACCCAAAATAGCTAACATGAGCAATAAGAAATGCCAGAATGTAAACTGCCCTGCAGTATTAGTACTTCGAGCAACTATATCAATTTTATGCGCTTTCAACATTGGCCACAGGTCTTTGTCGCCTTCAGGAAAAACAGTTTCAAAATGTTTATTATCAGTCAAAGTACCACGGATCTCATTTCCTTCTACTAGTACTGACTTAACTTCATCTTGTTCAACTTTATCAATGAAAGTTCTATATGATAATGTAGAAATCTTTTGTACTGTATTTGCAAAGTGTTGAAGTATCGCAAACGATACTACAAGCAAGATAACCATGACAACTAAGTTTTTTGGACCCTTTTGGAGATAATCCCGGGATTTTTTAAATTTTCGACTCATGTCACCTCACCTATATTTAAGCTCTATATGTTATTATTCGTAATAGAATATCATAGCATTTATTAGGTTAGCAATAACCAACTATAATATCGCTTTCATTATAGCCTTAACAACGCCATATGTCGATAGTAACAGGTTTAAAGGAATGGAATTTGCTTCTCAAAATGTGGTGACCATGCAGGAAAACTCCAATACTCATCAGCTGGTGTTAAAAAGCGACAAGATTTAGTTGGTAGATGGAAGCAAGCAATTCTACTTTGAGCACTCTTTTCAACGGAACATGCAAGATAATTTCCACAAGGAGACCAAGAACTTTCATCCTTATGACCTAGCCTGTCATGTGTAACTTGCCTAGTCTCTTTCGTTTTAAAATCATAAGTACACAATTGGAGCATGTTATCTTTACGACTAGAATAAGCAAGCTTAGAGCTGTCAGGACTAACACATGGCGACACACCATGCTCTTTAGTAATCCAAGAAATATTTTTTGTTTTCAAGTCCAAAGACCCAATGGCTGGACGCCCTCTTTTATTAATGTAGCAAAAAACAATCTGATCTTCACCTCTAAAGGTTGGTGAAATATATTGACCAGTTCCTTTAGTAAGCAAAACAAACTGCCCTTTCTTTGTAATAGGATCAAATCGATACTCATAGAGATGTGCATCGGCACGGTTTGATAATGATATAACAACACGACCTTTTTGCGAAACCGCTGGCGTCATATTTTGACCTTCAAAGCCCATAATAGTACGTGGTGTCTTTCCCGGCGAAACAGAAACAAGAGATATATTAAATGGACAATGCTGTGAATAGAATAATTGTCCACGCTTTGGATGCCATCGCGGCGCAAAATTAATACGCTCTCCTTGAACCACGACCTTCTTGGTCTTATCCGCTCCTACTACTGGACCAAATGCATATATATGAGAAAACTTTTTATTGTTTTTTTTATGAACACCACGCTTACATGCTGCAATGACACTAGAAAAAGAACCTTGCTCTGAAGTTAGTAACGGCCAAATTTGATCTGCGATAATATGGGACCATTGTACCACAGAACGCCCCTCTTGCTTAACAAGTTTACCATCAACCATCTGTCCCGTCATAGTATTATACAACCGCCATTCAATTGAATCTGAGTCTGGCGAAGATAAAAAAACAGCTAATGCCTTTAACTCTTGTGCAAACTTTGTAATTTGTTTTGTCTGTTTTAACGTTTGAATTGAAGACATAGCAATATCAAATTGATTGTTTACCCCCAAATCCTGTGCTACAAAATTTGCAACACTCTTAAGCTCATTTGTTACAGGCTTAACAGTAACAAGCGCAATAGGCATTGCAGTAGCTTGTTTTTTTGTTACTGTTACTTCTAAACCGTAAACAGTGGTACATATTAACGATATTAAAATTGTTTTAGAAATTGAGAGTAAATTCATTATTCCATGCCTTTTTTGGGAATTCTGTTTGAGTAAGAGCCATCTGTGCAGCCATATCATATGCCAATACTGATGATGATTGTTCAACCGTAAGAACTTTTATCTTACCAACTTCATTAAGTACTACTTTTATTTTACATGCTTGCGTTGGACGTATTCCTTGTGGCGGACTCCAATGCTGTTGCAATGATTGAGAAATTTCATCATGGATTTGAAGTGCCTGTAAATCTTCTTTACCAATATAAATCGGTTCATCAACTTTTTTTTCTTCTACCTTCTCTACAACTTTCTCTGGAACTGGTTTCGCCTCTATAGCTTTCTTTTCTGGTTGTTTTGGCTTAACCGGTGCTGCTGGTTTTGCTTCTACCTTTTTAGGGACAACCTTTTTCACTTGTTGTACAATTTTTGGCTTAGGCTTTGGTTTCGGCTTTGGTTTTTGCATTTTTTTCACTGGTGCGTGCTTTGGCAATGTTGCAACTTTTTTTTGTATTGCTTTATTGAGAGCTCGAGCAGATACACGACGTGCATATGGAAGCACAACAAACTCTATTTTTTGATTTAATAGTTGCGAATGTACAAAAATGTTACCTAATGTTTTTGGTCCACCAAAAAAGAAAGCCGTACTTAAAAATAATAGCGCATGAAGAACAATAACAAACAAAAACAATTGATAAAAAAATATCGTCTTTCTAGATAATTTTCTGGGTAACGAGTGCCACATGTTCTATCCCTTTTATCCCACTTACTGCATCAAATGTTGTAATAATCTTATCATATGGCAACGACTTATCCCCATGTATAAAAACAACATTGTTTTTTGGTGCACGAGCTATGCTCTTTTGAAGGTACTCTACAAGCTGTATAAGTGTCATCTTTTTTTTGTTAAGAAAAATGTCACCCTTAGAATCAAGCGAAACCATTAGTGATTCTTTGTTCATATCTTGCGACACTTGAGACTTTGCCTTTGGTAATTCTACCTTAATCACACTTTGCATCATTGGAGCTGTAACCATAAAAATGATCAAAAGAGTTAATGCGGTATCAATCAATGGTGTTAATGAAACTTCAGGAACTACCAACGTTTTACGAAGCTTACTTCGTCGTACCTTACGCATCATTTAATCCTTATCTTGTATAAACAATCGTGTAGACAACCATAAGAACCGATCTCCTAGTGCATTGAGACCCTGCTCCATAGAACGCAATTGTAAGTTAAGATAATAAAACATTACCAATGCTGGAATTGCGACTAAAAGGCCCGCGACTGTTGTGGTTAATGCTTGCGCAATACCAGGAGCAACTGCGGTAATGTCAGCACTTTGCTTTTGACTAATGTCCATAAACGCATTTACAAGACCCCATACAGTACCAAATAAACCTAATAAAGGTGAAATAGCTGTTGCTGCACCAAGCACAGGCAGTTGTGATTCTTCGGTATGAACAATAGAATCTAATGTTTGAAAAACCATATGGTCTAACATTTCCCATTCACGTGCTTGTATTTGCGGGCTTGCTTGTTCTTTTGTTGTTAAAATTGATTTTAGATATGAAAGATTTTTAGATAAAAAATATCCTGGAAGTGTGTGTGCAAATTTTGTTGTTATATGCAATACATCTTCCAAGTTTTCTGCATTTTTCATACGTGCAATTGTTTTGCGAATTTGTTGTTTTTTAACACGCCAAATAACAAGCTTATATAAAAATATTGTCCAACAAGCTACCGACATAGCAAACAAGGTAAACAATACAGCTTTGGTCATCCAATCTGAATGATATAACATCTGTGTTATTCCAACACCACTTAACATACTCATTTAATTTTTGCTCCTGGTAAGTTATATATTTGCAGACTAGCCTAACACACTCTTTATTTTTTTTTTAGATTTTCTTATTTTTTTCTTTGCACATCATCTGAACATATCGTCGCAAGCGCTCTCTATCTGTAACACTGTTCTCAATTTGCCATTGATATACACGCTCTAGTAACCATCCCATCTTAGGACCAGGTTCCACTAAATCTTTTATATCTTCTCCACGTAAAACCGGTGTCTCAGGATTATAGTAAACACCATACCGCTTTGCAATCATGGCAAATTCAGAATCTTCCAAAAATGATTTTGCTAAATCTTCTTTTTTAGCCCCCTGTCGCCCACGCTTGTCTGCCGTATTAACCTTAACCAACTGTGCAATATTAGTTTGCGGCGCCAGCTTGGATGCTAAACGTTTATAAGCCCCTGGCCCAGCTCCACCTGCAATAAATATATACGGCTCCATATGATACTTAACAAGCTTACCAATTGTCTTAATGAGTTCTTTTTTCCCAATGATCCGCTTGAGTAATGAAGTAGTTAAAGAAACACCAGCTGCAGCGTGACCAATGCTTCGCCATTTACCATCAACGTATTTTGTTGTCGTACTTTTTCCAAGATCATGACACAGCGCTGCAAACATAATAGCAATCCGCTCTTCCTCCGAGTCATAATCAAGTAATGCAGCCTGATCTAAAGCTTGCATAGTATGCTCAAATACATCACCCTCAGGATGCCAGTCAGGATTTTGTAAAATACCAATAGTTTGATATAACTCTGGTAAGACATCTTTAAGTCGTCCAATGTCAGCAAGCCAACGAATACCCAGTGACGGACGCTTCGACCTTAACAACATTTTAAAAAACTCTTGCTCAATTCTCTCTCGTGAAACATCACTTAAGTCCATCTCTTTGCAAATTTGATCCAATTCCAATGTCGGAGTTCCATCAAATCGAGAGACAAACTGCATAACACGAAAAAGACGTAATGGATCTTCAATAAAAAAAGCCTGATCCGTTGGACGAAATATTCGATGCTCTAAATCCTTAGTCCCATTAAACGGATCTACAAGCTTGAGTGTGTGCAAATCAATACCCATAGCATTGATAGTTAAATCTCTTCGCTTAAACGCTTGCTCGAGTGGCATGTCTGGATCAATCTCAACCTCTGGCTTCCTTCCTGAGCGATCCTTACGCGGAATAGACCAATCAATATCTAACTTCTCAAGTCGTAAAACTCCATAGGCCTTACCAACGTAATTAACATAACCAAACTGCTCTAACACCTGTGCCAATTGCTCAAGCGTCAAACCATGCACTTCTATATCGAGATCTTTCGTCTCTTTACCGAGCAACAAATCACGTACAGCACCACCAACCAAAAAGGCATAACCACCTGAATTATGAATTGCTTTTATAATCTCTGAAAGCTCTGCTTCCTGAGCAATCATGTCTGTTAGTGTTTTTTGCCACTGTTCAGTAGAAACTAATTGCGCCACAATCAACTCTCTTATTGTTTAAAACTTTTTCAAACAGTATATAATATATATCTATTAACAGACATACAATACCACAATATAGTTTACAAAGGTATATATATACATGAAAAAGATTCTTGTCCTCTTTTACTTACTATCTCCAATATCATTACTCTGTATGGAGGGAGCACATCCATTAGACGAAATGATTTTGAAGACTAATCAAGATCCTTATGCAAAATATCCAACTTTACGCACTGAAATTACTTCTGTTACAGAAACTGTCGGTACCTACACTAAATATCTAGAAAAACAATTAGATAGTAGTAACGGATTAGAAAGTGCACAAGAAAAATTCAATGAACAGTATACTGAACGATTAAAAGAGCTACTGGAGTGGCAAAAAGATCCTTTATTTAATACAACGTTTCTCAAAGACTTTGATGGTACACAAAAACACCTTCTTGATAATGAAGGCTTTAAGGCGGTAAGCTTTACAACTGAAGATGGTGTAAATCTTGCAGGCCTTTGTAAATTGCGAGAAAAGGCAAAGTTTAATATTATAGTTTCCAATGGATTTACCCCAGGTAAAAAAGAGGGTATGGCAACTTTATTGAAGCTCTTTCCGAATTCTTGTAATATGCTTTTATTTGATGCTCGTAGCCACGGTGAAAGTGAAGGCAATCTATGGCGAGATGTTTTATGGAGCAAGTATCATGGGCGCGATGAGTATAAGGATATTTGGGCAGCTGTAGAACATATGAACACAAAAGCTCCTAATGCGCGAAACATTCTCTATGGGACATGTGAAGGAGCATTTCATAGTGCGAATGCAATACTTGAAGCCCAAAGCCAAGGCTGTTTAGATGAACTAAATATAGAAGCTCTTATCTTTGATAGTGGTTGGGATAAATTTGTTGAAGCTGGGTATAGTGTTGCAAAACAAAACCTTACCGGATGCTATCGTCCTTTATATTATGGAGCTAGCTTGTTATATCAAACTTGGCTTAAAGGCTATGACCCTCTCATTAGTGGCTACCGATCAATTCAAGAAACTCGAGATCTTCCTCATCGCATGAGTAATTTTCCTAATTCTATAAAAACTGTTTTTATCCATGGAGTTGAAGATAGAGACGTTCCAATTGAAAACATACGAACATTACATGGTAATCGTCCACAAGGAACAAGTGTAATGTACGAATCTTCTGTACCTAATCCCCATGCTTTAATGCAAGTTAAAGACAAACTAAGATATGCATTATGGATGCGAAAAGAATTAGAAGCATTAGAGCTTATCCGAAAATTCCAACAGCTTTAAAAACATGAATTGAACAAGCAAATTGAACAAATGCTAAAAACGATTCCTTTGTCTTTGCCCAGCAAGTTTTTATTCCACGATTCCAATGTAACCATCCAAAGGTTCT
>PVBE011581493.1_pt1 | contig 18274 bp, 27 predicted proteins | sample 1631181 | NCBI WGS metagenome assembly PVBE01 (sample SAMN08397723, study PRJNA350692) | Marine metagenome, whole genome shotgun sequencing project. | isolation source: water | place: Pacific Ocean | collected 2012-04
CATAGAACAGATATTGACCCATACTGGAATCGTAAAATGTTAAAAATAGCAACAATAGGGGATCATGTGTTTTATATTGACCCTTACAGGTAATATATTATGAAAAAAATACAAATGTTTCATAGGGTTGCTGGATTAGCTACATTATATCCTCCTGTTATGGGTAATAAATATACACCTAAATGGATTGAAACTGTTAGGGAAGATTATAATAAAAAATGGACTGATGAACAAAGGTCTACGTTAACTAATGTTATTAAATGTCCCGGTATCTTTGAGTTATTCTCTAAAGGTTTTTATGTGCCTTTACCATACGAAGCAGATTTTCTTTTAGAAGAAGGTAAAGAAACTCTACATAGGATTCCGATGTTTGATAGTACATCTAATATTTTTGATGAAACTAATACATCAACTGGACAGCAAGTTGGGCCAATGCAAATAGGAATATTAGAAGGAGATGCACCTGATTTAAAACACATGCCAAGAAGAAAAGATACTTGTAACGATATAGCGAATTTAAAAACTGGCTGGTCAATTGTTTCAGATGTTCCTTTATTATTTGTACCTTTACCTTATCCTGATAAATATGAATGGGAAACTGGTATAGGTATTTTAGATACGAGAGTTAGTTGTGAAATAAATGCACAGATTAGTTTCTATAATAAACCCGAAGATGGAAAAAAAGAGTATCATATAAATGCTGGTGAATTTCTGATGTTTATAATTCCATTAACACACGAAGAATGGAATCTTGAATCTAGGGAACTTACAGAAAAAGATAAGATGTGGTTGAAACTTGAGGACACAGTTAAAAGAGGATGGTGGAATGCTCGTAAGAGAACACAACAATTTTTCTCTTGGAGTGAGTGTCCATTTGATTTGAAAAAAAGAAAGTTTAAAGCTTTTGATAGATTTTGGTCTAAATAGTTTATTAATGAGTACGGAAGGGGATTCTATGACTGGTAAAAACGCTGAAGAACGTGCTGTACCCTCTCCAGAGGATAATGGTGTATATCTCTTTATGAGTGATGTGAATCAAGAAACTTGTAAAGACCTTATAAGCTTTATCCTAACAAAGAGTTGGTCAAGACCAAGACCAAAATCTTTACAAATTATCATTAGCTCGCCCGGTGGTGATTTAAATGCAGCGTTCGCTGTAATTGATGTTATGAAAGGATGTCCTATCCCTGTTCATACAACTGGTCTAGGACAAATTGCATCAGCAGGTTTTATGATGTTTATTGCTGGTGAGAAAGGCAAGAGAGTTTTGACACCCAATACTTCTATTATGTCACATCAATATAGTTGGGGTACATGGGGAAAGGAACATGAGCTTGTTGCAGTAGGTAAAGAATTTGAACTTACAACTGAAAGGATGATTAATCATTATAAGAAGTGTACAGGTTTAAATGAAGCAAAAATAAGACAATTTCTTTTACCAGCAACCGATGTTTGGTTGAGTGCCAAAGAAGCTAAGAAGTATGGCATTTGTGATTCTATAAAGGACATAAAATGAGTGTAAACATTAATGAGACTTTAGATAGGATTGTAAAAGAGAAGGGAATATCATACATGGAAGCTATTTTAAAATACACTAATGATGTTGATTGTGAAATTGAAATGGTTGCCAAGATGATAAACAGGTCTATCAAAGACAAGATAGAAGCAGAAGCATATGAACTTAATATGATGAAAGATAGAAGTTCTAAGTTGCCTTTGTGATGTATGTGATGAATGTTTGGAATGATACTAAGTAATATAACGAAATAAGGAGAATTAAATATGTCTAGTTTTAAAGATTTAAAGAAAAACCGAATGGATAACTTGAAGAACCTCACTAAGCAAGTTGAGAAGTTGGCTGAGAAACCTTCGTATGAAGATGACCGTATCTGGAAACCTGAAAAGGATAAGACAGGTAATGGATATTGTGTTATACGTTTTCTCCCTGCCCCTACTGGTGAGGATGTGCCGTGGGTACGATTATGGACTCATGGATTCAAAGGCCCTGGCGGATGGTACATTGAGAACTCTTTGACTACACCAAGAGCTGATGCTCCTAGTGGAACTAAAGATCCTGTATCAGTTGCTAATACTGCTCTATGGAATTCTGGTATTGAATCTGATAAGAATATTGCAAGAGAACGAAAACGAAAGTTGAGTTACTACAGTAATGTTCTTGTTATTGAAGATAGTATGAATGCCGAGAATGAGGGTAAAGTATTCTTGTTTAGATACGGTAAGAAAATCTTTGAAAAGATTGAGAGTAAAATGAATCCTGAGTTTAAGGATGAGACACCAATTAACCCATTTGATTTTTGGGCAGGTGCTGATTTCAAACTTAAGATTCGCAAAGTAGAAGGGTATGCAAATTATGATAAGTCAGAGTTTGCTACACCTGCACCATTGTTTGATGGTGACGATGCTAAGCTTGAAGAAATTTGGAAACAACAGCATTCACTTCAAGGTATTCTAGCTCCAGAGAACTTTAAGAGTTATCAAGAGTTAGAGTCACGTTTTAATACAGTGACTGCCAGTAGTGGTAGTGATTATAGTGAAACGATTGAGGAGAGTTCTACTGATTCTATTCCAACAACAGATGCGTCAGAAGATTCGTCTTTGGAATACTTTAAGAAGTTAGCTGAACAATAATTAATATTGGGGGGAGTGTTTTGTTATAATGGTGCATAACCATTAGTATGCTGGTATCATTCCGCAGGAGCTCCGTGATACTTAGTGAAACCGTTTCGGTACACTTCCCCCTTTATTAACCATGTGAAATAGTGTCATGCATTTTTGGATTAGGATTCTTTGCATCACCAGCAACGCCAATATTTTGAGCAACTTGAGTATTATGTTGACTCTGATCTATTTGAACAGGTGTAACGGTCATTCCACCACTACCAGAAGTTTTTAATGCACTATTCTGATTTTGTAGTCCAGCAAAAGCTTGGTTCTTATCTTCCCCACCCATTCGTGCAATCAATCTATCTGCTCTTCCCTTCACTTGACCTGCCCATGCAGAATTTTTCATCTCTGCTTGTGCTTGTGACCAATCACCTCTTTGTATAGCAGCTTTAAGATTTGCAAATTTACCTAAAGTACCTTCACCCATGTTATATGCCATGTTGGTGAGAATACCTTGTCTATTTGGTGAAAGTTTTTTCCATGTTGATTCACCAACAAATCTTTTTGCGACACCCTGAAAATGACCCATCTCTCCCAGCATAAGTCGCGATGCTTCTTCTTTTGTTAGATTTGCCTTGCCACCTTTTAAATCTGCAAGAGATTTTTTAATTCCAGCTGCATCTAATGCTTCTTGTGATCCAGCACGTTCAAGATTAAAACCATAACCAATAGTTTTAATCCCCATAGTGTCCTTATAAACACCTGGTTCAAATCCTTCATCTGCTTGGATTTGTGCTAGTTCACCTGATTTACCTGCTCTATGCTGTTCTGCAAGTCGCTTATGCTTCAGTCGTTTCGCTCGTTTCTTTTTAAGCCATTCCGGCGTTGCTGATCTTGATGTTCTTGCCGGTGCAGCAAGATGTGCTTCATATGCTCTCTCTAAGAATTTCTTTGATTTTCCCTTTCCGCCTGTTAATTGTTTATACTCATCAGACCTCATATATGAATCTATAGTTGCGTGTTTTCCAGCTTTTTTTAAATCAGTTTGTGTTTGCTCTAAATTAGAATAATCAGATGCAGGTGCAGGTTTCTTCTTGTCTCCACTAAAATAATTCCAAATCTTTTTACCTATTGCTCCTGCTTTTCCGAGTATGTCACTAAATATTGCATAGAGATCAATATTAAATAAATTATTAAAAAAGGCTACTACATCGTCCATAGCTTTAGTAAACAACTCACCGACACTAAACTTGGTAAATTTACTTGAATCAAAGTTAAACTTTTTACCAAGCCACTCTACAGCAGGGTCAAGTAAATACTGTTTGATTGTGTTTGGTATTATAGTAAACAAGTTAATGAGACTTTCTAATGTTGTTCTTATAGTACTAAAGTCAAATAATGTTTGAAACCATTCTACAAAAGGGGTAAATAAAGTTTCGTGCATCCATTTACCAATATCTTTTATCCACGCAAACGTACTCATTATCAGGCCATCTATTGTTTCAACTGGATTTGTGAATAATTTTGTAAGAAATTCTCCTATACTACTAAAGAAACCTTTAATGTCTTTCCATATACCAGTTATCCATGTACCATCTCCGCCAAACATTTTCTCTACTGTAACAGCAAAATTACCTATCATATCAAAGAGGAAACTTCCTATATCTTCAAATGCACCAAATATAGCCCACATTCTATCTACCCATGACATTTCAGTAAATCCACTAAATCTTTCTTTTAAGTTTTTAAATAATTCTCCAATAGATTTGAAAGCAGATATAAAATTATCAACCAAAGCTGGCACAGCACTTTCTTTTATCCAATTCCATATGGTTTCGATTACGGGTTCAAGAAATTCCCATATAGCAGTAAATGCTTCTTTTAATCCTTTCCATACTTCTTTGAGTTGATCTAAATTCATTTGTGATATCAAACCAACAACAAGAGCACCAATCAATAGAAACTTTGCAGATATCATTTTGAAAACTTTTTTCACAGTCTTAAACATCTTGCCGAACATTCCACCACCTTTATCCTCACCATCCTTTTTACCTTTGAAGATACTTGTCAGGGATTTGAAGAAGGTCTTTTCCCTTCTTGCCCTCTCTACCATTTCTTCAGCAGATTTTGCGGGTGACATTATATTACCAATCTTTCCTAAGAAACTATCATTATTTTTTTGTCGCCTTTTATCATCTTTTACTGCTTGTTTGGAAAGTTCTTCTGACGTTGCAGCAGCGATTGCCTCAGTCATCCCCTTTCTTTGCATTAATGCAGATTTTATTTCGGCTTTTCTATTTTCTATAAGTTCTTTTTTGTGGTTCTCGGCCATTTGCTCATAATATTGCTTTTCTTCACTTTTATTTTTATTTCTATAGGCTCCCTCTTTTCTCAGAGTCTCCGTTAGTTTCTCTAAAGTTTTTCCTAAATCATCTTTGGCCATGATAGTACCTTTTAGTTATGTTGTTGTTTTTCTATTCTTGCATTTTCCTCTGCCATGTGTTGCGCCAGTAACGCAACATATATTGACCTTTCCCAAGGCAACATATTTTCTAATTCCGTTAATGAATAATTATGATGTTGCATCATTGAGAAATTAGTGTTCATCATATTAGATAAAGATTCATCGCAGAGGACTAATCGAAAAAAGACGAAAGACCCTCCAAAACTATATCCTCTTTATAGTTACACTTTTTAGACTTCTTGCCTTCTGTCTTTACCTGATTACTACATTGTAAATTAATCGTATGTTTTAACTTCGGCATATTTTCAAAGAAATCTGATATTTTTACAAAGTTTGCATCAGTCAGAGATTCTATGAAATCATTTAATTCCTTTTCAGTATGATCTTTGGCTGAGTATAATGCTTCACCATCATAAATATAATCAATACATAATTGAATACTTGCAAATAATCTACCAATCTCATCGTCTTCATCAAATGATTCAATTTTTGATTGCATGGAAATATTTGGATATTTAAATGCTATACCTACTGTATCGGTCAATTTTATTTTAGAGCTATCTTTTTCTGGTGATTTAATCTTAACATCTTCTAAATTTATATCAACCGCTATTTTATCTTCGCACTTAGGACAAGAATATTTTAATTCTAGCGTCTCACCTTTTGCTCTACCTCTTAACCATAAGAAGATATATTCAATATCAAATATTGGAAGGTCATCAACATTTATTTCACCAAATACGCAGTTATGAATAACATTTTTAGTAGCTGTTACTATTTGTTGTTGATCTTCACTTTCCATAGCAAGAAGAAGAAGTTTTTCTTCTTTGACTAAGAAGGGTCTATATTTTATTTCTTTTCCTGTTGATGGTAACTTTAAACTATACTCTGGTACTGCAATTGTTGGTAATCCCATTTCATTAAACTCCTTAATATAAAATGATGTTGTTATTAATTAAATATTCATCCCGCAAATCCTTGTCTTGCACTTCCTGATGTTTGTTCCAAGAAAGCATCCCTATCTATAGACCCTTCAGGTACTAAAACTTTTGTCTTATCTAATACTGAATTAATCTCTGCTGCTGCTGTTGGAACTTTTATTGCTTTTATATTCTTCTCAAGATTTTCACCTATTGTTTCTTTATCTCCAAATACTTGTTCATAATATCTATATGTAAATGTTACACTAATTGACATGACCTCATCGTTTGTGCCATAACTTAAATCTACAGCTGCCAATGTTTTGGGATATGCTTCAAATAATGTTGTTGTTAATACTTTCCTTTGGTTTTGATCTAAGTTTTTAATTTCTATATTTGTAGATGCATATGACTTATGATAACCAACTCGGTTATTAGTTGGGTCTACCATTAATTTCATCCAGTTTTGAAAAACTTCAATTTCCTTCATGTCACCACTTACATAGAAGCTCATCGAAACATCTTCATACATTCTCTGATATGCTATAGAACGATATGCTGCTTGGGGTGCATCTTTTTCTGTAGTAGCAATACTTGTGCCGGGCAAGGAACAAGAGTGACAATTGAATGATAATTTACGATTAATAGGACTATCTTCTGTACTACCTCCTAATGGATGTATCACTACTTCAAAAGCATTTGGACGAGCAAATGATGTCATGTTGGATTTAAAATCGTCTATCTTTTTACCATTAATCTTTTTCTTTTGTGATGTTTTCTTAGCAGGGTCACGCTGGAGTTCAGTATCAGGATCAGGACTTCCCCATATTCCCATATCGGTTGATCCTGTTGAATTACTAGCTGACCATATATTAGGTGTTGCCATTGTTCTACTCCTGTTATAAATACTATTGTCCGTATAATGTATTTATAAGAGTTTTATGAAAAAATACCCTAAAGTTGGAAAATATAAGGTACGAAATAAAGAGAAATATGTAGGTAAACTCCATGAATGTGAGCATAGGTCACGTTGGGAACTCATCTACATGAAGTATTTAGATGGCAATAAGAATGTAATGGAGTGGGGCTCTGAGATTGTCATTGTACCATACTATAATCCAGTGGAGAAACGTACCAGACGATATTTTGTTGATTTCTATGTCAAGGTAATGACAAGAACGGGTATGATTAAAAAGTACATGATAGAGATAAAACCTTATAACCAGTGTTTTCCTCCAAAGAAACCTCAAAGACAAACAGCTACCTATAAGAATAAGATTAACACCTATGTGGTAAACCAATCCAAATGGAAAGCTGCACAAAAATATGCAGATAAACGTGGATGGGAATTTGTAGTTATTACAGAAAAAGAGTTGGGAATCAAGTAAATCTCTTATAAATACAAACAATGGGAACTATCATACAACTAAATACGATATCGGGTGAGAGAACCAATAAGATATTGTCTGGCCAGATGTATTATTTCAAGTATGAGGCTGAGCCGACCAATATATATTATGATAGGTTTCCTTTGGTGTTTGTTGTCAAGAAACGTGGAAGATTATTTGAGGGCATTAACTTTCATTATATGCAGCTGAAATATAGAACACAAGTTCTTGAAGATATGAAACCTTTCTTTGATTCAAAAGAAATTACAGAAGATACTAGATTAAAAGTAAAAGCATATAGACAAATAATATTAACGAGTAAGAAGTATCGTTTTGCAAGAGCGACATACCATAGGTACAGAATGGAAAACATAAGGTCAAAAATAATTCAGATATCACCTACCAGTTGGAATACTGCAATCTTGGAAGAGGCAGAGAAATTTATAATGAGTGGCGGCGGTAAGAAAACAAGTGCAAAGGTATTTAGAGAAACTCTATTAAAGACTAGGGGGAAACAATAATGGATTTGGGAATGACAGGAGGAAGCACTGGAGCAGGACAGTATACTACTGGTGGTGATGAGGGAAATGATGTCGAGGTAACAGTACAAGAGTCTAAAAGTTCCTATGACAGTTATTATTTTCCACATGATATTCAGCAAGCTAAATTTTTCCCAGAGCAGATGAAATTTACTGTCTATGAAAGACAAGGTATTTCGTTGGATAAAATGAAGAAAACTATCGTCGGAGGATTTAATAAATTTGCTGGGTCGGCTGAGGCAGGTAAACAAGCAGCACAGACATTGAAGGAAAAAAAGAAAGCCTATGATGTGTTGGTTGACCAAAATAAGGATGCGACTGCTGCCAAGAGAGAACTCGAGCAAGCAAGGACTGAATCAAGTAAGTATACTACTGGTGCTGCAATAGCGGATACTGGTAAAAAGGTCATGGGAAATATTCAGGAAGGGATTATAGCAAGACAACAGATGAACAGCAAAGCAAAAGATAAAATATACTTACCAATGGCAGAGGTATCATTTGCGGATAGTGTATCTTGGGCATCTAGTGATTTAGGTGGAATAGGTGCTGTTCTTAAAGGTGACTTGACAGGTGCTGGTGCAGCAACAGCACTTGCTATGGGTGCAACTGGAATGGCAACTGCGGGTGGTTCAATAATTGGTAAAATATTAGGTAGTGGTGCTGGTGGAGCTATTGCAGGGTTTATGGCATCAGATAGTTTACAAAAAGGAATCGAATCGTCTGTAGGCATCAAGGCTAATCCATATAAAGAACAGACATTTGAAGGAATTGATTTTCGTAAGTTCTCATTTACCTATAAGTTTAATCCTAGAAGTCAAGACGATACAAATACATTAAACTCAATCATTTCAATATTCAGAGCATATTCAAAACCATCGTTTAGAGCAGGAGGTGGTATTTTTAATTATCCACATGAGTTTCATATTGAGTTTTTAACATATAGTGCAATTAATGATTCTTTTGTCTCCAATCCTAATATACCTCAGTTAAAATATTGTATATGTACTAATGTGGCTACTAATTTTGCAACAAAAGAATGGCGTTCGTTTGAGAACGGTGCTCCAGTTGAAATTACATTACAATTAGACTTTGAAGAAACAGAATTGGTTACACAAAATGATGTTCTTGGTAAAACTAGTGTAGGTAGATTCAAACAGAGCAAAGGGAGAAGATTCTAAATGGCATACTTTAAATATTTTCCAGTTATTGAATATGATGTTCGTGGTACAAAAAATAATAATAGAATACAACAGGTAACAGATGTACTTAGACGAGTTAGAAAAAAAATTAATGTTGTAAACTCTGCTTTCTTTGAACAGTATTTTATTAGTGATGCTGATCGAGCTGATACTCTTGCACATCAGATTTATGGAGACTCTACTCTACATTGGGTAATTCTATATGCAAATTACATGACTAATCCATATTATGATTGGCCATTATCATATTATGATTTAAGAAAGTTTATTAATAAGAAATACTCTAATATCAATGACACACACCACTATGAAGATGAGGATGGTTATGAGGTTGATTCAACAGCATCAGGTGCTACTGCGATAACTAACTTCATATATGAAGAACGATTAAATGATGAAAAAAGAACAATTAATGTTATTAGGGAAGAATATATACCACAACTTATTAAAGAATTCAAAACATATATTATAGAATAAGCTTATGCCTGAACAAGTCAATACATCGGATGTTATTATAAAAACATTATCTCTGCGTTCTTCTGTAGGAACATATGAACTCTTACCTCATTTCTTAGAGTTAGATATTTATGAAAATATGTTTTCATCTTTTTTAACAGCAGAGATCACATTAATAGATTCTGTTAATCTTCCATATAACCTTGCATTGGTTGGTCAAGAAACACTTGATGTTAATATATCACTGTCTGGAGTAGATGAGGGAGGTAATATAGAAAATATACTAAGCATAAAACCTCCTCCACTTCATGTCAACTCACTTGATAATAGGAAGTATACTAAACCAAAATCACAAGCCTTTTCATTGTCACTAGTTTCTGAGCAGCTTATGAGTAGTTCTCATGCTAAAGTCTCTAAGTCTTATTTTGATCAAACTATCAGTGATATGGTTAAAGATATATATTTTACCTATTTGGATGATAGAGAAGAATCAGAAAAACTAAAAAATGTCAGAGGGTTGTCAGTAGAGGAAACAACAAGAACTGAGAGATTTATTATTCCTAATCTTAGTCCTATAGCTGCTATCAAATGGTTATCTAAAAAGGCTGAACAAGATGACGGGTTTGGTGTAAATTATATTTTCTTTGAGACAATGAATGGTTCTAGGTTTATTAGTATAAATAAATTAGCTGAGGATCAAGAACCAATATTTAAATTTATCTATAGGCCTAAAGTTGATGACCCTAGTGGTGTTGAAAATTTAGCTAGTGGTACAATCAAGATCAATAAGTTTGGTTTTTTAAAACATTTTGATAGACTTCAGCTTATCAATAATGGTGTATATAGTTCTAAGTTAATTACACATGACATTGTAACAAAGACTATAGAAGAGCATGACTACGATGGATATTCACAATGGGAAGAAATATATCATCTTGGAGAATACCCGCCTTTATCTGATTCTGATATTGAAGCTAAGTCAGCAAGTGTGACTAGGGTATCTCATGCTCCGCCAGGTTATCTTGATTTTCCTAATGATTCTAAACGAATGTCTGGTCAGGTTGATGGTCATGTTGAGTTTTATCCTAAACATGATAATATGTATTCACAAAATATTAATGATGAGTATGATAATTATGTAGAATATTTTAGGCAAAGAAGAAAAAATCATATTGGTATACATGACGGTTTAACTCTAGTTATTGAAACAAATGGTGTGCCGGGATTAAGAGTTGGTCAAATAGTTGAGTTAGAATTACCATCACCAGAAACATCTGAAAAAGATGGTTCTTCTGATAGTATACATGATAAGTATCTTTCTGGTAATTATATGGTTACAGCTATAAAACATACATTTTCAAGTATTAAAGCAAACGAACCAAAAATAACATATAAAATAAAAGTTGAGTTATCAAGAGATGGAATGGATGAACAAATATCTGATAGAGAATCACGAAAGGAAGATTAATTATGTTCGGTGAATTTGTTTGGTGGCAAGGTGTTGTAGAGGATAGACTAGACCCATTGAAGTTGGGTAGATGTCGAGTACGCATACTTGGATATCATACTGACAATAAAACTCAAGGTGTTGGTATACCTACAGAGCATTTGCCTTGGGCAACACCAAGTCAACCAATAACATCTGCAGCTATGAATGGTATTGGCACTACACCTACTGGTCCTGTTGAAGGAACATGGGTGTTTGGTTTCTTCCGTGATGGTAAGAACGCACAAGAACCTGTAATGATGTCAACCTTTGGTGGTATACCTCAAAAAGAATCAAATCCATCAAAAGGATTTAATGACCCTTATGGTACTTATCCATTATATAGTCATTTAAATGAACCAGATGTAAATAGACTAGCTAGAGGTGGTGGTGCAATACCTGTTTCACTCAAAGGAGACTTACTGACTCCTAGTGCTGAGGATTCCCCATCACTTGACCATAAGAGAAAGTCAAGAACTAGAGGTGTGCCTACTGGTGTTGCTGGTGATATGTCAACCACTATAGCAAATACTGATGACGATGCATTTTATGATCTTGCGCCATGGAATGAACCAAATCCTAGATACGGTGGAACAACAGATAGTAGTACAGAGTATTTAGATGATGTTGTATTATCTTCTGTCTATCCATACAATCATGTTCGTATGAGTGAGTCCGGTCATGTAGAGGAGTGGGATGATACACCGACAGCAGAACGTATGCATAGATATCATATGTCTGGTACATTTGAGGAGATACAACCAGATGGCACTAAGGTAGTCAAAGTAGTTGGTAGTGACTATGAGATTGTTCTTAAAGATAAAGATGTCTTAATCAATGGAACTTGTAATGTTACTATTGGTGGTGATTGTCGTATGTTATATCAAGGTAGCTTAGTCCAAGAGGTATATGGTGACTATCACTTAAATGTACATGGTGATGTTAGAACTAAGATAGGTGGCAATCAAGCAACAGAAATATTTGCTGATAGAAAAACAGTGATAAATGGTAACGATGATTTATTTGTTGCATACGATCAAATCCTAAACATTGGTGATGAGAGGACTATAAATATAGGTAGTGAGGGAATGAAGCAGGATAACATTACACCAAAGACAGGTAACTGTTCAGAAACCATTACTGGTAATCTAACAGAGATAACACATGGAACAATGCTTACAATGGTAAGTCAAAATACAACATTGGTATCTGTAGGCAATATTGATATCACATCAATAGGTGATATGGGTATATCGACAAATGCTGGTTGTAACATAACTGTTACTGGTGTATTGAATAAGAAAGTTTCAGGGGCAGCTATAGAGCATTATGGTAGTACATTGGATGAGACTCATACTGGTCACTATAAATTACATACTCTTGATGATACATCTGTTGTTGCTGCCTCAGGTAAAACAGACCATTCTTGTCCTACTACTAGAAGTGGTTCAACAGCTTGTAACACAGCAGCGGGGATATCATAATGTCATTTCAATTACCTAAAACTTGTGGAGTAAATTTAAATTTAAATAACCTTAGGGGTGAACTTGCAAATCAAGCATCAGCCGTACTTAATATTAATTTGGGTACACCTGCTGGACTCCAACAAATTGCAAATAGTATAGAGGGAAAACTCAATACACTTAAAGATAAGGTTGCTGCACAATTACCAGAAATACCAGAAGAAATAAAATCATTACGAGGTGACCTTGCAGACTTAGCAACTAAGGCAGTAGGTAGTATTGCAGCTGTAGAGAAGATGGCAACTATTGCAGCTGACTATGTAGGGATAAAGGACTTAAAAGGTTTTGCTAATATAAACGTAACTGACTTAGCATCCTCAGTATTTTCTGTTAGTGGTACATTTGACCCATGTGCCATGACTATACCAAATATTAAGTTGACACCTGATGGTGTATTGCAAAAGCTACCGTCTATACAACCAGACATGGGTTCAATAGCAAAAATGGTGCCAGTTTCATTACCTGACCAAACCATTGTAGATGATTTATCAAATGCTATAAAAAATAATACACCAATAGTTGCACCTTCTAATATTCAAAGTATAAATTCTTTGTTAGAATCTGGTGCTTCAACAATAGCTGCAAATGCACCCGCAGTTGTCGAAGCTGCAGAAAAAGAAGTTTCAGTTGCAAAGAAAGCAATAGAGTCAAATGTATCAACTGCAATTACTGGTATGGGTGACATGGTAAAAAAATTACCAACTGGTGAACCAGTAGTGGAGACAAAAGCAAAGTTTGTTGAGAGAGTAAAAGCGAATAGTCTACCACTTATGGATGAAGAACCTGAAATTGCTCCTCCAGTAGTACAAGAAAAAGTAGTATATGTACCAGATACGCTTGAGGGAAAGATATTTACTGCGGATAGGAAATATAAAGAAATTATTAAATTGAAGAAGTATGATGTTGCTGATAGAAGAGCAAAACTTCAACTGTTTAAATTGGACAATCCTGAGATGACACGACGCCAGTATATGGTAGAATTTAATAGACTAGTCGATAGTGGTGAAATAGAAGTTGATCAAGTTGATAATTAAAGGAGACATAACATGAGTAACTGGTCAAATGACTCACAAGCACATACACAGATTTGCATACTCGAATCACAGATAGAGGTCAAGAGGAATAGGGTGCTTAGTCTTGAAGCAGAGAATCTTGTACTTAAGAAGGAAGTTGAAAGACTACAGGCACTTATAAATAAATTAGTGGAGATAGAAACAAAATGAAACAACTCGTTATATCGATTGCATTATTCTTTACAATGACTACATCAGCAATAGCTACAGAACTACTAATGTTCTCTATGGCGTCATGTGGGTATTGTCAAGCATTCTTAAAAGAGGTTGCACCAACATACGCACAATCAGAGGCAGCAAAATTACTACCACTAAGAATCATTAGTATGGATAGGAAGAACGCACCAAAATGGTACGATAAAGCATATGAAGCACGAAAAATTGACGGTATTGCTGGAACACCAACATTTATAGTATTTGACAATGGAGTAGAAGTTGCAAGATTAATAGGATATAGTGGTATGCAGAGGTTCTATGAAGATATAAATAACTTTGTAGATAGTAACCGGAGACACTTAGAACGAACTGCCGGTCAAAATCCAATACCATTTGAACCAGATACAGAAGTTTCAATAAAACAGGCATTAGAGCTAGAAGATAAAAAAATAAACAGAAGTGTGCCAAGACAAAAATCGCCACTAATACCGTTTATTGCACCAGATTTATCTACATTACCATAGGATTATAAATACAGGTATAACGAATCACTGGCCTGGTGAGGCCATTCCTAGCCCATCCAGTTAAACTCCCATACGATTACGCACCCTAGGGTCGTATGGGAGTTGCCCAATTGAGGAGATGGGGATATTGGACATGACAGATTTAGTTATTGCACTTTGGTGGATTTATGGAGGGATTGTGATATTTCTTACACATTCTAAATAAGGAACACCATGAGCACCATAAATAAAGTAATATGGGGATTGGTAGCTATATTATTTTTGACCTTGATGGCGGTGCAAAATAAACCTGTTTGGCATAAGGCAGGTGATTTCTTGAATATTAACGCGAATAAAGGATGCCCAACTTGTAAATAATAAGGATAATATTATGTTAGATGATGCAACAACTAGTGTTTTAGATGAAATAGATAGGGCAAATGTAGATAATTCTTTAGTGAATACCGTTGGAACAAAGAATTACTTTGCTAGTGTAGTAGACACTAATCACGGATATATTGCTACAGCTGTTGATGGTGTAGGTAGTAAGATAAAACATCTTATCAAACATGAGATGTATAGTGAAATTGGCAAGGATTGTTTCGCTATGTGTTATAATGATTTGTTATGTGTAGGTGCAAATCCCATTGGTTTCTCAGATCACATCACATCCACACAAAACGACTCTCACATAATTCCCCAAGTAATATCAGGTATATTAGACTATTGTGGTTTCTCATTCACCGTACTTACTGGTGGTGAGACTGAAATACTACAAAATACCAATTTCCACATATCCGGCTCTATAATGGGCACTGTTCAAAAAGACAATCTGATTGATGGTAGTAGAGTAGAACCTGGTGATGTTATTGTTGGATTGCCGTCATCTGGTATACACGCTAATGGTTGGACTGCTATTAGTAAACGTATGCCTGAATTAATTTCACCCAAAAATCTCACTGCTACTAAAATATACACTAGAGAGATAATGACTCTAATGGCACGGGTTAAAAATCCATGTGCAATAATCAATATAACAGGTGGAGGCTTTAGGAATCTTGAACGGATACCTAAAAATCTCCAGTATGAATTGTCGTTTGACTATACACCTGATATATTCAAAGATTTAGGGTGTGAATTCTCCCACCAAGAACTATATACCACATTCAATATGGGGATAGGGATGATGATTGTTGTTAAGATGGAAGATTTAGCTGCAACATTAGACTCAATGGAAGACTCAAGGGTTATAGGTGGTGTAGTGGAGTCAGATAGCCCTAATGTAGTAGTCAATGGACAGGACATATTTTTTGGCGATAGTGTGCCATATAAGGATCAGTCTAAAGAATTAGTAGAATGTGGGATAAATTTAACGGATAACTGAGGAGAGTAATGTTAGTACCGAATCAAGCAGAAGAGATAGAAGCACTAAAAGCAGAGATAGTTGAGTTGAAGAAGCAAATTACAACACTAGAAAAGACCGTAGTTGCCTTTAAGAAGTTTTATAACGGATGGGAGAGATTTAGAACTCAAATGGGTATCTGATAAGGAGAATCACTATGAAAACGATTCACAAAAATAAAGGAGATGTAATAATCACGGAGAAAGATGAGACTAGTGATGCATATATCATCATAGAAGGTGAGGTTGATGTATCTAAGAATGGAACACATTTAGCTACACTATACGAAAACTCGATGTTTGGTGAGATTGCTATGATTGATGATAGACCTAGAACGGCTACTTGTACTGCAAAAACTGATTGCTCTTTAGGTGTAGTATCTAGGGAAAATTACAAACAGCTATTACGATATAGACCAGAGGCAATAAATCCTCTGTTAAGAATAGTGGCCACAAGATTGCGCTCACTTACTGATTTCATGGAAGAGCTACATGGCGAATTAAAGTGAATGACATAGAGAAATACGAAGCTGTAGAAAAAGTCATTGATGAGACTATACGACCCTATCTAATAAATGATGGAGGTAATATAGAACTCGACCTTGTTAAAGGAAACGAGGTAGTAATATCCTTTCAAGGTGCTTGTGGTTCTTGTCCAAGTTCAGCAGGTGGTACACTAAGGGGTATAGAGAGAGCATTAAGACAAGCTGTTGACCCTGATATATGTGTGATAGCTACTAATAGTTATAGACCTCCTATGGGTGGCGCACATCCCTTCGGGGGAATGACATATGAACAAGAGATAGAAGCGAGGAAACAAAAATGATTAAAGATATGAGTAAAATGATAAAATTGGACAATTTAGTCCCTATTATACTCGGTGTAGCTCTATCCGGACTTAGTACACTAATGTCGTTCGCATACGACAACATGGAGGAGTTACATACAGAGATAGTGGAACATAGACTCTTATTATCCAGATTAATTTCTCCAGATGGGACAATAATACAATCCCCAACATCAGCTAAAGCAAAAGCCGATGTTATACAGACACTAAACAAAATGCAGCAGGATATAGTTAGACTAGAAACACAATTAAAATACATTGAAAAGGGAGGTAAATAATGGAAGCATTGATACTAATAATGGTAGTAGTGATACTATACTTAATAGGAATGAGGATGACTAAAGCGGAAAACGAATTGAGGGATGAGGAGATTATCAAACTCACGGATATGTTAGATGATATACACATTTCTCCATATAAGTCAGAACCTAAAGCGGTAAAAAAGAAAACAAAGAGAAAGGTAAAGAAAGCGGTAAAAAAAGTCTCACCTAAAAAGAAGAAGGTAGTGCCGAAGAAAAAGACTAAAACAAAGAGGAAACGAAAATGAAGATACTACTATTAACACCATTTTTACTAGGTAACTCTGCAGGTGGTGCTGGAGCAGCAATAGAAGGTCTAATAGCATTGTTTGTCGTAATAGGGATATTCGTAGGACTAGTGTGGGGAGCAATAAAACTCTGGGAGAAGAGATAAAAAAAGGGATTGTGTGACATCATGGACATCACACAATCCCCTACACTATATTAACTCTGCCAAGCTGGTTTATAGCGGGTAATCTTTATACCATCTACCTCGTTACAACTTTCCTCTCTTGATTTGTTGTAATTTTTCTTCCAGCGTTTTTCGTTCTTAAACAATCGTTCTCCTCTACGCTGTTTCTCATACACTTTCAACATTAACTCATAACTATTTTTCTTCATAAAATCACCTCTTTAACAAATGTTATAAACAAATGGATTACAGACATAATCCACATCATACACCACACTACTATCCCACTATAATAAGCCCACATCTCAATCTTTCGTATTTGCCGCACGATAATCTAGCTCCTTGTCATACGTTTCAATTAAATACTCTAACATAAGCTGTGCAATAGACAAATTTAACCCAGACAATCTATGGTTATTAGCCTTTAATTGTCTCTTACTCTCCTCAATCATTCCCATAGCTTGACTCATTATCTTCTTACGTGACCCACTCAAAAACGCGTCTTTTATTTCTTCCCTAGTTATACCATAATAATCCAGATTATCCATTTATTACCTCACATTTTTTTTGACTACGGTTTTTAACTACCATCCTCAACATACACCTAACTATTTCTAAGTTCCAATTTACATCTAACACTAATGAGCCTCGGGTATGATGCCTCTGAGTATCCTCTATAATCCCCAAAGCACGATCCAGTATATCCACCTCATTACCCTTACAAAATTCATCCTGTACATCTTCTAGTGTAACATCTTGGCTTAAATCTTCTGGTTTCTTCATAGAAATAGCTCCTTGTAAAATGTTAATCCTACACCCATATTTATGAAGAAACTATCACATACATATATAATATAAGGCCTAAATGACTATTTGTCAAGTGGCTAAAAAAGTATACACTATAATGTTCACTATATCATACACATATATACACATAATATAGCCAAACAACACATACATACTACACTATTTTAACTCAGATG
>PVBE010744427.1_pt1 | contig 18273 bp, 13 predicted proteins | sample 1631181 | NCBI WGS metagenome assembly PVBE01 (sample SAMN08397723, study PRJNA350692) | Marine metagenome, whole genome shotgun sequencing project. | isolation source: water | place: Pacific Ocean | collected 2012-04
GGCGGTGTTTGGCACCTCGATGTCGGCTCATCACATCCTGGGGCTGAAGCCGGTCCCAAGGGTATGGCTGTTCGCCATTTAAAGTGGTACGCGAGCTGGGTTTAGAACGTCGTGAGACAGTTCGGTCCCTATCTGCCGTGGGCGTTTGAGATTTGAGAGGAGCTGCTCCTAGTACGAGAGGACCGGAGTGGACAAACCTCTGGTGTTCCGGTTGTCACGCCAGTGGCATTGCCGGGTAGCTATGTTTGGACAGGATAACCGCTGAAAGCATCTAAGCGGGAAGCCTCCCTCAAGATTAGATCTCACTGGGAACTTGATTCCCCTGAAGGGCCCTCGAAGACTACGAGGTTGATAGGCGGGATGTGTAAGCGTTGTAAGGCGTTGAGCTAACCCGTACTAATTGCCCGTGAGGCTTGACCATATAACCTGAGCAGTTTGCTTGGGGAATATATCAGATGTGCTCTCGAATTATGAATATCACTTATTCACACTTGTCTTTCTGTTAGAGAGGCAAGCTTACCGGTTTGCCTGACGACCATAGCGTGCGTGAACCACCTGAACCCATCCCGAACTCAGAAGTGAAACCGCACAGCGCCGATGGTAGTGTGGGGTCTCCCCATGTGAGAGTAGGACATTGTCAGGCATCTAAACTTGAGGACCCTCATTCCCTTGGAGTGAGGGTCTTTTTTTTGCGGCGCGCCGCACACGACTAGGCGTCCCCGATCGGGTGTCCCCGACTAGGCGTCCCCCACTAGGCGTCCCCGACTAGGCGTCCCCCACTGATGGTAGTGTGGGGTGTCCCCATGTGAGAGTAGGCCGGGGGATTCTCAGGGCCTTAAATCGAGGGGCCTTCACTTCTTGAGTGGGGGCTTATGTAAGAGACAAAAGTCGCGTGGGAACCACCTGATTGCCAGTACTTGGCAGTATGAATACTGCCTGTGGAGACAGGAACGATCGTACTGTGCAAGGCAAGAAGATATACTGCGATCCTGCATCTACTCAGTAAATCAGGTCGCATGGACGAACGCATCAGGCATACATATCTCAAGTCGATGGGCATACAGCTTTGGTACCCGAGATTGGTGTTGCCTAATGCCAAGCCAAGTCCTCAGCGCAGACTGATTAGTCCTGTTGGGGAGGCCCGCAATCGTATGCGGAAGACCGATGTAACAGCTAGTCAAGCCAAGGAAGATATTGCGGGCGTGCTATCTGGTGGTCATGCACCTATCGTGTCGAATGACCTCAAGTCACCAGGAGCAGGAACGGGGGATGTCACCCGTTTTAAGCTGTGTCTGTTCTACACTGAACCCGGTTGCTGTGTAGTCTTCGAAGTACCTCTGCAGTATATGGAATTGGATTCCAGACGCCTCAAGTTGGTTGAGGATATCAGCCAGGCATTGGGGTCTCACAGGCAGAAGAAAACTGTCGTATTTCAGCAGTGGCCAATGATAAAGACTCGGAACGTGATCCAGAGCGATGCAGATGCACAGGTGGTCGTGCAGGAAAAACTGAGTCAGCTGATCGGTGACAGGCGTAACACAGTAGTCATCATGGGAGAGGTAGCAGCCCGATATCTGCCAGTAGAAGCAGGAGCGCTGAAGTTGAGAGAAGATTTGTCTGCTGTCGACGTCAGCAAGACAGTGGCGGCGGTGACTCCCGGAATTGACGAATTGCTGCAGGATCCGATTCAGAAGAGGGACGTTTGGCTCAAACTGGAATCCTCAATGCAAGCGGGCGAGTCAATTGGTTAGCGTCGAAGTGGATTTCAACTTTAGAGAGATGACCCTCGATGATCTCCCTGTCGTGGTGATGAACGACAAGCTGTCCTATCTACATCCCTGGAGCAGGGGAATTTTCACGGACTGCCTGCAGGCAGGAAATGATTGCTGGGTAGTAGCGCGGAATAGACAGCTCGTTGGGCACAGCATCCTGTCTGTCGTCGAGGGAGAGTGCCATCTGCTCAATGTATGCATCATCCCGGACTTTCAGGATGGCGGCTTGGGTAGACGTCTGGTCGCGCATATGCTGGAACGTGCATGGCAACTGTCAGCGCGAACCGTCTTTCTCGAGGTCAGACCATCCAATCCCGCCGCATACCATCTTTATATCACCATGGGATTCAATGAGGTGGGTACCCGAAAGGGCTATTATCCTGCCAGATCGGGAAGAGAGGATGCGATCATCATGGCAAAAGAGCTTCGTTTGGATGACTATTAGATCTTCTTTGAATGAGGTAGCGCCCTTTAAGACCAAGGATGGTTCCTCCATCAGAGAACTCATGCATCCGCAAGTGCATGGCAACGCCAAACAGAGTCTGGCTCAAGCTGTCGTACCCGTTGCTGATAGAACGATCAGCCATTACCACAAGGTGACCGAAGAGCTTTACCACATCAAACAAGGATATGGCGTGATCACCCTAGATGATGTGGATCATGACGTTGCACCGGGTGATACAGTGCTGATCGAACCCGGCGTAATCCACTGCGTAAGAAACACAGGCGAGATAGATCTGCTAATTTTCTGCTGCTGCGCCCCCGCATATTCCCACGACGATACCTATTGCACTGATTAGTTCGGCAAGTTGTCGGATGACGCGACGGCCTACGGAACAGTCTCATAAGTTTGATACCAGTAGGTCAGCACTGATATATTGCCAAAGTCCAGGCCGGTTACCGGCATTTCAGGACCGATGAGAATAATTGGATCTGAACCGTCAGGTATTAAAGCGATCGGCTCTGGCGCAATCGATCCAGTGGCTAGTGTGATGCTACGATCAGCCTTATCCCAGTCACTGTCATTGTCGAGATCCATGGTGGGAATATTTGGTCAGACCCTATCGTGCACTCTGGCAACGATCAAACAGTCATTATCAGCGATTCACCAACGTGTCAGGGCCAACAATTCACTGGTATTGCGAACAGTGACCCGTATAATGCCGCTCTGCTTTTGACCTGTCACTTTGCATTCCACCTACTGCAGCAAAAGATCATGGGTATTCTTGAAGAAGTCGACAAGCGCCGCACCTTTGCCATCATTTCACATCCGGATGCGGGCAAAACCACCATTACTGAAAAGTTGCTCCTGCTTGGCAAGGCGATTCAGTTAGCAGGTACAGTCAAGGCGCGTAAATCAGACCGCTACGCTGCATCCGACTGGATGGAGATGGAGAGGCAGAGGGGGATATCAGTAACGACTTCTGTAATGCAATTCCCCTATGCTGGGAAAGTGGTCAATCTTCTGGACACTCCTGGCCATGAAGATTTCTCCGAAGATACCTACCGCACTCTAACGGCTGTCGATTCAGTATTAATGGTGCTGGATGGATCCAAAGGAGTGGAGCAGAGAACCATAAAGCTCATGGATGTATGCCGGCTGCGCACCACGCCTATTCTCTCGTTTGTAAACAAATTGGATCGTGAGACGCGTGACCCGATTGAATTACTTGATGAAATCGAACAGATCCTGCGCATTAAGTGCGCGCCCATCACTTGGCCGATCGGTACGGGTTCCAGATTCAAGGGCGTATATGATCTCAGCACAGATGCAATACACCTGTACACGCCGAACATCAGTCACCCGATAAAGGTCATCCGAGGATTGCATAGCGATGCAGCGAGAGAGGAATTGGGAGATTTGTCAGATGAGCTGTACGAAGAGATTGACCTGGTTCGTGGCGCCAGTCACCCATTCGATCTCGAGGAGTATCTTGCTGGCGGGCTAACACCTGTGTACTTTGGTACTGCCCTGGGTGGCTTTGGCGTAAGGGAGATGTTGGATGGATTTGTGGAGTTTGCACCGGCGCCCAAGACTAGAGAGGCGAATACCATAGCCGTTGCATCGACTGACGATGGGTTTTCAGGGTTCATATTCAAAATCCAGGCTAACATGGATCCCAAACACAGAGACCGCATCGCCTTCATGCGAATCTGTTCAGGTCGCTATCAGAAGGGCATGAAAATGAGGCATGTGCGCCTCGGAAAGGATGTTAGAATCAGTGACGCCGTCACCTTCCTGGCCGGAGAGAGATCCCAAGCCGACGAGGCCTGGTCCGGAGATATAATCGGTTTGCACAATCACGGTACCATTCAGATAGGAGACACCTTCACTACAGGGAAGGACTTCAGATATCTGGGCATTCCCCACTTTGCGCCCGAGCTGTTTCGCACCGTGCGCTTAATGAATCCTCTCAAGAGCAAGCAGTTGAGAACAGGTTTGACGCAACTGGCTGAAGAGGGAGCGGTGCAGGTATTCTCACCGATCAATAGAAATGACCTGATCCTGGGTGCAGTTGGTATATTGCAGTTCGATGTGGTCACGTTCAGACTCAAGGATGAGTACATGGTTGACTGCACATATGAAGCGGCCAATATAGCCATGGCACGTTGGATTAAGTGCGACGATAAAAGCATGTTAGAGCAGTTCATGAATAAAGTAGAACAGAATCTGGCTCTGGACGGTGGTGGGCATCTCACCTATCTCGCTCCTACCAGGGTGAATCTGGCCCTCACTGAAGAGAGATGGCCTGAAGTAGAATTCAGGTCAACCAGGGAGCATTAGCGGATGGCTTCCGCATGAACGGGACGGGGAACTCAGACCATATCGTCATACGGATTAGTCAGATTTAGACTGATTTCCTGTTCAAGCCCGGGAACGCTAATCTTTTCTGCAGTAATTCTAAGGTCTTCTCCCTCGACAACACCCTCGCCGAAATGGTAGATGGGTGATGTCTTACCGGCGATGGCGCATAGATCGTACTCTCTGATCTTATCGCCAACAGGTTCCTGCAGCCTGGCATGCTGCCGCATGGCCTCTTTGCCATATTTTTTTGTGAGCATTTTGCTTGTAATGTGGGGCGCGAGTACCGTGGCCGTGGCGTTGTTGCCACCGAATCCCTTTGCGTTGATAAAGACGGCATCGATATCGTTCGGTGAAATTTCCAAATGATCCAGCAGGTAATTCACATGGGACGTGTGCACATCGTCTGCGATCTGGTCGACGGTTTTAATGCCCGGTATCAGACCATATTGCCAGGTACCCAACGTTGCAGCCAGTTGATCCCCGGATGAGGTAGCCAGGGAGTGACCAAGGTAAGCTTTGATGGCAGCGATGGGCCAGTTATCCAATCGGAACTGCTTAGCCATCTCGTTAATTATGTGGGATTCGGTCGCCCTGTTTTGGGGAGTGCCGGTACCATGGGCGTGGAAATAGGTATTGGTTCTGAGAGCCTTTTCACCAATGATCGATCTGGCGATCGCGATGGATTTCGCCACGGTCACATAGTTGCCGATTCCGGGACCGGGGATCGATTTCTTAAAACCGTCAGCATTGATAAAAACATCCGCGATTGAACCGTAGATGGTAGCACCCATCTCCACTGCCAGTTCATCATCAAACAGGATAAAGAACTGAGCTGCTTCGGACAGGGTAAACCCACAGTTCTCAGCAAAGGGGCGACAGGCTCTGCGGTAGTCAGCTTCCCCGCTGGCCAGACCGTCCAGTTTCATAAGGGCTTCGTCTTCAGCAAGCGCTCCCATGGTGCGATAGCCCTCCAGCACCTCCGGTGTCAAGGGCGCTTCACTGGTGCCGACCAGAACTGCTCGATATCTGCCTGAACGTATATCCTCTATGCCCTGTCGCAGGTTGTACAGAAAGGTGGCACATGCACCCACGTTGGCACCAGTCGTGCCGATGCTTCCCAGAATGTAGGCGTTGATAAAATCTGCGGTCATATCCGCCAATCCCAGGGCGCAATTCTTTGAACTGACCCGTTTACCCACCAGGGATGCCTGTAGCATTCCACCAGAACCGTTGGTATCCAATTGGCCCATCGCGCTGCTTGCATAAACGGAGATCTGATCGGCGGGGACCTTCTGCCGGATGGCCTGCCAGTCAATACCAAGAGACTGGATAGCGTCGGAGGCGCCATACACTGTTAGCTGCAGACCGCGCGGGTGATTTCGAGATTGGTACAGCTTTTCAGGATCAAAACCGGTGGGCAGTTGACCGGCAGACTGCACCTGCGAGGTTCGATGATCCAGCAGCAGGATATCCAACGAATCGTGTATCTCTACGCCGACTGTCCCTTTGCCTGTATCGTCAGCGTCGAAGTTGGTCACTTTCCAATTGGCTGGCATGACGTCTGGCAACTGATTTCGCTTGAGAGTGAATGATATGGGACCTTCGTCCGTGGAACTGAGCTGTGCCATCTTATGCCGTCTAATGGTGTCGGGGTCGAATAGGTTTTTTTCCAGCTTTCGGATCAGGGTGTGGTCCAGGATGTAGGCTTTCTTCTTGGCGCTGAGTTTCCCTGCATTTACGTCGTGACCCATCAGGGATGCCAGGCTCAGGTAGGTTTGATCGGCGTCTGCTTGGCTCAGTTTGTCGATCACTAAACGGCGGTAGCCATGATGTGAGGAACTGCGGCCCGCAGGACTGATACCACCAAACCCGACAATCACTGGTAATCGCGACAAGGCTCTAGCACCCCTTGTTCTTATGATGAGTTAGAAACCGAGGATATTCTATTTTCAACTGGTTTTGAAATCCAACTGCCTGCATGAATGCGCATTCCGCTCTCTGCCAACACGTCAACCCGCCTTGCTACAACAGTTCAACAGCAAGGGCCGTCGCTTCACCACCACCGATACAAAGGGCGGCAATGCCCCTTTTCCTGGCAAGCTTTCGCAAGGCATAGACAAGGGTAACGATTATGCGTGCGCCGGTGGATCCAATGGGATGACCCTGAGCGCAGGCACCACCATGGATATTGACCTTATCAGGATCGAGACCCAATTCCTTGATGGCCAGCATGGTAACCATGGCAAATGCCTCATTGATCTCGAACAGGTCGACTTCACCCTTATCCCATCCGACCTGGGCAAGCAGTTTGTCCACCGCGCCGATGGGAGCGATGGTAAATTCTGCCGGATGGCGGGAGTGGGTTGCGTGCCCAACGATTCGAGCCAAGGGTTCTACTTCTTCCTTTCGGGCACGCTCTTCGCTCATCAGAACCAGTGCTGATGCACCATCGGAGATTGAGCTGGAATTCGCTGCCGCAACTGTTCCGTCATCTTTGAACGCGGGTCGTAAAGTGGGTATCTTCTCGATATCGGCATTTCCCGGTTGCTCATCGTGCAGGACTGTGGTGTCACCCTTTCTGGTTTTGACCACCACAGGTACTGTTTCGGCGTCCAGACTGCCATCCTTGATGGCTTGTTGTGCACGCTCTAACGAGCGGATAGAGAACCGGTCCATATCTTCTCGGGTCAGTTGGTACTCATCCGCCACTTGCTGGGCAAATGAACCCATTAAACGACCGGTTTCAGCATCTTCAAGACCATCGGTAAACATGGAGTCCTGAACGGTACCATGCCCCATGCGGAATCCACCCCTGGCTTTAGCCAGAAGGTAAGGTGAGTTGGTCATGCTCTCCATTCCACCCGCTATCATGATGTCGTTGGTGCCCGCCTTGATCAGATCATGCGCCAACATTGTGGCCTTCATACCCGATCCGCACAGCTTGTTTATGGTGGTAGCTCCCGTGCTGACTGGAATTCCTGCACGCATCGCAGCCTGGCGTGCGGGTCCCTGTTTCAGTCCGGCCGGAAGAACACAACCCATGATGAGCTCCTGGATATCTTCAGGCTGTAACCCCGATCTGCTGTGAGCTTCTCTTATGGCAGCGGCACCCAGTTCAACTGCGGATACCTCCTTTAAGCAACCCTGGAATCCTCCCATCGGAGTTCGGGCGCCGGCAGCAATCACGATAGTCTTTTCCATAATTTACGATCCTACTAGTCGAAATCTCTGCGTCGGCAACGAGGTTTGATTGCAGATGCTAACGTTTGTGTGCACATGGTAGAGTTGCATGTAGAAGCTTGCGTCAGCATTGTATCACAGCAATCAAACTGCAACGTTCAGGTGCTGTCATAGCACTAGGACGGTTGCTGCGGTGGTTCCTCAGTAGTGTTCTCAAAACATTGACGGTTGTAGGGGAACGCCACATTCAACATAAAGACAAACGAACCGGCAAATTCGGTGATCTCACCGCGCTTGGATGAATCCATCAGCAACTCCACGATGGCGATCAAAAGGAGATAGCTGATGATCTGATAGTTCTTGGGCATGGGAATGGCAAAGGAATCAAGCCAATCGGCAAAACCTGGGTGCTTTCGATACAAGGGTGTCATTGCGAACAGATAGATGAACAAACCGAGACCTAACCCGACTCCGAAGATCAATTTGTTAAGTTTGATGCTGCGACCACTGATATCGATCCTGAGATTGTGGATGCCCACCTCCTGCTGCGTGTTGTGTTTGGCAAAATACTCCGGACTATCGAACCCAATCAATCGTTGCCCCCAGGAGATTTCCTCCCCTGCACCGAAAAGACAAACAAGAGCCAGAAAACACAGCATGAGATGAAAGCGAAGTTTGCGAACCTGCCGTAGCCGCAACAGCCTTCGTATGCAGGTAGCCATGGCGATCAGCAGAGCAGCGACGGTAGCCCATTCCAACAAGCTATCTTCAACCGTGTAATGGTTCCTGAAATAATCCGGATCTGCATAGGACAGGTAGAGACCCAGCAGTACAAGGGCGGATATTACTGCCAGCACGGCTTTCTCGACTGCACCCATCCTAGGGTTCAAGGGATCGTCCTCTGCGCAATTGTCTGGCAAGGGTGAGCAACAGAACGCTGGCACCATATACGACTGCCAGTGGATCGATGAGATAGTCCCACAGATTGTTTGAGTCCAGGAGTCTGTAGCTGTAAGCCAACAGACACGCCAGCAGACATGTCGTGATCAGGAAGAAATCCTTAAAGAGAGCGATCAAAACCAGCGCTGACAGCAGCGTGCCAAGGAGCGTCGGGTAGTAGCCAAATTGATATGGATCGAAGCTGCTCCACCCGAGCGACATGGGATAGAGGAAAACGCCGCCAGCAACCAGCAGGGATCCCGCAGCCACGTTCTCTGTTGCATTGACTACTGTACGGCCAAACACACTGGCATAGCAGCCGGCAATCAACATCACGATAGTCGTGATGCTCAGATCAGCCACCATGCCCCGCATGTAGACCGCAACTGAAAGGTGATCTATGCTGATGAAGCTCAACCCGATTGTCAGGGTCATCAGCACCATCTTTGAGCGAGAGCTGGCAGCCAGGTGTTCGGCGACTCGCAGTACCGGTAATGCAGCCAGCAGTGAGCAACCCAGTAGCGGAATCAGGCTGGCAAGAAACTGCAGCTTCATGATGCCACTCCGTCAGCGGTGATTTGCCCATCCAGCCATGCACGGTTGAACAGCACGTGCCGGATCCGTTCCTTATTCCAAGTGTAGAGCAGGTGGATGGTTCCATCCGGCGACTGCAGTAACCACGGATAGGAATACTCATGCTCACGGGATTCGCTATCGCTTACTCCCTGCTCCAGTGCCGCCGCCACCTGCCAGTCTCGACCCTGGTTTTTGGAAACAGCCAACGTCAAATCTTCACGCCCATCTTCACTGTTATTAAAGGCCATCAGAAGTTCGCCGCCAACCAGTTTTATCACACTTACAGCGGCATTCGGATTGGGCAATGCGCTCTTTGCCGGTGAACTCCAGCTCGCGCCACCATCGTTGCTATGGAAATTGAGTACTCTGCGGGGGAATTCACCTGCATAACGCATGAATCCGGATGCACGCAAATCATCCATGGGAATGATCACCGGCTGCAGTGAATTGTCGCCGCTGGACAATCGAATCTTATCAAGCAGATTGCCATCTTCGTCCAGTCGCAGCAATTCGCCGAACTTGCCGATAAACTCGTGATACACGGGCAAACCGACCGTACCGTCCCGGTATTTGAAACCGGGACCTTTCACTAGCGTGCTGATATTGAAAAAAGGTGAGGTGACCAGTCTTTTTGTCGCTTGCCAGGACGTACCTAAATCGTTAGAGATCATTAGGTTGATCGAACTGCCTGCCCATCCGCCAACGGACACACTGACGTAGAACAACCACAGCTCTGTATCCGAGGGCCTGTAGATGACTGGATTACCCAATTTGCGGATGTATCTGTGTAAATCCCGCTGGGCAGCTGAACGATCCACCAACATTTCAGGCTTTGACCAGACAACTGCCTTAGCATCGAACTCCGATGCATAGATGGCAACATCCTGGGCACCTTCTCGTGTGCCGCCATACCAAAATGATCGTACGACTGCATCGGTAATCGCCACAGCGGTTACACTGTGCACCCGTGGTGTTTCACCGTGACTAACGAATTGGCTACTGTAGCGCGGTTTCGATGAGATGGTTGCTATCGACTTCGTCGGGCTGAAGGATGGGGCTTCATGCTCACTGGGCATGGAACGCCAGAAAAGAGTAAGCACCAGAGCTGCCAGAAGTAGGAATATGAACCGTCTCGACAAACGTGCCCACAATCGTCTCGACCAGTGCGGTTTCGATTGTTGGGTTGTCTGCAAGTTAGTAAAGCTGATCTGATAAAACTGTCATATCAGTCCTGTAGCCCAGGGCCCTGATCGGCACAGCATGAGTTGTCGTTGGGATACGGTATACTACCAGCCTTTTTAAGTCCAACTGAACCGCCCACTGTCCGGCCGGCTTTAAGTGCCTTAGCAACTAACCGATGACGTGTAGGCAACGGGGAATCTTTGCCCTTGAGAATACTCTAAGATAGTGCCACTGCAGCAAGGATGCCTGTTTGCTACAATGCACTTTTGGTCGGGAGCACTACAAGAGGGAACGAATGATGACGGTAATCAAGCAAGATGATCTCATTCAGAGCGTGCAGGATGCGCTCCAATACATCTCCTACTATCATCCGTTAGATTTCATTCGAGCCGTCCACCAAGCGTATCAGCAGGAGGAGTCCACACCCGCCAAGGATGCCATGGCTCAAATTCTGATCAACTCCAGAATGTGTGCCGAGGGCAAGAGACCCATCTGTCAGGATACCGGAATCGTGAACGTCTTCGTGTCCGTGGGGATGGAAGTGAGCTGGCAGGCTTCTCTATCCCTGGAAGAGATGATCAATGAGGGTGTTCGCAGGGCCTTTCAGTATCCCGATAATATACTGCGTGCTTCCGTGTTGTCCGATCCGGCGGGCGCCCGGGTCAACACTAAAGACAATACACCTGCGGTCATTCACGTGGAACTGGTAGCAGGAGACAAGGTCACCATACGGGTCGCCGCCAAGGGCGGCGGATCGGAAGCCAAGTCGAAACTTGCCATGTTGAACCCTGCTGACAGTATCGTCGACTGGGTGGTGAAAACCGTGCCTTCCATGGGAGCTGGCTGGTGTCCGCCCGGGCTGCTGGGAATCGGTATCGGCGGAACTGCGGAAAAGGCCATGCTGCTTGCCAAGAGATCGCTCATGGATCCGATCGACATCCATGTACTGCAACAAAAAGGCGCTTCGAATCGAATCGAAGAGCTGCGCTTGGAGATCTTCGAAAAGGTGAATGCGCTGGGAATCGGTGCCCAGGGTCTGGGTGGCCTGACCACCGTGCTGGATGTAAAGATTCTGGATTATCCCACCCATGCAGCTAACTTGCCGGTTGCCATGATCCCCAACTGTGCAGCGACGCGGCATATTCACTTTGAATTGGACGGCTCCGGGCCGGCAGAATTAGAACCACCCAAACTGGAAGAGTGGCCCACTATCACTTGGGACGCAGGAGCCGGCGCCCGAAGGGTGAACCTGGATACCGTTACCCGGCAAGATGTAAAGAGCTGGCAACCCGGGGAGACGTTGCTCATATCAGGTAAGATGCTGACCGGAAGGGATGCAGCTCACAAGAGGATCAGAGACATGTTTGAACGGGGAGAGCAGCTTCCCGATGGTGTGGATCTTACCGACCGCTTTATCTATTACGTGGGTCCGGTTGATCCGGTGGGTGACGAAGTTGTCGGTCCGGCCGGCCCCACCACGGCGACGAGAATGGACGGCTTTACCGAACTGATGCTGGCAGAGACGGGCCTGCTCGGCATGGTGGGAAAAGCTGAACGTGGTCCGGTTGCCATCGAAGCGATCAAGAAATTCGAGGCGGTTTACCTGATGGCGGTAGGGGGCGCAGCCTATCTGGTATCGAAGTCGATACGCAAATCCCGAGTGGTCGCCTTTGAGGATCTGGGCATGGAAGCCATTCATGAGTTTGAAGTGGAGGATATGCCGGTTACGGTTGCGGTTGATTCGAAAGGTGAATCCGTTCACCAGACAGGACCGAGAGTGTGGCGTTCCAAGATCGGCAAGATTCCCCTTGCAGAGGATTGAGAGGATTGCAGGACTCGGGCTGAACGGCATAGTTGAAACGAAATCTGTATAATTTTCAAACAGTTGAATAACAGATCTCCAGGAATTCCAATTGCAGATGGACGGTTTAGAGAGTACATTGACACCCTCTTTGCCGAACAGTGGATTCAACCAAACAAACTTTGCTGCGAGCGAATAGCGCGCACATGAAGTGTAGTATCTCCGCTGGTAACGGGAGAGTAGTAACGGGTTACAGAATATGGGTCAAAAACCGACTTCCGGCGACCAGTTGTATCTAACAGCGGAAAGTCTGTCACAGGATTTTTCTCTCTTTCCAAGAAAAGAGCGCACCGCGTTCCTGCAGGGAATTCTCGATGAGCGTCAGATCGAGATTGAACTGGAACTGCTCAAGAACTTGGACGTGGATTCCTATATAGAAGCAACCATCCAGCCAGTGGAGGAAAGCAGCCGACCCGGATCCAGAGCAATCATCAAGGCGCTGGGCGAAGAGATCGTCATGGAGATCGATAACGGTCCCTTCTACGCTGTCGAACTGATGATGGATTTCCAAGGCACCAGGCGCGCAGTTGGTTTCATTACTCAGGACCGTGCTCATAACAACGGTGTATGGCTGCCAGAACACCACGAAGCGGCCGCCCTGGCAGTCAGTGAATTTGCTATTCGTTCACTGCCCATCGTGACCTTCATGGATACACCGGGCGCAGACGCCGGTGAGGCCGCCAACAAAGCAAATCAGGCGCACACCATATCCAGGCTTATAGCAGAACTCTGCAACGTGGATGTTCCTACGGTGGGTGTCATCATAGGTCAGGGATATTCCGGTGGTGCAATTCCCTTGGCGGCAAGTAATATCCTGCTTTCGCTTCGCAAAGGTGTCTTTAACACCATCCAGCCCAAGGGACTGGCCAGCCTCGTGCAGCGGTATAACCTTTCCTGGCAGGAGTGTGCGAAATTTGTCGGCGTCTCGCCGTATGAACTTTATAAGCAAGGGAATATCGATGGTATCGTCGACTACGAGCCTGGTGAGGGAGATAAGCTTGAGAATCTGCGCAATGTCATCATCTCCAGTATCCTGTCTATTGAAGAGAGCGCTAAGGATTTTGTCGCCAACCATCCGGAGATTCTGGATCACTATCAAAGAAATATTGCCCGTTATCTGAATCTGTCCAAGTCGCTTGAGGCAGTCCATGCGAGTTCCACCCTTAAGCTACGCGTGTCCCCAACTGAATATCCCAACGTTTTTGGTGTGGCGTACCGGCATCTCAGATATCTTGGTTTAAGAAAAAGAATTCGATCCACCACAACCACCCGCTATGGCCGCCTGTCTGTTCAGGAAATACCACACGGCCAATTGGCTGAGAGAGCTGACAGGGAGAGACGCGCTGCCTTTCTGTCCTGGTTGCAGGACCCGGACAAGGTACTGTACGAAGACAGTCTTAACAAATCGTGGCAAAACTATCAGGAAAAGAAACTTGCCATGGGTGAGGAACGGGGTCGTATAGCCCAATTGATATTTGGTGAGCCGGAGAAAAACTACCAGGATGCAAAGAGTGATCTCTGCCTTTGTTACGGTCTGCACCTTTACAACCGATGGAAAGGAGGCGCTCACGACAACTTTACCGCTCTCGTTGACTATTTGAGAGACCATGAAGACACCCACTATCTGCTAGAGCAAAGTGACATAAAAGATCAGGGCGGATTACTGCAGGCTTTGAAAGAAGCGGAGACTCCCTTCGTACGCCATATGAAAGAGCAATTCAGCTACGAGGGGAAGAAACTGTTTGATGCCAATTTTGTTGCCCAAAAATCTGAAGCCTTTGTCAGCAACAAGCTGCTGTCCGAGCTCAATCTTATCCTGGGTGATCCATCTCTTCACGATGACAGCACGATCGTTGACCAGAATATCTCCGGCCATACCCGGGAGTTACTCGAAAAAGCGAAGGCGGGTAATCCATCTATCCAGATGAACCGCAGATTGCTGGAAGAATATCTGTGGTCATACATCGAACAAAAGTCGGCCTTCGATTCCGAAACGCCAACCGGTGAAACAACAGTGCTCGACGTTGTGCTGGATGAAGATATCAGGGATCAGTTTATCGAAACGTGCAAGAACCTCGTCGTTTTTGGCACCGTCTATAATGAGCTAATCGATAACCTGGTGGTTGTGGCAAGGCAGGCACATGAAACTAAGATACTGCAGAAGGAATTCATCCAACAGCTAGTTGATGGCGCGGTACATAAGGCTTTTGATGCACATATATTTGAACAGGAGCAGGAATCCCGAATTCTGAAGGGATTTGCCGACTGGCTGGAAAACTTCGTCGCCTATGCCAGGAGCGATTGGTTTCTGAAATCGGTGGAAGAGTGGAAACGAATCATCTACCCTTCCATGTCGGATACGCTATTTGTAATCGTGAGTTTCTTTTTCGAAAAGCTGCTTCCCGAGTATTACAATTCGGAACGAAACGGAAAAGTCTATGAAGGCAGGGTCAATCCCGTGCGCATTGGCCGTCGCAAAGACTTTTGGAATCGCCTTACCATCGCCTACCGCGACCTGCTCTTCCAGGAAATACTCACCGAGGAGAAGAGCAAACGCAATACAACCCCGAAGGCGTTTGTCGATCGTTATCTTACCGAATTTGAGGAACACAATAACACCCTGATGACTGCAGACCCGGTCGCTTTCCCTACGCTCAGACCGGCTATTGAAAGTGCGCTGGCCAAAGAGATAACTCCTTGTGGGATTATCACCGGCATCGGTACGTTCAACGCGGGCAAGGAGAAGAACGGTCACCGTATCGGAGTAGTCATCACCAATCTTGAATTCCAAGCTGGCTGCATCGACATGGCAGGCTGTGAGAAGATCTGCAAGCTGCTGGTGGAGTGTTCGGTGCAGCGATTGCCTGTTGTTTGTTTTATCTCGTCCGGTGGCATGCAGACCAAGGAGGGCGCCAGCGTTCTGTTCTCCATGCCGGTACTGAACGATCGTATTACCCGGTTTATCAGGGATTACGATCTACCAATCATCATGTTCGGATTCGGCGACTGTACCGGTGGCGCTCAGGCAAGCTTTGTGACTCACCCACTGGTTCAGACCTACTACTGTTCCGGTACAACCATGGGGTTTGCCGGACGTCAAGTCGTAGAATCAAATCTGCCCAGTACCTCCACCCTCTCCAACTACCTTTCCCTTACAACAGGTGCAATGAGGGGATTGGTTCAGCATCCATTTGCAGAGAAGCTGGATGATCAGTTGCGCAAGGTCGATCCCGATATACCTCTGCCAACAGAGACCGTCGTAGAAGTTGTCGAGCGGATCATGCAGGGCGCCTTCAGGCCTTTGAGCCCACAGAACAAGAAAAAGAAACCGGTCGAAAGCGATCTGGTCAAACCGATAATCAAGACGTTGATTCATGCCCGGGGATGTACGGCGGTGAAGTTGGTGCGCAAGGCTCAGGAGATGGGTGTACAGATAGTGCTGGTTCAGTCCGATCCGGATATGGATTCGGTAGCAGTTGATATGGTAACTGCTAATGGTAAGGATAAGGTAATCTGCATCGGAGGCAATACGTCTGACGAGAGTTATCTGAACGCCTTGAGTGTGCTCAGAATTGCTGAGGATGAAAAAGTAGACTCCCTGCACCCCGGAATCGGTTTCCTGTCGGAAGATCCCAACTTTGCACGTCTGTGCAGGGATCACAAGATCAACTTCATTGGACCCAAGGTAACCAGCATGGAAACCATGGGCAATAAATCCAATGCCATCAGCACAACCATGGGGATCGGTGTTCCCGTTGTTCCGGGAAGCCATGGCATTATCACGTCTTCTGAGGGGGCCGCGGAGATTGCTGATCAGGTTGGCTATCCGGTCATGATCAAAGCTGTGCATGGTGGTGGCGGTAAGGGCATACAGGTAGTCGAGAAACCCGAGGAGATGCACAGTCTGTTTCACCAGGTGACGACTGAAGCGAGAAATGCATTTGGTAACGGCGACATCTATATAGAGAAATTCATTACGTCTCTGCGTCATATTGAGGTGCAGATCCTGCGTGACACCCACGGAACTACCAAGATCCTGGGCCTGCGGGATTGCAGCGTACAGAGGCACAATCAGAAACTCATGGAGGAGTCCGGTTCGACTGTTTTGCCGGATGAATTGAAGCAGGCTGTTTTCAGCCACGCCCGGGAGATCGCTTCTGCGGTTGACTATACAGGTGCTGGCACAGTCGAGTTTATCTACGATGTACCGAGCAAGTCAGTCTACTTTATGGAGATGAATACCAGATTACAGGTTGAGCATCCGGTAACGGAGGTGGTTTCCGGGGTCGATATCGTAAAGGCGCAGTTCGACATAGCTTGTGGCAATTCCATTGATGATCTCAAAGTCAGTGAAAATGGCTATGCTTTGGAAGTGAGAGTGAATGCCGAAAAAGTGGAACTCGCCGTTGACGGCACCATATCCTTCAAGCCCATGCCAGGAGAAATAACCGAGTGCATACTACCTGAAGAACCGCACATCCAGTTGATCTCCAGCATCGCCAAAGACAGCTCTGTGTCTCCCTTTTACGACAGCATGATCGTTCAGATCATCTGCTGGGGAACAGAGCGAATTGATGCGATCAACAGGATGCGAGCCTATCTTGACAAGGTCGTCATCAACGGAATCTGTACCAATATCAGTCTGATCAAACGGATTCTGGCGGATGAAGAGTATATTAACGGCGCTTACGATACGGAATTCCTGCCTCAGTTTATCAGTCGCACGGATGCAGGCGAGCTGATCAAAGAGATCTCGGAAGCATCAGGCACTGTCGACAAGGGTGTGGATATTGCCTCTCTGCAAATTGAAGGAAGTAGCGAACTCAAGGTGGTGTCACCGTCGACCGGTTTGTTCTACATAACACCGTCGCCGTCGGAACCTGAGTATGTCTCGGTGGGTGATGTCATCGACACGGGACAACGGATCTGCCTGCTTGAGGCAATGAAGATATTCTCTGCTATAACCTTGCAGAGCTTTGTGAGCGATGGTGTAGAGATCTATCCTGCTGACCAAAAGTATGAAGTCACGCGCATAAATCACCCCAATGGCCAACAGGTCAACGAAGGCGATCTGCTGTTTGTAATCAAACCAGTGGAATAACCAGCTCGTAAATCCCCTTACCGATATAGAAGACGCCGATCACCATGATGACGTACTGGCCGGTGGTGCGGAATTGAACATCGGATATCCGTTCCAGCACCAACTTTCCAAGAGAATTCCCAGTGATCGCGGCGACCACTACCAGCGGATACACATACATCGGAATATCCACAGCCAGGGAGATGAAGAATGCGTAATATACCAGCTTGATGATATGCCCCAACGTTTGGGTTATGGCTTTGGTTCCCAATATCTCGAATCTAGTCAGCCTACTTGTGTTGTAGAAGATATCCAGAATCGGTCCGGAAGCTCCCGCCAACAGTTGCGCCAGAGTTACTATAAAGCCGCAGGTAAGAGATACAGGTGTGCGCTCCATATCCAATTTGATGAATCGAGGTAGGCGGATAGCCAGAAACGGGAAGCAGCCGATCAGTATAAAGAGCAATCCTTTACTGGGTACGAATGCAAATGCTGTAAAGATTGCTAGACAGATTGCGGCACCGGCAGCATAGGGAAACAGCACCGACCATCGAATATCGTGCCGATACAACCAGATCCTGGAACCGTTGGAAGCTGTTTGCGTTACGCCGTGCAGCACCATCGCCGCCGGGACCGACAGAAACAGACCAAAGATACCCATCAGGATCATTCCACCCGCCATGCTCAACACGCCGGATATGAAACTGGTGAGGAGGGCGGCGATGATCAGTACAACGTACATAGAGTCTGCTCATAAACTATAAGCCATTGATATTATTATGGAATATATGATATTTCAGGTATAATAGTGCACGAAAAAGTCCCGTCAACCATGGAAAACCGTGCACCTATGATCCGATCTCAAAGCGAAAAACAA
>PVBE010884893.1_pt1 | contig 18270 bp, 12 predicted proteins | sample 1631181 | NCBI WGS metagenome assembly PVBE01 (sample SAMN08397723, study PRJNA350692) | Marine metagenome, whole genome shotgun sequencing project. | isolation source: water | place: Pacific Ocean | collected 2012-04
ATCAACGACTACCCCTTCGACAAGAACGTCGAGCTATCCGCCGATGACGTCGCCGACGACGCGATGTTCGTCCTGGGCAACTACTACTACCGTCAAAAGCGGTTCGAAGAAGCCGAGGCGATGTACGAGAGGCTCCGAGACAAGTTTCCAAAAAGCGAGTGGGCCCCCGCCTCACTGTACAAGATAGCGCTGGCGCAGAAGGCTCAGAACGCTGGCTCCTCCTACGACGCTAGCGGCCTGGTCAAAGCCCGCACGACTCTCAAGAAGTACCGCAAGGAAGTGCCCGAAGGGACCGAGGTAAAAAAGGCTGCCGGGGCAATCAGGGCCGTCGACGAAACTCTGGCCCGCAAGACCCTCAAGACCGCGCTTTTCTATTACCGACGCCACAAGTTTCGGGCGGCGCACATGTATCTCAAGAGGGTGATCCACAAACATCCGCAATCCAAGGCTGCGGCTGAAGCCGCAGCCCACCTGAAAAAGATCAAGTGAAGCGCCTGACCTTGCTATTGATGCTGTCCAGCCTCCTCGGCTGCGGTTACTCCACCGGATCGCTGATGCCGGCCAACGTCAGGACGATCAGCATTCCGGTGTTCGGCAACAACACGTTTCGCCGGGGATTCGAGATCTCCCTGACCGAAGCGGTGGCCAAGGAGCTCCAGACCCGGTGGGACATCCGTGTCACCGAAACCCCCTACGCCGACACCTTGCTGGAGGTGACGATCACCGACTTCAACCAGCCGGTCCTGATCGAGGATCCGCAGGACCGGCCCACAGAGATCGGGGTGACGGTCGTCATCAACATGAAATGGAAGGACCTGCGAACGGGTGAAACGCTCTTCGAGATCGAGGGCCTGAGCGCCTCGGACACCTTCGTCACCCCTCTCGGTCAGAACTTCGACGGCGCCACTCGCGAGGCCTTCAGCAAGATGGCGGAGTACATCGTCAACCAGATGGAGAACCGTGACTGGTAGGCGCAGACCTTTACAAAGACAGACGATCACGATAGTCTTGACTGACACGCAATGAAGTTAGCCGGCGCCTCGCACAAGGGTCGCCTAGTGAAGGAATTAGGATGAGCACCCCGTCAGAAGAACCCCAGCGGCAGGAAGAACCCGACCCCCACGAGCCGAGGCGGCCGAAAAATCTCTTTGGCTTTTTCGTCGTCGTCCTGACGGTCGTCATGCTCGTCTGGATGCTGGGCCAGAAGTCACTCTCGCCGGCCTATGAGAAACTGACCCCCAAGGAGTTCCTCCAGAAAGTCGACCAAGGCCTGATCAAGGAGGCCCGCATCGAGGGCAACCGGGTCGAGGGAGAATCCCAGCAGGGGGGCAAGGACAGCCTGAAGAAGTTCATCTGCACCCTGCCGCCGAACCTGATGGTGATGGGCAAGCGAACAATGACGATCGACGGCAAACAGGTGGAGCTGACACTCTTCGAGTACCTGGGCCGCAAGATTGACAAGTTCAGCTACCGAGAGTCGAACAACCTGCTCTACAACTTCATCCTGCAGATGGCGCCCTGGCTCTTGCTGTTCGCCTTCGTCTACTTCTTCTTCTTCCGCAAGATGAGCGCAGGAGGCACCGGGGGCGGCGTGCTCTCCTTCGGCCGCAGCCGCGCCAAGCTGGTCAACGAGGAAAAGGTCTCGATCAGCTTCGATGACGTGGCCGGCATCCAGGAGGCCAAGGAGGAAGTCCAGGAGATCATCGCATTCCTGCGCAACCCGGCCAAGTTCCAGCGACTGGGCGCTCGCATCCCACGCGGTGTATTGCTCGTCGGCGCACCGGGAACCGGCAAGACCCTTCTGGCCAAGGCGATCGCTGGCGAGGCCAACGTGCCTTTCTTTTCGATCTGCGGCTCAGATTTTGTCGAGATGTTCGTCGGCGTCGGCGCCAGTCGGGTGCGTGATCTGTTCAAGCAGGCCAAAGAGAAGTCCCCCTCGATCATCTTCCTCGACGAGATGGATGCCGTCGGTCGACGTCGTGGCACCGGACTGGGAGGCGGTCACGACGAGCGAGAACAGACCCTCAATGCGATCTTGGTCGAGATGGATGGATTTCACACCGACACGGGCGTGATCGTCATTGCGGCGACCAACCGCCCCGACGTGCTGGACCCGGCGCTCTCCCGCCCGGGACGCTTCGACCGCGAAATCACGATCGACATGCCGGACAAGAAAGGCCGCGAAGAGATCCTTCGCGTTCATTCCCGACGCGTCAAGCTGACCCGCGATGTCGACCTCAGCCGCATCGCTCGGTCGACAGCAGGCTACTCCGGCGCCGAACTCGAGGCTGTGATCAACGAAGCGGCGCTGCTCGCGGTCATGCGCGAGAAGGACGCCGTCTGTATGAGCGAGCTCGAAGAGGCCCGCGACAAGGTCCGCTGGGGCCGCGAAAAACGCAGCCGGGAGCAGGTCGAAGAGGACCGGTGGACGACAGCGGTCCACGAGGCGGGCCACGCGGTGGTCTAGCACTTCGAGGAATATTCCGAAGAATTGCACAAGGTCTCGATCATCCCTCGCGGACGGGCTCTCGGCATGACCATGGTCCTCCCCGAGCGGGACCGCTACAACCTGCCCAAGAAGAGGCTGCTGGCTCAGATCCGCATCCTGTACGGCGGACGGGTGGCCGAGCAGTTGCTCTGCGACGACATCGACGGCGGAGCGGAGAACGACCTGGAGCGAGCCACCTCCCTGATCCGGTCGATGGTCACCCGCTGGGGCATGAGCGAAAACATGGGCCCGCTGGCCTATTCACCCAACGAGGAGACGGTCTTCCTCGGACGCGAGGTAACGCGCAGCCAGCAGATGTCTGCCGAAACCGCACGGCGAATTGACGAGGAGATCCATCGCATTGCCAACGAGTGCTACGAGCAGGTGCAGACCGTGATCGGAGCACACGAGAAGGAGTTGCGAGCGATCTCCCACGCACTGATGGAGTTCGAATCGATTAGTGGCGAAGAGGTCCAGACGATTATCGAAGGGCGCGACATCGGCGAACAGCGGCGCGCGGCAGAGGCGCAGGAGAAGGCGCGCCGCGAGCAGGAGGCCAAGCGCAAGGCCAACGAGGCAAAAGAACAAGAGGAGTCGATCCCGGACGTCGGTCCGACGGACGGAGATCTGGAGTCTGGCGGAGAGTTTGCATACTAGCTAAGGGGCCGTGGAGCACCGCATCAACCCCCGAACGATGACGCGCGGGTCAGACTGGCGCTGGGTCGTCCTGCATCAACTGACGACCGCTGAGCGCACGGCGCTTGGCGATAGCCTCGACGCCTGTGGTCTCGACTGGCGCGAGCACGCTGATTGCCCCTACGTGCCTGTAGAGTTCTCAGGGCGTGAGGAGCATATGGACCAGTTGCTCGGGATCCTCGACGCGCCCCAACCCGAACTTGCCGAGTTGATCACCAACCTCATCCGCGGGAACGCTCCGGCATGCTTCCGGCACGCCAGCGGCAAGATCCCACTGGACCGGCCACTCGTCATGGGCGTGATCAACACCACACCTGACTCGTTCAGCGACGGAGGGCAGTGGCTCTCGACGGATGCGGCCGTCACTCACGGTCTGGAGTTGGTCGCGCAGGGTGCGGACATTCTCGACATCGGTGGAGAGTCGACCCGACCCGGAGCAGCACCAGTGAGCGCCGCGGCGGAAATGGACCGGGTGCTGCCGGCAATCGAGAGACTGGCGCGCGAGACGGATCGGCCGATATCGATCGACACCTCCAAGGCGTCGGTCGCGCGCGAGGCCTTGACGCGGGGGGCGGTCATCGTCAACGACGTGACTGGCTTCCACGGCGACCCGGACATCGCGAGTGTCGTCGCCGAGGCGGGCGCGGGGGCAGTGCTGATGCACCTGCAAGGCGTCCCACAAACAATGCAGAGCGCCCCGGGCTACGATGACCTGCTGTTCCGGGTCACCCACTACTGGCGTCAGGGTCTGCGACTCGCCCGGGAAGCGGGTATCGCCGACGAGCAGATACTCCTCGACCCCGGAATTGGCTTCGGCAAGACGTTGTCGAACAACCTGGAGTTGCTGAGACGGCTTCCGGAACTCGGCTCGCTGGGCCACGGGCTCCTGCTCGGCACCTCGCGCAAATCCTTCATCAAAATGGGACTGGAGCAATTCTGGGACGAGACACCCAACGATTGCTGCCAGGCAGAACCCCGAAACCGCATATGGGGCACTGCGGCCAGCGTAGCGTGCGCCGTGGCTGGCGGCGTCGCGGCTATCCGCGTCCACGACGTCGCCGCCATGCGGCAGGTGGCTGATCTGGCCTACCTGATCCGTGGAGGAACCAACTGATGGAAGCGATCCGCGCTATCGTCGAGATGACGCTGCTGTTCATCGGCTTCTACGCCATGCTGCGCTTCATGCAGGGCACCCGAGGAGAAGGCATCCTCAAGGGATACACTCTGTTGTTCGTCGTGATCTTCATCTCACTGCTATTCATCACGCAGAAGCTGGAACTGCGGCGAATTGCACACCTGCTGACCAACATCATGGCCGCCTCGTTCTTCGCGCTGATCGTGATCTTCCAACCCGAGCTGCGCAATGGCCTGATCCGCCTCGGTCAGAATCCGTTCATGAAGCGGCTGTTCGTGACCAGTCCGGGATTTGTCGAGGAGATTCTCAAGGCGGTCGAACGCCTGGCCAAGGGAAAGGTCGGGGCATTGATCGCAGTCGAACGCGAGATTGGACTGGGCAGCTACGTCGAGCGGGGCGTACGGCTAGATGCCAAGGTCTCTCGCCAGTTGCTGACGACGATCTTCTGGCCCGGCTCGCCGCTGCATGACGGTGCGGTCGTGATCCGAGATGGTCGCATCTCGGCCGCTGGATGCCTGTTCCCGCTGACCGAAAACCCGGACATCACAAACACCGCGCTAGGCACCCGTCATCGGGCAGCCGTCGGACTGACCGACGAAACAGACGCCGTGGTGATCGCCGTCAGCGAGGAGGGTGGCACGATCAGCGTGGCTGACCGATCCCGGCTATATCAGGACCTGACTCCCAACGAACTGGCCCAGATGCTCCAAGAGCGGCTGACACCGGCAGCCAAGGGGGAGGGGGAGGGGGAGTGACAACCACGACCCAGCCCAGCAGTGATCCGAAAACCACGCCCAGCGCGCCGGCTGGTGCCGAGACGAGCGAAAGCTTGCTCGGCTGGCTGTTCGGCCTGATCTTCAACGACATCAAGACCAAGCTCACCGCGCTGGTCTTCGCGATCCTGGTCTGGGTTTACATCAACAACGAAATCACGACCGACATCACCCTGGTGATTCCTCTCCGGGTGGAGGTCAGCGCACCCTCGATCATGATCACCGACGTCGAGCCCAGGGAGCTGAAGCTCGTGCTAGCCGGCCCCAAGGAGAAGATTTCTCAGCTGCAGGCCAAGCTGCTGACCCGCTCGGTTCGAATTCAGGCCGATGAGTTGCCGGGGCACGAAACAGCGCGCAGCCTCGAGTTGTCCCCGCATGGGTTCTTCAAGCTGCCCTCAGGCATCAAGCTTCGCAAGCCTCCCAAGAGGGTCAAGGTCACCATCATGCGTTCGGTCACCAAATCCCTCAAGGTCGTGCCCAGCTACAAGGGGGCAGTGGCTGCTGGCTTCGAGATCAAACGGATCGTGATCGATCCGACCGACGTCCGGCTCCGCGGCTCGGTCAACGTGATGAGAGCGCTGCTCTACATCAAGACCAAGACGATCGACATCTCCGGCCGCGACACCAGCATCTCGCTCAACATCGATGTCCAGGACAAGGTCGAGAACGAACCGGTCTTCTACCTCGAAGACCGCAAGGTCCGCGTCACCATCGAAATCGCCAAGAAGACCGAGCCCTCGACGGTGACCCTCAAGCGTGTGATTCAGGTGATGCTGCCGGCTGACTTCCCCTACATCGTAGAAAAGGTCGAGAAGCCGGACATCTCGCTGGTCGTGACCGGCCCCCGTTCACTCACCGAAGAAGAGAAACAGCTGCTGTTGGTGCATGCCAACCTGCTGCAGTTTGGGCTCACCCGCCTGGCCCAGTCGGACTTCTACAAGGGAGCCAAGTTCAACGTCATCGTCAACGGCCTCCCCCCCGGCTTCTCGGCCAGGGTCTTGCGCGGCAAGGAACCCGTCGAGAAGGTATACATCAAGCTGGCCAGGAAAAACTAGTCGTGCTCGTCCAGGGTCCATGCCGTCAACCGGCCGCCGCGCGATCAGCAATGACGGCCACCCGACACCCCGCCACTGCGCGGTCACATTGCGTCTCGGCCGGCATAGCTCGCTGGTTGCACCCAAGAGTCGCTAGCGCGACTTCGGCCTGCACAACGAACTGGGTGGCGCACTAGCCATGGGGCGCTACTTCGGCACGGACGGCATTCGCGGCAAGGCGGGAGAAGGACCCCTCTCGACGGACGCCATGATGGCGCTGGGACGAGTCCTCGGGGGACAAGGCGGCCCCGTGCTGATCGGCCGCGACAGCCGCACTTCAGGTCCAATGCTGCAAGCCGCGCTCACCGCTGGCCTGCTCGAGGCCGGTGCGGACGTGGTCTCGGGGGGCTTGTTGCCGACGCCCTGCGTGGCCAGCGCGGTAGCCCATGGACCGTTTGTTGCTGGGGTGGTCATCTCAGCAAGCCACAATCCGCCTGCGGACAACGGCATCAAGCTGCTCGGCGAAAACGGACACAAGCTGTCGGGGGAGATCGAGCGGAAGATCGAGGCGGGCCTGGTCCTGGCGATCGAGGAAGGCCACCGACCGCAACTCGAGCGCTGCGGAACGCGGACCTCGACGCGAGAGATCTCCACGCATTACATCGACCACCTGGTCAAGCAGTTCGACGACGCCGAATTGCAAGGGATGAACGTCGTGCTCGACTGCGCTCGGGGCGCTGCATGCCACGTCGGCCCCGCGCTCTATGCGAGGCTTGGGCTCCGCGTGCGGGCGGTCAACGAGCGACCTGACGGGGCGCGGATCAACGAGAACTGTGGAGCGCTGGCCCCACTCGAGCTGGCCGACCTGGTGCGAGCAACCGAGGCGGACCTGGGGGTCTGCCTGGATGGCGACGCAGACCGAGCCATGCTGCTCGACAGCGAAGGGCAACTCGTCGACGGCGACATGATGCTAGCCCTCTGCGCGCTGGAGCGGCAACAGCGCCACGCGCTACCCGTGCCCGTCGTCGTCGGCACGGTGATGAGCAACCTGGGGCTGGAGCGGCTGCTGTCGGCGCACGACATCCGGCTCGAGCGTGCGCCGGTCGGCGACATCCCTGTCGGCCGGCGGATGGACGAGACCGGCGCAGTGCTTGGCGGCGAAGAGTCCGGACACATCCTGTTTCGTGACGGGGACCATCCGTTCGGCGACGGGTTGCACACAGCGCTGCAGGTGATGGCAACGATGCGTCGAACCGGCAAGCCGCTGACCGAACTAGCAGATCTGTACACACCCTGCCCGCAGGCACGCCGCAACCTGGGGGTCACCGACAAGCCCCCGCTAGACCAGATCGATGGGCTAGCCGACCTGATCGAGCGCTGCGAGGCCTCCGGTCAGCGAGTGCTGATCCGCTACTCAGGCACCGAACCCAAGGCCCGAGTGCTGGTCGAGGACTTCGACGCAGCGGCCGCCGAGACCTCTGCCGAAGCCCTCTCAGACCTGCTGGTTGCACGGATCGGCCGAGGCGACGTCTCCAGCGCAGCGCGATGAAGACAGCCGCCTTCGAGACATCCGCCGCAATGGGCGGCGTTGCTATCGGTGAGAATGGTGCACTCGTCGAAGAGGTTCGTTTTCCCGAGAAACTGGTCCACGCCCGTGAGTTGATCCCAACCCTCGACCGTCTCCTGGCCGGGGCTGGCTGGCGCCCACACGATCTCGAGCGAATCGCGGTCAGCATTGGACCGGGTTCGTTCACCGGACTACGTATCGGATTGGCCGTCGGCAAGGTGCTTGCTCTCGAGCTGGAAACAACGCTGGTCGGTGTCGACAGCATCGACGTGCTAGCGGCTGACGCACCGTTCACAGAGCCCTTCGCAGTGTTGATTGATGCCCGCCGGGAGTCGGTCTACGCCCGCTTCTATTGCAGCGCCGGCGTACCTCCTCAGGCCGAAGGCCCTTTCGAAGTGACTCGCCCCGAGCGACTCGTTGTCGGACCGGCCCTGCCCCTGATCGGCAGCGGCGCATCAGCCTACCGCAGCCACTGGCCGGACAACCCGCTGGGCCCGAGCAACCCACCGAGCCCAGCAACGCTGCTAGCCCTGGCCGACCATGGCCGTCCGCTCGACTCGCTGACGGCGGAGCCAGTCTATGGGCTGTCCGGCGTTCGCGGAAGCTGATTTGACCTGCCTGCCGCACGGACAATAGCAACGAGCCCGAGAGGCGTGTGCTTGCCCTGACACAGAGCGTCCGGTAAGCTGCAAAACTCTCCCACGAGACCACACATGGCGCTCAAATCAGAACTGGAACTCGGCAAGCTCGCAATCGCGACGGGGGTCTTCAACGAGACCAAGCTGCATGCGATGCTGGAGGCCGGAGGGGGCTTGCTGGGCGACCGGATGGTGTCGGAGACCCTGATCGAGGCAGACCGTCTGGAGCAGCTCGTCGCGCAACTGACCCAGCGCAACATCTACACCGCCACCTGGTTTTTCGGCCGCTACCTGGTGTCGGAGAAGTGGGTCGACCGGGACGACCTCAAGTCCTGCATGGGCGAGATCAAGGAGGGGCTCAAGGCGGGCGAGTTGAAACCGATGACGCTGCTCGAGACCCTCAGCGAACGCAACCAGCTGGATCGGGAGCTGCGCGAATCGCTCGACCCGCAACTGGACAACTTCGTTCTCTCCTATACCCAGATCACCTCCTACGGCATGGAGCGGATTCCTGGGCTGGACGAAAACGAACAGCTCCTCCGCGCGGCCTATCAGCGCGAAATGCTGGAAGACAAGAAGCTCTACAATGCGCTGATCCGCTGCGTGGTCCAGCCCGTCGAGGATCTGCGGAAGATGATGGTTCAAGCCGGCTTGATAACGGCCGACCAGGCGGCCAATCTGTCGCAGCGGCCTGAGGCGCCGGCAACCCCCAGGAAAAAGCGTTCCGAGCTGGGCGAGACCACGCGGACGACCCGGGTGCGTCGCCCCACTCGCCGCAGCACAAGCGAGTCTACTCGCATCCGCACCCGCCGTACGCAGACAGACGCCGGCAGCAGCACCCGCAGGCCAACCCCCGAAAAACGGGGGGTCACGGCCAAGGTGGGAATCACCATCTCGGTCGTTTCGGTCTCGCTGATCATCACACTCGGCATTCTGCTGTCCTCCAACACGTCCGAGGATGGCTCGCCAGACTCAGCTGACAAGATCAGCCTGGGCAAGTCCGCAAAGGCCAAACCCGTCGCAACCAAGCAGAGCATCGCCAAGCCGCCAACGACTCCAAAAAAAAAGGAACGTCCCGCTCAGCCGAGGCTGACCAACAAGGCGCTCATTCGTGCCCGGACAGCCGCTCTACGGGTGATCAAGAAGGGCCAGCTCTCCGATTCGGTGGACGCTCTCGAGGAGTTCAAAGAAACGCTGGAGAGCAATGGCGGCGGTACTCAGTGGGAAACCGTCGAGCAAGAATTGACCGCGCTCATCCGCCAGCAGGGCGAGGCGATCTTCCACCCCAAGAGGCAGGAACTCGAACAGCTGATCTCCGAGAAGAAGCTCGAGCAGGCTGACAAGTTGTTGCAAGGTCTCTGGGGCGCGCTGCCCCCCGGCTTCGCAGACGACTTGCAGAAACTAACCCAGAAGCTGCAAGTCGCAATGGATGCCGCAGCCCCAAAACCGAAACCCCAGCCGAAGCCGAAGCCCACCGAATCCACTCCGCCCAAGCTCCTGACGTTGGAGCAGAAGTTGCAGGCCGGGGTCAAGATGTTCGAAAAGGAGAAGTGGCTCGCATCGCTGCAGTATCTCAGCTCGGTGTGCCGCGCCCAATCCGCTAATTTCCAGGCCCAGCTGGTGATGGCACAAGACCAGTTCCATCTGGGGAACCTGCCCGAGGCGCTCCACTGGATCCTGAAGTGCATCACCGGGTTCACCAAGTACATCGCCAACGGCGGGAAACTGCCGGTCACCGCTCAGAGTCAGGTGCACCTGCTGCTCGGCCACATATACATGGGCATGGGTGAAACCGACCTGGCGCTAGCCGCCTTCGACAAGGCAAACAGCATCTCCCAGCTGAGTGGAGCGGAGGTGCTGCTCAAGCCCGACCTGCTCTGGCGCGCCGGACGCTACAAAGAGGCCCTCGCCGGATATGATGCGATCATCAAGGTCAGCGGTCGAACTCACGCCCTGCCCCACCTGGGCCGCGGCCTCTGCCTGATGGATACCGGACAGCTGGACCAGGCTCAGTCCGCTTTCGATGCGGCCGCCGCCTGCGATGACAACAAGGGAGAAACGGCCCGCACGACCCGGGTCCACCAGGCCTGGCTCCAGTTGCGCGGAGCCGGCGCAAATCCGGGCTTCACCGTCAACAGAGCGCGGCAGATACTGGAGAAGCTCTCTCCATTCAAGACCGGCTACGAGTTCATCGTCTACGGCATGCTGCTCGTTGCGACACACGCCTACACAGAAGCGGACGAGATCTTCCGCAACGCCTCTCCGGTGTCTTACAACAGCATGGCAGACGCCCCGTTCTATCACGGCGTTGCGCTGCTGCGGACAGGTCAGCTGTTCGAGGCCCGATTGCGCTTCGGCTGGGCGCAGTGGCTGCGTCCAGCGATCTCTCGCCGACTACTGGCCTTACCGCGCCACCACCTGGTGTCCGACGCCGTGCGCCGCGACCTGGCCGACCTCACCGGAAGCACCCCACAGCAACGCTGGCGTGCCCGACGCGATCACCGAGCCATGCGCCACGCATTGCGGGGGGTGGACGGCCTGGCGCGGGCCAACCTCTTCTCTCTAGCCGTGAAGGACTACCGTGCCTACCTGCCGCTTATCGAGGCAGCATCACTCAAGTCCGAGGTTCGCCGGCGCATCCAGCGCACCGAGCAGCTAGCGGCACTGATCGAGCGGTTCGTTGTCGCGGCCGACAAGCTGAGTAAGCCGATTCTCCAGTGGCAGGGCAAGCCCGCACCGATCAAGGGAGCGAACACCGAAGGCGTTCAACTGTCCAGCGGCGCGCGAGTCGCATGGACCCGTATTTCCTTTCCAGATCTACGCGCTCTGCTATCCCAGATGCCACTGACCGCCAAGGACAAGTTCTTGCTCGGAACGCAAGCCTGGGCGCTCGGCTGGCAGTCGGAAATGCACGACCTGCTGATCGCCGCCCGCAAGAAACATCAGGCGGCTGTCGACGCCTTCCTCGCGGAGGCGCGCTGGATCGCCCCCCCGCAGGGGGGCTTTGTCGTGCATGACAAGCGCCTCGTCACGGCGAGCGAAGCCAAGGCACTCCAGAAGGACCTCACGCTGTACAACGGCGAGTGGGTCAACGCCGCTCGGCTGAAGAAGCTCCAATCCGGCTCGCGCCTGGTCGACGGCCAATGGGCCCAGCTCGAAGACACACGACTGCAGGCGCAAGGCTTCACCAAACACCAGGGCAAATGGATCACCGAACATCAGGAGCGCCAGCAACTCGGCTGGGAACGGGCCGCAAGCACCCTCCAGACCACACACTTCGAGATTCACTCGGACCGCGGTCGTCTGTTCATCGCCAAGCTCGCAATGGTGCTGGAGGATCTGTACTCCAAGCTGACAAAAGTCTGGCCCAAACGGCCTGACGCCACGAAGCCATGGAAGATCCTGGCCTTCAGCGAGCATCGCACATATCTCGATCACCTGTCCAACGGGGAGTCCGGTGAGCACCGGATAGCAGCGGGACGCCAGACAATGGTGCTCGGTGAGCCCAACAGCCTGGCCGCCTACGACCGCACGGGAACACTGCTCGATTTCATTCAAGTCGTTGCAGGCGCGGTAACCGAGATGTACTATCGCCAGGCGATGGGCCATCGACCGCCGAGTTGGGCCATCGCAGGATGGAAGTACCACTTCATGGGATTCACGGTTCTTCCGCGCCAGGTCGACTGGTCCGTCTTTATCGAGCGCCCCAGCATGCTCATGCGACGCGCCATTCGGGCGGGAACCCGGCTGACGCTGGAACAGATCGAGTCCTTTGACACAACCACAACCCAATCGGCTCATCAACTGGAGATGTTCGAAGCTCAAGCGTGGACACTGTTTCACTTCTTCAGCACATCGATCGATCCAACCATGCAGCAGCAATTCATCGAGTGGTTCATCGAAGTGATGAACGGCACGCAGAAAACGATCAAACAGCACCTTGGTGCCGACAGATGGGCACGTATGCGCAAACCCTATCAGTCGTTCGCCACGGACCTTTAGGCACCCCACACTCAAGCTAAGGAAATTTCATGTCTGCGAACGCAACGAACGACCAGTGGAGCAGGGCCGCGATGAAGACCCCGATAGCGCTGGCGCTGTTCACCCTCTTCCTGACCGCCTTCATCGGCAGTACGTACCAGAGCGCGGAACAACGCCAAAAGCTCGGAACTTTCGCGACCGACACCCAGCAGCAAGTCCGCGCGCTCGAAAAGCGGGTCGAGGCGCTCGAGGGCAAGACCGCTCAACTCCCATCGCCGAAGAGCGACGCTGGCAAGAAGGGGAAGTAATCCAGCTTGTTCGTCTCGGGGTCCCGTCAGAAAATTGATCGGGGAGCTCTCACGGGGGGAGCTGTGGGCACCTAAGTCCTTTGCGAGGCCAACCATGCGCCGGGAGAGAGTCTGGGCCGAGATCGACCTGGACAGCATCCGCTCCAACCTCAAGCTGATTCAAGGCATCGTCGGCCCCGAGGTTCGCCTGATGGTCGTGCTGAAGGCGGATGCATACGGCCACGGCGCCGCAGCTGTGGCCCGAACTGCCGTCGACGCGGGAGCTGAGATGATCGGCGTCGGGGACTCGTCCGAGGCGATCGAATTGCGACAAGCGGACATCCGCTGCCCCATCATAGTCCTGGGCGCGGTTGTCGAGGGGGAGATCGAGGCGGTAGTGCGCTACGGCATCTCGACCAGCATTCACTCCCACGACCAGTTGCGGATCCTGGGCCGGGAGGCGCGACGGCAGAACCGGGTGGCGCCTGTTCACGTGATGATCGACACGGGGATGGGCCGCCTCGGGGTCCGACCCGAGGACGCTCATGCCTTGCTGACTGCGATCTCCAAGGAACCATCCACAGCACTGCACGGACTGGCGACCCACTGCTCGACCCCCGCCGACCCCGAGTTCACGAATAACCAGCTGGACCGGTTCCGCAACATAGTGACGCGGGTACGCACCGAGGAGGGTTTCATCGGTTTGTGCCACGCAGCAGGCTCGGCGGCGCTTCTGCGATACCCAGAAGCGCGCTTCGACATGGTGCGACCCGGGATTTTGCTCTATGGTGTCCAACCAGGCAGCAAAGATGTGCGTGGGCTGGGTTTTCGACCCGCTTTGGCCCTCCGAACACAGATCATCTACCTGAAACAGGTCGACACAGGTACTCCGCTGAGCTATCGCCGAATGCATGTGACCAGCAAGCCGACACGAATCGCAACTCTGCCGGTGGGCTACGACGACGGCCTTCCGCTGGCGCTGTCCAATCGGGCGGAGGTCCTGATTCGGGGACGGCGCGCACCCCTCGTGGGGGCGATATCGATGGACTACTGCCTGGCCGACGTGGGGCACTTGCCGGACGCGGAGGTCGGAGACATCGTGACTCTGATCGGACAGGACGGCGAGCAGGAAATTACACTCGAGCAGGTGGCCCAGCATGCCCGAACGATTCCCTACGCGATCACGTGCGGGCTCGGACGCCGCGTTCGCCGCCACTACCTGGGAATCGGCTTGCCGGACCGACAGGTATACCAGCCGCCTCCGCCGTTTTGACTTCCGCCGGAGTGTGTGCTAGGCTCATTATCGGGCTGGGTCACCTCCATATTAATTAAGCGAGATCCAGCATCTCCCCAAAATCCACCCCATGGAACGCCTGACCAACCGCCGTAAGGCCCTCAAGCTGGTCAAGAACTGGCGGGCATGGCTCGCGACCCTCGGCACCTTGCTGCTGCTGTTCGTCATCGGTCTGCTCTACCTGTACTACGGGATCATCAAGAACCCCGAGAAATCGGTGGCGTTGGTCACCGACCAGCTACACCAGTTCTTCAGGGACGCCGACATCGTGATCGAGCAGGTGGAGGTCTCCCCGTTCGAGAGCAAGGCGATCATCAGGCGGCTACGAATCCGGGAAACCACTCCGACGCTGACCACTTCCGGCAGGGGCCGGTTCCTCGACGTGCGCCGCGTCATCGTGCTGTTCGAGCCCGGTTCGATCAGCCAGATCAGCGAGATTCGGATAGAGCAGCCGACGCTCCACATCACCCGCAACGCCAAGGGACAGTGGAACTTCGATCGGATCCTCCGCCCCTTCAAGCAGATCAGTCAGGCGCGCGGGGGCAATGTCCCGATCGTGAGGATCACCGAGGGGCGGGTCGTCTACCACGACCCCCGCGTACTGCTAGCGGACCGTGAGACGAGTCTCAAGCCGATAGAACTGCGCATTGATTCCCCACCCAACACAGGCCGGATCGACTTCCACGGCACGTTCTCCGAACCCGGCCTGGGACTGACCAAGGTCAGTGGCTTTCTGGCCGAGAACGGCTCGCTGGACTTCAACATCGAGCCGGTAGATCGGATCATCCTCAAACACTCACACCCATTGATTGACAACATGGTCCCCGAGCTGCGCTCGAAGTGGCGGTCGCTGGGCGCTAGCGGGGGCTCGATCTTCGGCTCGGTCCGCTTCACGGGCAACCACAAGAAACCGGGTGGGGCGTTGGACATCCAGCTGGACCTGACCCTGCGCGGGGTGACGCTGGCCCCCGGAGATCTGCCCGGCCTGGTCCAGTCCGTGTCAGGTCGGTTGGTCTACAAGGATGGCAGGTTTCGCACCCCCCAGCCCCTGCGCGCGAGACTCGCCGGCATCTCACTGGTCGGCCGTGTTCAGGGTGAGCACCTGATGATCGCACCAGAAACGCCGTCTCAGATGATTCGGCTCGACCCACGCCTCACACGCCACCTCGAATCTCTGACCGGCCTTCCCCTGGATTCGCAGTTCGAGCCAGATGGCGCCCTGGGGATCGTCGTGAGAATCCCTCTCCCCGGCAGCGAGGCCCCGGCCCGCGTCTCGATACGCAACGGCTGGCTCAGACTTCGCAGCCTGGTCGGAACGATCGACGACATCAACGGCGACCTGGTCCTCGGAAAGGGAAAGCGCCTCCGCCTGATCGGCTGCCGCGCGAGCTATCGTGGCCAACCGATCTATATCGAGGGCTGGCTGGAGGACCCGGGGGGAGCCAGAGAAGCAATGTCGATCGAGGCCAGCGCCCCCCATCTCGACCTGAGGACCTTTCCTCCGCCAATGATCGAAGGGCTACACGAGCAGTGGATAGAGGCCCGTCCTACAGGTGGGATCACACTCTCGGCCAGCTGGCGAAAAGCACAGGGACAGCCGCTGAGACAACGTCATCAGCTGACCCTGCGAGAGGTCGCGCTGACCCACAAGAAGCTGCGGCTGTCGCAGATCAACGGTGTGGTGACCGCCGGCAGCGATTCGCTCGAGATAGAGAACTTGACCACGCGCCTACCGGAGGGACTGGTCCGCTGCACCGGGGGCAAGATACCCTTCCAGAAGGGACCACTCTCGCTCGATTTGGCGCTCAACAAAGTCGAACTCTCCGACACTCTGATCGGGATCTTGCCGCCCGAGACCCGCAAGCAGGCTCGAGACCTGGCCCTGGCGGGCTGGGTCTCGGGGCAGCTCCGACTGACCCGAAATGCCGCTGGCCAGGTCGAGGCGACCGGCCGTGTGGTGCCCCAGCCGCTGATGCTGCGGTACAAGAACACGCCGATTCGGATCACAGGCGGTACCGTGCGACTCAGCGCTCGCCGAATAACAGCCGAGAAGCTGGCGGCCCATGTGGCCAACTCCAAGCTGGTGATCGATGGTTGGCTCGAGAGCAAAGCCCAGCCGCACGGAGAGCTTCGGGTCTTCTTCGACCCCCTCGGCCTCGACCCCTCCCTCTCTCCTCTCCTGCCGGCCAAAGAGATGGTGACGTTCGTCGATGCCTGGCCGAACGCTCGGCTGACCGGCGAGGTCCGAGTCTCACTACGCGGTGCACAGCGGCCACACGTGAAAGGCCAGCTACGCGTACTCGATGGCACCGTCCGACCGCGCGACTTCCCCCTGACGTTCCATGATGTCCGCGGCCTGATCCGGCTCGACGGCTCGCGCATCGAGTTCGTCGAGGTGACCGGCCGCAGCGGAAAGATCCGGGCTCGTGTGACCGGCACCGTGCAGGGCTACTCCGACGGCACCGAGCAGGTGCTACTGGACATGCACGCCACGAGCGTGCCCTTCTGTCAGACGACACGTCAGGCGCTCGAGCCCAGGCTTCGCCGGATCTACGACCAGTATGATCCCCGCGGAACCGTAGACCTCCACCTGTCGCTGGCCAAGAAACGCGGGGGCAAGATGCTGCCACGGTTCCTGCGCCTGATGCCCCGGGGCAATGCGTCGATGCGGTTTTTCGAGTTCCCCTATCCGGTCGACCAGCTTCGTGGCACGCTGATCTTCACCCGCAAGAAGGTGCTCTTCCAGCACCTCGAAGGGCGGGCTGGGACTGCGAAGATCGTGATCAACGGCCTGATCGGCAACGCCAATCCACATGACCGGATCGACATCGCGATCCAGGCCAAGGGAGCGCAACTAGATCCGCTGCTGGGCCGCTGTCTGCCACCACGGGCTCGCAAGATCTGGAACACGCTTCGACCCTCCGGCCGCTTCGACGTCAACTGTCGCCTGCTGCGCAGCAACCCGGCCTCTCCCGAAATCAGTCCGGTCATCCTGTTCACACCGGTCCAGATCGGGGTCCGCCTGAAACCGTTCGACTACCCACTGCTCATCACAGGCGGGAAGGTCGAGGTCAACAAGCACCTGGTCCATTTCAAGGATCTGCAGGCAGCCCACGGCAAGTCGCAAGTCATGCTCTCGGGCAAGATTCGCTCGGTCCGCCGCGGGGAGTTGCTGCCCCTGGCCCTGGGGCTGCCCTTGGCCACCGCCGGAATGTCCGCGCCATCGTTCCTCAGCAATCGACTCGACCTGCGGATCACGTCCAAGCAGTTCTTCATCGACCAGAATCTACTCCAGGCGCTCAGTCCCTATATCGGCAACAAACCGAGCAAGTTCCAGCTCGGCGGACAGATCCGCAACCTGAAAGTCCAGCTCGAGGGCTACTTGACCGACAAGACACGCCTGGACTACCGGATTTCTGGGCGATTGGCCAACTGCAGCCTCGATCCTGGTATCGCGCTCAATAATATCCGACTGGGCTTCGATGGCTCAGGCACGATCTCGGATCAGACCCACACCGGTCGCGGCAAGATCCGCGGTGGCCAACTGAGCCTCGCCCGGATACGGACCACGGGACTATCGCTGGACTGGAACATCGTCGACCGTTACATGACGATTCAGAACCTGACGGGCAGAATCTACGGGGGCCAGCTGGTCGGCCGAATGACTGCCGACCTCTCCAAACTGGGGGCCTTCAGGGCCCGCTTCCGCGTCGAGAACGTCGACCTGACCAAGCTCGGCAAAGAGCTCCTACCCAAGAAAGAACTCTCGGGTACGTTCACAGCCGGGATCGAACTGGAGGGGCTGGGCGGAGACAGCGCCCGCCTGCTGGGCAAGGGCGGAGCCTACATCAAGGATGGCTACATCTGGAAGCTTCCGCTGTTCCTCGGCCTGACCGAAGCGTTCGACCTCAAGTCACCAGCGGCCTTCCGCACCGGAGCCGTCGAGTTCACGATGCACCACAAGAAACTGGACTTCAGGAAGGTCGTCTTCCAGAGTTCACCCATCGAACTGCGCGGCAAGGGGCAGCTCGATTTCGGTGGAAACTTGGATGTCACCTTGACGACGTGGTTTGCGCCAGAGACAATCCCTAGAATACCAATAGTCGACCGACTGTGGCGCAAGGTCAAGCGAAACGTATTCCCGGTCAAGGTGACGGGTTCTATTCTGAATCCCGATGTGAGCTTGCGTCCGTTCGATTTTATTCAGAGCAAGTCGCCGCGCTAAGAAACAACACGATGGCTAAATCAGCAACCGTCAAATACACCTGTGAGTGTGGCAAGTCGATCAGACTGGCGCCGGAGAAGATCGGTGCCGGCCTGAAGTGCCCTCGGTGTAAGGCCTCGATCGACGAGGAGGGGGGCTCGCAGCGTAAGAGC
>PVBE011800519.1_pt1 | contig 18268 bp, 13 predicted proteins | sample 1631181 | NCBI WGS metagenome assembly PVBE01 (sample SAMN08397723, study PRJNA350692) | Marine metagenome, whole genome shotgun sequencing project. | isolation source: water | place: Pacific Ocean | collected 2012-04
ACCTCGTCGAGGCTGGTGAGCTTTTCCTTCTGCTTCGGCGCCGAGTAGTAGATGATCTCCTGGAAATCAATCGGCGCATAGTGGACGTGCGGCCACTGCGGTTCTTCCAGGGTCTGCCAGTGCGCAAAGGAGTTGAGCCGGAAGTTCAGCAGGAATTCCGGCTCGTTCTTCTTGGCCGAGATGAAGCGGATGATCTCTTCGTTGAGACCTTTCGGCGCGGCGTCCGCCTCGATATCGGTGACGAACCCCCACCGGTACTCCTGCTCGATCGACCTGGCGATGAGCTCGTCCGATTCGCTGACCACTTCGGGTGCCTGGATTGCGTTGTCCTGTGCCATGCTAAAATGCGACTGTAAGAGTCTGATTTTGCATCAAAAAAAAGGGCGCCGCCCAAGGCGCACTCAGTTAATACAGATAAAATAGGATTTAATATGTCCTATTTCAAGCAGGGGCCGAAACAAAGTCCGCCCGGCCCCGGCAAGCAGCCACGGATACCGGCAAGGCCCGACGACGGGTTGTGAGGTCGGGTGACCGCCGGGTGCGAGCCGTTTCCGCAGCAGGAGTGCACTCTGCAAATGGCCGGCGGCACCTCACGTCGGTCAGCCCATTTTCGCTACTTTCTCCTGTAACGATGGATAACGCTCGTCGATTTCTGGTAGGCGACCAGGGCCTTTCCCTCGAAGGGCAGGTCCTCGGTTTCGGTGAGAGGGCCGGTCACATACCCGGGATTGCGAAAAGTCTGGTAGAGGCTGCGCACCTTGTTTCGCGGCGACACCGACGAGCCGAACCAGCGGCTGCCGGGCGAGCGGTGGCTCCGGTCTTCGAAAAGGCTGTCGGGCACCGGGGTTCTCCAGCACCTCCCGGGGCAGCGTGCGGTCGAGGAAATCGGGGTCACGGTAGGTGCCCTGTCCAGGCAGGACATCGAAGTAGTCGAAGCCCTCCGGATAGCAGTGCAGGTGCCATTTGCCAACGATGGCCGTGTTGTAACCGGCGTCTCTCATGAGGCTCGCCAGGTTCTCACGGCGGTTGGGGTTCCAGCGGTCGTCGATGGTGCGGACACCGTTAACATGCCCATACTGCCCGGTCATCACGCTTGCCCGTGCCGGGGTGCAGATGGAGTTGGTGCTGTAGAAACAGTCCATCCGCAATCCTTCGCGCCCGATCCGGTCCAGGTCCGGGGTCCGGAATGCCGGCGCCAGCCGTGAACCGTAACAGCTGATCGCTTCAGCCGAGTGGTCGTCGGACATGATGTACGAGAATGTTGGGACGTGCCTGGCTCATGCCACGCCTGCCGCGACAGAATTGTTCGTCACTTCGACCGGTAAAAAGCCTTGTAGCCCTTGTACGCCATGTACGTGTCGAGCTTGCTGGCCACTTCCCACGGGGCGTGCATGCTCAACAGGCCGACACCGCAGTCGACCACTTCCATCTCGTAGCGCGCCAGCATGTAGGCGATCGTGCCGCCGCCGCCCTGGTCGACCTTGCCGATCTCGCCGGTCTGCCAGAGCACCCCGGCGCCATCGAAGATCCGCCGGCACTCGGCCATGAACTCGGCCGACGCGTCGTTGCTGCCGCTCTTGCCGCGGGAGCCGACGTATTTGGTCAGCACCAGGCCGCGGTTCAGCCGCGCCATGTTCTTGTTCGGCGAGCTTACTTCCGGATAATTCGGGTCGTGCAGCGCGTTGACGTCGGCCGACAGCATCTTGGAATTCTTCAGGCACCGGCGCAACTCGAGATCGCTGTAGTTGTCGACCGCCAGATTGCAGACCTCGGCCATGACATTTTCGAACAGGAAACTGTTCATGCCGGTGGCGCCAACCGAACCGATCTCCTCCTTGTCGCAAAGGATGCACAGCGCCGTGTATTCCGGAACCTGCTTGAGGTCGAGCAGGCCGCGGATGGCGGTATAGGCCGATATCCGGTCGTCGTGGCCGTAGGCCAGGATCATCGAACGGTCAACGCCGAGGTCTCTTGCCGGCCCTGCCGGCACGATCTCGAGCTCGGCGCTGGCCAGGTCCGCCTCGTCGAAGCCGTATTTCTTGTGCAGGATGTCGAGCACATTGAGCTTGATCGCATCGCTGTCGTTTTTGCCGCCCGCCGTGCCGCTGCCGAACAGCACGTTCAGCCCTTCGCCGGTGATGCCGTCGCGCAGTTTCTTGTCGCCCTGGGCCTGCCCGAGATGCGGCAGCAGGTCGGTGATGACAAACACCGGGTCATCGGCGTCCTCGCCGATTGTCACCTTGACCGTGCTGCCGTTCTTGCGCACGACGACTCCGTGCAGCGCCAGCGGTATTGCCACCCACTGGTACTTCTTGATGCCGCCGTAGTAATGGGTGTCGAGCAGCGCCATACCGCCCTCCTCGTACAGCGGTCGCGGCTTGAGGTCGAGGCGCGGTGAATCGGTGTGGCCGCCGACGATGCGCATGCCCTCGGTGAGCGGGCGTTTGCCGACCTGAAAGAGAAGCAGGGTCTTGCCCTTGATGCTCACATAGGCTTTGTCGCCGGGCGCCAGCCGTTCGCCGGCTTCGACATAACTGTCGAAGTTGCGGAACCCGTGTGCCTTTGCCAGCGCCACGCCTTCCTCGTTGGCTTCGCGTTCGGTTTTTACGATGCTGATGAACTGGCGGTAGTCGTCGCCGAACTTGTCTATACGTTTGCGTTCTGCTGCTTTGATGTCTTTCCACGCGTCGCTATCATCGATCAGCAGGTGACTTGGGCCTGCGGATTTCGCACTTTTCTTCGCTTGCGTCTTCATTTGCTGGTATCCGTGGTCGAGTGGTCGGGTGTTGACGGTTGATCCTGATATTGTACCGTCAGTTTGGCCTGCCAGCGAACTGCAAGTAGATTTGAAGGCAAGATCATACGTACGCCGCGAGAGTGGTGGAATTGGCAGACACGCAAGATTTAGGATCTTGTGCCGAAAGGTGTGGGGGTTCGAGTCCCCCCTCTCGCACCAAGTAAAGTCGAGTTTCCGCCTTCACCCCGGCGGTACGGAAGACTCCGCCACCGGCGGGACCCCGGCCCGGATTCTCAACGTGGTCGAGGCGGGTGAAGCCGAGTTCACGGAGAGCAACAACAATGAAAAGCAACAGTAAGAGCTGCGATCGCCCGCGGTGCCTCATGGCCGCGGGTACCGCTTTTGAGATAGGGGTATGCCGCGGCAAGGCGTACGAATCAGCCCTGCAGCAGAAGCATGCGGAGCGGCATTTCGCCGTCTACCGGAACCTGATACAGCCACATGATCGCGGTGCAGAAGAAGCTCTGTTTCAGAAGATGCTCGACCGGGCGGCGCCGTTCAAGGAAACGTTCCCGGACACTTTTGAAGAACTGCGAGGCATGGCTGAGGGCGCCGCGATACCGCTGCCGTCGTTACTGGCCATGAACGGGTTCTTTGACTCGGCGTCGCTGTCGTGTGCCGACAAATGCACAACGCTTGCGTTCAGGGACAGTGATCGCGGTCCCGTGGCCGGGGGCGCTGCCGACACCAATCCCGACATCTACGTGTTCATCAGAAAACCGGTCTCGGGATACGCCAACATCCAACTGGCGAACCCTTTCACGCTCGAGTGTTGCTGGGGTATGAATGAAAAGGGCCTTGTCGTGGTTTCTTCAGGCGGCCTGGGTGTCTATGCGATCCCGGAAGAGTTGCGGACAGCGGAATTCCGGCAGAAACCGTCGTCCCTCACCCGGGAAGCGAGAGAGAACCTGGCAGCTGATCCGATCGGGCTTGGGGGCAAGCTGGTCTTGGAACAGTGCCAGGATGTAGACGAGGCAGTCCGGTTTCTGCAGCAGAGAAAAGTCCGTGGCTGCGGCAGCCAGAACATGGTTGACGCCGCCGGCGGCATTTGTGTTGTGGAAAAGGGATTCGGCTGGTTTGGCATGAGAGAAGCCGTCGATGGCGCCGCTTACACTGGTAATTTCTTCCCGGCCGGGTTGTTGTCGGGCAAGGCGTATGATTATGACATGCAACAGTTTTTTGACGATGACGATCCGATCCGGCAGAGCTGGCCGGGCAAATTCAGCAGGTTCCGGTGCATGGCAGAGGTGGCTGAAAGGAACGCGGGCAACTATACGTTGGAGCTTCTGCAGAACACGCTGCGCAGTCACAAGACCATAGGTTTTGAGGACAAAACAAATGACAATGGCGTGTGCAACGACGGTACTGCCTGCGCAGTGATCGGGATACCCAAAGAGAAGAAGATGCTGATATCCGGCCGGCCGCCGTGCTTGACTGAATTCACTGAGTACCAGTTGTAGAGAAGGGGCACATGGTTGCCCTTCAATTTCGCGTTGATTTGCGAAGATCGCAAAACGGTCGTCCCGGCCGTGATATTTATCCGGTGCAGTACCGTTTCTTGCGGACTTGACCAGCGCCTTTCGAGGAAAGGGGACGCAAGGATGGCAGGGGCTGCAGCAAGACGCTGCCCGGCCTACTGGTCGCCGACCGCCGCGGGCATGCCAAGCCGAAGCGTCGCCGCAGATTCAGCCCTGATCCCGGCGCCGTCTATTGCGAATCGATCGGATCAGCATATTGTGTCTGGCATGTTGACTCGATACGCCTTGAGACTCGCAGGAATTGCGATCATCGCAGGTGCCGGTTTCAGCCGGGATGCTGCGGCGATCGAGATGTATCCGGGCAATCCCCCCGGGGCGTTCGAAAACCGGCCGTCGGACCACGCGTCGGCGACTTTCGCGGACGACGGTACGAAAACATTCACCGTCGACGGCCGCACCGGTGATGGTTTTCACTGGTTCCTGGGTATCGGTGACGGCGCGGCGGCAAAATGCCGGGTGCAGTACAGCATAACCGGCGAGAACGTCGGCCGCTTCGAAGCCCGCCACAATGTCTGGATCGAACTGCGGGAGCGGCGCGGCGACGGCACCAGGCCGGTGCCGTTGTTCACCGCTGCCGGCAGCAAGGACGGGATAATCGCCGAGGAGGAGTTCACCACCAGCGCCCGTTATCGCGTTCACGGCATCCACATCGAGATCGGTGTCCGCCGAACCGGCATCGCCAAGCTGACGATCAACAAGCTGCGCATCGAGTACGACAGCAACGTGCCGAGCGCCGAGGCGCTGACTGCAACCTTGTCGCAGCCGCCCGCCTTTACGGCAAGCGTCCGCCACGGCGCCGATGCCGTCGACCTCATGGTCGACGACGGGCCGCTCCCCGGCATTTCCTACGGCGAGCCGCGCTTCGGGCCGGAGGCCCACGAGCAGATGCGACGGGCCGGTGTCCGCCTCCACAGGGCAAGGATCAACGGCGGCGGGCCGTCGGACGAGTATCCCCGGCTCAAGCCGACCTGGAAGCACCCCGAATATATCGACTACGTCGCTCTCGACCGGACTTTGGGCAAAGTCTGCCGGCCCGGCACCGATGTCATTCTCGAGATTGTGCTGCAACGGCCACCGCGATGGTGGTTCGATCAACATGTCGACGGTGCAGCCGCCATCGGCGGGCCGGCCTACGGTGCACCCGTGTGCGATCTCGACCCGGCCTGGCGCACCTATGCCGCCAAGCTGTTGCGCCTGGTCCTTGCCCGGGTCCGTGAGAGCCGCTATGCCGGCCGCATCATCGGGTGCCACGTGCTGCTCGGCGCCGGATTCAACGAGCGCCCCTGGCCGGAACGGGAAAGGCACGACGCCTACGTCGCCGTCTTCCGTCAATGGCTGGCAACGCGGTACGGGACCGACGAGGCATTGCGTGAGGCATGGCAATCGGACACGGTCACACTGCAAAGCGCCACGCCGCAGCCGATCGAACGCTGGCCGCGCGGCAGCATCGGCCTTCTCATCCATCCGCAGGCGAATCGAGCCGGCATCGACAGCATGCGCTTCTACAATCGCTCCTGGGCCGACACCCACCTGTTCCTCGCAGCGGAGATCAAGAAAGCTACCCTGGGCCGATACCTCACCGGCATCGTCGACGGGCCGCTGCTGTTGATGGCCAGCCGCTGGGACAACACCTACGACCCGGCGGCGGCCGCCATCCTGCCGATCCTCGAATCGGAACACGTCGACTATCTCGAGATCCCGGCTCCTCTCCTGCTCACGAGCCACGGCGATGATGTCGCCGGAGCGGCGCTGCTGTTGGGTGAAATGGCACGGCGGCATGGCAAATACTTGTGGTTGCGGCTGGTGAAGCCGGCGCCGTCGACCCTGCGCCGGGTCTTTGTCGCCACCCTGACCGAGTCGTGCGGCATGCACGTGGTGACCGGGCGCTCACCCGACACGCCCGTTGCGGAGCTGCAGGCGTGGGCGACAATCCAGGATAAGGCCCGCGTGCTGCCGCGTGGCCGGCAACGGGAGCTGGCGATCGTCATCGACCCCGGGATCGGCCTGCACCTGGCACCCGACCCCGCCGCCGCCGTCCTGACCGGCCAGGCCCGCTTGAGCGGTTTCGACAATGCGGCAGTCCAGGAGGTGCCGCCGTCGCGCCGTTCCCGGCCGGCATCGCTGCCGTTCTATCTCACCGAGGCGCCCCGCACCGCCTGGAGCCGCAGCGGGGTGCCGTGGCAGGCGGTGTTTATCGATGAGTTCGATCCCGCTCGCTACCGCACCATAGTTTTTTATCACGTGCTCCACCTTACCGATGCCCGCCGGGAAATCATGGATTCATGCAAGGGCGGCGACCGCACGGTCGTCTGGCAGTGGGCGGACGCCATCATCGGTGACAACACGATCAGCAACAGGGGCCAGCGTGAGATGATCGGCATCGATGTACGCCTGAAACCCGGCGCTTGGCCGCTGCGCCTGCAGCCTTCCGAGTTGATGGCCAATGCCGTGCCGCCCGGTTACTGGTTTTCATCGGACTTCTGCGGCCTCCGCGGCTACGGCAATCGCGAAGCCGCGGACGTTGCGATCAACCCGATGTTCGTTGTTGACGACGACGCTGCGCAGATCCTGGCGCGCCACGAGAGTGGCGAAGACGCCATCGCCATGAAAATCCTGCCGGACTGGAATTCGATCTACAGCGCCTCTCCCGTCCTCGATCCGGTGCTGTTGCGGTTGGCGGCGCGGCAGAGCGGCGCGCACGTATATCTCGACACCGACGACATTCTCTTCGTCAACGATTCGTTTATCGCCATCTACACGACGGGTGACGGTGTCCGGAAGCTGAACCTGCCGGAGGCTCAGCCGCTTTACGAACTCTTCCGAGACCAGGGCCTGGCAGCCTCCGAGTCGCACAATATCGATGTGAAGGACCTCCGCACTTACCTCTTTTATCGAGGCACAAGGGACGCGTGGATGGCGGCGGCGGCGGAGTAGGGGCGGCGCCCAGTGATCGCACGTGCTGGACTCGCCGACACCTTGCCAATCTTCGGGCGGGTTATAGGTTAGCCGCTCTGACAATTGTGCGACCTTTGTCATGCCGGTGCGTCTGCCATGCGTGAACTGAAAAATCTGCCATTGCCGGAAGGCAGGACTTCGCCACCGCTGGAACCGGGTTTCCGGGCGCCGGTCCTGGCGAACCGCGCTTACCGCCAAGCCGTTCAAACAGCGGGCGGCGTGCCGGTGAGCGTGGCGCTGGAGCGGACCGACGGTGATTACTCGCGCCTCGAAACCACCGTGTTTGCCGACGAACATGACGGCGGCGCTGCGAACTTCGCATATGCCGAGCGCTGGCTGAAGTTTGCACTTTGGGCGTACGGCGGATGGCGGGTCCATTATTCCGGACCGCGGCAGCTCGGTGAACAATTGCAGGCCCATTATCGCGACAGCGCCGTCGGCCGTTTCGACGCCGAGGTGATGGGGGAGCGGGTCTATGAGCGCCCCTTCGAGCTGAACATCGTCGATGCCGGCGAGGTGCCGCAGGAGCACCATGTCAGTTCGCCGCTCGGCCGGCACCTGGACGGCTGCCGCATCGGTTTCGACCTTGGCGCCAGCGATCGAAAGGTCGCCGCGGTGATCGACGGCGAGACGGTCTACAGCAACGAAGTCGAGTGGGACCCGAAGCCGCAAACCGATCCGCAATGGCATTATGACCAGATCAACGAGGCGCTCAAGGACGCCGCCGCCCATCTGCCGCGCGTCGATGCCATCGGCGGCAGTGTCGCCGGTATCTACGTGAACAACCGGGTGCAGATCGCCTCGCTGTTCCGCGGTGTCGAGCCGGGCGATTTCGAAGCCCGCGTCAAGCCACTTTTCTTGAACCTGCGCGACGAGTGGCGGGTGCCGTTCGAGCTCGCCAACGACGGTGAGGTGACCGCCCTGGCCGGTTCCATGAGCATCGACGCCAACGGCGTGCTCGGTGTCGCCATGGGCTCGAGCGAGGCCGCCGGTTACGTCAACCCGCACGGCAACATCACTTCCTGGCTCAACGAGCTGGCCTTCGCGCCGGTCGACTACAATCCCGCCGGGCCGATCGACGAATGGTCGGGCGACCAGGGTGGCGGGGCACTTTATTTCTCGCAGCAGTGCACCGCGCGTCTGCACGACGTCGCCGGCATCGAGCTGGCAGACGACCTGCCGCAGCCGGAAAAACTCAAGGCGATCCAGGCATTGATGGCGGAAGGCGATGCACGCGCCGAGCGGATCTATCAGACCATCGGCACCTGCTTCGGATATACCCTGGCGCATTACGCCGACTACTACGATTTCGAGCACGTCCTGATTCTCGGACGTCTCACGTCGGGGCCCGGCGGCCAGGTTATTCTCGCCGAGGCCCGCAACGTCTTGAACACTGATTTCCCCGAACTCGCCGAGTCGATCCGTTTTCACACGCCGGACGAAAAGTTCAAACGCCACGGACAGGCCATGGTCGCTGCCAGCCTGCCCTCACTGAAGTGACGCCTGAACCAAAACCCGCGATTCGCCGTTGGCCGTGCCACGGCAAGAAGTAACATGGCTAACCCGTACCATAAATTTGTCTCGCAACTCGCCGACTCGATCCGCGACGGCGCCGACTGGCAGAAAGGCGGGTTCACCACGGTGGCGCGACCGCAACCGGCAGCGGACGCGCCGGTGACAATGCTCTTTTCCCCGCACCCCGACGACGAATGCATCTTCGGCGGCGTCGCCCTGCGTTTGTGCCGGGAAGGCGGTCACCGCGTCGTCAATGTCGCGGTCACCCAGGGCAGCAACCGGGATCGCCAACAGGGGCGCCTCGAAGAGCTGCGCAACGCCTGTGACTACCTCGGGTTCGAGCTTGTGCAGACCGCCCCGAACGGCCTCGAGGGCGTCAACGCGAAGACCCGTGAAGGTGATCCGGCGAAGTGGCAGCACAACGTTGACTGCCTCGCCGGCATCCTGGCCGAGCACCGGCCGCAAATTGTCCTGTACCCGCACGAAACCGATGCCAATACGTCGCACGTCGGCACTTATTTCGCGGTCATCGAGGCGTTGTCCAAGCAGCCGGCGGATTTTGAGTGTTACACGGTCGAGACGGAGTTCTGGAGCCAGATGCCGGCACCGAACGTGATGATCGAGTCGTCGACCCACGACGTCGGCGAGCTGGTGACGGCGCTGACCTTTCACGTTGGTGAAGTCGAGCGCAATCCGTACCACATGACGCTGCCGGCCTGGATGATCGACAACGTTCGCCGGGCCGAAATCGTCGGCAACCAGGGCGGTGCCACGCCGTCCTTTGTTTACGCAACGCTGTATCGCATCGGCAAATGGTCCGGCGGCCGACAGCACGACGTCGTTGACGGCGGCAGGTTTGTCGCGGCCGACGATGATATCGGTACCTTGTTCGCGTGAGCGACAGCAACAAGCCTGTCCGGGAATCGTCCGCCGCGGCGCCGCGACCGGCGCTGTTCAAGGCGATGGCGGCCCTCACCCTGTTGACCCTTGTCGTGTACGCCCAGGTTGTCAGTTTCGATTTCGTCAATTTCGACGACGACGCGTACATCACGGACAACCGGATCGTCAAGGCCGGGGTCACGGTGGCCGGCGCCCGTTGGGCCTTCACCTCGACAGCCGCATCCAACTGGCATCCGCTGACCTGGTTCAGCCACATGCTGGACTGCCAGATCTACGGGCTGGCGGCGGGCGGGCACCATGCCACCAACGTCCTTCTGCACATCATCGCCGCCAACCTGCTGCTGTTGTTCCTGTTTCGTGCCACCGGCAATCTCTGGCCGGCGGCGTTTGTTGCTGCGGGCTTCGCACTGCATCCGCTGCACGTCGAATCGGTAGCCTGGGTTTCGGAGCGCAAGGACGTGCTTTCGGCACTGTTCTGGATGCTGACGATGCTGGCGTACCTCGCCTACACCCGTGAGCAGGGCAGCGGTTCGCGGCGGGCCATGCGCTATCTGTTCGTGCTGGCCCTGCTGGCGCTCGGGTTGATGGCGAAGCCGATGCTGGTGACGTTGCCCGGTGTTTTTCTCCTGCTCGACGCGTGGCCCCTGGCCCGACGGCAACGGCCGGACGCGACAACCCCTTCGATCCGGTTCCTGATCGCCGAGAAGATTCCGATGCTCCTCCTCGTCGCCGTGTCATGTTTGATCACCTACCGGGTCCAGCTCGAAGGTGGCGCCATCAAGTCGACAGCGGAGTTCCCGCTGGACATCCGTTTCGCCAACGCGGCGATTGCCTGCGTGACCTACCTTTGGCAGACGATTTACCCGGCGAACCTGGCGGTGTTCTATCCGCATCTGGGCGACACCGTGAATTTCACCGCGGCGTGGGCGGCAGCTGTGCTGTTGGCGGCCGGCACGGTTCTCGCGCTCATCGCCTACCGGCGCCGACCCTGGGCAGGCACCGGTTGGCTGTGGTATCTTGGCACGCTGGTGCCGGTGATCGGTCTCGTGCACATCGGCAGCGCCGCCCACGCAGACCGCTACACCTACATCCCGCAGATCGGCATCCTCATCATCGCGACGTGGTCGGTGCGGCGGTGGCTGGAGGGATGGCCGCGGATAGCGCGGGCGTTGGCGCTTGCCGTCGTGCTGCTGATGGCCGCCGGTACCTGGCTGCAACTGCAGCACTGGCGCAACAGCGCGACGCTGTTCCAGCATGCGGTCGACTGCACTACGGACAATGACCTGGCCCACAACAGTCTCGCAGTGGCCCTGAGCGGGGTCGACGACGAGGCGGCGGTGTTCCATTACAAAGAGGCCCTGCGGCTCAATCCGAATCATACGAAAGCGATGATCAGCCTGAGTGAGCTCTGCCTGCGGCATGACCAGGTGGCGGATGCAATATTGCTTTGCGAACGGGCCGTGGCGTTGGACCGGCACAACATGAAAGCCCAATACAATTACGGTGTCGCACTGGCCGCCAACGGTCAACTGGCAGAGGCGCGGGAACGCCTCGAGCTGGCCGTCGAGCTCGATCCGCACTCGGCGAACGCGCACAATTACCTGGGCATTGTCCAGGCGCGCCTGAAGGAGTACGAAGCGGCCGAGCGCGAGTTCCTGAAAGCGATCGAGCTTGAGCCCCGGTTCAACGACGCCATGCGCAATCTCGGCCTGACGTTTGAATCACAATCGCGCTACGAAAATGCGGTCAAATGGTTCGGCGAAGCCTTGCGGATCAATCCCGGCGACGACGCTTCGCGGCGCCTGTTGAAGGCGGCGCAAGCGAATCTGCAGCAGCAACAGGAAGAGTGACTGCGGGTCAATCGTGCCACCATGGCGCACCATCGCGGCGCGGCGCAACAGAAGGCCCCGAAATTACATCGTCTCGAGCAGTTGCATGAACCGGTCGGCGGCCGTTTGCAGGTTGCCGACGGCGCGATTGCCGGCGCCCAGCACTACGGGGCCGGCGAAACTGACACAGCGCAGGGTCGAGATCATTTCCTTGATCTCTGCATTGCCCGCGGCGAGCGCCGTTGCGGTCCCGTCCCAGGTGACGTCCTCGACGATCAACTGGTCGATGTACTGCCTGAGCTTCGCTTTGGAGCTCTTGAGAAACGGCTTTTCATCACAGCGCGCGAAGGCGGCGGCGTCAAAGACAAAGCCGGGCGTGTGTCCCTGTGCCTGCATCTCCTTCATGATCCCGGCCGCCACGCTGCTGCTCTGTTCCGTGTTATAGAACGACAGTTGACGACCGCCGGCCGCGGCCATTTCGGCGTACCTCGCCGCATCGGCGCAAAGCGGCATGGAGATGCGGCTGACCGGGTAGTCATCGGCTTCCCAGCACGGGGCATCCGGAGTGACGACGGGCAGCCGCAGGCCGGTCACGGCGATGCCGCCGCGCTGGAGCTCATCGACGGTTGCCGCCACCTGTTCCGGTGGCGTGTAGGCCAGCGTATGACCTTCCATGGCATCCAGCTCGACGTGTTGAATGCCGGCGCGGTGACAGTTCTCGATGACCTCCGGAACGTAGCGCCCGGCAAGTGAGGCGGCGGCGGTGAGCGTGAAGCTTTCCGCGGCCAGCCGGTGCGTCCGCAGCCCGGCCCGCTGGGTGACGCAGTCATTGCAGTTCGGGTTGTCGCAGAGGAACAGGTCGGGTGCGGTGCGGCCCGCGTGCACCAGGTCGTCATAAAGCTCACGGGCCGGCATCAGGCGCACAACAGCGTTGCCGATGCGGGTCGTCTGGATGATGCCGGCATCGCGAAGCCGGTGCTCGATACCGATGAAATTGCGGTGCGGCCCGGGAAAGAATTTCCAGCTTTTGGTGAGTTCGCCCTCAGGCGAATCGAAAGTGAACTCGGCGGTGTTGGCAAGGTATGGCAGGCGCAGCATGGCCTCGACGCTGTGCAGGAACGTACTGCGGTCCTGGTCGACGCCGAGCAGGCAAATGAAGCCGTTCTTTTCGTACAGGCGCATGTACGGCGTGTCCGTACCGTGCGCCGTCTCCGCCTTCCAGTGGTCGCGGCACAGCGCTTCGGCATCGCCGCCGATCGCCGCCGCGGCGGCGCGCGGATGCACGCTGCAGACAGCGTTCGGCCGGTTGCGGACAACTTCCGTGATGATGCCGAGCGCCCCGAAGACGGGCACCAGCAGCGTGCCGCTCTCGCCAAGCACGTCGAGAAAAGCGTCGACCACCGCATCGGCGCCGCCATCGACATGCCCGAAGCTGGCCAGCGAACTGTGCAGCAGCACGATGTTGCCGGTGTCCAGCCCGACAGATCGGAGGCCGGCGGCGATTGCCTGGCGGTCGACGTTCATTGGTCGCTCCTTGCTTTATTGGCGGTCCGCCATGATGCGGCGGAATTCTTCGGCGTACTGTTTGAGGACGCCCTCGGCGTCGTGTTCGCTGCCGGGCTCATGAATGACTTCGACCGAGAAGTAGCCGTCGTATCCGGCATCGTGCAGCAGATGCAGCGGTTTGGCGTGGTCGAACTGGCCGGCGCCGAGTTCACAGACGACGATTGCGTCGCCGACAATCATACCGTCATGGCCGTGGGTGTGGCGGGTGTACTTTCCCAGGACTTCCATGGTTGTCGTGGGCTTCTCCATGCGGCGCATGGGGTGCAGGAGATCCCACAGCGCCTGCACGTTGGGGCTGTCCACGAGCTGCAGGACACCGGCGACCGGCGACGAGTCGCACCAGGAATCGTGCGTCTCGAAGAGAACCGTCACGTTCGCCGCCGCCGCCTGGTCGATGATCTGCCGGTAACCCTCAGCAGTGTACTCGACAACGAACGGAAAATCACAGTCGGTCGCGTAGGCGCCGCCGAAGGTGCGCACGTACGGCGCCCCCATGTCGGCTGCCAGGTCGATGTATTTGCGTAACGCCTCGATATCAGCGGCGCGTTCATCGGCATCGGGCGTTGCCAGGCGCACCCCGGTGGCGATGCAACAGCAGGAAAGCCCCTCGTCTTCGAGACGTTGGCGAACGTCGCGCCGCTGGGCACTGGTCAAATCCGCTTCGATACCGGACTTGTGGCCCCATTCGACGCGCGCCTCCAGCCCGGTGTAGCCGTGACGTTTCATTGCCGCGATGGTTTCCTCGAGCGTCCAGTCAGGACAGACACTGGTCATCGTTGCCAGCTTGATCATAGAACTTCTCCGAATAGTTGTTGAGACGTGGCACAAAGATAGCAGTCCTTGTAGATTCTGACAGGAATAAATAACCTCACGGGAGAATTATGAGCCAACAGCCGCCAGTCGAATTCGAACGCCTGCGACCTGATCAGATCCGGAGGTGCCGGGAAGTTGCGGACATCGCATTTCTGCCGCTGGGCGCGCTGGAATGGCACGGCCTGCAGGCACCCGTCGGTACGGACGGCCTCAAAGCTCACGACATTTGCTGCCGCGCCGCCCGCCGGCTGGGCGGCGGCGCGGTGTTTCCGCCCGTTTACCACGGCCTCCCGGGTGACAGTTTCTTCATGGGCGTCACGGACCCGGCGGACGGCGAAAAAATCGCCGCGGCCTACGGCACGGAGTCGGCGCGTTTTTTCGGCTTCGGCCGCCACGGCGGCATGGATGTGCAGGAGCAGTGGCTGGCGTATCAGCGGCTGCTCCGCATGTCGCTCGAAACGATTGCGCGTTTCGGTTTTCGCTCGATCTACATCTGTTCCGGCCACAACCCGCTGGTGCATTGGGCGAAGCCCGTGGCCGTGGCGTTTGCCCGGGCATCGTCGATGGCAGGGCAAGCGGTGACGATCGATGTCGGCGGCGAGTTCGACGCTGCCGGGCTCGACGGGGATCACGGCGGCAAGTGGGAGACCAGCCTGATGCAGGCGGCGGCGCCGGAAACCGTCGATCTTGCCGAGCTCGACCGGCACCCGAAACTTTGCGGGCGGGCGCACGGGGCCGATGCGGTGGACGCCACGGCCGAACAGGGCGAAGCCTGGGCCGAGGCCTGTGCCGAGGCGATTGCCGCCGAAGCGCGGTGGCTGGTCGAAAACCATCCCCAACTGCCAAAGCGTCATCAGCATGGGCGTTGAACCCGAACCAGACACCAGGATGATCACCCTCGACGACATCAAACAGGCACAGGCACGCATTGCCGGCGTGGCCGCCCGGACGCCCCTGGTGCAATGGCCGGCGGCGCCGGCGGGGGAGGCCTGGTATTTCAAGCCGGAAAGCCTGCAGCCGATAGGCGCCTTCAAGCTGCGCGGCGGTTACAACAAGATCGCCTCACTGACGGAGGCGGCGCGCCGCCGCGGGGTCATTGCTTTTTCCAGCGGCAATCATGCCCAGGGCGTCGCCTACGCGGCGCGCGCCCTCGGCATCCGCGCAGTGATCGTCATGCCGGCACGGGCGCCCGAGATCAAGCGGGCGAAGACGGCGGCGATGGGCGCCGAAGTGGTGCTCCTGCACGAGGGCGGCGAGGAGGAGTGGCGGGCCCGCGCCGAGGCGTTGGCGCAGGAGCAGGGGCTGGAGATGGTGACACCGTTCAATGACCACACGATCATTGCGGGCCAGGGCACCTGCGGCCGCGAGATTTTCGAGGAGTTGCCGGATGTCGACCTGGTGCTCGTACCGATCGGCGGCGGCGGCCTGGCGAGCGGCGTCAGCGCCGCGCTCAAGATGTCGCGGCCGGACGTCAGGGTCGTTGGCGTGCAATCGGAACTTTCGAACGCCGCGCAACTGAGCTTGCGCGCCGACGAGATCGTCGAGCTGTCAAACGAGCAGACCCGGCAGACGATTGCCGACGGCATGCGGGCGCCCCGGGTCGGCGATATTACGTTCAGCTATATGCGCCACTATGTCGATGACATCATCACCGTCGGCGAGGATGAAATACGCGCCGCCGTAAAGACGCTCGCACTGGACGCGCGCCTGGTGGCGGAACCAAGCGGCGCCGTGCCCGTGGCGGCGCTGCTCAATCGCCGGCACGAGCTGCCGCCGGCCGCGAACGTCGTTGCGGTGATCAGCGGCGGCAACATAGATCCCTCGACCCTGGCGGAATTGCTGGGAAAGCCGGAAGAATGATCACCAAACAGCCTTGTGTTGCGCGGCGGATTACCGGCGCCGCCACGCATTCGACGCCCCCAATGGAGAAACATCATGGAATCACACCGCGATAAGACCGGGCGCGTCATGCGCCTGCTGGACACCTGGCCGACAATCGACCGCAGCCGCAAGATTTCGACGGCCGAATTTCGTGACCGGCGCCGGCGCGTCTGGCAGGCGATCAGCGCGCCGCCGTACAGTGCCGACCTCGGATTTGTCTTTTGCGACGAGCACTATTCCGGCGACGTGCCGTACCTGTTCGGCAACACCAATGTTTCCGTCGAGCAGGTGGCCGGCGCGCTGGGGCCGGATGAGGAAACGTCCGGCATCATCGCCGGCTTCGAGGGGGTCTACATTGCCGGCCAGCTCGCTGGACACGGCGGCACCCGCGTTTACCCGACCGAATCCCTGCAGCTCGCCGACGAAAAGTATCCGGTCGAGGGGTTTGCGCTCGAAGACATCCTGGCCGGGGTCGCCGGCAAGGCGGTCAACCGCATCGCGCTGATGACGCCGCGCCAGGTGATCCCCGCCGGCGTGCTGGCGAATCTCGAGACGATCGTCGGCGGGCCCGAGAACATTATCGACGCGCAGGAGCCGTATCAGCGCATCAAGAACCTCAAGAGCGACGACGAAATGCAGCTTTTGCGCGACGCCTCGACCGGCACCACGCTGATGGTGCGCGCCATGCTGGCAGTGCTCGAGCCGGGCATGCTGGAGACTGAAGTGGCGGCGTATGGCGATTTCGTGGCCAAGCTGTGGGGGTTGGAGCGTTACGGTTTTCCCACGATGGCCGGCTCCGACGAAGCGAATGTCACGATGATCGGCCCTTGCCTGAACCGCCCGATCCAGGCCGGCGAGTTTGTCCACATCGGCGCCTCCGGAAAACGCGACGGCCTGACGGCCTGCTGCCGGCGCTCGATCGTGGCGACCACCGGCGACCACCCGGAAACGGCGTACCAGACGTCCTGGCGCGACCTGGTCGAGGAAGGGTTCCGTGTCGGCTTTGACAATTACAAGGACGTCGTCGAGAACCACCGGCCGGCAAAACTGCAGGAGCAGAGCCTCGTGGATTTTTACAACGACCGCACCGAAGCCGTACTCGCTCGCGTCTGTACGGAACACGGTGCCGATGCGGCCGCGGGCATGCGGGCGCGACTGGACGAGGAGATTCCGGATCTCCCGTCGGGTCTGTCGCGCATGAAGCCGTACACCGGGACACACAACGCCGGTTACACCGAGTGCCAGGAGTTCTACGGCGCCATTACGCTGGAAAGCGACGACCCACTGGACGAGCAGGTCGTGACCATGCTCGACGTGGCATTGCGCGGTCGTGGCCGGGACTTCAACGACCGGGTCATTCCGGGTTTCGACTACTTCGTGGTCGAGGACACGCTCGGCAAGTTCTCAGGGCGCGTCGAGAACCTGACAGGATACTACAACGTCGATGGTTGTGAAACGCCGGCGGCCGGCAAGCTGCCGATCAACGTGCAGTCATTGATCGGCAACGCGGACTGAGGGATGCTGGAACTGTTGGAGTTTACAGTTCAATCACCTGTCCGGTGCGCACGGATTCGTCTGCTGCCAACACGATCCTGAGGCTGTCGACGGCGTCCTGCATGTGATCTGTGAGGTCGAGGTCGTTGCGGATGGCGTCGAGCAGCCACGCCTGTTCACGGTGGCACAGGGCCAGGTGATCCGGTTCATCGGCGGTGTCAATGAGTTCGTCGGGGGCGGTGGGGTTGCCGTCGTCGTCGAGGCCGGCGAAGTGCCGCCGCAGGCAGTTGGCCTGGGTGTGCGAACCGATGTCGTCCGAGTCTCCGGTGGCGCCGGAAACAATGCTGACGCAGCCTTTCGGGCCGACGACATCTTTCACGAAGAAGGCGACCTCGCTCATCATCGGGCCCCAGCCGGCCTCGTACCAGCCGACCGAGCCGTCCTCGAAGGTCAACTGCAACTGCCCGTAGTTGTACATGTCCGGGGCCAGGACATCGGAGAGCCGGGCCCCGATGGCATGCACGCGCCGCGGCCGCGAGCGGGTCATCTGGCACATGACATCGACATAGTGGACGCCGCAGTCGACGATGGGCGACTGGCTCTCCATGATGTTCCGGTGGAGTTGCCAGGTCTCGCCGGCGCTCTGCTGGTTGAGGTTCATCCGCATGACCAGCGGTTTGCCAAGGGTCCGGGCGATCTCGACAAAGCGGGTCCACGACGGATGATGCCGCAGGATGTAGCCGACAACCAGCTTGCGGCGGCGTTCCGTGGCCAGTGCGACGATCGCTTCAGCCTGCTCGACGGTTTCCGCCAGCGGCTTCTCGACGAAGACATGGCAGTCGGCCTGCAGCGCCTGCGTGACGTAGTCGAAATGCGAGCCGGTATAGGTGTTGATCGACACCGCTTGTGGACGGGTCTCGGCCAGCGCGGCGCTGTAGTCGGTGAAGTGTGGTACGCCGAGCTCGTCGGCAAATGGTTTG
>PVBE011544053.1_pt1 | contig 18265 bp, 12 predicted proteins | sample 1631181 | NCBI WGS metagenome assembly PVBE01 (sample SAMN08397723, study PRJNA350692) | Marine metagenome, whole genome shotgun sequencing project. | isolation source: water | place: Pacific Ocean | collected 2012-04
CTGCATCAAGTGCAATACCTAGACGTAGCAACAGTTCGGGCTGACCGAGATACTCATCCAAACTCGTTGGTCGAACATTGATTGGAGATCCTGAAAAGAGCGAAGTGTCTTCAGAAGCACCATCTTCTTTCACTTCTTTTGGTGTGATAATTCTTTCGCGGGTCATGTATAGTTGCAGCGTACCAAATAATCAGCATCACACCGAATTTGCGTGTAAAATTGCTTCTTCCATTTGTTTCCGCCTTTGCTCGACACCACCAGTTAAACCAATAGAAAATCAGGCGAGTCCCCGAGAAATGCCTGCTTCTTGAAGGGCTTCTTCAGACAATTCGCTTGAAGTTGATGCTCCTAAGAAAGACATGAATGTATCGAAAACCCCAAGGCTAATAGCCAAATTCGTGGCGTGCATCAGCCATTGCTAATTGGGGATAAAAAGGAGTTGTCATTACTTTTTAGCCTTTGCAGTGAGGGATGTTGCTCTAGAAAACTTTAGTTCTTCCTTGCCTTGCATAAACGCAGAAAAAGGTTGCATAACCTGCGACCGCCAACCGGAAGTCAATGGAGAATTCGGAGGTTGTGTATCTGAGCGTACAGCAAGACACCAGTCAGTAAAAGTTGCTCTACTTGCAACGAGATTTGAAGAAAGTTCGTTACCTACGCACCAAGCACAAAAAAGTGACCAAAGCCCATCGAGTTCTTGTCTTGTACTTGCTTCTTTTTCAATTGAGTTAGGTTTTCGCAAAGTAATTGGCGATAGATCTTGTGCATCCACAATTGATTGAAGAATTTTCTTGCCAAATTTCATTGCAATATTTTTGGGGAACCCCTTCATGGAAGCAAGTTGGTCAGGAGTGTCTGCGGGTTTTCTGGCAACTGCAATTAAACAATCGTCTGGAATAACAGATCGTGGTGGCTCGTTTTGTTGTTGTGCGATGGAATCTCTCAAGGTGAGGAGCGATTGAATTCGAAGGAGTTCTTTCTTTCGTGGTGTCTTATTTTTGCAAATGCGTTTCGTAGAAGTTTGCAGATCAAACCCAAATGCACTTGGTGATGTAAGAGACAAGCATTCTTCGACAATCCATTCAAGCCTTCCGAGGGAGTCTAATTTCTTTTGAATGATGTCGTGGATCGCAAGGAGGTATCTGACATCATCTGCTGCGTAAAACAGTTGTCGTTTTGTTAGTGGTCTTGTATCCCACTGGGTGAGAGTGAAATGTCCACCCACATCATGGTGTAAGAGTGCTTCAATAAGTTTTGTCAGTGAGATGGGCCAAGGGAATCCTATGAGACCCGCGGCTAGTTGGGTATCGAATACATTTGCAGGAGGTTTGCCGAAGAGCCGAGTAACTGGTTCAAAATCTTGTTTGCCTGCATGGACAATTTTTGTATACGCAGGGTCACAGAGTAGTTCGTGGAGCGGTGTAAGGTCATGAGCAGCAAGTGGGTCTATCAGAGCAATCATTTTTGAAGTGCCAACTTGGATAAGGCAAGTCTTTGCGAAATATGAATCCTCACCTATAAACTCAGTGTCATAGGTAAAAATCTTTGATGCTTTGAGTTCCTCACAAATACGGACAATACCCTCATTTGTATCTATCCATTGCGCCTCGTCTGTAGGTACATGGGGGTTACCTTGAAGAACAGGAGTGATTTCTCCATTGGCGTGTGACTCTTGATGGCTCTGTTGGCGGTAATTGCTGCGGTGTGTTCTTTTTTTTGCCATCTTTGGCGTAGTGTATCGGAACCGCTAGGTGCAATGTGGCGTATGTCCTATTGGAAGAGAAGGTGCGTGCCGATGACCGAGGGGATCACCGGTGCAAATTGAAACAGGGGGGCATCTTTTTTCGATGCCCCCCCTGTACATTTTTTAAAGGTTAGATTCGTTTAGCTTTATGTAACCGCTAGGTTCTAATTAGAAGCCCATGTCATCCATACCGCCAGCACCAGCAGCAGATTTCTTGTCTGCAATGTCTGTGATTGCACAATCTGTTGTCAAGAGTAAGCCACTAATGGATGCTGCATTTTGAAGAGCGACACGTTCCACTTTTGTTGGCACAATGACACCCGCTTTTACGAGATCTTCGTATTCACCAGTGAGACCGTTGAAACCATACGCATCATCTGTTGCATCTTCAACTTTTTGTGCCACAATAGAACCGTCGAGTCCACAATTCACAGCGATTTGTTTGATAGGAGCCATTAACGCTCGACCAAGAATATCGATGCCTAGTTTTTCGTCTCCCTTTGCTTTCTTACGTGCTGCAACGAGTGCTCGTCTTGCACGAATAACAGCTACACCACCACCAGGCAAAATGCCTTCTTCAACTGCTGCTCGGCAAGCGTGAAGTGCATCTTCAACTCGTGCTTTCTTCTCTTTCATTTCAACTTCTGTAGCAGCGCCAACGTTGATTTGAGCTACGCCGCCGGCGAGTTTTGCAAGTCGTTCTTGCAATTTTTCAGCGTCGTAATCAGATGAAGTGTTTTCGATTTGAGCACGAATTTGATCGATGCGACCTTTAATGTCACTTGATTTTCCTGCACCTTCGATGATGGTAGTAGCATCTTTATCGATTGTGATTTTCTTGGCGCGGCCAAGGTTTGAAAGGTCGATGTTTTCAATGTTGATACCGAGTTCTTCCATAATTGGGTCAGCGCCGGTAAGAATTGCAATATCTTGCAACATTGCTTTACGTCTGTCGCCAAATCCAGGAGCTTTTACTGCAGCAATTTTTAGAACACCACGAAGTCGGTTCACGACTAATGTTGCGAGCGCTTCGCCGTCAATATCTTCAGCAATGAGAAGTAGTGATTTGCCGCTTTCAGCGACTTTGCCAAGAATTGGAAGAAGATCTTTTGCTGAATTAATTTTCTTTTCATGAACAAGAATGTAGCAATCTTCGAGGACGGCTTCCATTGTTGTTGTGTTTGTCACGAAGTGAGGGCTGAGGTAGCCCTTGTCAAATTGCATGCCTTCAACAAGTTCAACATCAGTTTCAAGGCTTTGACCCTCTTCGACTGTGATGACACCATCTTTGCCAACTTTGTCCATCGCTTTTGCAATAATTTTGCCAATTTCTTGATCTTGGTTTGCTGCGCACATGCCTACTTGTGCAATTTCGTTTGAATCTTTTACGTCGTTTGACATTTGTTGCAATTCAGAAACGATTGCGCCAACGCCTTGGTCAATTCCACGGCGAACTTGGTTTGCGTGGGCTCCGGCTGTAATATTCTTTAAGCCTTCTGTAAAGATTGCTTCTGCGTACACCGTAGCAGTAGTAGTACCGTCGCCAGCGTCTTTTGAGCATTTCGCAGCAACTTCCTTCACCATCTGAGCGCCCATATTTTCCCAAGCGTCTTCAAGTTCGATTTCTTTTGCAACTGTGACACCATCTTTCGTGACGGTAGGTGCACCAAAAGATTTTTCTAGGATAACGACCCGACCTGATGGTCCGAGGGTTGTCTTTACAGCTTTGGCTAGTTTTTGAATACCGTGGAGCATTTGCTCTCGGGCTTCAACATCAAATGCGATTTGTTTTGCAGTCATTTTAATTCCTTTATTAGATTAGAGATCAGATCGCACTTGCCATGCCGCAGAGACATGAGAGCTGTCGATCCAAATTTTGTTTGCACTTGTAGTAACGCGAATTCCCTGTGAACTGCTGAGTTCTTCAACTTGTTCAACGTTGCGAATTTCAAGAGGCGAATCTTCGCCCCAAAATATAAGGGAGAGTTCCTTGTCTGTGCCTATCATTTCGATCAGGCATTCAATAAGTGGTCCACGTTCCATGAGAACTCCTTAGTCGACAATTCCGAGAATGTCATCTTCAGTCATGATGAGATAGTCGTTGTTGTCAATTTTAATTTCAGTGCCAGCATACGAAGTGAAGATCACACGATCACCTTTGCTTACAGTGAAAGGGATTCTTTCGCCGCTATCGTGGTTGAGTCTTCCGTCACCAACTGCGATGACAGTTCCTTCTTTTGGTTTGTCAGTTGCGGATTCTGGAAGGTAGATTCCGCTATCAGTTTTTGTTTGAGCTTCTGCTCTTTGGACAAGTAGTTTGTCACCGAGTGGTTTTACGTTCATTTTTGGGATTCCTGTTTCTCTCTGTGACCGAAGTGGTCGTTCCTTGTTAAGCCTTGCGTCATTACGAAGGCCATTCATTTCGATAGTAGCGTCGCAACACACGCCGCAACGCATCTAGTAGGGTTTCAAGCCTTGCGGGGCGATCAACCACCGTAAATGCTCCTTCTTGCATGGATCGTGCCAAACTTCGAGCGGAAGCTCTTTGATTTGCTTGGCGGGGGCGAAGAACAATTGTTGGTGGAGGCGAATCGAGCCTCCTGAGCAGTTGCAGGATCCGTTCCCCAGCGGGTGCTTCCTTTGAACATCCAGTTCGAAGTGGTAGTGAGAGGTCAACAAGCGCAATGTGAATCACGTTATTTTCAATCACACTTGTGGCTTCTTCGCCGCTATTTGCTGTCAAACTGCGTATTCCCATGGGTTCAAGCAAACTTGGCAGTTGCACAACAGTTGCGTCTTCTCTCCAGCCACCGCGTGTGAGCAGCAAATTCAGGCGATGATTCGTTCGATTGAAGCCGGAAACTCGATTGTCCTCTCTTGGTCTCATGACAACTAGATTAGGAGCAAAAACTGTGCCGTTTTGGTGGGAGCGTGGCGTGTCAAAGATCGCTATTTTTAGGTCTCATCTGCCGTCTTGGCAGGGGGTTGCCTGTTACTATTGCCCCCCACCACAGGAGATTACATGATGGCTTTTGACCTTGGCACAACAACCCTTAAAGATATCCTTCTAGCTCCGGACCCTGAGCGAGTAATTGGCACTTCAGTTTCAGTAAGTGGGTGGGTTCGATCTCGCCGAGATTCTAAGGCTGGACTTTCTTTTATTCAGCTTTCTGACGGCACGTGTTTTGACCTGCTACAAATTGTCGCACCAAATGATTTAGAAAATTATGAATCTGAAATTTTGCAATTGACCACAGGTGCTTCGATTGTTGCAACTGGTGAACTCGTAGCTTCGCAAGGCAAGGGTCAAGCAGTAGAAATGCAAGCCAAGGCGATTCGAGTAGTTGGTCTTGTTGAAGATCCAGACACATACCCTGTTTCTGCAAAGCGGCACACGTTTGAATATTTGCGTACAGTTTCACACCTCAGGCAACGAACAAATACGTTTGCTGCAATCGCTCGGGTGCGAGATTGTTTATCTCAAGCCGTGCACAGATATTTTTCAAGCAACCAATTTCTTTGGGTACACACGCCTATTATTACAGCAAGTGATTGCGAAGGCGCAGGTGAAATGTTTCGCGTTTCAACTTTGGATCAAATGAATGTTCCAAAAAATGATGATGGTGGAGTTGATTTTGATCAAGATTTCTTTGGCAAAGAAGCGTTCTTAACTGTTTCTGGTCAAATTAATGTTGAAACGTATGCGTGTGCATTAAGCAGAGTCTATACATTCGGACCTACGTTTCGTGCAGAAAATTCCAATACTTCTCGGCATTTGTCTGAGTTTTGGATGATTGAGCCTGAAATTGCGTTTGCAGATTTGAATGACGATGCTGATCTAGCGGAAGATTTTTTGAAGGCAATTTTTACAGACTTACTCAATGAACGAGCTGATGATATGGACTTTTTTCAACAGCGAATTGACAAGGGCTGTATTGAACGTTTAGAAAGGTTTGTTTCTGCGAGTTTTGAACGAATGGAATATACCGATGCGATCACTGCATTGAAGAATGCCCAAGATAGTGGAAAGAAATTTGATTTCAATGTTGAGTGGGGGTGTGATTTGCAATCGGAACACGAGCGGTGGCTAACCGAAGAACATGTTGGTAGACCAGTTGTACTGATGAATTATCCCAAAGACATTAAAGCGTTTTACATGCGCTTGAATGATGACGAAAAAACAGTTGCTGCAATGGATGTCCTTGCTCCGGGTATAGGTGAAATTATTGGCGGCGCACAACGCGAAGAGCGGCTTGATGTTCTTGATCGCCGCATCACCGAATGCGGTCTCGATCCCGAGCCCTATTGGTGGTATAGAGATTTACGAAAGTATGGCACCGTTCCGCATGCAGGATTTGGGCTCGGTTTTGAGCGAACAATCCTGTATGCAACAGGCATGACAAATATTCGAGACGTGATTCCATTTCCTCGAGCGCCGAGATCGTGTGATTTCTAGACGTTGTTGGTTCTTGGGGGCATTTGTCCCTAAGTCCGAAAATAGCATGCATTTTAGCCCTATAAAACGGTTTTAGTAGATAAACACCCTCGGTTTGCCGAGGGTGTTGCCGTCCGATATCGCAACTTTTACACGATGTTTGACATTTGTCGAGCGCACAAGGGGTGATATACGATTATCAAAGTGTCGACGGTTCAGTTGCCAGCGTGTGGTAGCCCGAAGACACTGCTCCGACTTTTAGTTAACGGCAGTTTGGTACGCCTCGTGGATAAGAGGCAATGATTACGCAAAAGGGGTTTTGCCGTGAAGACTGATACTTTCCTAGAACAAATTTTCCCACTACTGATCACAGGCGATCGCCCAAAAGCGAGGGCTCTTGTTGGCGAAGCAATCACAAGTGGATGGACACCAGAAGAAGTTGCAGAGAATGGTTTTTGGCCAGCGCTCGAAACAATTCAATCTCTATACAGAAGCGATCAAATAACAAATCTTGCGCATCATTACGCAACACGTTTGCTTCGGACACTTGTTGATCAAGTACAAGCGGGATACAACAAACAAGAAACAAATGGCAAATCAATTCTCTTGTTCTGCGGACCAAGTGAAGGGGATGACCTTGCTGCACAAATCGTCGCAGATCTTTGCGAAGCAGACGGTTGGCAAGTGAAGTTTGGTGGTGGTGGTGTTGCAGCAGATGAAATACTTGCTGAAACAAACGAATGCAAACCAGATGCACTTTGCATGTTCTCCTCAGCAGCTTGTGATGCACCACACATCCGTGGCATCATCGATACTATCAAAGAGGTTGGCGCATGCCCAAATACGCAAATCGTTGTTGGCGGCGGGCTCTTCAACCGTGTGGAAGGTCTTGCAGAAGAAATTGGCGCAGATCTCTGGGCAAGTTCACCTTCTGAACTCAAAGAAAAAATCATTACTGAATCTTCACGTCGAGCGACAGAAGATCAACGCACCGTTGGACGAAATATACGACCTAACAAAGCTGCGTAACAGTTACAAAATCTCCTTTCCAAAAATCCAACGAGCCTCTGGCTCGTTGGATTTTTTTATGTCGTGCCCGACGTTGCACTCGGACCAGTGCAAAATGATGTGTCCAGCACATAATAATTTGCAGTGCTGAAAGCGTGCTTTCCTTACAAAATAGTTTGTTTTATGATGAAAATCAGTCTTTTTGCGTTATCATGTTATTCAGGAGACATACATGCATCAATTACGAAATCTCTTACTTTTCATTGGGCTTCTCGCCATACTTTTGCCATCAACTGTTTTTGCACAGGCGATGCCCATATTCAATGATCCATTGAAAATTCGAGAGGTAGAGCGATATTCCGAAAGATTAGATCTCACTACACCTCAGAAGGAAGCCCTGCTGCTTGCACATGATGCGTATATCGATTCCTATGCACGGGTACGAAATGGAGAAATACAAAAATTTGAGGACCTTGTAACAACATTTATCGAACAATTTGGTTTTATGCAATTTCAAATACCAGAGCGAGACGAAATTCATCAATTGATTGATAAAGGTAAGAAAGCAATGAAAAGTATTGACCGAGTTGACAAAACTTTTTTTGACAGCATCACGGGCATGTTCACTGAAAAGCAGCAAAGAGAATTGATTCGTATCCGTAATGAAAGGTCGCTTGCCGCATATCGGATCCTTGTGCTTGAGATGTTGTCGGATATGAATAAAAGTGCAAGGCCAAACATGACTGAACTAGTTCGTTTTGCCTTAGATGAGGAATCTGAAGAAACTAAAACTGCGCTAGAAGTGTATGAACAAAGAATGATTAGGTGTGCAGAAGAATCCCTAGAAGTCATCATCAAGGTGATTGATCAAGCCTTCGATATGGTTGATGAGATGGGACTACGAGAAATGGAACGTGAAGAGATGTTCATGATTTTTATGGACGAAGCACAGATGGAGAATCTTGAAGCAAGGGGGAATACACTTATTGATCCGTTACAAAAACAAGCGTTTGAAATGAGTGAGTTGAATTGGAAAACGTGGAAATCAATTGATTCACAAATTGCAGAAGAAAAAAAACGACCCCTTGCGATGGCGTATTTCCGGAAAGGATTTAGAAAGTCAACTCGTGGTTATACGAATATTGACAATCGCTTTACAAAGGCGATTGAAATGAAGCAATTGAACGAAGGGCAAAAACAAGAGCTGCTTTCGATTCAAAAGGACTATGAAACTCGTAGTTTATCTTTAGCAACAAAGTACTCTAAACTTTTGGTTCAAGCTTGGGAGCATCGGACTATTGAACAACAAAGTGGTGGTCTTTCAAACTTTGATGATAGCATTGCACAGGCGGAAGAAGCTCGACAGAAAATTGTTGAAAGTACGAAATCACGAATCGACGGTATTCTTGGCTCTGCCCTTGTTTCTCTTCTTGATGGTGAAAAACAAAATGAAGAAAAAGTAGAAAAAAGCCTGATCAAAGTAACAAACTCTGATGGGGCTGTGCATTTTCATGAAGAATCTGAGTCCTCCCAAACCGTATCGCGATCACAGGTAAATCTTGCAGGGGATGTGTACATCCCAGCGCCAATGGCAAATACATTCGCAAACAATATTGCCATGAAGCTAGGTCTTGGTGAAGAGGGCGAAGATATCATCAGTGCATTGTTTAGTGATTATCGAGAAAAATATAATGCGTATTACGATGCACTCACTGAAGAATGCGAAGTGTTTGACAAAGACACATCTATTGGAATTGGAGCTCGTCTTAAAAAGAAGCAGGAACTAACAGATAAGGCAAGGGAAGCAGTGGCGGCATTGGATGTTGCGCTTTTTGATGATTTGGCTGTAGTGACGGGTTTTGACCGAGATGATTCGATGGTACAAATGCTAGAACAGTTCAGAATGCGAAAAAGGATTTCTGGCACAGGGAATCGATATGGGTGGGGGGGGACATCGGGTAAAGTACTTGACCTAGTTGATGTCTTCGTTATTGATGATGCTTCATTGGTTTTATCAGAAAAAGGGGAAGCAATCTTGCAGAGCATGATACTTGAATATCATCAACAAGCTGACGTGCTGTTTAAACAATTTGTACAAGCTGAATATGATATGAACCACCTTTCAGATGCAATGATGCTTACAAATGAAATGAGTAAATCTCAGGGGAATTCCATGGATATCCAACAGAAGTGGCGAGATTCATTTATAGCAATGCAAGAAGCAAAACAGAAAATTGTTAGGTCAAATCAAGGAATTGTTGACAAGCTGCTTGATGAAATACCACAGGATGATTATTGGACAATACGAATGCATTTTGTCAAAGTGGCATACCCAGAAATTTTTAAAGATAAAGGAGATGTGACAACACTTTTGGCAGCAGCAAATGCAATTCCATCTCTCAATGCATTTCAGCAAGGTGAACTTTCAAGAATGCAAGAGCAATATCGTGATCAATATTGGAATCTTTGCGAATCAATGATTAGTATTAATGAGGCAGCAGCGTTACAGGAAAACGATGGAAAAATGATAACTAAGGGTGCTATTAAACAACAAATTGATGAAGAAAAACTTCGTTTTAAACGTTCTGAATTAAATGATCGAATGCGTATGCGATTACGAATGATACTCAATGAAGATCAAATTAAACACGTACCAGGTTTGCGTCCAACTGTGACAGCAAGCGCTGAAAAAAATTAACTTTTGCCAATAATTTCTAGCGGATGGCGGAGAGAAAGATGTTCGATACGAGAAGCTTGAACTTGACATGAATATCCAGTTGTAAGTGAGGTTTCATTCGTTGGATTATGCTTTCCCCACGATTGATTCCAGATTGAAATAGATTTTTTTTTGTGTTCTTTCTCATGGCCAAATATTCCACCCATTCCACAACATGCAGTCTTGACAATTTCAAGATTGGAACCAGCCCGTTCAAAAATTTGTTGCCATTGCGTTCCACTATTTTTCACAAGTGATTGTTCATTGCAATGAAGGAATAGCTTCCAATTACCAAGAATTTCAAGACGAGATAGGTCTTGCCCAATAAGCCATTCCTGCGGAAGCAATACCTTGATAGGATCCAAACTAAGAACCTTTGGATACTCTTCTCTCCATAATAAAGTTGCAGCAGGGTCAATTCCAACGATTGGAATGTTTGTTCCTTGTAGTTGTTCTAGCCAGCAAACATTGGCATGAGCGACAGCATGAAAAGCTCGAAGCTTGCCTCGAACATGCAATGCTTTTCCGCATGGTCTTATTGGAAGTACAGCAAGATTCAATCCTAACGAGCTAACAATTCTAATGAAACTTGTCATAACCTGAGGTCTAAAATACGTTGTAAACGAATCTTGTAGAAGGACAACATCTAATTTGCCTTTTTTGATTTCCTCTACGCTCGAAGTATGCACTCGTATTTTTGAAGATATTTTTGGCACATCAACTATACCAACGGCTTTTGAGAGCGAAGAGTGCATCAGAAAGTTTCCTACGCGTGTTGATTTGAATTTGAGAAAACCCTCCATTCTGCTCCATATAAAATCACGGATAGGTCGTGGGTATCTGCTGTAGTAATACGAAAGGAATTCAGATCGCATTTGTGGAATATCTATTTCCATTGGGCATTGCGTTGCACACGCTTTGCATCCGATACACGAATGCAGTGCATCAAATACACTGTGAGAGAAGTCATCCTTAGCAAATTGATTGAAAAACTGAAGTATCCATGAACCTTTTGTTGAGATTTTCCTTCCGCCTATTCGATGAAGCCAATGGCGTAATATTTCCGCTCGACCTCTAGGGCTTTGCCTTGGGTCCCCATTAAGTCGATACGTTGGGCACATCGATTCATCGAATTTCACACTTTTGCACTGACTGTTTCCATCACACCGAATTGAATTTGTAAGAATTGGTAATGGAGCAATTTTGTTGTTTGTACTTCCACGAGTTTTTGAGTCGAGTGATACAAGGGGATGGTTTGGTGTTGGTGCTGCAACTTTTTCAGGGTTGAATTGGTTTGTAGGATCAAAAGCTGCTTTGACCCTGCAAATTTGTTCCCACAGTCCATTGCCAAATATTTCAGGTCCGTACTCACTTCGAAATCCCTTTCCGTGTTCTCCCCAAAGAATTCCTCCATACAAACGTACAAGGTTTGCAACAGCATCAGTTACTGTTCGAATGAGACTCAGGTCGTTTTGCGAGCAAAGATCAAGTGCAGGGCGAACGTGTATCACACCAGCATCAACATGCCCAAACATGCCTGCACGAAGATCATGTTTATCTAACAGAGATCTAAAATCGCAAATAAAATCAGCAAGTTTTTCTGGTGGAACTGCGCAATCTTCTACAAATGGAACTGGGCGTTTGTTTTTGCCAGAAGATGAAAGTAATCCAACGCTTTGATTACGGAAGCGCCATATCTGCTCAATCTCGTCTTCTTTTTCTAACAAAGTGCCTGAGAGAACGCCATCTTTTTGCAAAATAGATTCTAATATTTCGGAACCATTATTACATTCAACACATAGCAACGCAGAAGAGTTTTCGTCAATGCATGATGGTGCATTTTTTCTCGCTGATTCTAAAACTAATTCATCTACAACTTCAACGGCAGATGGATTGAGTGTTGCGATTGATGCTCCACAACGGAGTGCGGCGTCAAAAGAGGAAAGACTCACCACGACAAGTTGTTGGCTTGCTGGGATATCAACACATTGCAACGTTGCTTCTGTAACTACGCCAAGCGTGCCTTCACTGCCACAAATAATACGATTGAGATTAAATGTTTCGCCATCCCATGCCATTGGGAGGTTGTAACCAGAAACAAATCTGGGGAGATTCGGCCAATATTCTTTTAGAAATGGTTCCGCTGTGTCACATGCGCGTTTGATTTCACGATGTATATCACCAACAACGCCTGAGATGGTTTCGTTTTTTTCAAGTTCCACTTTATCAATTGCACTCGAATTCCAAACCTCGCCCCCTCGTAGGACAGTGCATAAAGAAACAACACAGTCACTCATTTTGCCATACACAATGGAGCCTTTGCCAGCAGAATCGTTTCCGATCATGCCCCCAATGGTTGCTCGATCTGCTGTTGCAACGGTTGGGCCGAGCATAAGATTGTGTTTTGCGAGTTCTTTGTTTACATCTGCAAGTACAACGCCGCATTCGACTGTAATTTGTTTTTTTTCTGCATTGAAATCTTTGATGTGATGAAGAAAACGTTTGCAATCGAGTGAGATATTTTCGGTAAGAGACTGCCCAGCAGTACTTGTTCCTCCTCCTCGTGGCGTGATCTTGATTTGTTGATATTCTGGTGTCGCTAGAAATTTTAGGAGCAGTGCAATGTCATCAGTTGTCCTCGGAGCGATCACTGCGCTGGGCATCTGTTCCCAGATAGAGTTGTCATTTGCTGCAAGAACCCTTGAAGATTCACTTGTTGAAAGTACGCCTTCAAATCCATCCTCTTGGAGTTTTCTAAATAGAGTTCCCAGAAGTGTAGAACATGTTTGATCTCTTGGAAGTTGTGGGATCATTCTGTTGGTTCTTCGATAATATATGTACCTTGTTCGAATGAAGGGATTGTTGTAACGTTACCAGATAGCCATTTGATTTCAATATCTGTAATTTTTGTGTGCTTTCCAAGACCAACATGAATGACAGGTGACATAGAAGAAAAGTAACTCCGCGATGAACGAACACGATGACGTTCTTGCCTTCCATCAAGTTTGAACTTTACAATTGCTCCAATTGCTGGTGAACCATCTTTATTTTTTACATCAAGTTCTACTTTACGTGTGTTTTGTGTGATGTTATGTAATAGGTATGCTGGCGCATCTCTATTAACAACAACAATGTCGAGTTTGCCATCTCCATCTATGTCTCCAGTAGCAGCGCCTCGGCTAGTATGGATTTGGTCAAGTTCTGTTCCTCCGCGTTGGGTCAGTCGTGACATGATTCCGTTCTTGTCACCTGAGAATAACATATTCTCTTCTGCATATACGTCATCAACAATTGGCGCAAACGAACGAGAAATTCTTCCATTAGCAACGTATAAATCACTATTCCCATCATTGTTAAAGTCTTCGTGAAGCACACCGAATCTTGTTTTTAATCTCGACAATCCTACAAGCCCCGTGGATCCAGTTGCGTCAATAAAATAACCATCACCATCATTGAGAAAAAAAGAATCTGATTGATTTTCCATATTCACAACAAGAATATCAGGGTCACCATCAAAATCAGCATCAAAAATTTCAGTTCCCATGCCTGCTTTTGTGCTACCAGTTCCGTCGATTGCACATCCTCTAATATTTGCTTCATTAATAAAGCGACCATTGCCGAGATTAATCCAAAGATGATGTTCACTCATATCGTTTGCAACGAAAATATCTTCAAACCCATCGCCATTAAAATCATCAATGCCAATTCCTAAACCAAAGCCTGTTGCTGAAGAGATACCCGAGTCCATGGAAATATCAGTGAATGTTCCATCGCCATTATTGTTGTATAAGATGTCAGGAAGAGGTGATTTGTATACATTTGGAGAACAGTAATCATGTTCTCCAAAAAATAACACGCCGCAATCAAATTCCTTGCTTTGGTCCCAGATTAAATATCTTGTAACAAATAAATCTAAATCGCCATCCTTGTCGTAGTCAAAAAACACTGCACCAGTTGTCCAACTTTCATCTGTAAAACCAGCACTTGCGGTTACGTCAGTGAAATTACCATTTCCATCATTCTGTAATAATGTGTCAGTCCCAAAATTAGTAACGTATAGATCAGGATCACCATCATTGTCATAATCACCTATGGATACACCCATGCCATAGCCCATGTCTCCAACTCCTGAAGTTGAAGTCGCATTATGAAATTCGCCTTGATTATTGATGAACAATTGGTTTGCATTTTGTTCTTCACCAGTTGAAAACATGGAACCACCTTGAACGAAATAAAGATCAAGATCATCATCACCATCAATGTCTATCATTGCTATCCCACCACCCATAATTTCTGGCATGTGATGTTTCCCCGTAGCTCCGCTTTTCCACAGGAAATGTACTCCTCTTTCTTCTGCTTCATCAGCAAACCAAGGATCTGATTTAGTTACATCAGGAATGTTGATTGGTGATGGGGGAGGAGGATCAGCGCAGTGGCAGAGCATGCAACACAAACTTAGAGGGACAGTTTGAGAAAAAGAAGCCTTCATGTTGTGCAGGATACTACGTTCTTAGCATGGACCCCATGCACCGATGAGAATAAGTAGGTCGTCAACATCCACTATTCCACTACCGTCGATATCAAGTGTTGGATCTGCGCCTCCCCATCCAGCGATGAGTGCGAGTAGATCGTCAACGTCAACTACTCCAGTGCCATTTACATCAGAGGCACAGGCAAGTGCAGTTTCGTTCAAGTACACACCTGCAGCAGGCAGTGGACCAACAATCGGCCCGAGATCGATAATCGAAATAATATCTGTTAACCCATCCTCATCAAAATCACCGGTTGCTACTAGGCTTGGTTCACTCCCATTAGCAATAGGGTCACCGATGCCGAGAGTGACGACAGAACTTGCCGAATCGTTACGTACGATTGCAAGTTGCCGAACATCAAATTCATCGAGTTCAGAGACGACAAAATCGGTGTCACCATCATTATCAAAATCAGTTGCGTCAATGCTCAATGGGTCGTCTCCAATTGATGTGACAGATGAAGGGCTGCTGAGAGTAGAACCGTCACCAGCCAAAATACTTAGTGAACTGCCACCATTATTTACAGTGATGTAATCTTCGTACGAATCTGTGTTCAATAAAGCCACACTCGCTGCAACGGGGTTACTTCCACCTGGAAGTCCAAATGGCATTGCCATGAAGTCAATTGTGTTGCCCGAGCCATCGCCACGCTTCACAGTGACAGAATTACCAGGGCCGCTTAGGATAATTAAATCGAGATCTTTGTTATCTGATACATCTGTTGGATCAATGGATGTAGGTATAGGTGAACCCCATGTTGATGCAAGAGTAAAGGAAGGAACGCTTCTACCATCTGCTGTGACAACTAAGGAGTTCGTGTACATTTGAACACCTACGGGCGAAGAACTTTCGCAACCAACGGCTAAATCTGAAAGAAGATTGCCATCATCATTATTAAAGTCACCAATAGCAAGTGAGATTGGTTTATTACCTGTACCAACGGAAAGGGTTGTTGTACTAAAGCTTGCTGAACCATCATTGGTCAGAATCGTCACCGTATCGTCATCATAATTGGTTACAGCGAGATCAGGTGCATTGTCATCGTTAAGATTACCTACTTCAAGATCTTCGGCAGTGGTACCAGTTGAGATACTTATTGGTGCTGCAAAACCCAGCCATACACCTCCACTTGTACCATTGTTGAGCAGAATATCAACAGTGGCGGGTGAACCAAAGGAAGGCATCGACATTGCGATATCTGGTCCATTCACTCCATCAAAATCTGCGACAACAATATCGTTAGGTGTAGCGTTGAGCGCCGTGGTGTTTGCACTACCAAAAATAATTGGACCAGTTGTTGTGACAGTTGCTTCGCCACTATCACCTCTCGCAGCAGGTATATTTTCCCAATGGCAAACATACTCGCTTGGTAATCCAGAATACGTGAGTATCTGAGGCAAGCCGCTTATGCCTGCACCAGAATCGGCCAAATTAAATACATCTCCATCTGTAGGAGTCCAAGTGTCACTGTAGCGTAAATTGATGGTCATGCCAGTAAGGTCAATCGAACCACTTACTGAAAGGAAGTCATGGCTGATACCCGCAACAGGACCTTCAATATCAAAAATGATTTCACTTGGTAGGAGGGGATCTCGGAGTGGATCAATTTCATTAAGGGATCCACCGAGATATGCATTTGTGATCTGTGTGCCACCAATATCGATAATGCCTCCAGAGTTAATAACGTTAGCAGTTACTTCACCACTGATGTCGAGTATGGCTCCATCATTGATGATTAATTTTTCTGCGTACATGCTCGCATCACTATTGATTATTAATTTATTATTTTCACCTGTGATTTTAATATCACCTTGACTATACACAAATCCGTTTTTGAAACCAAGAGAAGAAGATCTGGTACTTTGGCTAAATTGTAATGGGTTGATAGTGTCTCTAAATTGGAAAAAATGACCGTCTAAATCAATTTTAATATTGCCAAGAGAAACATCAAGTTTTTCGATCGAAAAATCTTCCACCGCGAAAATTTCATACACGGTATCTAAGTTGAATAAAGCAATATCAAATTCACCGGGGACATCAAAAGGGAGCCAGTTTTCTGGGTCTTGGAATAGATCAGAGTTCAAACCGGACCAGATTCGTACACCATCTTGTGCGACGTCGGCTGGAACTAGTTCGAATGGTCCCATGTCGGCAATAGCGTTTCCATCTGGATTATTACCTGTGTCATCAGTGTAAGGATCATCAATAAATCTCGAAACTCCGTCAAGATCTCTCGACGTTGTAACAACTGTATTGTCCCCAGCATCGATACAGGGTGAACCTTGGAATAACCGATAATTTTCATCACCAGATCCTGCTACTCCATCAGCTCCATATGGGTTTCTAAAGTGAGGATTCAATGAAATGTTTCCATTTCCTGATAACTCATCAGGTAAGTCTTCAATACAACTGTACCTTGCACTGATCGTCGCGTAATTGCCATGAAATTGTGCACTTGACCCATATGTACTGTTGTTTCCCCAGATGATGGAGTTTTCTACATTGACAGATGGACCATAAGTAGAAATACCACCAGCGGTTCTCGAAGAGTTTTGTGAAATTGTTGTATTGAGTATGGAAAGATCTCCAGAAGTAATGATCCCGCCGCCTTCTCCAAGCGTAGATTTGTTTGCTGTAATCAAGCATGAATCGATTTCTAGATCACCATATATATATAAGCCTCCACCGTATAAACTTGCGTTGTTTAATTTTATTTTAGCCTTGAGGAGTGATAGGCTAGTATTCTCAACAGCAATTCCACCACCATTGATTGCATTATTATCTCGAATTTTGCATAAACTTACATTGATCGGAACTGTAGTTGAATCGTCTATGAAAATACCTCCACCTAATGGTTCTGCAGAAGTGTTTGCATTGCCCCCATAAATCCATAGCCCATCAATTATGATTGATCCTGTAATTACATTCATTGATGATATTACGTGATATGCATTTTCACTTATATTATCTCCTGAATTATCATCACCATATATGTCACCAGTAAGGATAGTGTGGTGTGAGGAAACATCACGATCTTCCAAAGTAAGTTCTGTTCCATCAAATCCACCATAGATGCTAATGGCTTGCCTAATGAAAAACGAAACACTTCTAGAATCACCAGGAGTTTGTTCTTCAGTTGGTATGTATTGACCCTCAGCGATCCATATTTGATCATCATCGACAGCGACGGTGAGCGCTTCTTCTATTGTCTTGAACGCAGTACCCCAACTTGTTCCATCACCGCTTGCAGTGATATCAGTGTCAACGTGCCAGATTTCTCCACCACCACTTCCGCCCGCTGAAGTGATTGTCAATTCTCCAAAACCAGCGTCTCCACCATACCCACCGATTCTTACATAGTATTCTGTACCTGCAATCAAACCAAATTCAATCTCTGAGTAATAAGGTTGACAATCATTGGAGGAGTTGGGGCTGTCCCCATTACATGCGATTTGAATTAAGCTAGCGCAATCTCCTTTATATAGAACCATCGAGGTGTCGTAACTATCGAGATTGCAAGTAGAAAAGTTGTAGGTGTCGTCTGCTAATGCTGTAAAGACAAACCACATGTCTGGGCTATTATTCCAAAACAGGTATGTTCCGTAACACATTGATTCATCCGGCTCTGGTTCATTACTTGGGTACATGTTACTTGTGTCGAAGTAGTTGGGACCAGCGAGAGTTGCTGTCACGGCATCCCAACATTCATCACCATATTGTGCCTTGGCAATAGAAACAATACTGAAAAGACAAACACACAAAATTGAAATTGTTCTAATCATCTTCTTTGACCTCGAGTGGTATCTTTCTACGTATTGATTCAGCGTTGA
>PVBE011422619.1_pt1 | contig 18264 bp, 16 predicted proteins | sample 1631181 | NCBI WGS metagenome assembly PVBE01 (sample SAMN08397723, study PRJNA350692) | Marine metagenome, whole genome shotgun sequencing project. | isolation source: water | place: Pacific Ocean | collected 2012-04
CAAGAATGCCATCAACAAGGCTTACCTCAGGTGTGTCAAGGCGCAAACGAAAGGCGTGAGGACTTTGTATTTCATCCGCTGACTTGTTGCGGCAGGTCCCCTGGTAAACGGCAGGTGTTTTTTTGCGAGCACAGTCGCATGGATAGGTAAGGTCCAGACTCAAAAGCTTGTTCAACGCCCCTGCGTACGCATCGTTTCTGGAGCTTTGATAGAGGATATCACCATCCCAACGGAGGTCATGTGCGATGAGTTGCTCAATGATAGTGGCAGGAGCACTTTTTGACTCTCGTGGGGGGTCCAGATCTTCGATCCTGAGCAACCAGTTTCCCCCATTATTCCTGGCATCCAGGAAGCTGGCCACAGCCGTTACCATGGATCCCATGTGTAGTGGCCCTGTTGGTGATGGAGCAAATCTACCTATGTAGTTGCTGGTCAATAATATAGGTCGCCCAGCAATGGTGAAAGCTAGCCGTGTAGTTGCTTTTCTTTCATCTCATCGAGTGTTTTACAGTCAATGCACTGCGTAGCAGTTGGGCGAGCCTCGAGACGGTGTACGCCGATGGCGATTCCACAGGACTCGCAATAGCCGTAGTCATCCTGTTCAATCAACTCAATAGTATTGTCTATTTTTCGAATGAGCTTGCGTTCTCGATCTCTGGTACGCAATTCAAGACTGAATTCTTCTTCCTGACTAGCCCGGTCAGATGGGTCAGGATAGTTTGCTGCTTCATCTTTCATGTGCGTGACCGTGCGGTCTACTTCTTCCATCAGTTGTTTTTTCCAGATCAGCAGTAGATCCTTAAAGTGACCCCGCTGCTCTTCATTCATGTAGTCATCGTCACTCGCGCGAGCTTTTGGCTTAGCAGCGGTTTTTTCTTTGGTAGCCTTGGCTACTTTGACTTTCCCACCTGCTGCTTTTTTAGGAGCTGCTTTCTTCGGCATCGCTTTCTTGGCAGTCGCCTTCTTGGTTGCTACCGTCATTTTGGCTGCCGTTTTCTTTACCGGTCGCTTCTTAGCTACAGGTTTGGCTTTTGTCTTGGTTACGGATTTTTTTGGAGTCTTTTTGGCTGCCATTGTCGCTCTTGTTGTTGCTGTTGATTTACGCGGGCTTTGCTTCTTTGGCTTTGCTCTACTCTTGGCGGCTACTTTCTTAGTCGTTTTTGCCTTTGTAGATGCCTTGGCTACGGCTTTCTTTGTAACTTTCTTTGTAACTTTCTTCGTAGCTTTGGCCTTCTTATTTGTTTTTGCAGGCGTTTTGGCCGCTACTTTGGCCTTTGCCTTAGCTTTGGAGGTAACTTTCTTCGTAGCTTTGGCTTTTGATTTGGCTTTTACCGGGGCTCTGGTCTTTTTAGCCGCTTTCTTTCGTTTTACTGTCATAGGTGGTTCCGGTTCTTAATGACACAAAATTCAGGTTCTAAATCGAGCGGCGAACATTACCAGATCATTTCGGTTTCGCCAAGTAACAATTATCCTTGAAGCTCTTCGGAAGTGGGTTGGGTTGTTATTGGTACAGGCTGGCCGATCTTGCGGCAATACTGGTGCTATTATTGAGTTTTTGATGGTTTGATTTCGGTGTTGGGGGCAACTCCCCTAGTGGGCGATTGCCTGATATGCGCAGTTTTGCCGTTGTACTTTGCTATCGGATTGAAACTATCCATTTCTGGATAGGCTAGAGGTGTCTAGAGGATGCAGGATCCTTCTCTTGTACAGGGAAAACTGGTTCGGCGCTATAAACGTTTTCTGGCGGACGTGATGATGGATGACGGTGAAATCATCACGGTTCATTGCCCCAATACCGGGTCCATGAAGAACTGTGTTGAGGAGGGTGCCCAGGTATGGCTCTCCCGATCGGAGAACCCTACCAGAAAATATCCACTGACCTGGGAGTATATGAAGACTTCACGGGGTCACTACATAGGTGTAAACCCTCAGAGGGCCAACGGATTGGTAAGAAGTGCAATAGAAGCTGGACGGGTCCTGGAAGTTCATGGATATCCGGAAGTAAAGAATGAAGTGTGCTATGGAGAGGAGAATAGTCGTATCGACATCTTTTTGTCTGGGCATTCAGGCCAGGCCGAATGTTACCTGGAGGTGAAGAGCGTCACCCTGCTGGAGAATCCGGTCAGTCATGGAGTGGGGTATTTTCCGGATTCAGTTAGTGTTCGTGGCACCCGTCACCTGCGCGAGCTGAAGCGCGTCGCGATCCAGGGTCATCGTGCTATTTTGTTTTTCTGTGTGCAACACTCTGGCATTCAGCAAGTGGCGCCAGCCGCACATATAGACCCTTTATATGCTGATACACTTATCGAGGCAGTTGAAGCAGGTGTTGAGGTACTGGTGTACAAGGTTCGCTTTAGGGGTGGCAAACCCACAATTCACACTTCCCTGCCATTTGTTCTCGGGGCTTAAAAGTAATGCCGAAATTTGGACTCTTGATCCTATTGTTGACCTTGTTAGTTGTGGCGGTAATGTCGCTCAGCATAGGTTCTGCTGCAATACCCGTGACAGAAGTACTTTTGACCTTGCTAGGAGAAGATTCTTCATCGGTTCATAAGATGATAGTTGTCGATATCAGGTTGCCCAGGATGTTCCTTGCTATTCTGGTAGGAGCAAGTGTTGCCACTTCAGGTGCGGCGATACAGGGTTTATTCCGAAATCCACTTGCTGACCCGGCCCTGATAGGCGTATCCGGTGGCGCCGCGTTATTCGCAGCGGCTTACCTGGTAGTAGGCGCAGAGCTGGGTATCGCTAGCATGGGTATTCCAGCGAGTGCATTTATTGGCGGCTTACTGGCAACCTGGTTGGTACTTGAAGTAGGCAGGAGAGGTGGAACCATATCAAGTATGTTGCTGGCAGGCATTGCAATCAATGCGGTTACCTTGTCCGGGGTCGGTATGCTGACCTACCTGTCAACCGATGTAGAACTGCGGTCAGTAGCGTTCTGGGCCCTGGGAAGCCTTAATGGTGCTGACTGGTATGGCGTTGCGATTGCAACATCAGTGCTTCCCGTCATTGCGATTTTCCTGATTCGCAGTGAGCAGCTAAACGCCATTACCCTGGGAGACAGGGAGGCCGGCCATCTGGGGATCTCCGTTGCACGTTTAAGAATTGAGATAGTTGTGCTTACCGCACTAGCGACGGGTGTATCAGTAGCCCTGTGTGGAGTCATTGCATTTATCGGTCTTGTCGTTCCCCACCTTGTCCGGATGAGCCTGGGTTCTAATCACTACATGGTCATCCCAGGGTCAGCTCTACTTGGCGGGTTGCTGCTGCTATTGGCTGATTCCTTGAGCCGTAGCCTGCTGAGTCCGGCAGAACTGCCGGTAGGAATCATTACCGCCTTACTGGGAGGACCTTTCTTTATCTACCTGATCGTGCGACAAAAAGGAAGGTTGGGTCTTTGAGTATTGTCATCTCTAACCTTTCCTATGTTATCGAAGAATCACAACTGCTGAAGGATATTTCAGTAACGGTTCAGGGGGGTTCAATAGTTGCCGTGGTCGGGCCGAATGGGTCGGGCAAGACGAGCCTGTTAAAGGCGGTAAATGGAGAATCTGCTGCAAGTGCTGGCCGTGTTCTGGTTGATGATGATGACGTTCATTCTATGTCCCTGCAGCAAAGGGCAATAAGGTTCGGTATATTGCCGCAGCAGGCGGATCTAGACTTTCCATTTCATGTTGTAGAAGTGGTACAGATGGGGCGGATCCCGCACCAGACATCCATGCAGGCTAATCAGGAGGTTGTGGATGAAGTCATGGGAGAGATGCGGCTGCAGAATATTCGTGATCGAGTCTATCTGACGCTTTCTGGCGGCGAGAAACAAAGAGTGCAGATTGCCCGTGTACTGTCCCAGATATGGGATGCCCGTGATGGTGCGTGTCTGTTCCTTGATGAGCCGACAGCGGCCCTGGACCTATCGCATCAACTGGCCCTTTTTCGCACGCTGGAATCAATTGCTGAAATGGGTACGACCGTCATGGTTGTCTTGCACGATGTCAATCTGGCTCTGCGTTTTGCGCACCAGGTTCTGCTACTCTCAAAGGGGCGATTGCTGACATCTGGCGCTCCACTGGATGTTCTAACACCGGAAACAATGCGCGACGCATTTGAAGTTGATACCGAACTGTTCCCTACCAACGACCCGGCGAGGCCTTTTATCCTGACCAGTAGCAGGTGAGGTAGGCAGGGAAGCAACATTCAATCGGAGTATTAGAGCGGACATTTCATGAAAGAACAAGTCATGAAAGAGCAAGTCATGAAAGAGCAAGCCAGCTCGATACCTAACCCCCGGCAAGAATCAATCAAGGGGTTCATTCTCACCCGCCAGTGGCTGGAAAGGGAGGGCAGTCAGGCGCTGGTTTACTGGCTTGCATCGGAACAGGGCCCGGCCCGAATTGAATTTTCCTCGCAGGAATCCGTGTTTTTTGTTCGTTGTTCTGAATTGGCAAGAGTTCGCAAACTGCTGGACAAGAATATGCAGTGGCGGCACGTTGAACTGGCGCTCAGAACTTTCTCAGGAAACGATACTGCCGCGGCTTGCTACTTCCCTAGCCAGAAGTTGCTTTCTATTGCACGCTCGAGAATTGAATCGAGTGGAATATCAGTTTATGAATCCGATATCAGGCCAACCGATCGGTTTCTAATGGAAAGGTTCATTACTGGCTCGTTGCAGTTCACCGGCGGGCTGCAACATCGAGATGGCTTTCTGGACTGCGGAGACCCGCAGGTTGGCGCAACGGAATACACACCAGCGCTCAAAACTGTCTCCATCGACATTGAAACTTCCTATACCACGGGCGTTCTCCTCTCTATTGCCATTTATGGGGGTGATTTGAAAAAGGTATTCATGGTGTCTGACGAGGATGAAGCACCACTAGACCACCTGGAGTACTGTGCAGATGAATCTGAACTGATAGTGAGATTCCTGCATTGGTTCCGGGCGGTAGATCCTGATGTGATTATCGGCTGGAGTGTGGTGGCGTTCGATCTGTGGTTTTTGCAAAAAAGATGCGAAGCACTCAAGCTGAACTTTAGTCTGGGCCGCAATGGTGAAAGCGTCGTCTGGCGTACCGTAAGCAGGGGCAGGGATCGCAACTATGCGCTGGTGCCAGGCAGAGTGGTCCTGGATGGCATCGAGTTATTGAGAACTGCAAGCTACCGATTCGAGAGTTTCGCGCTTGATTTTGTTGCCAGAGAAATGCTCGGTAGGGGAAAGCTGGTGGACGATGTGGATGCGCGGGCCAGTGAGATCGAAAAGATGTACGCGGAGGACAAAAAGGCGCTTGCTGAATACAATCTGGAAGATTGTGCGCTCGTTCTGGAAATATTTCAGCACACTAACCTTATTGACTTTGCTGTACAGAGATCACGATTGACGGGCCTTGATATGGATCGTGCCGGCGGGTCCGTCGCAGCATTCGACTATCTATATCTGCCCAGGCTACATAGGCAAGGATACGTAGCGCCGGTAGTGGAAGACGAGTCCGGGTCAGGAAGTCCAGGTGGATTTGTTCTGGATTCAAGTCCGGGGCTCTACAAAGATGTCATTGTGCTGGATTTCAAGAGTCTGTATCCGAGTATTATTCGTACTTTTCATGTTGACCCGCTGGCCCTCACCTGTCCGGGGCCTGATCCAATCCCTGGTTTCCTGGGAGGAGAGTTTTCAAGGGAAAGCTACATTCTGCCAACTATCATTGAACAATTGTGGCAAGTGCGGGATAAAGCCAAGGAGGTTGGCGATACTGCCTATTCCCAGGCCATAAAGATCATTATGAACTCATTCTATGGCGTCCTCGGAACACCAGGCTGTCGATTTTTTGATCCGCGGCTGGTGAGTTCAATTACCCTGCGGGGACATGAAATTCTAAAGCGGACCAGGGACCTGATTGAAGATCAGGGGTATCCCGTTATCTATGGTGATACGGACTCCGTCTTCGTCCTTTTGGAGGGACAGTCCGAAGGCGCTGAACTGGTTGGGCGGAAATTAACTGACTTCCTGAATGACTGGTGGCGCAACCACCTGAAGAATAAATTTCGTCTCGACAGTTTTCTTGAGGTTGAGTATGAAGCTAACTTTGATCGGTTTCTGATGCCAACGGTTCGGGGCTCTGAAAAGGGAAGTAAGAAACGCTACGCAGGAATGATTCGTGGTGAAGATGGTTCAAATCAGCTTGTGTTCAAAGGGCTGGAAACGGTTCGCAGCGATTGGAGTCAATTGGCAAGGGACTTTCAGCAGGAACTGTATCGGCTCATCTTCCTCGGTCAGGAGTTTGAAGGATATATTCATCGTACTGTTGAGTCAGTAAACAAGGGAGCAGTTGATGACAAGCTGGTGTTGCGTCGCCGCCTAAGAAGGAAGCCTGAAGATTATACCAAGAATGTACCACCACACGTACGGGCTGCTCGTAGAGCGGAAGAGATTAGACGGGAGCGAGGTCTTCCCGCTGCTAGTGATTTCGGTGGGGGCTGGGTAGAGTATGTAATGACGCTTGCTGGTCCTGAGCCGCGACTATATAGAGAATCACCCATCGACTATCAGTTCTATGTGGATAAACAGCTCTCACCCGTGGCGAATGCAATCCTGAACTTTAAATCAACGTCCCTGGAGGAGATTACCGACAGGCAGCTAGGGTTATTTTAACAGCCTGTTCTTCAGCGGCCGGCTAGTGTTGCAAGTGCAATTTCAGTAGGCAGGCGGGCGCCAAAATTAGCTATCAACTTTGAGGCCATACTGTTTGCCAGGGCCGCTGATTCCTTGAATGAATTTCCCCTGCACAATGAATAAAGGAATGAGCCTGCAAAAATGTCACCCGCACCTGTGGTATCCACCGGTGCCGTTTGAATGCCTGGTATCAGGGATGTTTCCTCCCCATCACAGACAATAGCGCCGTCCTTCCCGCAGGTAATAGCGAACTTGGGGAAGCTACTTTTAATCGTGCTGATAGCTTCTTCCCGCTTCGATGCTCCTGTCCACAGCTTGGCTTCGTCTTCATTGCAAAAAAGTATGTCAACACCAGGTGAAACGATCTGTTCAAACTTGTTCTTGAAATTCTCAATCATTGTTGGGTCCGACAGGGTCAGAGAGACTTCGATACCAGCAGCCCTGGCGATTGCCTGGGCTTCGAGGACGGCCTCGAAAGCCGAAGGTGAACTGACAAGATAGCCCTCAATGTACAAGCAGGTTGATTGCTTTAGTGCCTCGGGGGACAACTCGCTAGTTGAAAAATCCTGGGTAATACCCAGGTGTGTCGTCATGGTCCTTTCTGCGTCGGGGGTCACCATCGAAATACATTCACCTGTTACACCGGGTTCGCGCTTATCGGTTAGATTTGTATCAACACCAGCTTCTTCAAGGTCCGTCAGAAAGAAAGTCCCGGTATCATCATCGGCAACCTTGCAGCTATAGAATGCTGACCCGCCCAGTTGGGCTACGATAACAATCGTGTTTGCTGCTGAACCACCACCGGCCAGCTTGATGACCTGGTGTTCATGCTCCTGCTCCAAGAGGTGTATTAGATCGAGACGCTCCTCGGCCTCAATCAGGGTCATAATCCCCTTTTGCCATTTGGTGGCAGCAATGAATTCCTCATCTACCTCGTATTCAGTGTCAACCAGAGCATTACCGATACCATAAACATCATATTTTTTCATTGGACTTTATACACCTTGTTGGAGAGCGTCGAAGGCACTTTTTGCGGCGGCTTCTGTTTTACTGAATTCGGTCTGACCATGTGCGGCGGAGACAAACCCCGATTCAAAGGGAGACGGGGCAAGGCTAATACCCTGCTCCAGCATGCTGTTGAAAAAGGTTACAAATGCGCCGGTATCTGAGTCCATCATCTGAGAGAAATTTGTCATCCGTTCTGTGCTGGAAAAGAAAAACCCAAACATGCCCCCGACCTGATTAGTGGTGAATGGAATACCAGCACTGTTCGCAAGGGACTGAAGGCTCATCATGAGGCCATGGGTATTTTCGGTGATTGTTTCGAAGAACCCTGGTGCTTCAATGAGCTTCAGAGTTTCAAGCCCGGCCGTCATAGCGATTGGGTTGCCGGACAGGGTTCCTGCCTGGTAAACGGCACCGAGGGGCGCTACTGATTGCATAATGTCTCGCCGACCACCAAAGGCACCGACGGGCATTCCACCACCCATTACTTTGCCGAGTGTAGTTAGATCTGGTCTGATACCGAACAGGCCTTGTGCGCCTCCAAGTGCGACTCTGAAGCCAGTCATTACTTCATCAAAAATGAGCACGGACCCGTATTCATCACAGACCTCCCGCAGACATTCCAAAAATCCCGCTTCCGGTGGGATGCAACTCATGTTCCCGGCAACGGGTTCGACAATGATGCCTGCGATTTCACTGCCCGCCTTGCCAAAGACCTCTCGAACCTGGTCTGGATTGTTGTATTCGAGTGTCAGAGTTTTCTCCGCGAAACTGGATGGTACCCCCAGGGAGTCAGGTTCGCCTAAGGTTAGAGCGCCAGATCCTGCCTTTACCAGCAGGGAGTCGCTGTGGCCATGATAGCAACCTTCAAATTTCACAATTTTGTCTCTGCCAGTAAATCCACGGGCAATCCGGATTGCGCTCATGGTTGCTTCGGTGCCAGAGTTAACCATCCTTATCATTTCAATGGAGGGTAGAATGCTGCAGATTTTTTTGGCCAGTTCAGTTTCTATAGCGGTGGGTGCGCCGAAGCTGAGACCATTGTCGGCAGCGGCCTTTATTGATGCAATAACCTGAGGGTGGGCGTGCCCCAGTATCATTGGTCCCCAGGAGCCAACATAGTCAACAAACTCCCGGTCATCCTCATCATACAAATATGCGCCCTTACCTTTCTTGAAGAAGATCGGCTTGCCACCTACCCGCTGAAATGCCCTGACAGGAGAATTGACCCCCCCCGGCATAACTTTTTGAGCTTCTGCGAAGAGCGCTTCGGATTGATTCATCAGTCTTTCCCGTTTGAATTTCGAATGCCAAAAACAGGGCGCATTCAAGCACTCATTGCAGCCACATTCAATGCGGTTTGGCAATGCAGTGTGGCTGGATACATTTACGATGGTTCGATGACACATTTCCTATGACCGATAGTAGGATTCGATATCTTCTATAGTCACGATGCCGACGGGTGAATCCATCAGGGGAGCTGAAATACGATTAACATATAGCGCCTGTACACCTTTGGATTGCAGTGAATCGAATGCTTCGCCCAGGGTAGCTTGAAGAAGGATTGCACTAATATCTTTTCGCGTTGCGGGTATCTCCGCGAGATCTATGTCCTCCTGTTCATGGCTGTCAATAAAAGCCGCCAGGTCTTTGGTACGGAGAATGAAAGTGGGAGTTTTGTCTAGGTCGACCAGTAACCAGCGTGAGCCCCCACTAGTTAATTCTCGTGCTTTTTCCAAATGAATGCTGGCTGTTGTACGGGCAAAGTTTCGTTCCATGATGCTTGCAACCGAGGCTCTATTCAGTGCCATGGACAAGGGGTTCTGTCGAAATTCAAGCCCCATTGATTCCATTTGAGTGATAAAAACTGACTTCATGCCAAATAGTTGGCTTGAGGTGATATTGGCAATAATGATTACCAGCATTGCCGGCAGTATGATATTCGGATTGTGGGTCAGTTCCATGATGGCCATGAGGGCAGCCAGTGGCGCTTGCAGTACAGCGCCCATCATTGCTCCCATTCCCAGCATCACGTAGAAGGCCGGTGATGACAGTTCAGGAAATATTAGACTTACGGTCATCCACAGAAGCCCACCGGCAGACGCCCCAATGATCAAGGTGGGTCCGATAAGGCCTATCGGCATTCCCATCGCGATGCTGGTAGTGGTGGCCAGGATTTTGAAGATACATGCTGCCAGCAGCACCAGGAATGACATATCGCCAATGAGAACTGCGTTGACGGTGTCATAGCCGACACCCAAAATTTCTGGTGTTAATACAGCGGGCAGTCCTGTGACTGACCCGGCAATCATCATTCGAAAACCCACCTGCGTAGGTGCGTACCTGAATATTACTTCTATTAGCTTTACAAACGCCGCCGCAATGCAGCCGATAAGGAAGCCCTGCACGAGTACGATTGGGAGGTTTAGAGACGACCCCATAGCGACCTGCGGGACGTCGAATGCCGGGACCGATCCATAGAAGGGCTGTAGAACCAGGGCCGCGACTACTGCAGAAAGAATGACCGGAATGAAACCAGCGATGGTGTACTCCATGACAATGACTTCCATGGAGAAGATTACACCCGCAATAGGTGTATTGAATGAGGCAGAGATGGCGGCGGAAGCACCACACCCCACCAGAACGCGAATACTATTGTTGGTAGATCCAGGGATTGACCGAGCAAGCTACTGCCAGCTGCCCCAAGATGGATTGCCGGGCCCTCCCTGCCGCCGGACTGACCACTTAACAGGGCTATAATCCCTGTGAAGAATTGGGTCAGCAGGTTTCGAGCAGGAAGATGACCCTGGTGCCGGGAGAGGCGGTCGAGAACATGCACCACACCAACGCCGCCAACATTTGATTTCATGAGAAACAGGAACAGCCCGAGGGCAAGGGCACCTACAACTGGAAACAGGAGATGCTCACGCGAGCTCAATCCCTCGAAGTCGTCTGGGCCGTTGGGCAGGAAGGCATCCAGGGGGACCTCCACCAACATCCTGAAAGCAAGGATAATAATTCCCGTCAGCAGTCCGGAGGCAACCCCCAGCAAGGCGACCTGTGGCGTCGAGTCAATTGATGCAAGCTTTTGCCTGAATGTGCCTATTGAGAGATGTTCAAAGTATTCTTTGATTCGATGTTTCATTAGCTGCGGGTTGCATATAAGAGCTGATGCAGGATATGTCATGAATGAAAAAAGCGCTAACCCCCCGCTATTCCAAGCGTTGTATAGGCCGGTATTTTTGCTCATAACTTCCCTAAAACCCCCTAGAAACATGACCCTGGCAGAGAGTCTGGGTTTCCCCCATTTTCTGGTAAGATAGTTCGCCCTGACAAAAAAAGCACAGAATCCGAAATACCATGGCAAAGGTAAAAGGGAGCAAGCAGTATCAGATGGTGGTCGTTCCGCACAGGCCACTATATAAGGCGTGGATTTTCTGCCTGTTTCTTGTCGCCATGGTGGCGTTCAGCGTCGTGACCTATGAATATGGTATGAATCAGGGCCTTGAGACCAAAGTGGAGGTTTTGAAAGAAAAGGATGAAATTAAGGCTCAGTTAGAGGATTCTAGACAGCTGATGACTGATATGCGGCAGGAACTTGCTGATCTCAAATTGGGTGGAGAGATCGATACGAGAGCCAACGAAGAAGTAAGGCAAACAGTAGAAGGGTTACAGGACCAGATAGCAGAGCTGCGAGAAGAGATCAGGTTCTACAAAGGCGTGATGCTCCCCAATGTTGAAGAGAAGGGCTTGCGGATTGAACGACTGAACATGGAAAATACCGGTGATACCAATAGATACAAGTACAGTCTGCTGCTAACCCAGGTTGTTGATAAGCATGATTACGTACAGGGCGGAGTGGAAATCACAGTGTTCGGTAGCGAAGGTTCAAGTGAAAAGAAACTGGCGCTGAGCGAAATGAGTGAAGAGAAACTTGCGAGGATTCGCTTCAGGTTTCGATATTTTCAGAATATTGATGGCGAGTTATTGGTCCCGGATGGGTTTGAACCGAGGGAAGTGATGATAATTGCCAAGTCATCTGGCAGAAATGGGCAGCGTCTTGAAAAGAAGTTTGCCTGGCAGTTGAACGGAGGATAGCTAATGTTTAACAGAAGTAGGAATAAGAGGTCTGAATCAGGAATTACTTTGGTTGCTACTAATTGTGAATTCGTGGGTGATGTCCACTTTAGCGATCAGCTTTTGGTTAATGGCATTGTGAAGGGAAATATTTACGCCCAGACAGGATCAAAGGCGGTGGTGACCGTGAGCGAGAAGGGTCGAGTTAAAGGTGAAATTCGGGTACCAAATGTGGTCATTAACGGCAAAGTATATGGAGATATTTGGTCTGATAAACATGTCGAACTTGCCGGCAAGGCTGAAGTGAGAGGCAATGTTTATTACGACCTAATAGAGATGGTAATGGGCAGTTGCGTGGATGGCAATCTTGTACATCTGAAGGAAGGGCGAAGGGATAACAAGTCTACGGAGACCGGTAGTAATGAAGAACAGCGGCAGGCTGATCAGGAGGCCAGAAAGCCGGCTATGGTATCTTCAGTTAAGAGTAAATCAGCCTAGGTGAAGCAGGTTTTTGTTGCTCACTGCTATTGAAATTGTACCGCCTGAACCTAATATATATTCTATGACTGATGCCCCAACCAGCTTCGAACCCGTAAAGATGACTTTTTCAGATGCAGCCGCATTCAAGGTCAAGTCACTTATTTCGGAAGAAGAAAATGAAGATCTCAAGCTTCGTGTCTTTGTAACCGGTGGCGGTTGCTCAGGGTTTGAGTATGGGTTTACCTTTGATGAAGATGCCGAGGAAGATGACACCAGGATAGAGAACAGCGGTGTCACTCTGCTGGTAGATGCCCTGAGCTTTCAATATCTAGTGGGAGCCGAAATAGATTTCAAGGAAGATCTTCAGGGGGCGAGATTCGTGATTACCAATCCCAATGCGGAAACTACATGTGGTTGTGGAAACTCGTTCTCGGTCTAACGGCTGATAAATCCAGATCTCAGCGCTGCTGTTGAACAAGAGCCCGTTTTTATATATCAGCCCTTCAGCTACCCGTCCTGGGTATTTTTAGTGGGATGCGTGCAAAGCCAGTATTGCCAACAATAGAACTTAGCTGCATCAACATTGGTGCCGTGCTGGTTTTAAATCGTTTCATATTGCTAGCTAGGATGGGATTCGCATTTGGGAGCTTTACCGTTCTCGGGTTCCTGTGAATGCCATCAACCAGAAATTCAAAGTGCAGGTGTGGTGCGGTGGCCCAACCTGTCGAGCCAACGTAGCCAATCGTCTGCCCCTGTCGGACACTCTTGCCGGGACCAACTGCCCTGGCAAACGACGAAAGATGCAAATACTTGGTCGTATATTGCCGACCGTGCTGGATTACAACATATTTACCTGAAGCATTGTTTTGCCTTGCGAGTGTCACCTTGCCATCACCTGCGGCGACAACGGGGGTTCCTTTTTTCGCTGCATAGTCAATTCCACGATGCGGCATTACTCGCTTGTGAATCGGATGCAGCCTGCGCAGGTTAAAATTTGAGCTCACATGGGAAAAATGAACTGGGTCGCGAAGGAATGTTTTGCGAAGCCTTCGCCCTTCTGGTGTGTAGTAGCTTTTAAGACCGTTATCATCCTGAAACAGTACTGCCGAATAAGCCTTCCCCATGTTCTGAAATTGTGCCGCAAGTATGTCCCCTTCCTTGACCTTCTCACCCTCAACGTATATTTCCTCATATATGACGGCGAACTGATCACCCTTGCGCATGTCCAGAGCAAAACTGATATCCCACTGAAAGATATAGCTGAGTTTCATAATAATATTGTCTGACAGACCCGCTTTCTTGCCTGCATGGTAAAGGGAGGGAGAGTCGGTAGAAATTCGTGCAGTCTGGAAAGCTGTAATGACCTCAGACTCTAAAATATCAAGATAGGCGCTGAACGTGTTTCCAGTGCGAGTTACCTGCAGGCGTTCAAGCGCATTTATCTCGTAACGAAGCCCAAGCAATTCCCCTTCATTCGATATTTGCAGGCCAAGGGTTTTACCAGCCACTATTCGCTTAAGAACAGATACGTCTATCCCCACATTGACGATGGCCTGAAGGTCAGAAGCCTTTAGCCCGAGTCTGCTAAAGATGATAGAAAGATTGTCGCCCGATCGAATCATTACGCTAGTCCATTGCATGGCCTCTAATTTTGTTACAGGATCTTCATATGGCAAAGAGGTCGGTTCTGTCACTGGGTCAATTGAGAGGGAGACTGGAACTCTGGCGGTTTTGGCACCTTCCTTGGTGGGTAAAGCGGTGATAATCACGGTCAAAAACACCGCAAGGACAATTGCTGCTTTTAGGTGGGTTCTAGGATAACTTGTCATAAAAGCATAAGTATAGGTGGTGAAATTACTGTAAATTGTTACAAGCTGCTGCTAACTATATAAAAAACATAGAAATAATGGAAGAAATGTTAGAAATTCGAATCTTATAGGCTCGAAAGCGCTGGTATTCCATATCCTGAGTTTTAGTTGTAATTCTGTGGATATCCTGTATTTTTTGCGCCTCTGCTGGATACTAGCTTTAGAAGTTGCTGAGTGCCGGGTCAGGAAACGAAGTGTACAGAATAAGACTTCACTCCCCAAGTCCCGCCTCAAGCCGCATTTTCGGCACCTTTCGGATGGTTGAATTAGATTGAATTGAGGCTTCATCAATGAAACAAGAGCAGGATTTCCTTAAGCAAATGCGTGACCTGGGGTTACTTGCACAGGTTAGCAACGAAGACGTGTTTGCCGAACACCTTGCTGCTGGAAGCCGCACGGTCTACTGCGGCTTCGATCCTACTGCCGATAGCCTCCATGTCGGTAATCTAGTGCCGTTGCTTGCTCTAAAGAGATTTCAGCTACAGGGTCACAGGCCGATTCTTCTTGTTGGCGGGGCTACCGGCATGATTGGTGATCCGGGGGGCAGGGTAGATGAGCGCGAATTGAAGTCCGCCGATGTTGTGGCAAACTTTGTTGACAAAATCCGCGCTCAGGCCAGCCGGTTTCTTGATTTTGATTGTGGGGAAAATTCGGCAATTCTGGTGGACAATGCACAATGGACTAAAGAGCTTAGGGTGATTGAGTTCCTGCGCGATATCGGCAAGCACTTTAGTGTAAATGCCATGATGCAAAAGGAATCCGTCAAACGACGCCTTGAAGATGACACCCTAGGCATCAGCTATACCGAATTCAGTTACATGATTCTACAGTCTTACGATTTTGTGGTGTTGAACAGGCAGTATGGCTGTCCCATTCAAATGGGTGGCAGTGACCAGTGGGGCAATATTACCAGTGGTATGGACCTTATCCGCAGGATGGAGGGTAAACAGGCCTTTGCCATCACCTATCCGCTGATAACGAAGGCAGATGGAACCAAATTTGGCAAAAGTGTCGGTGATTCAGTGTGGCTGGATGGTGAGAAAACGTCACCGTTCAGTTTTTATCAGTTTTGGCGAAATTGCGGCGATGAAAATGTGATGCGTTTTCTAAAAATCTTCACCTTCCTTGACCAGACAGAACTAGGCAGGTTGCAGAAAGAGCACGACGAAGATCCGGGAAAGCGTACTGCGCACATTTTCCTTGCCCAGGAAGTTACCCGGCTTGTGCACGGTGAAGCTGGAGTTGAGGCGGCTGAGAGAATTACTGACGCACTATTTTCCAATCGTCTGGATATGCTTTCCGCGGGTGATCTGCAACAGTTGGCACTTGATGGAATGCCTTCAACACAAATTGAAGCTGAGACCGTTGGAATCCTTGAAATGTTGGTGGAGTCAGGCCTGGCGGTTACCCCACGGGGCGAAGTGACAAAGGGTCAGGCGAGGAAGTTGATTAAAAGCAATGCCGTTTCAGTCAATGGGGAAAAAATTGACAGCGAAGACATCGTTCTTGGTAAGAGCAATGCAATGCATGGCCGATATCATGTTGTCGGTAAAGGGAAGAAGCAGTACCACCTGCTGGTAATCCGCTAGCCGAAGGCTTGGTTCAGTCACAAGCCTGGAATTTGGTGGAGCCAGGCGGGATCGAACCGCCGACCTCCTGCGTGCAAGGCAGGCGCTCTCCCAGCTGAGCTATGGCCCCAGAAAAACTGAGTAAATGTAGAGCCCTAGTGCTGAGCGGAACCCTACCTGATATAACATGGAGCTCGTATCTTACTTTATGCTTGCCTCGTAAGCACGGGATCGAAGTCGAGGGCGACCCCAGTCCGACCACCTGCGTGCAAGGCAGCCGCTCTCCCAGCTGAGCAATGGCCCAGAATTCCTACTAAACCACCAATCCGGCTGGTATGGGAGGATTTGATCGGCGGCGCCTAGCTGGACGCCTAGTCCACCGACCTCGCCAACCGTGTCCCTGTTAACCAGCAATCTGGTGGGTCTGGGTGGATTTGAACCACCGACCTCACCCTTATCAGGGGTGCGCTCTAACCAACTGAGCTACAGACCCCAGTTTGTTAATACTTCAAATACTGAATTTGAAACGAACTGAGGGCGCGTATTATACGCACGGGAATTAGTTTTACAAATCAAGTCGATTTTCGACGAATTGGACAAAATGTAATCGCGTTTTATGTCTTTGCTAACCATAATCAGCACATGACTAAGAGCATCGAAGATAGTATTAGGAGCCTCGTGAGGGGCGCCGGAGTGGAGGCGTCTGTTGAACTGACAAAGGAGCTTGAACAATTGGGGTTGGGGTTTCGCGAGCAGATGGGGCAGGTTCATTTATCACAGCCTCTGGAATTACTTGATGCGAACGAAATACTGCATTGGGTCTCATCGAAACCTGATTTGGAAATCCACTGGTCCATTGATTCAACCAACAGCCATCTGGTTGGCAAAAAGCCTAAATCAGTAACGATTTGTTTGGCAGAGCAACAGCTTGCCGGAAGAGGCAGACGTGGTAAGTCGTGGGTGAGCCCTTTTGGGAAGAACATATACTTGAGTTTAGGTAGGGAATTCCGCAGGCAGATTACTGACCTGGGAGGCCTGAGTCTGGTTGTTGGGACACAGGTTGTCAAAACGCTGCATGCCTGTGGCCTCAAGGACACTGGATTGAAATGGCCCAACGACATACTTCTCAAAGGTGGGAAACTCGCGGGCATCCTGGTTGAATTAGGAGCACCAGCTGACGGTGGCATGTTTGCGGTGATTGGCGTCGGTATCAATCTTTCGTTGCAGGAAGCGGATAGCCAACAGATTGATCAGCCGCATACAACGGTGGAGCAGTACGGGTCTGTTTCCAGGAACGAATTGACGGGAAAACTCTGCGAAAACCTATTGCAGGCGATGACGGTTTTTGAGCGCGACGGCTTTGCTGCATATCATGAAGAATGGAATCATTACAATCTGTATAGGGGACGACAGGTAATGATTCACCGTGGTGAAGAACGCATAGATGGGATAGATACTGGTGTCGATGAGAATGGAAACCTATTGCTGAAAACCACGGAAGGGGTCAGGGTTTTTAATGCTGGTGAAGTCAGCTTGCGGGCAAGAGACTGATCAATGAGATATATCATCTTCAGTCTCCTGGCCCTGAATTTTGTTTATCTCTTCTACAATCTGTTTGCGCAGGAAAGTGAGCCTGGGGTTGGGTCGCCTCCTGAATCCGAGTTGGAAGTTTCCACCATCCAACTGCTTGGGGAGAATACTGATCAGGATGCAAGATTGCGTCAAATGGCTCGGGCCATAGAGAATCCGGTTCTTGTGCCAGAGTCGCAGGAGCCAAATTGTAGTGCACTTGGGCCATTTGTGAGCGTCTCGAAGGCACAGGCAGCACTTGAACGCATTGAATCCATGAACTACCTCGTTACCCTGCTCGCCGTTGATCAGCTAACCGGTGAGCATGACTTCAGGGTTTTGATTCCTCCAGCCGCCTCTTTGGAAGAGGCATTTAGAATGTTGCGGGAGTTGCAATCTCAAGGGATAGATAGTTACGTCATCTCTAAAGGAGAGGAAGCCCTAGGCATATCTTTAGGTGTATTTTTAGTCGAAAGTGCTGCCAGGTCAGTCCAGGAGAAGTTGAAGAAGAACGGCTATCAAACGCTTATTACACAAATAGCTAGACTTGAACGCGAGTACTGGATTTTTTCTATACAGGATTCAGATCTTGAAATTGAGGATGAAATCCTTGGACTGCTGCAAAATGAATACCCGGAAATCGAGCAGGCACAGCAAATGTGTCTTTAGCCATCGTTTTCTTAGATTTAGACGTTGAACGAGTGAAACAGGGGAAATTGTGCCAAATATATACCGTTAAAGCTGTACTGATTGGCACGCCTGGCATAAACTCCGCTCCTCCTCGGAGGCGTGAGAAATTAAGGGGTTTTCGTTAGCCCATGCCGCTATAGCTCAGTTGGTAGAGCAACTGATTTGTAATCAGTAGGTCCCGAGTTCGACTCTTGGTGGCGGCACCAGGCTAGGAACCTTTACAGAGCGCTGGATACAAACGTCAGTAACGCTGTTGAATAGGTTAATCCCGCAAAAGTCTTCAGAATCCGTTTTTCGGCGAAAATTCGTTTGACATAAGCGAGCCTCGAAGGCAGAATCTAGCGCC
>PVBE011868361.1_pt1 | contig 18261 bp, 17 predicted proteins | sample 1631181 | NCBI WGS metagenome assembly PVBE01 (sample SAMN08397723, study PRJNA350692) | Marine metagenome, whole genome shotgun sequencing project. | isolation source: water | place: Pacific Ocean | collected 2012-04
GATATCTTCAGAAGGCTTCAGTCTTATCCTCATAAAAATCTAATGGAATTATTGCCAGACCAATGGCTTATTGCAAAGAACAAAAAGAATTTGTCAAATACTTAATTTGCAGAATTATATATGGTTCGTCTTTACGCTTACCTGACCAGGCCGAGATTAGCCATTGATTTTTACTGTTATGCTTACGTATTATAATTTTTATATCATTTTTAGGTGGGGTAATTAAAGATAAAAATAGTTTTGTAAACTTACTAGAAGTTATTTGTTTATCTGTTTTTTTATTTAAAACTGGAAACATATATGCCGGTTGATGTTTTGACCATGGATGCCTATATGGACCTGGTAGTAAAGTCCCATTTCTTAAAAAATCTTCATAATGGGAAAAAAGTGCGTGCACTCTTGAAAGGACTACTATTTGCTGCAACCAATGCGGTGGTTTATTTTTTTTGAATTTACTTTTAAATCCGCCCTTAGGGTATGAAAAATATCCAGCTACTCCTCCAAGCATTCCAACATTATAATAAGATTTAAGGAATCCTGTATATAAAGGAATATCTGAAAATTCTTCTGGACCAAGATTTTTTTGATCCCAGCCGGCACAAAGCCAGTTATATGATAAAGGTTCATCATATTTTATTTCAAAACCTTTTGCATCCAATGCCTGAGTTAGTAAATCTCTTGAACCAGTCCAGCCTGTATTGAATTGCATATAATATGCATAGCCATTTGGTAGATCGGAAACCGGTTTCATCCATTGATAGCCGTAATACCATTTATTCCAACCCGGATATTCATTTCTATGAAATCCACCATCTGTAGGATAATAAATATAAAGTCTGCGATTAGGAGCAGCTTTTTTTATCGCATTTGCAATTAATATTTCTTCATTTGCCTTTCTCTCTGATATATATTCAAACCATGATTTATTTCCTTTTGCTTTTATTATTACAGGATCTTTTTCCCATACTTTTTTAGCAAACCCTAAAACTCCTATCCCATATTCTCCTCCACTTAAAATTATTGATACAGGGCATTTTTTTATTAAATTCTCTATTGGCTCTGCATTAAGTTTTCCTGCTTCCTCCCATACAGAATCAGGAGCTTCAGGGCTGTAAACTGTACTCAAACCAGGATGCCATTCATTGCCGTCCTGTGATTTTGCTTTTGCATTTAAAAACTCTCCTTTACTATTTCTAGTCCATGTTGAAGGTGGTACTTTTTTAGGCAGTTTTCTATTTGCAAGAATAAAGAGAGAATATTTTTCAGGATTAGATCGACATAGTTTAACTATTTTAGAAGTATTGCTCTCAGGATTAGATAGTTTTTTTAAATATCCATTTGTACATGGACCAAATTCAAGAGCAAATCCCCAATTATCAGCTAATTCTATTCTGCAATTAAGTGATAAAATCCATCCCCATCTTGTAAGAGGAAGCATAGTATTCTCTTTCTTGAAATTTGGTCTTGGAATACTTTTTAGATATTGAGCTGGTGTTACGAGATTTTCTGCTATCATACTTATGCTGTAGATGTAAAATGTAACAGTGTAAATAAAATATTTTTTTATGTAGTACCTTTTTTTCATTTTTTGGTATTTATAAAAACTTTTTATTAGATATTATAACATATTGAATTACAAAAATTATAAATAAAATTTATTCAATTCATTTTATATGAAAATTGTTATTCTTAATCAATATTGTCTACCATGTTTCGCGCCCACCGGCAGGGTTGCTTATTTACTGGGGAAAGAGCTTGCCGATAGAGGGCATAAAGTTACCATAATTAGCTCTAAAGATAGTTATAATAATAATGGTGTATCAGAAAGCATGCCTAAAGTGGATGGATTGCACATTAAAAGTTTGTTTTCTTTCTGTTTAGGCGGACTGAGGTATAAATTTAAAATTTTAGACCAATTCGTCTATTTTATTTTAGCTTTATCCACCTTAATTTTTTCTATCCTAAAATATGACATTGTGATAACAATGACTACTCCACCTTTTTTGGGTATGCTTGGCTATATTATTAATAAACTGTTTAAAGTTAAGCATGTGGAATGGATTATGGATTTATATCCTGATGCTTTAGAAGCCGGTAATGTTATGGGAGAAAAAAATTATGGGTATAAATTTTTAAAACATCTTCAAACAAAAATTTTATCTAATTGTGACTTAGTCATTGCGATAGGTGATTGCATGCTAGATAGAGCTAAAGAGTATATAGATGATTATGAAAGATTACATTCAGTTCCTATATGCTTTAATTCAAAAATGGTTAATGTAAACATAAAATCTATTGAAAAATATAGAAAAGAGAAAGGGTGGAATACAAATGACTTAGTCATAATGTATTCAGGAAACATGGGGCTTGGACATAATTTTCTAGAGTTTTTGACAGCAGCTAAAAAACTGAGAGAGCATAAAAATATTAAATGGGTGTATGCAGGTGCGGGGAGAAGAAGAAAAGAAATTGCTAGTTTTAAGAAAAATAATTCAGATATAAATATTGAACTTATGGATTATGCTCCTGCTGAATTACTAAATGTCCATTTGGCCAGTGCTGATGTTCAGCTAATTTCTTTAAGGGAAAACTGGACAGGTATCATTGTTCCAAGCAAGCTTCTTGATGTTTTTGCTATAGGAAAACCTGTAATTTATTGTGGTGGCTTAAATACATCAATAAGTAAATGGATTTCTGAAGCTGATGGAGGCTGGTGTTTTGAAGAAGGGAATATTGACGGAATTATTGATGCGGTTAAAGAAGCAGAAAATAGTAACATAAGAAAGAAGAAGGGAAGTAATGCAAAAAAAATTGCCTTAAAACACTTTAATCCGACTGTTAACTTTAATATTATATGTAAACTGATAGAAAATGTTAATTGATAGAATTCATTGTTATTTTATTTTAAACTCTATATAATTAGCAGAAAGTATTCATTTTAGTTTAAATAATAAGGGGTGACTATGAAGCAATTATTTTTTCTGTTTATTCTGTTTATTTTTTCTTTTTCTACAATAGTTTCTGCAAATGAAACACTTCCAACCAATACTCTGACAGATAGTAATTTATCGCCGAATGAAAAACTTTCTCCTGATGCATTAAAAAAAGAGCAGGCACCTGGATATAAGTTAATGCCTGCTATGACAGACAGCAGTACATTGGTGGCAAAATCCTTGCAAAAATTAATGAAATCAGATTATTCTTCAAAAAGGGAACAGTTTAAAAAATATCAAGATTATAGTGATGCGATATACACAAAAAATAATAAATTATTCTCTATAAATGTAAGCTATGATGGTGCAAAATATACATTAACTTTAGATGAATATAACTTTGAAAGTAAACAATGGAAAATAGTTGTAAAAACAAAAGATTTAACCAAAATAAATTATACTGTTGGAATTGGCTGGAATGTAACTCCTGTACTTGAAGATAATGGGTATATTTTTATAACTGGAACACATGGAATTCTTATATATAATTCAAACAGTGGAAAAACTTCAATAGCTTCAAGTGAATATAGATGTTATCCTAAAATTACTTCAGATCATAAACTGCTTATTGTCCAGAGCAATGGAAATGTAATCCTGTATGATTACCTAAATGCTAAACTTTTGTAAAATATGATTTAAATAAGCGAATTCTATATGTGTAAAATTCGCTTATTTATTTTTAGAAATTAATTGTTAAAGTCCAGACTTCCTGAGCCTGAGGTGTCTAATGAGCTTATTGAAGGTTTGCCTATAACTTTTAAATCACCGCTTCCTGAAGTCTCTATTGACATTGATTTTATGACATTGACTGTGATATCGCCGCTGCCTTCCATATCAATATTTGCTGTTTCAGATATTAAATTAGGAGCTGTATAGTTTCCTGACCCATCGACTGATGAATATTGGGATTTGGCAGTTCCACCTGAAATTTTAATATTTCCACTGCCGTCCAGTTCACTGTTTAAGGAGTTTGTTATTAAGCTATTTATTTCAATATTGCTGCTGCCATCAAGTTTTAAATTGATATTATTTTTTACTTTAATTGATTCGGCATTAAAATTTCCACTGCCTTCAGTTTTTAAATCAATATTTGAAGCAGTGATATTTTGGAAATTAAAATTTCCACTTCCCTGAAGTTTTAATTTTAAATTTTTTGAGTTTATATCGCTTCTGGCAGTTATGTTTCCTGAGCCTTCACTTTTTATTTTATTAATATTTTTCAGTGTTAAGTAGTAGGTTAAATTATCATTGTTTGAACCGCTGAAAAGACCGAAGAAACTAGACCATGAACAACTGCTGTTTTTTGTTTTAAGTATTAATGTGTCACCTTCTTTTTTACAAATTAAGTTGTTTTCATTTTTTTTAGTTGTTTCTATAGTAAGATTATTTTCATTTCCCTGAGTTATATATAAATTTCCGTAACATGCCAAAGTGATATTTGTTATACCGTCGACAGGTCTATTAATTTTAACTGTTTCAGCGTTGAGAGTTGTGCCTGCAATTAGAAAAATAATTGCTGCTATTCCTGTAAATAGTGTAGCGATTTTCTTCATTTTCATCTTCTTTATTCCTTTTGTAATTTTTAATTAATTATTTGAAGTGATTTATTTTACCAATTCCTGTGATTTTTTGACTTACTACTTTAGGGTTGCCATAATAGGTTATGCTGCCAATTCCGCTGATATTTGCTTTTAGATTGCCAGTCACAAATATCTTGGCGCTGCTAGTACCGCTTAGGTGAATTTTTCCATTAATAGCTTTAAGGTCTTCAGCATTTATATCACTTGCGCCGCTGGATGTAATAATTAATGAATTTGTGGTGCCTGATAATGTAACTGATGTGGCTCCGCTGATGTCAAGATAAAATTGTTTATTGTTAAGATTGGGCACATTGATTTTTCCAGCTCCGTTAATTGTTAAGCTCTCAAGATTTTTTGTATAAATATTGAGAACTAAAGTCAAATTTTTATCAATATATTTTGTTTTTTTGATATAAAGAGTATTATCTTCAACGTTACTGGTAATCAAAGGGAGAATATTATCGTCACCTGAAATAGTTATATGGCTTTGAGTGTTTTTATTGATGTGGATATATACTTCATAGCCGCCCTGCAGATTGATTGCATTGAAGTTGCTCAAAAGTCTTTTATCTGTACTAGGAGTGCCGTTGCCATGAATGCCTGCGCATCCGGCTAATAGTGCTGTTAATCCCATAATCGATAGAATTAATGCCAGTTTAGTATGTTTATTCATTATTGATCCTTTAAAATTATAATGATTTAGTTATTTTTTTAATTAATAAGCATGACTATCGTCATGAACTCTAACACTAGCTTTCAATATTGTTTCGTAGCGTTAGAGTTCACAACGCAAGTTGTGCTTTATATATCCCATTGACACATTTTGCTAATATCATATTTCTTCCAAAGAAAAAGTGTTTTTTCTATCCCCTCATTTTTTATAAAAACCTCAGCACTTGAATATGGCCAGCCAACCCATTTATTAACATATCCATGTTTTACAGGATTATTCTGAATATAATTCATGACAGACCAAAAATGTTTTTCACATTTAATACCAGACTCCATCACATTACACCAAACTTTTCTACCAATTAAATTATCTTCCTTATTCCATTTGATTGCTATCTTTCTATGTATTTTAAATATCATGTCTAATATTGTTTTTACATTATCAACTTTTATTAGAACATGGTAGTGGTTAGGGAGGAAAACATAGCTGCATATTTTTTCGGATGTAGTGTTAATGGCTTTTAAAATTACATCTTCAAATTCAATCATCCTTAAAATGGAACTGCCTATAATCGATTTATGCTCATAACAGGCAGCAGAAAGATGAAAATATTCTCTTTCAGTAACAGTATGTGGTAGACTATGACGAGGTCTATTTTGTTCCTTTCTTATTTTAAGAACATAATTTCCTTGTTCATTTGTCATTTTTCGCCAATTATACATCAATACACCTTTTAGCATGACTACCGCCATGAACGTTGACATTAGTTATCAGTATTATTCCGTAGTGTTAGAGTTCAAGATGGTAGCCGTGTTAACTTTTAACTTATCATCTAAGTGTAACAATTTTGCTTTTCTTGTTCTTGTTAAGCGGAATCTATTTAGATATTTGTCTTGCAGCTTCTGCATATAAATAAATATTCCAGGAGTAACAAAAAGAGTAACTACCTGAGCAACTACCAAACCTCCAATAATCATTAAACCAAGCGAACTTCTTATAGAACCATTTGCACCTAGGCCTATTGCTATAGGTACTGCACCCAAGATTGAAGTTACGCCTGTCATAAGAATAGGCCTGAATCTTGTTAGGCAGGCACTATGGATTGAGTCAAAACTATTTTTTCCTTTGTTGTCCATCTCCTGAATAGCAAAATCGATCATCATTATACCATTTTTTGCCACAATACCAAGGAGCAAAAGCATGCCAACATAGGCAAACAGAGTTAAATCGGAGTTGAACAGATATAATGTCCCTAAACCACCGACAGTCGCTGTTGGCAGCGTTGTAAGTACGGTAAATGGATGAATAAAGCTTTCGTATAAAATTCCAAGTAATATATATAAAAGGAAAATTGATATGCAGATTATATAGGGCAGGCTTGCTGTTGTTTTCATAAACTGCTCGGCTGTTCCGCTGAATGACCCTGTAATATTAATGGGCAGTATTTCTTTGGCTATTTTGTTTACCTCTTTTGTTGCCTTGCTCATAGGGATTCCAGGGGCAAGGTTAAATGAAATCTCTGCTTGAACAAGCTGATTGGTTTTGTTGATACTATCAGGGCCAAGTGTTTCATTCCATGTTGCTACAACGCTTAGAGGAACAAGTTTACCTGTTGAAGATTTAAGGTACATATAAGAGAGATCATTTGGTATTCTTCTGTATTTTTTATTTAACTGAAGATAAACGTTATACACTTCACTTCCTTCATTAAAATCTGTTACCTTTACTTTTGTATAAGCAGCTGCGAGCAGGTTTTCAATTTGAGTAACAGTGATTCCCAAAGCAGCTGCTCTATTTCTTAAAATATGTACTGTTAACTGAGGACTGTTTATATTTATATCTGTTTTTACTGATGTGAAATCTGGATTATTCTTCAATCTCTTTTTGAGAATAGCTGTATATTTATATACCTGGGTACTATCAGATCCTGAAACAGTGTAAGCACCTCCACTACTATTTCCTGATCCCATATTTAATAATAAAACAGGAAATTTATATAGATAGATTGACCCTAGATTATATGGGATAGTCTTAAATTTTTTGTAAAGAGAAGCAAGTTCTTCATCAATAGGTTTCCTTTGGCCTAAAGGCTTAAGCAGGATCATAATTCGTCCTGTATTGCTACCTTGTGTACTAGTAGCGCAACTAGCAATATCTTTATCTTTTTTAAGGATGTTAAAAATATAGTCTCTATATCTTTTCATCTGTTTTTGTGAAGTTCCTACAGGTGCAACAAAACTCCCTTGTATAAAACCGCTGTCTCCTGAAGGTATAAATGTTTTATTAACATGTTGGTAGAAAAATATTGTGCCGGCAATACAGATTATCCAGATAGCGACTGATACATAAGGTCTTTTTAGAAAAAATTTTAATATTCTGCTATATTTGCTTACAATATAATCTAGTATTATATCTCTGCCTTTTTGCATTTTTGATTTTTTAACCGTTGTGACAGGATTTAAAACATGAGCGTTCATCATAGGAGTTAATGTCAAAGAAAGCAGACCAGAGCAGATAACGGTTATAATTACAGTAAGAGCAAATTCCTTAAAAGTCTGCCCGATAACTCCTGGAGCAAAAATAAGAGGGATAAATACAATTCCGACTGCCGTTGACATAGATATCACAGATGCAGTTATTTCCCTAGTGCTTTTGATGGCAGCTTCAAAAGGCTTTTCTCCTAATTCAATATGCCTTACTGTATTCTCCAAAACTACAATTGAGTCATCCACAATAAAACCTATAGATAGAGTAAGTGCAAGTAGAGATAAATTATCTATACTGAAGCCGAACACATACATTCCGGCAAAAGTGCCGATAATTGAAATAGGAAGAATTACCCCAGGAATTATTGTTTCAGTTAGGCGACCTAGAAATAGAAATATTGAGAGAAGAACCAGAATAAAAGCAAATACTAATGTGATTTTTACATCAAAAACTGATTCTTTAACCGTTGTAGAAAAGTCAAGAATTGTTGAAACATGAACTGAATTAGGTAGAGTTTTCTGAACGTTTTTAATGAGATTGTTAACTTCATTTGATACACTTATTGTATTTGCAGAAGGCTTTTTTTGAACTTGAACCTGTACAAAACTTGCTGTACTGCTGACTACTTTACCGTTTATAACAAATTTCATGGAACGTGTGTCATCTTCAGGTGCTTTATAAGCTTCACCTATATCAGAAATTGTTATTTTGTGACCTTTAACATATTTAATAACTATATTGTTATAGCCTGCAATTGTTGTCAGCTGACCTTCCGGTTGGATTTTTAAATTTTTATAATTACCGTCAAGTTCACCTCCAGGAGACATCTGGCTTGCATTTGTTACAGCCTGTTTTAACTGTGAAAGAGTAACATTATAAATAGCCATTTTTCCAGGATCAAGCTTAATATAGACAGCAAATGAAGGAGAATATACCTGCACGTCTGAAACACCAGGCAGCATATTCATAGGCTGAGCAACTCTTTTGTTTACCATTTCTGTTAAATTACGGTTACTGAGTGTATCTGAATAAAATAAATATATAACTATTGGTATATCAGAAGTATTATCAGTATAAAAAACAGGATCATTCGGTAGATCCGGTAAATCACCTTTTGCTCTCTGCAGTGCTGACTGAACTTTTGGTACGACATTATTAATGTCAGTGCTGTATTTAAATTTAAGATAAATGCTTGTTTGCCCATAGGTGTTATCAGAAGATATTTTTTCGAGTCCAGGTATTTGCATACACTGTTTTACTATGGGAGAAGATACCTTGGTTGACATGATTTTAGGTGTTGCTCCAGGGTAGGATGCATAAATTGTAACATAGGGATTCTGCATATTTGGCAGACTGGCAACAGGCAGTTTGAAGTACGCTATTGTTCCAAATACCAGTACTGCTACAATTATAAGAATTGTCGTGATTGGTTTATTTATAAAAACTTCAGATATACTCTTCATTTTATTTATTTTCTTTTTTTGCTTTAGGTGTCTTCTTTACTGTTTTTTTCACAGGTGTCTTATCAGTTTTTACATTTTTAACTTTTACAAGAGCATGTGATGAAAGTTCCTGAAATCCTGTAATAATAACTTTGTCTTTATTTGTCAGTTTGCCTTGAGTCAGCAGTAAATAACCTGGAAAACTTTCACCGGTTACTATTTTGACCATTTCTGCTTTGCTTTTTGCATTTACTTTATATACATACTGACCTGTAGGGCCTAGCTGAACTGCAGCTTTAGGAACTAGAACAGCATTTTTTATTGTGTTTAAAATAACTTTTATATTAACAAATTGACCGGGGAGCAGATAGTCATCTTTGTTTGTAACCAGGGCTTCCAATGATATAGTTCCGGTATCAGCATTAAACTGATTATTTATGAATTTCAGAGTTCCGGTATATTTTATTTTTTTAGAATATCCAAATTCATTTAATCTATTTACTGTTACAATAACCTTTGATGTTCCGGCATCTATAGCTTTTTTAATTCTTGCCGCATTGCTGCCTGGAAGGCTGAAATCAACATAAAGAAGATCATTATTCTGAATGTTTGTTAAAACATCTGAAGTCGATATAACATTGCCGGCATCTATATTTTTCTCTCCAACTATTCCGCTTATAGGTGCCTTTATATAGCAGTAATTGAGATCTATTTTATCACTCAGAATTTTTATTTGCTGAGTTTTGACATCAGCTCTAGCTACTAACAGGTCTGTTTTATCAGCTTCATATTTCTGTCTGGCAATTGCAAAATGTTCAGCAGCTTTTTTTTCTTTGGTTACGATATAGTTTTTTAAATAAAGTTCAGCCTCCTTGCCATTTAATACAGATTCGTCGTTTAAAAGTTCAGCTTCATATCTATCTGTATCGAGGGTTGCAAGCAGTTGTCCTTTTTTAACATGCATTCCTGGAGTGAAGAGTATTTTGGTTATGCGTCCTGAAATCATTGGGTTGATTTCCACGCTTTGATACGCTTTCAATTTACCAAAAGCATTAATATAATTCGGTACGTCTTTAGATATAACATTTTCAGTTTGAACCGTTACTGCCGGCGTACCACTCTTATGATTCTTGCCTGAATCTGAACAACCGCTGAGAATTAAGCAGAAGATAATTGGCAGAATTGCCAATAATATTTGTTTGTTCCCTTTCATTTTACTCCCTATAATATTCTTAAATCTTAATTTATTTTTTACTTATTTTTCCTAATCCTGAAATAGTCGGATTGACTATTTTGGGATTTCCATAATATGTAATTTCGCCTATACCCTTTACCATAGCATGCAGATTATTCTCGACATAAACTTCAGCTTTACCGGCTCCGTCAATTTCGATATTTACATTTGCAGCTTTAAGTTCCTTTGTATTAATTTTGCTCAAACCTTTGCTTACAGCAGAAAGAATATTCGTATTGCCATACAGATTTATATCCCAGGCTCCTTTTACGCTTAAAGTAAATGATTTGCTATTTATTCCATCTATCTTGATATTTCCAGTTCCGTACAAGTCCAGAGTATTAAGCGCATTTGTGTAAATGTTGAGAACGAGAGGTAAATTAGTGTTGATTGATTTTTTATAAGATATTTTTAAAACGTTATTGTTTACTTCCGTTTTTATTATAGGAATAATATTCTGATCTCCTGAAATAGTTATATAATTTTTACTGTTATCTGTGACATGGACATATACCTTATAACCGCCTCCCTTAAAGTATATTGAGCTAAAATTCCTGAGATTTTTTGTCTCTTTTGCAGGAACTCCATTGCCGTCAACTTTTGCGCAGCCTGCTAATATTGAAATATCCGATATTAGACTAATAATTAATAAAATGTTAACTGTTTTAAGCATTTCAGTTTATCTCCTATTGGCTGGCCTAAACGAACCAATACCTGTCCCTTCGCTTCCAGTAACATGTTTAGGGTTACCATAATAAGTTACGTTGCCAATGCCTGTTGCAGTTGCATTGAGACTCTGCTTTGCATAGAGGATTACATTTCCAACGCCAGTTGCACTTAGCGTAGCATCATCTGCAATTAGATTTTTACAATTTATATTTCCGGCTCCAGTTGTATCAATTTTTAAATGATCAGTTTTTCCTGCTGCAGTTATATTTCCAAAGCCGTTGGATTCTATAGAAAATTGTTTATTATTTATTCCGTTTATATGAATATCACCTGCACCATTCAGTGTGAATTTACTAAGATTAGTTACAGTAATTTTAATTTTTAGCGGTAAGCGTTTAGAAAAGAATTTGTTTTGTCTAATTTCTAATGTTTTACCATTTAACTGATGAATTACATGAGGTAGAATATTGCTGTCACCTGATAATAAAATTTGATTTTTATCACCAATGACTATTTTTATATTGCTTGATGTATCTAATTTTATTGTATTAAGTTTAGGCAGTTCATATGTTTTTTTTGCATAAACTCCATTACCTTTTATTTCACCTGAAAACTTAAAAGACGTAACGAAAGGAATTATCATCGTCGCGATAATTGAAATAAAAATAACAGATAATAATATTGTAAATAATTTGTTACTGGTTTTCATTTATTTGTCTCCTGCTCCCGTGTCTTATATAATGTATACTTCTTAGTAATTTCTTCCCACTCAATGTCTAATAAATCTACTGAATTAAAAAAATCAGGCAACTGTTTTTCCAGAAATTCATTTTTTCTCTTTTTTAAGATAATTTTTTTAGCATCATCATTTACAAAATATCCTATTCCTCTTTTTTTAGAGATAATACCCAGATCTTCAAGATAACTGTATGATCTTACGATAGTGTTAGGATTAACTTCAATACTGGAAGCGTATTCTCTAACAGAAGGAATACGGTCACCGCTAACCCAACTTTCTTGGAGAATATTCTCGCTGATAGTTTCAGCAATTTGTAAAGATATAGTTTTTGACTGTTTAAATTCCATATTATTATTTATTCATTGCTTTATAGTTATTTGCTCGTAAACCGTTATCTGAGATCCGAGGTCTGTTGTTTTTGCAAAATAGTTCAGCTTTATTTATAATATTTCCAAGCATCTGGCCTATTCTCTTGTTTTTTTCTATTAATTCTTCATGTTTTGTATTAGTTATATAATTACAATTCTTTGAAAAATCTATCCAGGTCGCAGTTTCTGAATTTTCGCCATCACAATCTGTAATTTTACTTATAAAATGTGTAATATATCTGCGCTTTGACCATGATTCTTTTAAATTTGCACATACAGATCTAGAAGATCTGCGAATTTGATCTGTTAATGAATATCTTTCATCATTTGGAAATTTTTTTGAAAGAAAAAATATTTCCATAGCCTGGTCATAGGCCAATTTATAAGCATCCAGTTCTTTTGCTGATTTAATATACATAACCAAACTTTTCTATTTAACGATTTGCGGATAACTGATCTCAGGCAACGATTTTGAATTTAATTTATCATTAACAATTAACCATTAATAATTTACTTAATACTGCTTTCCTTCAACTTATAATAACCGGTTATCCAACACATAACCGGCAGAAAAATATAGAGCAGACAGATGAACCAGTTTTTGATGAATAAAATACTTTTCGACATATGATAAAAATCTATATTATTAGGTCCAATCAATTCGTTGAATTTGAGCATCAGAGCTAGTCCTAAGATAACAATTATCGCCAGTACCAATATTAAACAAACAAAAGCTATTGTTTTTATCAAGGCAAATTTATTAAACCAAATTCCACCTAAGAAAAAAATTGAATGACAGACTATAAAAAAAGCTATAATTTTCCAGAATCCAATTATATAAATATTTAAATAATAAACAGGATATCCAAAAAGATAATAATTTATTATTGATCCGATAAAGCAACCAAGCAGATAGGCAACAGTATATTTTATAAAAAATATAACAGTAGTCATAAAGAGTCGGCAGAAATATTTCTCAAATACAGAGGCAGGGAGCATAAGATAAGTTATTTTTTCATCTTTGTTCTTCATCTCTGAAAATGCTGAAGAAGCAAATTTGATTCCAATGATATAAAGAAAGATGAAATATAGATTTGCTAAGACAGTATGCTTAGAGTGATAAACGCTGCTGATACTTGAAACAGATCCTAATATTACATTTAACAGCATAACTATTACAACTGTTAATATAAAAATAGTCAAAAAAGAAGTGTAATTAATGCCGGCTGTATACTTAAAATTAAGCCAGAATCTATTTAAACTGAATGATGAATCTTTTTTCATTATATGACCTCTTTGCCTGATAAAATTTCTTCAATTTTACTGTTTTTATCAACTACACTATTAAACAAAAACTCAATATCAATTGGTTTTGATTCATCTGTTAACAGTTTATCCTCTGTTAAATATGTATATCCTTCAATTGATTTTTCATAATATATATTAGATGTATATGAAGGTTGTTCATTAGTAGTTACCTGCACCAGTTTATCTTCAATTTCTTCTAGAGAGTGATTAAAAATAATTTTACCATCGTCTAGAATAACTATTGGATCTATTAAATTTTCTAAATCTCTAACCTGATGTGTTGAAATTAGAATAAGCTGCTCTTCATTGAATGAACTTATCAGAGCTTTTCTAAATTGTTTTTTAGACGGTATATCCAAACCATTTGTTGGTTCATCAAGAAGAAGCAAAGAGCAGTTTGTAGAAAAAGCAAAAGCTAAAAGAAACTTCTTTTTTTGACCAAATGACATTTTGGTCAGTTTTTTCTTAATGTCCAATTCAAATTCATTTATTAATATTTCAAATTGGTCATGACTAAATAAAGGATAAAAAGGTGCGTATAATTTGAGATATTGTTTTCCAGTCAGTGAGGGAACATAAAGTTTCTCTGGAAGAAGAAAACAGTTTTTAAGAAGTTGCGAATTTCTCTTAGAAGGAGTTAGCATATTAACTTTAATACCTTTTTTATCTGAGATCAATAACCCTGCTATTAGATAAAGAAGAGTGGATTTGCCTGCACCGTTTTTTCCTAACAGACCGCAAATATTGCCGCTTTTAATATTCAAATTTAAGTCTTTGAATAACATCTTTTTAGTGTATTTGAAATTTAAATTTTTGATATTAATCATTGTGCCATATTCAATTTCTTTAATTTATTTAATCATATTAGTGTACTAGCATGATAATACACCTGTGAGGATTATTTGTCAACTATAATTTTGGCTAAAATATTAAATTATTCAAAATAATATTCATTCCTAAATTCTGCAATGTTGATAATTATATCTGAATTAATTGTATATAATAAAATGATGTTGTACTTGAACTTAACCTTTTCGTTAATAAATTTACTGTAGGGACAGGATAAGTAATTATAAAATTATACAAAAATTGTATGTGGGGAGAAAAATGAAGAATAAAGCTTTGCAGTTTTTTATAGGGGTTGCATTTTTTTGCTGTATTGTGCCATTGGTTTACGGTGCAGGCATTAAAAAAATAAATACTGGTATAAAAGCAGATTCACTAACAACAGTTCAACTGCTAAACTGGAATATCAGTAAAGATTCTACAGTTAAATATTATAAAAATATTATACCTTTGAAAAAAGCCGTAATATTATCTTCAATTAATAGATCAACAATTCCATCCGTTATGGGAGAAATGAATTACGATACATATGACGGTGCAAACTGTAAAGTAATAGGAAGCACTTACCCAGGAGACCGTTCAATATTTTTAGGCTGGAATTATCTTAATTACTATATTTCCGGAACTAACTTTAATGATAACCAGAAAGATCATATAGTTTCTGTTCCAACTCCAGGGGAAATTAATATTGGTCATAAAAACGGCGTTAAAGTTCTAGGATGTGTAGATTTCCTATGGGGAAGCGGGAGTAAAAATCTTAATACTTTTTGTGAAAATCCTTCCCTGGTTAAAGAAAAACTTTTGAAACTTGCAAAAGCTTTTAAATTTGACGGATATTTTTTTAATATAGAAGTTGATGGTTCTTCTAAAGATGTAAATGCAATATTAGATATTATGTCATACTTAAAAGCAAAAGGACTGCACGTCAGTTGGTATGACGCAATGAAAGATAATGGTAAGTTGGACTATACAAACAGTCTGAATAAAAGAAGTATTAAATTATTTAAGAACAGTTCTTCTTTTTTTGCAAATTACTGGTGGCTTAAAACACCTATAAAGCATTTTGATATATCAGTAAAAACAGCTAACTCTGTAAAAGGCCGTTCAGCTGCTGATGTTTATCTGGCTGTTCAATGGTGGTCAAACGAAAAAAGATTTGACGCTATAAAAAGTATTTATTATTATAATGCCGGAAACAGTTTAAAAAATAGATTGTCAGTGGCTCTTTATGCTGCAGAATTTCCTGTTAGGGGTAATCTGACTGATACAGCATCATATACTACATCTGAATTTGTTAAAATGTGGTTTGCTAATAATGTATATCCCACAGCAAATCAAACACCTCAAAGAATGGGAGATTATGTTATTCCTAAAACTACAATTACTTCATTGCCTTTTAAAACAGAATTTAATGTGGGTAAAGGAAATAAATATTTCAAAAATGGTTCTATTGTGTCTGCAAAAGGATGGGGCAAACTGAGTGAACAGAATATATTGCCTTATTATATGTTAGATAATAAATCAATTGCTGAAAATTTTGATTTTACAACTGCCTGGAATGGCGGTTCATCTTTGAAAATAACAAATAAATCAGATAAAAATCAAATTGTTCCTGTGTATCTCACAGCTATAAATACAAAATCTTACAAAAATATTTTTGTCAAAGTTGTTTATAAATCTAAAAACCCTGGGAGTTTGATTTTAAATACGAATAGTTCTCCTATTAAAATAGATCTCTCTTCAAAAGTCAAATCATTGAATGATGGGTATTATGAAGTGTCAGGAAAAATAAACTCTAATTCAAAAATTACAGGAATAAATAGTCGCTGTCGCGAAATAGAAAACCTTGAATGTTAACGTATTATGCATTCTTCTTTATTTCTCAATTATACTATAACTTTCTAAACATTTACTTTGGTTTTGGACATCTGTCTTTCCTTTCTTTTTCTTTGTTAACCATTCGCTGGTTTCATTTCTAAACTCAAATATCTCAGAATTTGTCTAAAGTTAAAACCTGTAACAGCAGCATATCCTGCAGACTCGGTCGTATCATCTGATTTCATTCTACTACGGTCTAATTGTCCTCCCTGTTTTACATGTCCGATAAGGGGTTCAACCCCAGCTCTTCTATTGGCTAAATTAAGTTCCAAATCCAGTTCAGTTGATGTTAAAGCTTTCCTGCCTCCAGGTTTCTGAAGCCCTAATGGACTTAAATTATTTTTCACAAGTGTTTTATCGTTATTAAGAGAATAATACCCCTTATCAAAACTGACAGAACGGAGCGTTCCTGCTCCAAAAAGTGATTGATGTGTCTCAATTAAATTCGTTAAAGACTTTTTATCAGGCATTTGTACAGATGTACATTTACAGACAAACATCAAGTTCCCTTTGATTCTGCCAAGCTGAAAAACACGACCGACCTGTTTTTTCTTACTCAATTTGCCTTTATTAAAAAATGCTACTTTGGAGGCGTGAAGAGAGAGTAATTTATCCTTAACTGCTATGTGGTTAAAAATAAATGGGATAACATTTAAAAAATATTTTGATGAATGTTCATGTAGCGTCGATGCTGCGTTTTTTATATTCCATGGAATATATTCTCTTTTAGGATTAAGAAGTACTTTTGTGTACCTGGTTACTTCGCATACATTTTTATAGGCTGCACGCCACACTGCTACTAAAATTGAAAATTGTTCTTCTGTATTCTTTTTATAATCTGAAAAGAAATATTTTCTTGCTATAGTTTTGACATTTTTATAGTCGATATTGAGAGGGTTAAGTTTAAAATAAGGAATATTTTTATTCATGTAATCTGCTACTTTTTTGGCAAGTGCTACAAGCTGAACCATTAAATTAACATCAGAAGGATAGGCAATATTAGCTTCTTGTACAGTAGAGTCACAATCAGCTTCTTCAGGATTTGCAAAACCTAACTTTACTCCAAGTTTAACCGCTTCATTTGCAATGATATTTTCAGTTTCAAGCGAAAGGCGTGACCTAAAATCTTCTATTTTTGTGTGATCCGGACAATGCCAGTTTTTTATTACGGTAGAACCACAAAAAACTTGATATACTGCATTTGACTTTATAAGTTCTTCCGTTTGTCTGTCTGTATAATCATACATTTTCTGGATAATATAAACAGCAAGATGAATTCTTAATTCAAGTTTTCTTCCTTTCCACCAGCATAATTTTGCTGTAGTTTTTTTAAGGTCAGGTAAAACTAAATCTGCTAGACTAAGCCAGTCTATTTTATTGGCTAATACTATCAGAGAGTTTTTCTTACTATTAACTTTTATTGTAATATCTTTGACCCCGACAATTTTTGATGATATACCTGAAAAACTAAATCCCATATTAAAAATCAATTTTTATATTAAAGGTTACGTGCTAAAAATTATTATCTCAAAGCTATGGAATATTGCAACTCTTGAAATACCTTTTTGCTATTTTAAGCAGTGAGCCGCTAAAAAGTTTAGAGTAATAGAGTTTTTAGAATAAAATTTTAGCATGAACTTGTGTGTAGACTAATAAAGTTTATATTTTGTAGTCTAATTGTAAATAATATCATTAAGCTTTAAGAAAGGAAAAGTATGCCATCAAGACCTAAAAAAAAGAATAAACCAGATACTATAAAATATGACGAAGAATATGACTTAGAAGAAGGTTATGATGATATCGGAGATATTTTTGGTGCTTCAGATATTGTTGGGGTATTGCTAAAAAATAGTATTGCTCTTACAGAAATGGTTTTAAAATATTCAGGAAAAGAAAAAATCGCTAAAGAAGAAATTTTTAAAACCTACAAAGAAAGTGTAGTTCATGCAGTGGCTTCAATGGGTGATGTTTCTGAACACATGAATTAACATAAAACTTATAATGCATTACTGATCAGATAGTTCTATTTCGCGACAGCGACTAA
>PVBE012718439.1_pt1 | contig 18256 bp, 14 predicted proteins | sample 1631181 | NCBI WGS metagenome assembly PVBE01 (sample SAMN08397723, study PRJNA350692) | Marine metagenome, whole genome shotgun sequencing project. | isolation source: water | place: Pacific Ocean | collected 2012-04
ATACAAGCCGATTCGAATATCTGGGTAACCCGTGTGTTGCCAATCGTAATCCTGCCCTGTCATGCATTTTGGCTTGTAATGGCTCTTACTCTTACTAATCACTATTTCAAGTCCACCCTCCGACACCAAATACAGCCGCATGAACACTAACGGGGCCGAAGGTTTTTGCCTCATTGCTCATCGCGGAGCTTCTGCTTTGGCTCCAGAAAATACACGTGCAGCATTTCGTCGGGCACGGGAGTTGGGAGTTACTGAGGTTGAGACAGATGTGCGCTTGACTCGCGATCGGCAAGTTGTGCTGTTTCATGATTCCACCCTGCTTGGGAAGTTTGGTGTGGACAGTGCGGTTGAGACAGTGACGTTAGCCGAGCTCGAAGCCATGAACATGAGTTCATGGTTTTTTCGGGACGGGCACAAGGCCCTGAATGATCCAGATGTCGGGTGGGATGAAGGTGAGCTTCAGAGGGCGTCAGGGGGATGCGTGATGGGCCTGGACTCGTATTTGGACGAGTTTGGCTTTGATTTTCATCACCATATCGAAATAAAGGGGAAAACCCCAGAACTCCCGAATAAGACCTTTAAGGCGATTGACACGAGGGGACTTCTGGATCGTTGCACCTTTACCTCGTTCAATTTGAAGCAGCTGGTGCGGTTGCGGGCGATCGATGAACAAATTCGGACGGGTTGGCTGTTCCCGAGGCACGGGGATCCGATCCCAGATCCTGCCCATTCAATTGAGAAATGCCTGACACTGGGATTGCAGGAGTGTAATCCGCGACTCGATCTTCTCACGGTCGAGTATGTACGACGCATTCACGCAGCAGGCCTCGTTGTTCGCACGTTCGGCATTCGCAGCCCGGAGGATCTTTGGCGGGCCATAGAAACAGGCGCTGACGGCGCGACGGTGAACTGGATTCGATCAGCTTCCCAAATTCTTAGCAAGTGTCTGTAACAATCGTGGGCTCGTGTTTGTGATGTTTTGGATTACCCATGGCCAGTAGACCGTACTTGCCGGTCGCAATAAATATGCACCATCGATCCGCTGTGGTTATTGGTGCTGGAGAACCGGCCTATTTCAAGGCGTTATTGCTTGCAGATTTTGGTATTTCGACCACGGTGGTCGCGCACGATATCTCGGCGATCGATGGTCGATTTTCGGAATTCAATAATGATGAGTCCGTTCAGTTGGTTCGGCGAGAGTACGAACCTGGCCTGCTAAAGGGACACTACATGGCGGTTATTGCGACAGGAGATCGGGAGACTGATTACGCTGTCGAGGCTGACGCGCGTGCCCAAGGCCTGCTGGTCAATGTGGTCGATGATCCGGATCACTGCGACTTTTTTGCATCGGCCTACGTTCGACATGGGGCGGTGTCGGTGGCCGTTAGCTCAGGAGGTGCCAGTCCGGGATTTACGGCTGCGCTAAAGGACGATATTGCTGCTCGGTACGGTCCTGAGATTGAAGAGCATCTTGGGTGTTATCTCGAGTGGAGAGCCCTGGTTCGTAGCCAGATCGAAGAATTTGGTGATCGTGAACACTTATGGCGTGAGCTTCGGTCGTCCGGTCTATATGACATGTTGCGGGAACAGGGGCCCACGGCTGCGCGAGAGCTTGTAGAACACCACTTAGGCGAGTGGACTAAAACCAAGGGGTAGTGGCTCTGTGTCAGCCTATTAACCTATATATGTATATGGGCTTAGATGACAGCAGATTGGCTGATAGTCGCTGGCATCATCACGGCTACGGGCGAGCCATGAATGATCTTGCTGGACGATGGAACTGCCGTGACAAGAACACCGCTTAATTTGGCTTCCCCGTCTGCGACGGTGTAGTACGGACAGATTCGGGTGCGGGCCTGTAACGAGCGCACTTCATTGGCGTCAAAATCGAAGTAACTCACGTCTACCCGACGACTTTGGTGGTACTCCTGAAGGACGTGCGGTGTCACCCTGTAACTGTTTAGTGCGGTATGCACGGCCGCATCCCAATCCGATTGGGGGACGTCGTGACCAATGGTGACCCCACGACTCCCCCACGCCAGTTCGGAGAAGCCAGATGCTTTAAGGACGAGTCGTCGTTTTTTTTGGGAGAGACCAAGAAGGTCATTCCAGCGATGGATTTGCTGCCCACTAGAGATCAGCGGAGGATTAATCGTGGCTCCGGGGGGGATCGGTTGAGGATCCACAATCCACGTCTGGGGGATTGTTTGTTGCAGCCGAGAATAGACTTCCGTTCCAAGCGCATGATTCCAGAATCCATGAAGTTCTGGATGGTGAAAAAGTGCGAGGAGCATTTTTTCCTCGAGGTAGGCCTTCAGGGGGGCTGTGATTGAAACGATCCGGTGTTTGACGGCATAGATCAGAAGGTCGATTTTGGGAATGTTGGGTAAATCGTGTAATTCGAAGAATCGATATACGAGATCAAGGTTTAGCCAGCCGTCCGACGTTTGGGCTTGGAGTCGTTCGTCGTGTAGCCGAAGCATGCTGGGGTGTATCTGGTGGCTCCGTAACCCCGACTGTTGAAGCAATGTTGCGAGCACCTCCATTTCCGACCGGTAATCGGCTGACTCGCTCGAGACGACGATGGCGACCGAGGGATCCTCGGTTCCGGCGATGTCTTGGAGGGCAGCAGCAAAGCCACGCGGTATTCCATCGTTGCCACCGACCAATTCATATCCGAGGTCGTGGTAAGCGCGGGTTAGCCCTGCCAGCGCACCGAATCCACCAGGGACGGAGTCAAGTTCGGTGGCCACCAAGCGACCGTCCTCTAGGGCCATAAGATCAGGTCGTATTACGCTTGGTAGCGACGTTCGGTATCTCCGCAACCGTCCAAGATCTTGTACCCGGTCATTTTTCCCTAGGTTGAGGTAGTTCGTGACCCAGTCAGGCGCGTTGCCACGCGTTCCGTCAATATACAGTCGGTTAGCCGCACGATAAAACGCCAAGAGATCGTTACCGAGTGATTCAAGAGAGGCTACTGTTGTTGGCGACAGCGGGAATGGTTCTGGCGATATACGCCATGCCCCGTCGATTGAATTCGTGTCAGACTCGGGGTTTTGAAGCCCGCCTTCCGGAATGGAGGCTCTGATCGCATCGGCAGTTTGTCGAATAGTGGCGGCAGGCGAGTTGTTAGCCGGCATTGTGTTCGTCAACCAAGTTGCCTAATTCAGTGGAAATGCGCGGTGAGTGTAGCAGCAGTTCATGTTGAATCTGCCGAACTCCCAGCTTTCGCTGTTCTTCGGGTTTTATTGAGCACCACTGGATGTATGTGTTTGTTTTTGCGTCGTAATTTTGGGTGATGTGGAACAATGAATTTGACGCGGCCTCACTGTTCAGGCTGCTGTGAACTACGGTGAGTAGCTGTGTCGCCAATAAATCTGAGTCAGACCACTTTAAAAGTGTTGATCAATATGCGTACAAGTCCGGCTTTTGCGTTGTTGGTGTGTGCAATGGTTGTGACTGCAGCATGTACGCCGTTTATTCAAACCGTTGAGCCAACACCGACACTAATTGCTCGCACTGAGTCTGTTCGTCAGCGTCCCATGGCGCGAGTTGAACGAGGTCAGTTAATCGAGGCGATTCGTACCACAGCGCGAGTTGAAGCGCTTGATCGCACGGAACTCTTCTTTAAGAGTGCTGGTCGCCTGAAGACGTTGAGCGTGGCGCAGGGCGATTCCGTCAAGAAGGGCGACATAATTGCTGAGCTGGAAACCGGTCGTCTCGACACAGATATTGAAAGTTCTCAAGAGGCCCTCAAGAATGCGGAGCTGCGGCTGGATGCGGCGAAAACTCGTGCGCGTGACGAAAGGGCGTCTGCGCAGCGGGCTGTTGCTGACGCTGAATTAAAGCTCGAAGTAGAACAGGAAGCTTTTACGAGGCTTTTAAGGCGGTCTACGGCGGAGCAAATTGAATTGCTGGGAGTGACCATGGACGGCCGGGAGGTGGACAAGTCACCTGACGTTAATGTTATTGAAGCCGAGGCTGTACTGCTCAGGGCCAAGAAGGTTGTGCAGGATGCCGAGCGGAAAGTGGCAGAACTCACGGCGGCGGGAAATGTTACGCGTGAACAGGCTCAGGCTGAGTCGAAAGCCGTGCTTAGCGGATTACAGGCAGATCTGTTGGCTGCGAGGGAGAGTCAACGTGTTCTTGAAGCAGGTTCCTCGTCGACAGAGGCTTCACCTCGGCAACGTGCGCAAATACGGGTAGATACGGCAGTAGCTGCGGTCGCAGCTGCCAAATCGGCGTTGACGCTTAGCGAGCAGAAATACGCAACGGCTCAAGCATCTTTGACAAACATTGATGCTGTTGCCCGCGCAAATGCGGTTGAAGAACTTGAGCGCTTGAAATCCAAGATTGCAGCCAAGCGAGTGACAGTGGTGACGTCTGAGGAAACTCTTAATGCTTTAGCAAACAAACCAACCCCTACGGAATTGCTTGAAGCCGAGCAGACGCTCGAAAAGGCGCGTCTTACTCGTGATGACATTACCCGGAGTAGTTCGAGTGCGAGCGCGGCGAAAAAGGAAAAAGCTGATCTCGATTATCAAGCTGCGCAGAGGGTGTATACGGAGGCTGTAAAGCCTGCGACGCCATCCTCAATATCGTCAGCACGTGCCGATCTCAATTTGGCGAGGTCTGAGCTTGTTTTGCTCGAAAATCAGAAGACAGAAATTCTCTCGGGTGAGAGTGAGGCTGAGACGATTCGTCGGCAGGCCGAAAAGTATAAGAATGGGATTCGAGCTGAGGCCTCAAAGGCTGCCGCGAATCGAGATGTAAATCGACAGAAGTTGCAGGATGCCGAGACAATTCTTTCCGCCATGGTTGGCCAAGGAACTTTGGTTGAAGCTGTGGAACGGGTTGCGGCGGCTATCTCTGTGGATCAAGGGAGTGCCCTGGCTACTGCAAAGGCCCGCATACAAGGTGCGCAGGCCAAGGTTGATCAATATTTGAGAGGCCAGACACCCGAAGATGCAATAGCCAGGCATGCAAGCCAGATTGTTGCTAGCGGGCTGAATGCGATTCCTTCAGCTCAGGCAGCTCTGGAAGCGGCACAAGCCGATGTGAGGGCTCAGGAGCTGCGATATCAAGAGATAGCTGGGGTGCCCAAGCTATCCCAGCTTAATGTTGCGTTTAATAACGAAGAAGCTGCGCGACTAGCTTTTATGGCGGCGAGCGATAATCTTGAGCGCTTTAAGCGGGGAGAATCGGCGACAGACTTTGAACTTCAGATTCTTAAGAACGATGTTGAGCGAAGCAGGATTTCATTAGAGGCGTTGTTGACACAGTCGGAGGAAAACGTCATTCGAGCCCCGTTTGACGGTGTAGTGACCTTCACTCGTGGACGGGCTGGGTCCGAGATTAGGGCTTTTGACGAAATAATTGGGGTGTCCGATCCAAGTCGATTGGTCGTGGAGGTACGGATACCAGATGAGGCCCATTCCAAGATGTCGGTGGGGCAATTGGTCGAGGTTAGGCTTGATTCGTTCCCGGGCGCGAAGTTTGAGGGCTCAGTAAGCGAAATTCCTCGCACTATTGTTACCCAGAGTGGCCAAACTGTCCGTATTCCCAATGCGATTGTTGACGTCTCATTCGATCAGGTCGGAATGCAAATGGGCATGCTTGCTCGAGTGAATATCACGTTGCAGGTAAAGGATGACGTGTTAAAGATCCCAGTCACGGCGGTGCGAGATATGAATGAACGTACCTTTGTGGAGACGATCGTGAGCGAGCAGCGTCGAAGCCTTCCAGTCACGACTGGAATTCGAAGTGACAGCGAAATCGAGATCATCTCCGGCCTTGATGAGGGGCAGATGATATTCGCTGCGCCATAGTTGCTTTTGCGTTACTGATGCGCTGCTCAACCGGTAAAACAATATGCCGGTAGCCATTGTTCGTTTTGTAGCGAAGCGCTTACTAAACAACCGCGCATTGATAAGCGCAACGGCATTTGGATTGCTAGTAACGGTTACGCTTGTTACGTCGGTTCCGCTATATGCGGAAGGTATTAGCGGCTTGCTGTTGCAGCGTGAGTTGCGGAAACCGATTGCTAAGGTTCAACCGGCATCCAGCGTGTTTATACGTCATAGGGAATCCGACCCCGAGGCTCCAACCAGTGCGGCGGACTATCGGGCGTATGATCGGTTTTTCCGTGATTTAATCCCTGACGCCGTAGGTCTTCCCACTACCCAGCTCCAGAGTTATGTGTCTACTGGTAGGCAGGGGCTTCTTGATATCACTGACCGGGAAAATGTTGACCTAGGTGCATCCCCACGTCGGTTTGGGTATGCATATCTGTTTTCAGTCAACGATTTTTTTGACAATGTGAACTTGGTAGAAGGTCGACGTCCATCTGCCCAGGTCGATACGTTTTTGGGTCGTGCCGGTGCTTCGATGCCTCTGCTAGAGGGAGTGATGTCGGGCACTGCCCTGGATCGGATGGGGATGCTTGTTGGGGATGTAGTGGGCGTTGAGTTTCCGGACACCGCTACCGGAGACTCTGTAGTGGTTGCCATGCGGATTGTGGGTCGGGTGGTGCCACTAGATGCCCGGAGTAACTACTGGATATATCCCCCCCGGGGCGCGTTGGATGAAGGTGGTATTTACTTGGAGCGCGCTGCGTATCTTGATGGCTTGCTGAACGAGGCTCCTGCTGCTTTTAGCGAGGCGTCGTGGTACGCAGATTTTGATATTGATTCCATCAGGGCATCAAATTACCGCCGAATCACGGGCGGCTTGGTGACAATACGAATTAACGCGAATGCCGTTTGGGAAAATACAAGGCTTGAGGGTTCTCCCGAACCCATATTCTTTGATTTTGAACAAAAACTATTTTTCTTGACGCTCCTGCTTCTTATTCTCAGTGCGCCTATTGTGGCCATTGCCTTGTATTACATTGTTCTCGCGTCTGGCATGGTGGTGGATCGTCAGCGGACTGAAATAGCGATTCTTAAGAGTCGTGGTGTGAGTACGGTGCAGGTGATGGGTATATACCTACTCGAAGGACTGCTGATAGGTGGGGTGGCTACGGCAGCGGGTCCGTTCCTGGGGGCGTTACTTGCGCAAGTTATCGGCAAAACATTTACGTTCCTTGTTTTTACCAACCGGGATCCCCTGCCCATTGACATTACGGGGCAACACTTCATGTGGGCCGGAGCCGCCGCGCTACTGGCGATTATGGCCACGCTGCTCCCGGCGATCGGTGCAGCGCGCCACAGCATTGTTACGTACAAGCAGGAAGTGTCGCGAAGCACGGCGCGTCCGTGGTACCAGCGGTATTTTATTGATGTGATAGTCGTGATGGCGGCGGGTTACGGGTATTTCACGCTCCGAACCCGAAAGGATTTGACAACCGTTGGTGATGGGGGGGAACTGTTCTCTGACCCACTACTTGTGATTATTCCGATCACTTTTATGTTTGCGCTCGCGTTACTTTTCCTTCGTTTTTTTCCTTGGCTGGTTGCAGCCATTGGTCGTATTGGGAACAGATTTCTGGGTGTATCGATGCATTTGGGATTACGGCAAATTTCCCGGGAACCGCATCAGTTCACCCGCTTGATATTCCTGTTGGTCCTGACGATTGGGATCGGAGCATTCAGCGCGAGCATGGCAGCCACGCTCGATAAAAATTTTGATGATCGTGTTCGTCACTCGGTTGGAAGTGACGCGAATTTTATAGAGATTGGTGATTTCGATCAGGGGACGGGGGAATGGTCCTTTTTGCCAGTGGAAAGGCACATGGAAGTTCCTCAGATTCTTCAGATAGCTCGGCTCTGGAAAAACGAGGACACCGGGTTTCGCCGTCCAGGTGAGGCTTTGCGGGTCCCTGTTAAGACATATGGGATTGATCCGATTGATTTTGCGAAAACAGTCTGGTGGCGTGACGATTACAGTCAGCGATCGATGAATGGCCTTATGAATCAACTTGTGATGGATGAGCAGGCATTGATCGCATCACGTGAGACGTTCTCGGGTGAGTATGGGATGTCAATTGGGGATCCGCTTCGAATTGATTTTGGCTCGAGGTACCTCGAATTTTTTATAGCGGGTTGGATCGATATGTTTCCTACCCACTACCCCGAGCAAGGCCCCTTTATTGTTGTCAATCTTGACTACGTCGAGCGAGCCCTGGGTCAGACACCGTGGATGGTGTTGGCCCGTACGGATTCATCGGTACACGCGCTCGAGTTGCGGGAGACGTTGCTCCTGAAGCGATTAAAGGCCCTTGACGCCCGGGACGCACGGGCTGAGATTGCCTCGGCTCGAGATGACGCTACCCGGGTTGGGATTTTTGGGATTCTTTCCATTGGATTCTTGATAGCGGCCCTCCTTACCATCATGGGTTTTTTAATGTATTCATATATGTCTTTTCGGCGTCGTATGCAGCAGCTTGGAATTCTTCGAGCGATGGGACTTTCGGTTCGCCAGCTTGTGGGGCTATATGCGTTTGAGAATGGATTTCTGATTCTTCTTGGCGTCCTGCTTGGGACGTTGTTAGGAGTGGTTACCGGAAACTTATTTATTCCCTTTTTGCAACTAAGTGCTGACAAGTTTGGTGACACACCGCCGTTTATCATAATTACGGCATGGGCCGACGTCGCCAAGATCTACGTGCTGTTTGGTGTCGTTGTGGCTGTGGCCTTTCCTGTTAGCGCGTGGCTTTTATCAAGGATCCGTATTAATGAAGCCGTGAAATTTGGCGAGGAGCAGGGATGAGGCCTATGCAGCAGGCTGAGCCCTACATTGTTTGCGACAACCTCGTGAAGATTTATCAAACCGAGGACTTGGAGGTCGTGGCACTTCAAGGGCTGGATCTCGAGATCCAGCGTGGCGAGATGATGGCCATCATTGGCAACAGCGGATCTGGAAAGTCGACGTTGTTGAGCGTGTTGGGAGGTTTGGATCGCCCTTCTGCCGGACAGTGTCGTATTGGGGATCTTGACGTTCTTCAGGCTTCAGAGGCCGATCTCGTTCACTACAAGAGGCACGGTGTTGGATTTGTATGGCAGCAAAGTTCCCGCAATCTTGTGCCGTACCTAACAGCGTTTGAAAATGTCCAACTGCCGATGTTGTTTGGGAACGTCGGGAAATCGAAAGCTCGTGCCAGAGCCCTGCTTGTAGCGGTGGGTCTTGAAGATCGGATGCACCATCGGCTTAGCGAGTTGTCGGGCGGACAACAGCAACGTGTTGCTATCGCCATCTCGTTAGCTAATGATCCTGATCTCTTGCTGGCTGACGAGCCAACCGGTGAGGTTGACACCCAAACTGCTGGACAGATCTATGACATTTTGCGGTATCTCAATCGAGAACACGGGCTAACCATCATTATCGTTAGCCACGATCGAAATATCGCGCAACTGGTTGATCGAGTGGTTGCGATTCGTGATGGTCGGACGAGTACGGAGACAGTGCGACGGGTCAGCTTGCACGAGGGTGACGAACACATGCTTGATGAATTTGTGATCGTTGATGATACGGGCCGGTTACAGGTGCCACGTGAGATGCTTGCCCGACTGGATATAACCGGGCGTGCTCTTGTTGATATTGAAGGGGATCGTATCGTTATTCGGTCGGATTCTGCTGATCCGAAGACGGTCGTCTCCGACCCAACGAAGTCGACTGTTCAGACGATTGATTCTGACGCAGTTGGTACGGGTAGTCTCAAGGTGGCTTCGGAGGGATCACCCGATCGTCCTCCGGAAGTTGAGCAATCAAATACGTCGCCGTCAGACCAGTCGGATCGGACCTTGAAGCCTGCGCCTCCAGCCGTCGAATCAAGGGATATTCCAGACGAGCATCGGCGATTTGCTCCTCGAGATTCAGAGGATACTTCTGATGACTGATGATTCCCGCGACTCTGATTTGACGGGAGATAACACTCCCGGTGACGTTCTTGTTGAAGCTCGGAAAGTCTCTCGGATTTTTCGACTGGGCGCAGAGGAAATCAGAGCTGTCGATGACGTTTCCTGCCAGGCCCGAGAAGGCCGGCTTATAACTGTGCGAGGTCGATCGGGTTCCGGTAAGACGACGTTGTTGAATCAACTTGGTGCTCTGGACAAACCTGATGAAGGCGAAGTCTATTTTCGTGGTCGTTCGGTGAACGGGTTAAACGAGGCGGAGCGGACCAATCTCCGGCGACATAATTTCGGGTTTATATTTCAATCATTCGCCCTGCTACCAGTGCTTTCCGCTTTTGAAAATATAGATTTAACGATGAGGATTGCAGGTAGTTCCACCGCTGAACGGGTTGATCGAACTCATGAGGTGTTGGGCATGGTTGGTCTTAGCGAGCGTGCGGACCATCGGCCGTTTGAACTTAGTGGTGGTGAGCAACAGCGGGTTTCTATTGCCCGTTCAATTGCGAATCGGCCTTCCGTGCTTATTGCCGATGAACCTACCGGTGAGTTGGACAGCATTACGGGGCTGGAGATTATGTCGTTGTTTCGTCGTATCGTTGATACAGATCGATTAACCGTAATTATGTCGACGCACGATCCTGCGTTAAGCCAGTTCGCGGATGAATCTTGGTTGATGGAGGACGGACGGCTGGAACAGGTTGAGGGCGAGTTGGACATTGATATTCCAGAGCTTCGGCAGCGAATCGAGTTTGTCGAAAATTAATTCGTGGATTGGTTTGGGGTAGGAAGGTCCGGCCTAGCGGACGGGTTTGTTTCTCGAATGACTCGGACTCCCCATGCGAGCGCCATGGCAGACATCGCGGCAAGTAATACCCCAACCATACTAAAGCCAGCTAGGTCCAAAATGAGACCAATGAGCAGTGGCATGGCAAGTCCTACCGAATCGACTAGGAACTGTGTGATGCCGACCGCTCGTCCCATTCGATGGGGGGGGGATCGCTCAGCGAGCAGCATTAAGATGAGCGGAGAGCTCAGGCCGTTGAAGGCAAAGGCGATGCCTAGCCCGATATATGTCGTGGTTGTAGGAGTAGCAAACAAAATCAGTGTTCCTACGATCCCGGTCATACAAGTAATTACTAGTGGTAGGACCATTCCAAATCTATTGACGAAAGATCCGCTTACGAAGAACAGCACGGCTCGTCCGCCTAGAGTGATTGTGAGCAATAGGCCAACGCCATCTGGACCAAGTCCAAGTCCCACACTGCCGTAAAGGGGGAGGACTATTCCCCGAGCCGCGTTAGCCCAACCCCAGAGCAATACTGCAAGCACCGAAACCGCGAGCACGGATCTTCGGAGTTCCAGTGCTGACCACCAAGTTGTTGAGGGGGTGGGATCCGGTGTTCGAGGGGTATCTAGAGAGCGTACGAGAGAAACAAGGCTGGCGGAGCAAAAGGCCAATACTGCTACTGCTACAAATGCGGCTCGCCATCCCAGTGAGCTGGCGAGCAAGCCAGCAACTACTGGTGCCAGGAACGCTCCGAACATTCCTCCGGACATCATGCGGCCGATGTCTCGTCGTCGCTGATCAGCTTGGGTGCGTTGGGCGACATGGACTTGGGCGCTTGGTGCGATAAGTCCGAAGCCAAGCCCCCCAGCCAGGAGTCCTATGACGAGGACCCAAATGTTTGGTGCGGCGGCAACCACAAGCATGGAAAGACCAGTGGCCACGAGGCCTAGTGGTAGAAGACGGCGAGCTGAGACCCGATCGGCCATCGATCCGAGGAGAAGCATGAAGCCACCACGGCCCATACCCTGAACCGCGACTACGAAGCCTATACCGGTGAAGCTAATGTCGAATTCTGTTCTTATTTCAGCAAGTACTGGCCCGAGGGCTGTCATGCAGAACATTAGAACGGCGAACGATGACCAGACGGCGAGTAGGTCAGGGCGATCCGGTACTAGAGAAATTCGTCGGTTAATCGAGCGCATAAAATCGCCCACTAGTCGATGGTCGGGAAGGGAACTGCCCGAGATCCGATTTCAGACGAGGAGAGACTCCCTGTGGTTCGCGACTAAGGTTGCGGCCTACACTAGGACTCTGTGTGCGAAAGCTCGATATGGCCGCCGCTGGAGTCTTGGTGCTCGTCGAGACCAAGCTTTAAGGTGTTCCAACTGAGAACTGCACACTTGATACGTACTGGGAAATCACGGACCCCTTCCAATGCGATGCCGTCACCAAGGAGTGTTTCATTGGCGTCTGCACCGTCAAGCATCATGGCACGAAACTCGGAGATGATCCTTCCGACTTCTGCTACTGGTTTACCGGTGATCGCTTCGGTCATTATTGAAACAGAGGCTTGGCTAATGGAGCACCCATGGCCTTCGAAGGTTGCAGCAGTGACGATATCGTCGTTGCTCACGGTTAGCCAGAGCTTGACTTCGTCACCACACAGAGGGTTGACGCCTTCAACGATTACGTTCGCATCCGAAGCGGCGCCTTGATTTCGAGGACGCTTGTAGTGGTCCATGATGACGTCTCGATACAGGTCATCAAGCGCCATCAAAAAAGTCCTTTGCTCGGCTGATACTCGCAACTAGCTGGTCGATCTCGTCTGTGGTGTTGTACAGATAGATGCTGGCACGAACCGTGGCTGGTACTCCAAGTTTTCGCATTAGGGGTTGGGCGCAGTGGTGGCCGGCCCGTACGGCGACACCGTCGGTGTCTAACAAGGTGCCGATGTCATGGGGATGTATCTCCCCAACAGCAAACGAGATCACACCGCCACGAGTAGCTGTGTCAGGCGGGCCAAAGATCCGGACGCTGTCGAGGTCGTGCAGTTGTTGAAGTGCATAGTCTGTTAAGGACATTTCGTGAGCAGTGATGTTATTAATGCCGATCTGGTTTATGTAATCAACAGCGGCTCCTAGACCGATTGCACCGGCGATGTTCGGAGTGCCTCCTTCAAATTTTTCTGGAAGTCCAGCCCAACTAGATTCGTGTAGTTCGACCACGCGGATCATGCTCCCACCACCGATAAACGGATCCATCGCATCCAGGATCGACTCTTTGCCATAGAGGATGCCGATTCCTGTCGGGCCCAACATCTTGTGTCCGCTAAATGCGACGAAATCTGCATCGAGTTCTTGTACGTTCACGCTCATATGGGGAACTGATTGGGCCGCGTCAACCAAGACCGGGACACCGTTGGCATGGGCGATGCGTATGAGTTCAGCAACTGGAGTGATTACGCCGAGCACATTGGACATGTGGGTTACAGCAACGATGCGTGTGCGCTTTCCTAGCATCTTCTCGTATTCGACAAGGTCTACATGACCCTCGGGATCGGTTGGGATGAAGCGAAGTTGTGCTCCGCGCCGATGAGCGAGCATTTGCCATGGCACCAGGTTGCTGTGATGTTCGATCTCGGTCAGGAGGATTTCGTCCCCGCTAGTCACATTTGAGTCGCCCCAGGCACGTGCCACCAGGTTAATCGCGTCTGTAGTTCCCCTAGTAAAGATCACCTCGTGGGACTTGGCTGCGTTAATGAATGCCGCGGTTCGGTCACGAGCAGATTCGTATTCGGCCGTAGCCTGTTCGCTCAACGTATGCAGACCACGATGAATATTGGCGTTATACGTTTCGTAGTACGTGGTGAGCGCTTCGATCACATGGCGTGGTTTCTGCGTCGTAGCGGCGTTATCCAGGTATACAAGGGGGCTGTCATTTACTTGTGTTCCTAGGATCGGAAAGTCAGCCCGAATACTTTCTACATCGGGAGCGGTCTCGGCAGATCGGTTAGTGGTCATCGTGTGGTCAACTATCGAGTAGGAGGAGGATTCGCCCTTCTTCAATCTTCGTAGCGTATGTCTTTACTGGCTTGATAGCAGGGAGAGTTTTAGGTCGACCCGTTGTGACATCGAAAGTCGAAGTGTGTTTGGGGCATCGGACCGCACGAGTCTTTGGATCAAAAGATCCTTCCGAGAGCCATGCGAGGTCATGAGAACAGAGATCGTCCATAGCATAGAGCGTGCCGTCGACGTTGTAGATTCCGATATGTTGCCCGTTAACCTCGACTTGTGCAGCGGCTCCTGGCGGAATGTCTGCGAGGCTTGCAACATCTATGTAGGTTGACATTAGGTGCTCAGCTCTGACCGCATCTTTGCCTGAACCACGCTTCGTACGGCGTCAGCGACTACGGTGTTGGGAATGCGGTCGAGCACAGGCTCAAGCGTCCCATCAACGATCAGTCTTAGTGCCGCCTCATAGTCGAGGCCGCGGGAGTTCAAGTAATGTAGCTGTACTGGATCGATTGTTGAGGTTGTAGAGCCATGGGTGCACCGGACGTCGTCAGCCATAATTTCGAGTCGAGGAATAGAGTCGGCTCTCGGGCCACTTCGTAACATTACATTCCTATTCCGTTGATACGCGTTGGACCTCTGGGCATCTTGTTCCACAACGATGCTTCCGGCATATACGGATCTGGACATGTTGTCCAGAATGTTGACATAAAGGAGGTCGCTCACGGCATCGGTCGTCTTGTGATCTTGAACCGTGTGATGATCAACGAACTGTTGGCTGTCCAGATAGGAAAGCCCGTTAAGTCGTGCGTCGGCGCCAGGTCCACTTAGGGTGGCCTTGATGGATCCCTTGTGAAAGATCCCGCCCACTGGGACGTTGGTTGAAACCATTGATGCGTCACGTGCAACCTGCGCATGCTGCGAAAGTAAACTTCTGGTTATTGAGGGCCATTGCTGAACGTGGGTGTACGTCAGGTGAGCATCGTCGTTGACAAATATTTCCGTGCTTCCGTTGGCGAAAGATGGAGATTGGGAGCCCTCTGGTAACCACCATTCCACGATGTGGGCTGAAGATCCAGGGTCCGCAATGATCAAGGTGCGGGGATACACGGTTGGTCCGTTTGAGGTCGTGAGTATCACGATAGGTGCTTCAAGTTGGATTCCAGCTGGTATGTGGACGAAGGCGCCACCTGTCCAGAGTGCGCTATTGAGCGCTTGGAACTTACCGGCGTCCGGCGTAATGAGCCTGGTGGCTAGATGGCTCTCTACGAGCTGATTAGAATTCCCAGCGGCGGTGCTTAGACTTTCTGCGGTTATGCCAGCGGCTTCTGCGTCAGGTTTGACCTGAACCACTGTGGTATCGACCCCATGTTCAACCAGTACGATACTTGCCTGAGACAAATGTGGTGGCAGAAGCCCAGCAGTCGAATCGTTTAGTAGTTGTGGTACGGAGGGGTGGATATCCGACCAATCCATCCAACTTAGGTCAGTCCGTCGCCATTCCTCGTCGCTACGTGTGGGTGGAGGAGTTGCTTCAAATGTGCGCCATGCGTCTGCTCGGCGGTTCGCCAGCCAGTCAGGCTCTCCGCGCGCTTTGGAGTGGGCAAGAATAGTTTCGATCGTGATTGGAGTCATGGATTAAGAGGGCCGAGCCAGACGGTTAATCCGTATCCGGCAAATACGAATTATCAATGTGGGAGCGTGGCTCTAGCCGATCGAGCCTTCCATCTGAAGTTCGATTAGTCGATTCATTTCGACGGCATATTCCATCGGCAATTCCTTGACGATCGGCTCAATGAACCCGCTTACAATCAAGGCCACAGCCTGTTCTTCCGTGAGGCCGCGACTCATCAGGAAAAAAATTTTTTCGTCGCCAACTTTGCTTACCGTCGCTTCATGCTGTATCGCCACATCACTTTCTTCGATATCCATGTATGGATAGGTATCAGAGCGTGATTTGTCGTCGATGAGAAGAGCGTCGCACTCAACGTTTGATCGGCTTCTTTCAGCGCCCGGAAGGACTTGTACATGTCCTCGATAGGCTGTTCGGCCGCCATGACGACTAATTGACTTTGACGTGATGAGCGACGACGTATCAGGGGCGGCATGGACCATCTTTGCGCCAGCATCTTGATGTTGATCGGTGCCAGCAAAAGCGATTGATAAGACCTCGCCATGGGCACCAGGTTCCATCAAGTACACCGCGGGGTATTTCATCGTAACTTTGCTGCCTAGATTTCCGTCTACCCATTCCATCGTGGCGTCGCGATAGGCAACGGCTCGTTTCGTGACAAGGTTGAAGACGTCAGTAGACCAGTTTTGGATTGTTGTATATCGGCATCGACCGCGTTCATTGACAATGATTTCAACCACGGCCGAGTGCAAGGAGTCGGTGGCATAGACTGGCGCTGTGCAGCCCTCTACATAATGTACATAGGCGTCGGGTTCGACGATGATCAGGGTTCGTTCGAACTGACCCATGTTCTCCGAGTTAATCCTGAAGTACGCCTGCAGCGGGATATCGACTTTCACGCCAGACGGTATGTACACGAAACTTCCACCACTCCAAACGGCGCTGTTGAGGGCTGCGAATTTGTTGTCTCCGTTGGGAACGATGGTGCCGAAGTGCTCGCGCACTAGGTCTTCATGTTCCCGTAGGCCCGAGTCCATATCTAGGAAGATCACCCCAAGCTTTTCGAGGTCTTCCCGGACGCTGTGATACACCACTTCCGAGTCGTATTGTGCTCCCACCCCAGCCAGGAATTTTCGCTCCGCCTCAGGTATTCCGAGCTTTTCGAAAGTTGACTTGATATCGTCCGGAACGTCATCCCACGAGTTGGCTTGGCGGTCCTGCGGGCGTACGTAGTAGAGGATATCGTCGAAATCTATCCTTGACAGGTCGGCCCCCCAGGTTGGCATCGCTTTTTGGTAAAACTGTTTGAGCGCTTCCAGCCGGAACTCGAGCATCCAAGATGGCTCGTCTTTCTGTCGGGATATTTCTCGCACGATATCTTCGCTAAGGCCCTTTGGTGAGGTGTACACCGGCTTAATATCGTCGTGAAAACCGAATTTGTAGTTATCAAGCCCAACACCAGCAACATCAGTTGTGCTCATCGGCTTAGCCTTCACTTTCGGTGGCCGAGTCTTCGTAACGTTCATACCCTTCAGCTTCAAGGCGTTTTGCCAGATCACCGTCACCAGATTCAACGACCGTACCATTAATCAGGACGTGGACGCGGTCGGGAACAATATAGTTCAACAACCGCTGGTAATGGGTGATCACAAGCACTCCTAGGTCGGTACTACGAAGTTGGTTAACTCCGTCAGCAACGATCCGTAATGCGTCAATGTCGAGTCCCGAGTCTGTTTCGTCGAGTATCGCAATTTCTGGCTGCAAAACCGCAAGTTGAAGAACTTCGTTCCGTTTTTTCTCACCGCCCGAGAAGCCCTCATTCAGATAACGGTTTGCGAACTTAGGATCCATCTTGAGGAGATCCATTTTTTCCATCAGCAATCGACGAAAGTCCATCGCCGAGATCTCATCGGTTCGGCGGGCATTTAGAGCCATCCGTAAAAAGTTTGCCACGCGGACGCCGGGGATTTCGGCTGGGTATTGAAATGCGAGAAACAATCCAAGCCGGGAACGTTCATCGGTGGGTAGTGCCAGCACATCTTGGTCTTTAAAGTGAACCGAACCTGCGGTGACTTCAAACGCGGGGTGTCCCATGAGTGCATTCGCTAGGGTGCTCTTGCCTGAGCCATTAGGGCCCATCAAGGCGTGAACTTCACCCTTCGGAATTGTCAGATCGACGCCACGAAGAATTTCAGTCTCATTAACCGACACATGTAGGTTCTCGATGGCAAGGGCCATTTGGCTGTTAGCTACCGTCATAGGTGTTAGCGGAGTCTCCTCATCGATGGGCCCATGATCTGACGCACGACCGTGCAAAATGCTGATTAGTACAGACAGGGTGCCTGAATGTTGCTAGATGTTATCTCTGAAGCTAGCAACTAATTATTCTGAAAGCCAAGGTGCATTTTTTGGTATTTAAGTCTCTAACTGGCAAACCTTGAATTACCAGGAAGATCTTGATGTTTGTTGCTGTGAACCAAAAAAGTTGACCTAAAGAACCGGGTAAACACGTGGGTGGATTCGTGGTGAACTGCTGCTACACTCGCCGCGAGTTTTTCCGTAAATTAGGCAACCTAATTGACAGATATTCTATCGGCTAACCCCTTACTTGTCATCTATGCCCGACGGGCGTTCGACCTGGTCTCGGGAATATAGTCTCACGTGTCGACGAAGCCATCCCGTCCACGTGCTGAATGGCAGGAGCAACTAGCTCAGGGCATTCGCGATGTACGGGCTATTCCTGACCTTAGCGAGGAGCAGTACGTGAGGCTGGAGGCAATTGCCAAAGAGTACCCATTTTTTACTACGCCCTACTATCTCGGGTTAATCGAAAAGATGGATCCCAGTGATCCGGTTTTTCTTCAGCAGATGCCAGATCCTCGTGAGTTTGAAGACTCAGACTTCCTTGAGGATGATCCTCTGGACGAGGAAGATGATATGCCGGTTCGTCATCTCACTCATCGCTATCCAGATC
>PVBE011800388.1_pt1 | contig 18254 bp, 16 predicted proteins | sample 1631181 | NCBI WGS metagenome assembly PVBE01 (sample SAMN08397723, study PRJNA350692) | Marine metagenome, whole genome shotgun sequencing project. | isolation source: water | place: Pacific Ocean | collected 2012-04
CGCGGGCACATCACCCGCAACGAGATCGGCGCGATCCGCATCGGCCAGCACGAGAGCTGGTTCCAGGTCCCGCGCCCGATCGCCGCCAAGGTTGCCGAGACCGTCACCCGCACCGCCTCGCCCGAGGACGAGCAGGACGAGATCATGATCGAGGAGGCCCCCGACGGCCCCCGCATCGAGGCCCGCGAGAACCGCCGCAAGCACGCCGATGGCGGCGGCCGGGTCGATCCCCGCCCCGCCGGCCGCGGCCCCCACCGCAAGCCCGGGGGCAAGCCGCCCTTCAAGAAGGGCAAGCCCGGCACCGGCAAGCCCGGCTCAGGCAAGGGCGCGGGCGCGGGCGCGGGCGCGGGCGGCAAGCCCTTTGCCGGCAAGCCCAAGTTCAAGGGCAAGCCCAAAGGCAAGGGCAAACCCGCAGGTCCGCGCGGCGACTGACCCGCGAACCCGCCGGGTTCAATTGGTCATCAGCAGGGGAATGCGCACGTCGGACAGCATCCGGCGTGTCGCCCCGCCGAAGATCCGTTCGGTCAGCCGCGTGCGGCCATAGGCGCCCATCACGATCAGCCCCGCCTTGCGGGCTTCCGCCGCGCCCAGCAGCGTCGCCGCGACATCCTTGTCGCCGCATTCGAGCTCGACCATCTCGCAGGCGATCCCGTGCCGCGAGAGGTAGTCCGCCCCCTTCACCGGCGGCAGGTCGAGCGCATCGGCCGACTTGCCCGTTTCGCCGACCGTGGCGAGATAGACCGCCCCCGCTTCGCGCAGCAGCGGCAGCGCCGCCTTGAGCGCATGCGATGCCTCGGCCGATCCGTCCCACGCAACCAGTGCGGGCGCACCGGTTTCGAAGCGGGTGCAGGTTTCGGGCAGGACCAGCACGGGGCAATCGGCGGTCAGCGCCAGCTCACCCGCAGTGAAGGACGGCGTGCCCTTGGCGGTATGCGCATCGCGCGCGCTGATCACGATGAGATCACTGAGCGAGGATTCGCGCAGCATCGCCAGCGCGACCGGGCCGGCGGATTCGACCCAGTTCCACGACACGCCCTCGTTCGCGAGGTCGGTCAGCGTCCGCTCGCGCAGCTTCGCGGCTTCCTCGCGCCAGACGGGGACCATGGCGGCGAAGGCGGCGCCGTGGAAGTCGATGGTGGCCGCGGCTTCATAGGGCATGGCGTGCAGCAGTGTGAGATGCGCATCGAACTGTCGCGCCAGATCGAGCGCGGCATCGAGCCGGCCGGTGAAAGCCTCGTCATCGGCGGCGTTGAACAGGATCGTCTTCATTGATCGTCTCCCAGCTTGCGGTCCGGCCGGTGGGCCGAGTCCCCGCTTGATGCCGCCAGTATAGCAGCTGTCCGGCACCGCTCCTTGATCGAGATCAATTCGCGCGCTTTCATGGACCGCGAAACGCGCGCCCGAAAAGCGTGACCTTCACCGCGCATCATGCCCGCCCCGCAGCCGCGCGCGTGCGCGACAGCAGCGCAAGAAGCGCGGTTTCATCGGGCTTGCGGACCACGCCGACATAGCGCCCGCCGCGCAGCATGACCTGCCACAGCCCGGTCGCAACCCGCCATTCGAGCTCGGGGATCGTGACCTTCCGATCGGCCTGCCTCGCCGCGCGCGCAGCCGCCAGCGCCGCCTCGAGCCGCGCCCGCCCGGCCTCCGAATGCACCGACCCCAGCGCCACGTCCCACGCCGCCGCAAAGCCTTGCGCCCCGGGCCGCGCGCGCAGGCGATAGGCCGTCTCGCGCGTCATCGAAACGCCGCGCGCTGCCGCCGCGACCGAGCGCGTCGCGGCGAGATGCCCGATGAACTCCGCCTGCCGCACGGGCGTCCATCCATCGGCGCGATGACGCAGCGGGACGGCTTGGAACGGCGGGATAGTAATGGAGGGCCTGCGCGGACGCGCGGAGCGCGGTGGGTAGTGCTTCATCCGAGAGGATAAGGCACGGGACAGGGTGTGTAGGAAAGCCCTGCCGCCACGGCGTCAGCCCAGCCCACTTCGTCATCCCAGCGAAAGCTGGGATCGCCCTCCGCCCAGCCCCACCAAGGCAGCAGCACCGCTACGTCAACCCTGCCCCGCCGCGTCATTCCAGCGAAAGCTGGGATCCCCCCCAATCAAACCACCACGCCGAACAGATCATCCCACGCAGGGTTCACGCCCTCGATCAGCTCGATCTTCCAAGCCCGCTTCCACGCCTTCATCGCTTTTTCGCGTGCGATGGCGTCTCCGATGCTGTCATGCTCTTCTGCATAAACGAGCCGCGTCAGCCCGTACCGGCGGCAGAAGGCCGAGCCCTTCCCCTCCCGATGTTGTATGATCCGCCGAGAGAGGTCGGAGGTCACGCCGATATAGAGCACGCCATCCTTGCGGTTGCTCATGATCTAGACCCATGCGCTCATGCGCCCCGAAAGCTAGCAGCGCGCGGCGAGCGATCCCAGCTTTCGCTGGGATGACCGAGTTTGGGGTGGAATGCCCACATTGCGCCAAGGCCTTTTCCAAGGCATCTTGGTCGCGTGAAGCATCCTGAAGCGCAATTCGTGGTCGAAGTGACACCGGACGATGAGATTGTCTGTCGAGCGCCCAAGCAGGCCGAGCAGCGCATCAAGCTGGCGGATCTTGCTGCTGTTTATATTGAGACAAATGACGATGGCCCTTGCGGAGCAGACGTCTGGTGGCTTCTCAATGACACCACCGGCCAAACGAGGGTCGCCTTTCCTCAGTTGGCGACCGGCGAGACGGAGGCACTCGCTCGGCTGCAACAACTGCCCGGCTTCGCAATAAGGGGAATGAACTCGACCGAGAATGCGCGTTTCGAATGCTGGCCATCACCCATCGAGTGAACGTCCGCAATGAATTGTTAGCGGCCACCCCGCCCTCACCCACCCGCGTGGTAGAAATCATACACCTGCTGGGCCACGCCCGCGCTGATACCGGGCGCGCGTTTGAGGTCGTCCAGCGCCGCGGCCCTGACCTTTCCCGCGGTGCCGAAATGCAGCAGCAGCGCGCGTTTGCGCGAGGGGCCGATACCCGGGATTTCGTCGAGCGGTGAGGCGGTGATCGCGCGGCTGCGTTTGGCGCGGTGGGCGCCGATGGCGTAGCGGTGGACTTCGTCACGCAGCGTCTGGAGATAGAACAGCAGCGGCGAATTGACCGGCAGCGTCTTTTCGCGCCCGTCGGGGAAATGGAACACCTCGCGCCCCTCGCGCCCGTGATGCGGGCCCTTGGCGATGGCGATCAGCGGGACATCCTCGATCCCCATTTCCTCCAGCGTGTCGCGCACGCTCGACATCTGCCCCTTGCCGCCATCGATCAGCACCAGATCGGGCCAGATCGCCTCGTGCCCCTTGCCCTCGGTGCGCGCGTCGAGATCGCGACCCGCTTCGGCCAGCTTGCGGAAGCGGCGTTCCATCACTTCGCGCATCATGGCGAAATCGTCATTGGTCTGCGCGGTCTTGATGTTGAACTTGCGGTACTGGCCCTTCTCGAAGCCTTCGGGGCTGGCGACGACCATTGCGCCCAGCGCCTTGTCGCCCTGGATATGGCTGTTGTCGTAAACCTCGATCCGCTGCGGGACCTCTTCCAGTTCGAGGAATTCGGTGAGGTCGCGCAGGACCTTCGCCTTGGTCCCGGTTTCGGCCAGCCGCCGCTCTAGCGCCTCGACTGCATTGCGGCTCGCCTGCTGCATCAGCTTGCGCCGCGTGCCGCGCTGCGGGATCGAGATCGCGACGCCGTGCCCCGCCTTCTCGCACAGCGCCTCGGCGACGAGGTCCTGTTCGGGCAAGGCGCGGTCGACGAGGATGGTGCGCGGCGGCGGCACTTCTTCGTAGAATTGCAGCAATACGTCGGAGAGCACCTCTTCCTTCTCGAGCTCGCCCGTATTGCGCGGGTAGAAGGTGCGGTGGCCCCAGTTCTGCCCGCCGCGGATGAAGAAAGCCTGCACGCCCACCTGCCCGCCCTTGGCGGCGAGCGCGAAGACATCGGCATCGCCCACGCCCTGCGCATTGATCGCCTGGCTGCCCTGGATGAAGGTCGCCGCGCGCAGCCGGTCGCGCAGGATCGCCGCGGTCTCGAAATCGAGCTCCTCCGCCGCCTTCGCCATCTGTTTTTCCAGATCCTGCTGTACCGCGCTCGACTTGCCGCCGAGGAAGTCCTTCGCCTCGCGCACCAGTTTCTCGTACCCCGGCTCGTCGATCCGGCCGACGCAGGGCGCGCTGCAGCGCTTGATCTGGTAGAGCAGGCAGGGCCGGTCGCGATTGTTGAAGAAACTGTCGGTGCAGCTGCGCAGCAGGAACAGCTTCTGCAGCGCGTTGAGCGTCTTGTTGACGCTGCCCGCGCTGGCGAAGGGGCCGTAGTAATTGCCCTTGGCCTTGCGCGCGCCGCGATGCTTGGTGATGCGCGGGAAGGCGTGGTCGGCGCGCAGCAGGATGAAGGGAAAGCTCTTGTCGTCGCGCAGCAGCACGTTGAACGGCGGGCGGTAGCGCTTGATCAGCTGCGCTTCGAGCAGCAGCGCCTCGGCCTCCGAATTGGTGACCACGATTTCCATCGCGCGGCACTGGCTGATCATCCGCTGGATGCGGTTGGTGAGGCCCTTGATCTGCGTGTAATTGGCGACCCGCGCCTTGAGGCTGCGCGCCTTGCCGACATAGAGCACGTCGCCGCGCGCATCGAGCATCCGGTAGACGCCCGGGCGCGGCTTGAGCGTCTTTACCGTCTCGCGGATCGCGGTGATGCCCGCTTCGAGATCGGGCTGCGCACCGGCCACGGTCTTGGTGGCGCGGTCCTCGTGGAACCGCTCCTTGCCTCTCGGATCATGCGGGGAACCGGCTTTCGTGCGCGACATGCAAGGGGAGATAGTGCGCCGCATCGGCTTGTGCAAAGCCGGTTTTGCCGCCATCCCCCGGGCGATGGACCCAACCAAAATTGCACCGCCGCGCACGGTCGGCTTCTGGGGCACCTCGCTGTTCCCGCTCAACGGGATGATCGGCGCGGGGATTTTCGCGCTGCCCGCAGTGCTGGTGGCGGCGGTGGGCAACTTCGCCCCGTGGATGATGCTGGTCGGCGGGATCCTCTTCCTGCCGCTGGCGCTGTGCTATGCCTGGATGGCCACCCGGTTCGAGCATAGCGGCGGATCGGTGCTTTATGGCGAGGCCGCCTTCGGGCGCTTCGTCGGCTTCCAGGCCGGCTGGGCGCGCTATGCCAGCGCGATCGTGACTGCGGCGGCCAACATGCATGTGATGGTCGCCTATCTCGCCGCGCTATTCCCCGGACTGGCGGGACCGGTCGCCTCGCCCGTCGCGGTGGCGGTGGGGCTGGCGCTGATTACCGCGATCAATCTCTACGGCATGCGCGCCTCGGTCGGCGCGCTGGGCGTGATGACCGCGATCAAGCTGCTGCCACTGGGCGCGCTGATCCTGTCGGCCTTCTTCGCGGGCGGCGAAATGGGCGCGGTGACGCTGCCGCAGTTCAACCAGGTCGAGACGGTCATCCTGCTGACCTTCTATGCCTTCATCGGCTTCGAGGGCGTGGTCGAGGCGGCGGGCGAGTTCAAGCATCCCAAGCGCGACGTCCCGCTGTCGATCTTGACCATGGTGAGCGGGGTGACGCTGCTCTACATGGCGATCATCTGGGCCTTCATCGCGATCGGCCCCCAGTTCGCGGGCGAGGACAATGCGCTGGCGGGCGTCGCCGGCGCCTCGATGGGGCAGATCGGGTCGCTCGCGATCGTCGTCGCGGCCAGCTTCAGCATCGGGGCGAACAATTTCGCCAGCGGCGTGGCGCAGCCGCGGCTGATGTACGGCATGGCCGAGCGCGGCATGCTCCCGCGCTGGTTCGAATATGTCCACCCGCGCTTCCTTACCCCGTTCAACGCGATCCTGTTCTACGGCGTGGCGGCAATGCTGTTCGGCTTGTGGGAATGCTTCGAAGTGCTGGCGATCGCGGGGACGCTGGTGCGGCTGGTGACCTATGTCGTGACCAGCTGCGCGCTGCCGGTGCTCGAACACCGCGAGGGGCGGATCGACCCGCTGCACCTGTTCTGCGTGGTCTTCGCGGTGGCCAGCTCGCTGTTCATCGCCGCGCAGGCGCAGACGCAGTCGTGGCTGGTGTTCGGCGGGCTGCTGGTGGTGGGCACGCTGCTCTATTTCATCGCGGCGCGCCAGAAGCCCGAGTATCCGCTCGACGAGGCATAGATGGCCGAGGAATTCGATGCGATCGTCTTGGGCGCAGGCGCGGCGGGGCTGATGTGTGCGGCGCGTGCGGGGCAGCGCGGGCGGCGCGTGCTGCTGCTCGAACGCGCGGCGACACCGGGCAAGAAGATCCTGATCTCGGGCGGCGGGCGCTGCAATTTCACCAATATCGGTGCGGGTCCGGCCAATTACCTGTCGGCCAATCCGCATTTCGCCAAGTCGGCGCTGGCGCGCTACACCGCGCGCGATTTCCTCGCATTGGTCGAAAGCCATGGCATCGCCTGGCACGAAAAGACCCTCGGCCAGCTGTTCTGCGACGGGTCGGCCAAGCAGATCGTTGCCATGCTGCTGGAGGAATGCGCGAAGGGCGAGGTAGACCTGCGCTGCGGCGAGGAAATCGCCTCGGTCGAACAGGCCGGCGGGTTCACCGTCACCACGCCATCGGGCCGGTTTCGCGCGCCTTCGCTGGTGATAGCCACCGGCGGACCCTCGATCCCCAAGATGGGCGCAAGCGGCTATGCCTATGACCTCGCGCGGCAATTCGGTCTCAAGGTGGTCGAGCCGCGCCCGGCGCTGGTGCCGCTGACGCTGGGCGGCGAGGAAGTGCTGTTCCGTGACATTTCGGGCGTGTCCGCAGCGGTGGTGACCAGCGCGGGCAAGGCGCGCTTTGCCGAGGCGGCGCTGTTCACGCACCGCGGACTGTCGGGACCCGCGATCCTGCAGGCGAGTTCCTACTGGCGTCCGGGCGAGCCGCTGTTCGTCGATTTCCTGCCCGACGAAAGCGGCGATTTCCTGCTCGACGCCAAGCGCGCCGCGCCCAGATCGACGCTGCGCGCATGGCTGCGCGAGCGCCTGCCCGCGCGGCTGGCCGATATCCTCGCCGAGCGGCTGGGGCTGGAAGTCGAGTTCGGCAACGCGCCCGACAAGGCCTTGCGCGGGGCGGGCGAACGGCTGAAGCGCTGGACGTTCCAGCCCAACGGGACCGAGGGCTTCGCCAAGGCCGAGGTCACCGTCGGCGGGATCGCCACCGCCGAGCTCTCCTCCAAGACGATGGAAGCCAGGCGCGTGCCCGGCCTTTACGCCATCGGGGAGGCCGTCGATGTCACCGGCTGGCTGGGCGGCTACAATTTCCAGTGGGCCTGGGCCAGCGGCGTGGCGGCGGGCGAAGCGCTCTAGCCGGATTGCCCGCCGCGCTCCGCCCGTCGCGGGCAATCAGAAGACCTTGCGGAACTCGATCTCGAACGTCCGGCCGAGCGGGTCGACCAGCCACGGCTGGTAGCTCAGCGGGACGGTGCCGGTTTCGTCGGTCACGCGCTGCTGCGCGTCGAACAGATTGTCCACTCGCAGCGAGAGCCGTGCGCCCTTGAGGAAGCCGGGATTGTCGCCCGCCAGCCACTGCTGCTGTTCGAGGTTCATGAACAACCGCAAGTCGAAGGTCGCAAGGTCGTGGAAGCTCAGGTTGTCGACCTGCGATCCGCTGGCGTAATTGGCCGACAGGCGCGCGCCGAGACCGTTGTGGAACAGCCCGCCTTCCATCGTGACATTGTGCCGGTTCACACCGCTGCCGCTGAGCGCATCGCCGCCCAGCAGGTCGAGCTGGGGGATGCCGTTGGCGATGACCGCGTAATTCTCCAGCTCGATCGTGTGATAGACCGAAAGGTTCCAGCGCCCCTGTCCGCCACCGGGGCCACCAGAACCACCGCCACCACCACGACCGCGCCCGCCGCCGCCGCGCGTTTCACCGCCCGCAGCCGGCGATTCGCCCGCGTCGCTGCCCTCACCGCCGGGACCGCGTTCGCCGCCGGGGGCTGCACAGACGCGCGCACGAAGCTGGTTGAGCCGCTCGGGATCGACCTGGCCGTCGGGGCCCGCCAGCCGCTCGCGCACGCGTTCCGGCAGAGCCGCGAGGTCGACCGGAGTCGAGGCGGCGGGATCGGCCGGATTCCAGCCGGTGCACAGCCGTATGCGCGCGGCCTCCATCTCTTCGCGGGCCTGCATCCCTCCGGCGCTGCAAATCCGCTCGCGCGCCTGTGCGACACGCTCCGGGTCGACCTCGCCATTCTCGCCGCGCAGGCGCTGCTGCATCCGTTCGGGCAGTTGCGAGATATCGGGCTGACCCTCGGATGAGCAGAACTGTTCGCGCAGCTGCTGGAAGCGCGCGCGATCGCTGGTCCCGCCTCCCGGCCCTTGTCCCTGCCCCTGACTTTGTGCGCCCGAACCTGCGGCTGCGGACGCGATCCGCGCCATCATCCCGCCGCGCCCACTGCGCGAGCCGCCCTCCGATTCCGAGCCGACGCGGCCGAAGAAATTGAAGCCATACCGGATGCGCGACGAGCCGCGCTCGGCAAAGGTCACTGCGCGCCGGTCAAGCTCGACCAGCTGGCCGTTCTCGCGCGTGACCCGATCCGGGAATGCCGCCTCGATTGCGGGGGTGAGCAGCGGGAAGCTTTCGGTCACGTCGTCCGACCGGTTGCGGACATATTCGACGCGGAAGTTCGACCGGTCGAACAGGTCGAAATCGTAGGAGGCCGCCAGCTTGATGTCGCGCTGGGTCTCCGCCAGCAGATCGGGATTGCCCCCCGTGACCACATTGGCAAGCACCGTGTCACCGGTCGTGAAATCGTAGACCGGGACGTTCAGGTCGACGATCTGCGGATTGCCTAGCTGCGCGATCCCCGGAGCCTGTTCGCGCACGCTGTAGCTGGCCTGCAGCGAGAGGCTGTCGGATGGGCGCCAGTTGAGCCCCGCGTTCCAATTGGTCAGCAGCCCGAAGTCCGACAGGTCCTCGACCCCGCCGCCGAGATCGAGCGTCAGCTCGCCCAGCGGCGCGAGAAAGCCCTCGCGCGCGCTGGCGAGCGGGATTGCGAGATTGAGGCCGGCCAGCAATTCGCGGCGATCGAGCGAGGTTTCGACGCCGGGATTGCGCGTGTCCTCGCTGTCGATCCCGTCGAGATTGAAACCTGTTTTCGCAGTGACGTTCACCTCGCCGCTGGGCAGGAGGATCGGTCGCCCGGTCAATGTCAGGAGGCTGTCGAGCGTGTAGGTCCTGCTGTCGGCCTGCTCGATACCGCCGGCCGCCAGCGGACCGAGATCGCCCGCAATGTCGATTTCACCCGCCGCGGCGGCCGCAACGAGCGCGGCGGTATCGCGTCGCTGATCGGTCCACGTGGTGTTCCACCCGCGGGTCGCATCCACCGTAAGCGCGAGATCCCAATCGTCGATCGGGGCGTTGAACGAACTGCCGAGCGAGGCGGTGGTCGACCTGGTCCGCCGCGTGATCGGGTCGTCGTCGATCGCGCGCAGCTGCGAATTCCCGTCCGGATCGGTCAGCAGGACCGTATCGAGACCCGAGAGCGAGCGCGAGAAACTGCGGTCGAGATTGGCGTTGACCGACAGGCTTGGCACACGTGCGCCCTCGCCGAAGGTGGTGTTCCAGGTGGTTTCGAGTTCGATGCCCTCGCTGTCGGAGGCGAGGCTGCGGAACTCGGCCGGATCGGGATCGCCTGCGACGGTGGGCGTGTTGCTGGCGGTCTGGATGATATCGCGCTCGGCCTCGGACAGCAGCGACGAGCTGTTGAATTCGGCACCGAACAACAGGCGGTCTCCGCCATTGATGGTCAGCTGCGAATATTCGACCTCGCCGTTCGACCGGCCTCCCCGCGTCGGCTGGCCGTATTCGAGTTCGACCTCGCGGCTGGAAAAATTGTCCTTGAGGATGAAGTTGATCACACGCTGGTCGGCGGGATAGCCATATTGCAGCGCGACCTCCTCGGGGAAGACCTGCACCTTCACGATCGCCTCGGGGGGATAGCGGCGGAATTCGCGAAAGCCCGAGACACGGCGACCGTTGACGAGGAACACGGGACGCCCGCTGCCACGGCCGCTGGCCGAACCGGTCTGCGGCGCCAGCTGTTCGACCAGATCGGCCAGCGAATCCGCGCCATAGGCGGCGATATCGTCTTCGTCGAGTTCGACCACCGGCGGAACCTCGGTTTCGACTTCGCCGCGGATGCGTTCGCCGGTCACGATGATCGCGTTCTCGGGCAGCGCCTCGCCCCCGGTGCCGCCCTGGCCGGTGTCGGGCGCCGCGTCCTGGGCTTGGCCCGGCGCGGCAAGGGCGATGGTCAGCGCAAGTGCGGATATGCGGGTGAGAAATTGCATGGCAGGTTTCGCGGTCCTCAATCGTGGTCTCGTGTCCGCCCCCTCACCCGGTCCTGAAGCAGCTCAGGCGGGCGAGCAACAATCCTTGCGTAACAAAGTGTCGCAGCAGACTTGCACCGCGATTAACGTCTGCCACTTCCCTTTCTCACCCACTGAGGCTATGGGCGCGCGATACAAATCGTCCAACGACACGATCCAAGGAAATACATGGCGAAAGAAGAACTTCTCGAAATGCGCGGCAAGGTGGTTGAACTGCTGCCCAATGCGATGTTCCGCGTCGAGCTCGAGAACGGCCATGAAGTGCTCGGCCATACGGCCGGCAAGATGCGCAAGAACCGTATCCGCGTGCTGGTGGGCGACGAAGTGCTCTGCGAACTCACGCCCTACGACCTGACCAAGGCGCGCATCACCTACCGCTTCATGCCCGGTCGCGGCGGCCCCGGCCCGCAGTAACGGCACGTGGGCCAGCCCACACTCATCCTCGCATCGGCCAGTCCCCGCAGGCGCGAACTCATCGCGCGCCTCGGCGTGGAGCCGGCTGCGATCAATCCTGCCGATATCGATGAAACCCCGCGCGCGGGCGAACTGCCGCGCGACTATGCCACCCGCATGGCCCGCGAAAAGGCCGCAGCCGCCGCCTCGGACGATGGCCATGTCCTGGCCGGGGATACGGTGGTCTGCGCCGGACGCCGGATCCTGCCCAAGGCCGAGGACGAAGCGACCGCGCGCCGCTGTCTCGAGCTGCTGTCGGGCCGCCGCCACCGCGTGCTGTCCGCGATCGCGCTGCGCGCCCCCGACGGCAGGCTGCGCGAACGGCTGAGCGAGACGGTGGTGATCTTCAAGCGCCTCTCGACCGACGAGATCGACGCCTATCTCGCCAGCGGCGAGTGGGAAGGCAAGGCGGGCGGCTATGCCATCCAGGGGATCGCCGAAGGGCTGATCCGCCGGATCCAGGGCAGCCATTCGGGCGTGGTCGGCCTGCCGCTCTACGAAACGCGCACGCTGCTCAAATCCGCCGGGTTCGACCTTGCCTGACTGGCTGGTCGAGCATGGCATCGGCGAAAGCCGTGCCCTGCTGGTCGAAGGCGATGACATCCTCGCCGCCAGGCTGCGCTGGCCGGGCGATTTGCCAGTCGGCAGCCGGGCACAGGCAGTGCTGGTATCCAAGCCCGCCGGCCGCAGCCGCGGCCTCGCGCGGATGGCCAATGGTACCGAGCTCATGGTCGACCGCATTCCCGCCCATTGCAACGAAGGCGCGGCGGTGCCGCTGGTCGTCACGCGCGCGGCGATCGCCGAACGCGGACGGTTCAAGCGTGCGCAGGCGCGGGTGGTCGAGGACACGGACAACAGCCCGTCGCAACAGGCGGACGATGTTTTCGCGATGGGCGATACGGTCCGCCGGCTGCCTGCTGGCGCGTGGGAAGAGGTATGGCACACTGCGTCTGCGGGCGAGGTCGCGTTCGCCGGCGGCGCGCTGCTGTTCAGCGTGACACCCGCTATGACGCTGATCGATATCGACGGCGACCGCCCGCCGCGCGAACTGGCCCTGGCGGCGGTGCCCGAAATCGCGCGCTGGCTGCGCCTGTTCGACCTCGGCGGTTCGATCGGGATCGACTTTCCCACGCTGGCGACCAAGGCCGATCGCAAGGCCGTGGATGCCGCGCTCGATGCCGCGCTGGGCGGCTGGCCGCACGAGCGGACCGCGATGAACGGCTTCGGTTTCGTCCATATCGTGGCGCGGCTCGACGGGCCCTCGCTGCTGCACCGCTTTGCCACCGCGCGAATCGGGGCGGCGGCGCGCATGGCGTTGCGGCGCGCCGAACTGGTCGAAGGGCCGGGCGCGACGCTGCTCACCGTCCATCCCGCGGTAAAAGCCAAGCTCAAGCCCGAGTGGCTGGCGCAGCTAGAACGGCGGACCGCGCGCCGGGTGCGGATAGAGATCGATCCGGGCCTTGCGATCGAGGCGGCCACCGCCCAGATCGTGGCGCATGACGACTAAACCCCGCCCCTGCCCCATCTGCAAGAAACCGCGCAGCGAGGAGCACACGCCGTTCTGTTCCGCGCGCTGCCGCGATCGCGACCTGTCGCAGTGGTTCGGCGACGGATATTCCGTGCCCGGCCGCCCCGCACTGCCCGAAGAAATCGCGGTTGCAGTGACGCAAGGTTCGGAAGACTGAAATTCCCCCCTTGCCAAGGCGTGCCAGCTTCGCCATAGGCGCGCTCTCATTGCTCGCGGGGCTGTTCAGGCCCCTCCGCCGAAGCAGTGTGCCCGGGTAGCTCAGTGGTAGAGCAGACGACTGAAAATCGTCGTGTCGGTGGTTCGACTCCGCCCCTGGGCACCACTTCGCACCGATAGCTTCCCCTGCTTCCCCGCCCGCGCTAGTCAGCCGGGATGCATGACACCACCAGCACCGCGCTTTCCGCCTTCGACATCGCCGCGATCCTCGTGGTCGCCTCCGCGCTGCTCGGCTGGTTCAACCATCATTTCCTCAAGCTGCCGCATGTCATCGGGCTGACCGTGATGGGCGCGCTGGGGGCAATCGGGCTGACGGTGGCCGATGCCTTCATCCCCGGCGTGACGCTCGACGACTGGGTCGCCGACACGCTGCAGCAGCTCAACTTCACCGAGACGCTGCTGCAGGGCATGCTCAGCTTCCTGCTGTTCGCCGGCGCGCTGCATGTCGATCTCGACCGCCTCAAGGTCGCGTGGCTGCCAGTGCTGCTGCTCTCCACCGTCGGCGTGATGATTTCGACCGTGCTCGTCGGGCTCGCCATGTGGGGCGTGGGCATGCTGCTGGCGCTGGGGATCGCGCCGATCTGGTATTTCGTCTTCGGCGCGCTAATCGCCCCGACCGACCCGGTTTCGGTGCTCGGCGTGCTGCGCGAAGAAAAGGTCCCGCAATCGCTGCAGAGCGCGGTGGCGGGCGAAAGCCTGTTCAATGACGGTGTCGGCATCGTCGTGTTCATCATCCTGCTCGGCGCGGCGGTGAGCGGGAACGACTTTTCGTTTGCCGAGGGCGCACGGCTGTTCGCGATCGAGGCGGGCGGCGGCATCCTGATCGGGCTCGTCGCGGGCTATGTCGGCTACCGCGCGCTGGCGGGGATGGACGAATACACGCTCGAGGTACTGGTCACGCTGGCGGTGGTGATGGGCGGCTATGCGCTGTGCAACTACTTGACGCTCTCGGGTCCGCTGGCGATGGCGGTAGCCGGCCTGCTGATCGGCAACCACGGCGTTACCTATGCGATGAGCGACGTGACGCGCGACTACCTCGTCAAGTTCTGGGAGCTGGTCGACGAATTGCTCAATTCGGTGCTGTTCCTGCTGATCGGGCTGGAAATGATTGTGCTTGTCGCGGGTTTCGACGAGCTGGTGCTGGCGCTGGCCGCAATCCCGCTGACACTGGCCGCGCGCGGGGTCGGTATCTTTGTCTCGACCAAGGCGATCCCCGCTGCACGGCTGCAGGACAAGGGCGCAGGCCGCGTGCTGTGGTGGGGCGGGCTGCGCGGCGGCATTTCGATCGCGCTGGCGCTGTCGCTGCCCGCCGGCGAGACGCGCGACCTGATCCTTGCCGCGACCTTCGCCGCGGTGCTGTTCAGCGTCCTCGTCCAGCGCGCCACGCTGGGCCGGCTGATCGAGAAGCTGAAACGCGACCACGCCCCCGCGGTCGAAGACGCTGCCCCCGCACGCGAACCGACTGTTCGTTAGTCGGCGGCGATGGCGTCCGCTGCGGTGCCGATCTCGGCCCAGATGCGCGCCAGGTCATCGTCCTCGATGCAATAGGGCGGCATGACGTAGACGGTGTTGCCGAGCGGCCGCAGCAGCAGGTCCGCCTCGCGGAACCGGCGCAGCAGCTTCGGCCCGAGGTCGGACAGATAGCTCCCGCCCGGCTCGCCCAGTTCCAGCGCGGCAATCGTCCCGCAGCGCCGCGCGTTGCGCACCATCGCGTGATCCGCCAGCGTATCGAGATGCGCCTGCTGCTTCGCTGCCAGCGCCGCGATCCGCTCAGGCACCGGTTCCTCGCGCCAGATCGCGAGATTGGCATTGGCCGCCGCGCAGGCCACCGGGTTCGCAGTATAGCTCGACGAATGGTAGAAAGTGCGTGTGCGGTCGGTGGAATAATGCGCGTCCCAGATCGGCTCGCTCGCCATGGTCACCGCCAGCGGCATCGCCCCGCCGGTCAGCCCCTTGGACAGGCACATGATATCGGGCACCACGTCGGCCTGTTCGCAGGCGGTCAGCGTGCCGGTGCGACCCCAGGCGGTCATGACCTCGTCGGCGATGAACAGCGTGCCGTGGCGGGCACAGATCGCGCGCATCTCGGCCAGTACCGCAGGCGGATACATCAGCATGCCGCCCGCCCCCAGCACCAGCGGTTCGACGATGAACGCCGCCGCCCCGCCCGCGCATTCGGCTTCGAGCGCATCGTAGGTGGGCTGCGGATCACCGCCGGGAAAAGGCACGCGCCCGACATCGAACAGCATCGGCGCATAGGCCGCGTTGAACACCCCGCGCGCGCCCACCGACATCGCGCCGATCGTATCGCCGTGATAGGAATGCTCCATCACCACGATCCGGCTGCGGTCCTCGCCGCGGTGAGTCCAGAAGCCGAGCGCCATCTTCAGCGCGACCTCGACTGCGGTCGAACCGCTGTCGGAAAAGAACACACGGGTCAGCTCATCGGGCACGATCCGGCACAGTTCACGCGCGAGATCCTCTGCCGGTTGGTGCGTCCAGCCGGCGAAGATCATCTGGTCGAGCCGCTGCGCCTGGTCGGCGATTGCCGCCGTGATGCGCGGGTGGCAATGGCCATGCGTGGTCACCCACCAGCTCGAAATCGCGTCCACCACGCGGCGGCCGTCCTCGGTGTGCAGCACAGCGCCTTCGGCATGCGTGACCAGCGGAACCGGATCGCCCAGCCCGTGCTGCGTGAAAGGATGCCATACGGGCGAGTGGGTCATGTGAAATCCGCCAGGTCAAAATTGTCGGTAAAGGCTTGGGCGAGCGTCGCCGCGTCGAGCGTGCCGAGCAGCGGCAGGCGGCCGAGCCGCTTTACGCCGCCGAGCCGGCAGATCGTCGCTTCGCTATCTTCCACCGCGTCGCCGACGAAGGCCACGCCGTGGATCGCTACCCCGCGCGCGCGCAGCGCTTCGATCGTCAGCAGCGAATGGTTGATCGTGCCCAGCGCGGTGCGCGCGACCACGATCGCCGGAAGGTCCCAGCGCGCGAACATGTCGGCGTAAAGCAAGTCCCCGCCAAGCGGCACCAGCGCGCCGCCGGCCCCCTCGACCACCAGCGGGCGCTGCGCGGGGAGCGTAAACCGGTCGGGATCGATGGCGATCCCGTCGATCTCGGCCGCGCGGTGCGGCGAACAGGGCGTCGCCAGGCGATAGGCTTCGGCCAGCACGCGCGTTTCGGGGAGTCCCGCAAGCTTCGCCACCTGCGCCCGGTCGCCGCCTTCGTCCAGCCCCGCCTGCACCGGCTTCCAGTAATGCGCATCGAGCGCGCCGGTGAGCGCGGCGGCGAAGACGGTCTTGCCGACGTCGGTATCGGTTCCGGTGACAGTGAAAGCACTCATGCGAGAATCTCCGAAAGCGTGCCGGTCAGCGCGTCGATCTGCGCCCGGCCGATATTGAGAGTGAGCGAGATGCGCAGGCGGCTGCTGCCCGCAGGAACGGTGGGCGGGCGAATGCCGCGGATATCGAAGCCCGCGCTGCGCAGCGCCCCGGCAATCTGCATAGTCCGTGCTTCGTCACCCAGCACCAGCGGCATGATCTGAGATCCGCTGGCGCTGACACCGAAGGGCGCGAGTTTGCGGGCCGCATAGCCGGTCAGATCGTGCAGCGCTTCGCGCCGATCCGGCTCCTCCTCCACAATCCTCAGCGCCTCGCGCACGCAGGCGGCCATCAGCGGCGATGGCGCGGTGGAGAAGATGAAGCCCCGCCCGCGATTGATCACATGGTCGCGCATTACGCGCGGCCCGCACAGCAGCGCGCCTTCGCTGCCCAGGGCCTTCCCGCAGGTGCGCAGCACGATCGCATTGTCGCGCCCGTCGATATGCGATGCCAGCCCCCGGCCGCCAGTGCCGAACACGCCGGTGGCATGCGCATCGTCCGCCAGCAGCATCGCGCCATGGCGATCCGCCAGATCGGCCAGTTCGGCAATCGGTGCGCGATCGCCGTCCATGCTGTAGAGCGTTTCGACCGCGATCCACGCCTGGCCCGCGGCATTGCCCGCCCGCCAGTGCGCAAGCGCTTCGGCGAAGGCGCCGACATCATTGTGCGGTACCGCAATGCATTCGGCCCGCGACAGGCGCATCCCTTCGTGCGCGCTGGCATGGACCAGCGCGTCGTGGAAGATCGCATCGCCGCGCTGGGGCAGTGCCGACAGCAGCGCGCTGTTGGCGCCGTAGCCATTGGCAAGGAACAACGCGCTTTCGCAGCCGAAGAAGCTGGCGGCCTCCGCCTCCAGCGCCTCGTGTTCGGGGTGGTTACCCCGCAGCAGCCGCGATCCGCCCGAACCGACGGGAACCCCGCGCTCGAGCGCGTCCATCACGGCGTTCTTGAGCCTCCCGCTGCCCGCCAGCGCGAGGTAATCGTTCGACGAGAAATCGGCGCCGCCGGGAAGCGACAGGCTGCGCAGCCGCGCCGCGCGCGCCAGACCCGCCAGATCGTCGACCTGCGCGGCAAGGGGGGTGTTGGTGGTGCGACCCATAGCCATGCCGCGCGCGCTAAACACCCCGCCGCGCGCCTGCAATTGCTTTCGTCAATCGGCTTCTGTATGGCTCGCTACACGCCCCGGCAGTCGCAATCGCCAGTCGATTCCGTCGCCGGGGCGCTGACTTTTCCAGCGTGAAGGAACGCATATTCATGGCTCGTCGGCGCCAGATTTACGAAGGCAAGGCCAAGATCCTCTACGAAGGCCCCGAACCGGGCACGATCATCCAGTATTTCAAGGATGACGCGACTGCGTTCAACGCCGAGAAGAAGGGCACGATCAATGGCAAGGGCGTGATCAACAATCGCATCAGCGAATATGTGTTCACGCGGCTGTCGCACATCGGCATCCCCACGCATTTCATGCGCCGCCTCAACATGCGCGAGCAGCTGGTGCGCCAGGTGGAGATCATCCCCCTGGAGGTGGTGGTCCGCAACGTGGCTGCCGGAACGCTGAGCAAGCGCCTCGGGATCGAGGAAGGCGAGCTGCTGCCGCACACGCTGATCGAATATTGCCTCAAGGACGATTCGCTGGGCGACCCCAAGGTCTCCGAAGAGGAAATCGCCTGCTTCAACTGGTGCAGCCATGAAGAGCTGCAGGACATGTCGAGCATGGCGATCCGCATCAACGATTTCCTGTCGGGCATGTTCAGCGCGATCGATATCCGCCTCGTGGATTTCAAGCTGGAATTCGGCCGTATCTGGGACGGGGACTACAGCCGCGTCATCCTGGCCGACGAGATCAGCCCCGACGGCTGCCGCCTGTGGGATATCAACACCGGCGAAAAGCTCGACAAGGACCGCTTCCGGCGCGACATGGGCGGCGAAAGCGAAGCCTATCAGGAAGTCGCGCGGCGTCTCGGCCTGCTGCAGAACGAAGACAGCGGCCCAGGCGAAGTGCTCGACATGAGCGCGCATCGCGGCCGGCTGCGGACGCCGTCCAAGCCCAAGAAGTAACGCGGTCAGCCGCACCCGGCGCAAGCCGGGCGGCGCGACATTGGCATAGAAAAAGGGCCGGAGGGATCGCTCCCCCCGGCCCTTTTCTGTCGGTCTTCCTTCGCCGCTCAGTAGCTGACGCGGGCCGAGATACCGAACACGCGCGGATCGTTGACGAAGGCGGTGTTGTTGTTGAAGTCGATGCCACCCTTCACATTGTCGGCATCGAGAATGTTGCGCACGAAGGCGGCGACTTCGAAGGTCCC
>PVBE011265448.1_pt1 | contig 18251 bp, 19 predicted proteins | sample 1631181 | NCBI WGS metagenome assembly PVBE01 (sample SAMN08397723, study PRJNA350692) | Marine metagenome, whole genome shotgun sequencing project. | isolation source: water | place: Pacific Ocean | collected 2012-04
CGAGATCACCGGCCGGGTCAAGTTTCGCAGTGTACCCGCATTTGTCACAGCGCTCGACACCGAACTGGACGTCGAGGGTTACGGCGTCGTGCCGGTCGACGTCGCCTACGGAGGTGCCTTCTACGCCTTTGCCGATGCCGGCCGGTTCGGACTCGATGTTCGTTCGTCGCCGACAACCGGACTCGTCGACGCGGCGTGGGCGGTCACCGAGGCCGTTAGGTCGGTCGTCGAGATCGATCATCCCGATGACGACGACCTCGCCTTCCTCTACGGGACGATCCTCACCGACGGCGCCGATGCCTGGTCACCGGAACCAACGGCCAACATCTGCGTCTTTGCCGATCGCGAGGTGGATCGTTCGCCGACCGGCTCCGGCGTCACCGGGCGCATCGCCATCCAACGCGCCAAGGACCTCATCGAAATGGGCGCCGAGCGAGTGTTCGAGAGCGTGACCGGTGCCCAATTCACCGGCACGGCCGTCGCAGCTACCCGGTCGGGTGATCGCGATGCCTGGATAGTCGAGATCGGCGGCGAATCGCACTACACCGGCGAGTCAGTGTTCACTCTGGAAGAAGGTGATCCGCTGCCGGCATTCCTCCTTCGCTGACAATCGGACACCAGACACCAGACTATTGCCGAACCTGGCCTGAACACAGAGGGGGCGACCAAAGCCCCCTCTCTCATTACCGCTTTATCGGCTACCAGCCCTTAGGTGCAAGAAGGCAAACTCAGCGTCTTCGACCCTCACAAAGGTCAGCGAGTTAAGCCCGCGACCGAGACAGTTATCGGGCGTGATGTTGAACACGCGCCGGTACCTGGCCAGTTCGTGATGTTGCCCTCGATGTAATCGCGCACACCTACACGACGATCGGACAAGTCCAGGCCCCATCGAGACTTCCCAGCCTCTCGTACGCCCATTGGAGAGCATCCCAGCCATGACCCGCGAATGTGCTGATCGGCTCGCCATTAATCGCCGTGTAGTCGGCGTTGAACTGGACGAGCACGTCCTTCTGCAGATCGTCGTCAGGCAGATCTTCGGCCCTCATCATTCCTCCGCATGGCAGCGAAACACCTTCGACCGCTTCGGGCGCGAGTTCGATGAACACGAAGGTGCAGTTGTCATGGCCATGGATGATCGAGAGGTCGGGCACAAAGTCGCACAAAGTGACGGTGATCGAGAATGAACCTAGTGGAATCTTCCCACCACGATGGCCTCACATCCGGTCCCTTGGATCCCGACCATCTGCTGAAACCCAGTGTCGCTGCTCTCGAACGAATCCAAGAACACGATCTCGATCCCGGCACCGTCAAAACAGGCCTTCGTCTGGCCGAGGATGTCCTGTCCAACCCACTGTTCTCGGGGAGATACCAGACGCTGGTGACACCGATCGCCGTCAGATACTCGGTTTGGATAGCGGCGTTATGTCCGTTGTCCTGGGGCTCTCAAGGATCCAGAATCACGCCTCGTCTGTGTCTGGACCTGGCTGATCGACTGTGCTGAAGTCATAGAGGCCATTGCAATCTCGGCTTCCGTCACTAAAGGTTCCATGGCGAGCGAGCTACCGGTAGGCGTGCCAGCAACGCTTCCGCTAGTTGGCGCGATTAGCCTCTCGGTATTCGTCGCGTGACACGAAGGTGGAGCGTACCGACCTCCGGGCCGAGTACCGTCACCTTTCTGACCATCTGGAGACACCATGATCGGACCATCACTGATTGCTCAGGCCACCGATAGCCTGACCGAAGCATGCGGACTAGAGCCCGGCTTCGCTTGCGAGTGGATCTTCGACCTTACCGAAAACGGAACGCTTTCTCGATTCTCAGAGTGGGTGATAGCCAAGCCGGCCAAAGTGCTCCTCATCCTGTTCGTGGCGTTTGTCGTCAATCGCCTGGTACGGCGCGGGATCCGCAAGCTCATCGATCGACTCGTGGACGACCGCACCAGCAAAGCCCAGGAACGGCAGCGCGAAGAGGTCGACGACGGCCGGTTCGCCACCTTCCGCAGCCGAGCAAAGGAGAAGGCTCAACTGCTGGCGGTCCAATCGACGCGGTCCAAACAGCGGGCCGAGTCCCTTGGCACCGTGCTGCGGTCGATCACTTCACTGACGATCTACTCGATGGCGAGCATCATCGCTCTTGGCGAATTCGGCGTCAGCCTCGGCCCCCTGGTAGCAGGAGCCGGAATCGTCGGTGTCGCTATCGGCTTCGGAGCCCAGACCCTGGTCAAGGACTTCTTGAGCGGAATCTTCATGCTTATCGAAGACCAGTACGGCGTAGGCGACGCCATCGACGTCGGAGGGGTGTCCGGCACCGTCGAAGAGGTCAACCTCCGCACCACCCGACTCCGCGACGTCAACGGGACCGTCTGGTACATCTCCAACGGGGAGATTCGCCGAATCGGTAACAAATCGCAGCAGTGGGCTCGCGCCGTGCTGGACGTGGAAGTTGCATACAACACCGATATCGACCGTGCCTCGATTGTCATCAAGGAGGTCGCCAATCAACTATGGCACGACCAATTGGAGAACGCGACAGTGCTCGAGGAACCGCAGATCTGGGGCGTGCAGGAACTCGGAGCCTCGGCCGTCGCCATTCGAGTGGTCCTGAAGGTCGAGCCGGGGGAGCAGTTTGCTACCGGGCGTGAGATGCGGGGCCGACTCAAGAAAGCACTTGATGCGGCGGGAATCGAGATTCCGTTCCCACAGCGGACGGTATGGGTGCACCGGACCGAGCCAGCGACAGAGGAGCCGGCAACTCCAAGCGAACTGAAATAAAGGTCAGCCGGGACGGCGGTCGGCCCAGGAACGAGCTCCCTCCAGTTGACCGGTCAGCCGCAGCAAACAGAACTCATCCCCAACACGCTCCAGCCGCCGAGACCGACGGCAACGGCGTTCACGACATCGGTGTAAGCGCCCGAGCTACTGAGGTGAGCTCCAGCGATCGAGAGCACCCGGACCTTGCCGTCTGCCCCGCCGGTGGCGACACGGTCGGCGACGATGTCGAGTCCTTTCATTGGATCGACGTGGAGTTCGTGAACTCTGGCGGGGAGATGTCTTATGGGGTTGGCAGGCTACAAAGACTGCAACTCCTGAACACCGATTGGTGCCTGTCCCGCCAAAGAAGATGTTGATCGGTCCCCCTCCACCGAGGATATCGGACCCCGGTCCTCCGTAGACGCGGTCAATGCCACTTCCCGCATTCACCCGATCGTTACCGGGTCCCGCGCAGATAATGTCATCCCCGGTCCGGCTTCGATCGTGTCATCCCCGGCTCTTCCGACGATCACGTCTGTTTCATCGGTCCCGCTAAGGGTGTCATCGGAGGGGGTGCCGAGGATGGTTGCTCGGCGGCCATCGCACGAGACGGCATGCCAGGGATCGGAGGCCAGTCGGACGTTCGGGGCTTCAAGCCGAAGAGTTCGCTCCATGGTGCGTTCGATCGAGCGAGTGAGAACATGCTCGGGTTCGATCCCGAGCCTCAAGGCGTCCTGGGCTGCGAAGACCTGTAGGTCGTCTAAGCGCACCCAGGTCGGCACGACGTCGATTCGGTCGGCAACCGGACCCTCGGTGCCATCCACGACGTGAATCAACAGCAACTGCCCCTCGTTCGTTGCGTAGTAGTCGGGACCCCACGCCGGATGTTGATTCAAGATGTGGTTCCCCATGCTGTAGACCACGTATTTCCCTTCGACCATCCCGATTGGCTCTACGACATGAGGATGGTGACCCAGGATCAGATCGATCGCCGGATCTCCGAGCAGCGCATCTGCAATCGAGTGCTGGTAGCCAACCGGATCGGATGCGTATTCCACTCCCCAGTGGAGTGAGACGATCACGAATTCAGCCCCTTGGTGCCGCGCCCACCTGGCGTCGGACAGAATCGTCTCGACGTCGATCTGATTGACTGCCCAGGGTTGTTCTTCCGGTGCAGAGAGTCCGTTGAAGTCCTGCGTGAATGAGAGGTGCGCAACGCCGATACCGTTGATGTCGTAGAGACTGGGGAGCCGTTCCTCGGGGTTGCGGGCGACCCCCGAGTGTCCGATACCGCGGGCGTCCAACTGGTCGAGGGTCGATGTGATCCCGGCGGCTCCGGCGTCGAGAATGTGGTTGCTCGCTACTGAGCAGGCATCCCAGCCAGCAAATTGCAGAGCGTCGGCTATCTGGTTGGGGGCGACGAAACGCGGATAATACGAAAAGTGTACGTTGGAGCTGCTCAGGACTCCCTCGAGATGGCAGATCGAGAAGTCGGCTGAGGATACCCAGGGCTCGATCGACTGAAGCATCGGGCGAAAGTCCCACTCACCCGGCTGCGTCGCGTGTCGCGCCGCGAGGTCGGCAAGCCGGGAGTGGATAAGCACGTCACCGGCCGCGGCAAGAGTGAACGACCGAAGAGCGGGATCTGCTTGAGACGACGGGCTCCGCACGGGAGTTGCGAGAGTCGCAGCCGCCAACAACACAACCAACAGGCTGCGGCTCAGATCACGCGGCAGAGACCGACTCCTGCTTTTCGAGTGGATCCGAATCCCGGATTCGCTTCGGATCACCTACGTCCATGCAGTCTCCTCGGCGTCACCGTAGGCGGGGTCACCACATCGAGAACACGAGATTCCATACGCTTGGGAACCGTAGTGTCGTGATCGTCGAATCTAGGTCACCGTGTCGCCTGCGCTCGGGGAAGGGCTGTTAGTCAGACCGACATGCAAGATACTCTCCACAGGTCTCAGCTCCGGCCAACTCGGTATGTGATATCGGTAACGCGTCGACCCCGTTGGTTCCCGAGCATCCGGGCAGGCGTAGACGCGGATCGAACATGGCTGCAAGGTTAACGGGTAGCCCCGGGTTCAGCTGGGTTCGTCCTCTGCGGTTTCGATTAGGAATCGCTCGATTTCGGCTGCGATCTCCTCTCCCGAGGCGACCTCCCCCTGGGCGTCGTATAGCGTTTCAAGTTGGGTGATGATCTCAGCCACCCCTTCTTGCTCCTCGATCGCAGCGTCAAGACTCTTGCGCTGATCGGCGGCGGCATCGACGAGGGAACCAAGAGGAATCCTCACGCCGAGGTGACGAGACAAGCGTTCCACGAGGGTGACTACTGCCGGGTGATACACACCTCCCACGTAATGAGGTACACGGGCCCACAGTCCGACGGTAGGGATTTCTCGATCTTTCAGCCCGTGGCCAATCGCACTGACAACCGATGTAGGAACCCTGAGCACTCCATCAGGGTGGTTAGCGTCGTCGCCGAGGAGGTCGGGACGCGAGGAAGTGGTAACGACGATCGTTGGGCGGGTATGCGGCGCCGCCCAAGGAATACCACCGAGTGAGACCTGCTGGATCACACCGAGTTTGGCTGCCAGATCGGCGACCGACGAGGAGAACGCACGCCACTTCCAGTTGGGCTCGGGTCCAGTCAACACGAGCAGGTCTCGTCCGTCCAGGTTGCGATGACGAACGGTTGCCTCCGGCCATCCGATCTCCTTCGAGATACCGTCGACGAATTCCAGCGATGGCCGGTTGACCCGGTAGTCATAGAGGTCATCGGGGTCGAAGCGAGCGATGACTTCACCCTCGCCGGCGATGTGCTCGGCCGTTTCTGTCCCGGCGGCACCAGCGCTTACCCACCCGTCGAAGGCGGCGATGAGTATCGGAGCAGTCAAGTCGGAATGGTCGAGTAACTCATACATCGACTGCCAGCGTAGAGGCCATGGTCGACGTGTGCCCGGCCTTGCCATTATCGTCCAGATCTTGGTGGCCGGGAAGTTCGTAGATCGACCCCTCGCTTCTACCCGAAGTCCTCGCAGCCGTCGTCTCCCGCTCCGACATACCATACCTGCCGATCGGCAGCCGACTCTCCGATCTCGAAGCCGGCAACCATCCGCTCCTCGAAGGCGGCGAGACCGCGCAGTTCGTCGAAGAACTCGGCATCCCCATACTCCTCTTCGAACGCTTCAAGGCTCGATCCGAGAGTAAAGCCTTCCGCAGTTGCTAAACCCCGGGCTATTGGATCGAGTGCCGTGAGGTCGAACGAGCGGTACGCATATTGAGCGAAGAAGGGTATCCCTCCGAGATCGGCGAAATCGACCTGGAGCACCGCAGGGTGGTTGTCGCCGCTGGCGGCCGCCTGGATGATCCACATGAGGTGGCGGTTGCTCCCTGAACATCCGGCAATATCGCTTTGCCAACCTGTGTCCAACAGAGCGGGTCCAAGGACCAGGGCCGTCACCGCAATGGTGTTTTCCACGTCGTCGCCTATGTCGGCGATCGCAAGCCCGTCGGGTGCAAGCTTCATTGGCCCGAATTCCGAAGCGAGAACGTTGGGGGAGCGAGCCGTCACCGTGATCCTGTAGGAGGTTTCGGCGACGGCCGTAATCTGAATTCGATACAGTTGTGCCTTCGTGATCTCTGCTTCGAATGGTCCGGTTACGTCGTTGGACTCGACAACTGTCCCGTCCGCTCCAACGACCCCGACATCGATGATTCCTTCTGTCGCCTGGAGACCGAGCACCTGACCGTTACGTCCGTCGATTACGAAGACTTCCTCGTCGCCGGGAGCCGTGTTACCAGCGATCTCGGTGCTAGTAGCACCTTCGGAGAAGACGATCTTTCTTTCGTCACGGCAGTCGCGAGCTAGCGATGCGAAGGTCTCCTCGTCCGGATCGCCGGTCGGGATGCGACGCAGCTCTGCCTGGTAGTAGGCCACGGCATCCGCAGTAATCGGACCGAAGGAGCCGTCGACAGTCACCTGGCTGCCGTCGGCGGACGGCTGGGTGTGCCCTGTACAGACGAGATAGAACTGGAGTGCCGCCACATACGGGCCCTTGTCGCCTTCTTGTATGAAGGACGGGCCGTTGACCTCAAGAATGATCCGACCTCCGGGCTGGGTCGTGGTGGTCACCACGACCGTGGAAGTCGTAGTGGTGGTAATGGGGGCGGCGTCCCCGGCGCATGCTGACGCGAACAGGGCCAAGCCTGTCAAGAGACCAACGATCCGCATGTGTCGCACGAATCGATTCTACGGCGTCCGTCGGGTCGCGGATGCACCGTCCTGGAATAGGAGAACACGGATCGACTGTTATGGAAGTACCCACGGATCGGCGTATCCTCCGGTCGAATCACGAAAGGACACCTCAATGCGGGAAGCAGCCATCGTCTCCACGGCGCGTACGCCAATCGGTAAGGCCTATCGCGGTGCATTCAACGATCTCGAGGGGCCATCCCTGGCGTCGCACGCCGTTAAATCTGCATTGCAGCGTGCCTCGGTGGATTCGAACGAGGTCGACGACGTGATCATGGGAAACGCTCTCACCCAGGGCAGCACAGGACACAACACCGGGCGTCAGGTCGCGATGCGGTCCGGGATGCCCACCAGCGTCGCCGGGATGACGATGGACCGGCAGTGCTCCTCGGGAATGATGGCGGTTGCCACGGCTGCCAAACAGGTCATGTTCGATGAGATGCCGATAGTCGTCGGTGGCGGCCTCGAATCGATCAGTCTCGTTCAGAACGAGCACATCAACATCTATCGATCAATGGACCCGGTTCTGCTCGAAATGCAGCCAGATATGTACATGCCGATGCTGCAGACGGCTGAAGTTGTGGCCAAGCGGTATAGCGTCTCGCGTGAGGCCCAGGACGAGTACGCCCTCTCCAGCCAGATGCGGGTAGCGGCGGCTCAGGAGGCCGATTTGTTTGTTGATGAGATCGTTCCGGTGACCGCCACCAAGGTGGTGACGGATCGTGAGACCGGTGTGGAGTCCAGGGAGGAAGTGACTCTCACCCGCGACGAGGGAAATCGCCCCGAAACCACTGCCGAAGGTCTAGCTGGACTTCGGACCGTCTTCGACGGTGGGACCATCACGGCAGGCAATGCCAGTCAGTTGTCCGATGGTGCGTCGGCCTGCGTGGTCATGGAGACTGCCGTGGCCGAGAAGCGCGATCTCGAGCCCCTCGGTTACTACCGGGGCATGGCGGTTGCGGGATGCCCGCCAGATGAGATGGGCATAGGCCCGGTTCTTGCGGTTCCCAAGCTGTTGGAGCGTTTCTGTCTCTCGATCGAGGACATCGATCTGTGGGAGCTCAACGAGGCGTTTGCTGTGCAGGTCGTATGCTGCCGGGACCGGCTCGGAATCCCCGACGAGATACTCAATGTCAATGGTGGGTCGATCTCGATCGGGCATCCCTACGGGATGTCGGGTAGTCGCATGGTTGGGCACGCCCTCTTGGAAGGAAAGCGTCGCGGAGCCAAGTATGTCGTTTCGACCATGTGCGTCGGGGGTGGAATGGGAGCCGCCGGCCTGTTCGAGGTGGCCTGAGACTGCGGGAGAGCGCATGAGATGTGCCGGCTACTCCGTGTAGCCAGAAACACGCAAATAACGCGAGCAGTACTTGGTTTGCAGCCTGGGGGCAACTAACTTTGTGGCGAGGAACCGAACCACATTGATGTGATTTGGAAGGTGAGATCATGTACGAACTGTCGGATTGGGGTCGACCGATGGCACCGCCGGAGTTCAACAATCGAGAGCGGTTGGCGGTTCAACTCCCACATGGCCTGATTCGAGTGCTACGGAGTCGTGCTCGCGCCCAGGGAGTGTCGCTCAACGTGCTCATCGACCAGGTGTTGCACGATGCGTTGTCGCTCCCGATCCGGCAAGGAGTCGAGGAGACAAGCGTCCTCGCAGCCTTCGACTGACTCGACGAGAGCGTTACGTCCGCCAAACGGCCTCCCTGGAAGATCAAGACCTGGACGTTTACAAACGGTCTGAGCCTGTTAGCGAATCGGATACTGGTCTATCGGTCGGGATCCGCGCCTAGGCCGGCTAAGCGCTGTGGAAGGTTAGGGACCTCTCATGGCTTTGACGCCGGAAAACCCGATACCCTTGACATCGAGCAGTTCTTGCTCCGACAGAGGCAGAGACAGAGCAAATCTTCTATCGAGAAGAACCCTTCGACTTCGAGGGCGCGTCGGATCTCATCCGAGAAGGCGAGATCGCTGAGGCCGGGTCGAGTCGACGGCTGGTTGTCGTTGTTCGGTTCGAGACTCGAGTTCCCGTTGGTCGCCCTTACCTCAAACACGTCGGCCGTTTCCGCCCTGTTCAGCGTGTCATCGGCAAGCACATCGATTACACCGAACGGTCCGACGAGACCAGACAAGCCCACCGGAAATGACGAGCAGTAGGTCCGATCGCGGCAGGCCAGAGACAGGTGGCACCACGATCCAGGACCCCCTCAGCCAATCCGACTCCGAAACCTGCGAGTATCCAGGCAGACTCGACTAGCCCCATCAGAGCGCACCAGACGCCACAACATTCCTCAACACCTTTGGTCCCACCCAACATCTCGTACTCGGGCATCTCATACCGGTAACTCTCACCTCGCCCCCTGTGCCCAATTCCGACTCTTGACACCCTCGACCGGCCAAGTAGAAAAACGCTTGGCCACCAAGTTGGTAACACCATCGCGCTGTTCGAGCGCTCCATCGATCACCAGACCAACATTGCGCCGGGCCACCTCGCGTTGGGCCGCCCATACCTCGGGGAAGACAATGACGTTGAGCAACCCGGTCTCATCCTCCAGGTTGAAGAAGATGACCCCCTTAGCAGTCATCGGGCGCTGGCGGTGGGTTACGACACCACCAACCCGGATACGGCCACCATGTTTCCCGCTCCCCAAGACTTCGGCGATCGAAACGCACCCGGCCGCGATGAGCCGATCCCGCACGAACTCAACCGGATGCCGTACCGACACCCCGGTTGACCACAGATCAGCTCGAGTCTGCTCCTCCTCCGACATTGGGAACAGTGCAGGTGGCTCGGTCCCGACGGCAAGGGGGAGACGCCCCGGACCCATCCCGGCCAGTGCTCCCGCCGCCCACAGCCCCTCGCGGCGTTCTATCCCCAACGATCCCAGCGCTCCTGAGGCCGCCAGGCTCTCGATGGCACCGACCGGCAGCCCGGTCCGCTGAGCGAGGTCGATCACCGAACCAAAGGGGCCGTCGATCGACCGGGTCGCCTCGATCCTGGTGATCTCGGCATCACCCAGATTGCGGACATAACGCAGTCCCATCTGCACCCCGGTAGCCATCCGCACCGGATCGTCGAGCAACCCTCTGCCTCGCCGCCAAGTTGTCCCGTAATAGATGGCGTGGTCATCGGGATCGGCCTCCACAGGGACGATCGTACAGTCGTAGCCAGACTCGTTGACATCCGGTTCGAGCACAACCACCCCATGACGTATTCCGTCCTGCACGAGCGAGTTGGGGCTGTAGAAACCCATGGGTTGGGCGTTGAGCAGCCCGGCGAGGAATTCCGCCGGCCAGTGATACTTCAGCCACGACGACATGTACACGATGTAGGCGAATGACACCGAGTGACTCTCGGGAAATCCGAACGATGCAAACCCCTGGAGTTTCTCCCAGATCTCTTCAGCAGCGGCACCGGTGATCCCGGTGCCGGCCATTCCGACAAAAGTTTCCTGGCGCAGCTTGGCCATCACCTCATCGGACCGCTTGTGGGTCATCGCCTGACGAAGTCGGTCGGACTGCCCCGGTGAGTATCCGGCACACACTCGGGCCAGTTCCATCAGCTGCTCCTGGAATACGGGCACCCCGAGCGTTTTAGCGAGAATCGGCTCGGCCAGCGGGTGCGGATACCTAACCGGTTCCTCGCCGTTGCGGCGCCGCAAATAGGGGTGGACGGAATGCCCCTGGATCGGTCCGGGACGTATGAGCGCCACCTCCACCGCTAAGTCGTAAAAGGCCTTCGGCTTCATCCGGGACAGCGTCGCCATCTGAGCTCGCGACTCCACCTGGAACACCCCGACCGTGTCCGTCTTGGTGAGTATCTCGTAGACAATCGGTTCCTGTGGGATCGTGGCGAGATCGATTGTCAATCCGTGAACGTCCTCGATGAGGTCGACAGTGAGGTGGAGCGCATTGAGCATCCCCAGGCCGAGAAGATCAAACTTGACGATTCCCATCGAGGCACAGTCGTTCTTGTCCCATTGCAGAACGGTTCGATCCTCCATCCGACCCCATTCGAGTGGCACCGTCTCGTGGAGAGGGCGATCGGCGATGACCATTCCCCCCGAATGGACACCGAGGTGACAGGGGAAGCCGTCGATCCGACGGCACATGTCGGCAATGAAGTCGGCGGTCGCCCCACCGGGCAACTCGATATGTTCACCGATCGATCGGGCATCACGGGTGTCGAGGTACTTTGTGAGTCCATTCACCTGAGCCTGGGTAAACCCGAACGCTTTGCCAACATCCTGGAGCACAGACCTGGCTCGGTAAGTAACAACGTTGGCCACCATCGCCGCCCGCTCCCGCCCGTATCGCTGGTAACAATATTGGATGACCTCCTCACGCCGTTCGGCCTCGAAATCGACATCGATATCCGGAGGCCGCCCCCGCTCCGATGAGAGAAATCGCTCGAATGGGAGAGCCAGCCTGATCGGGTCGACCCGGGTCAGATCGAGACAGCGACAAACCGCAGAATCTGCACCCGAGCCCCGAAGTTGGCAAAGGATATCGCGGCTACGGGCGAACTGGACGATGTCCCACACCACCAAAAAGTAGCCGGGAAACCCGAGTGCCTCGATGACACCGAGTTCATGATCGAGCCGATCCATCGCCACCCGATCGATCATTCCCGGGCCATCGCCCGGATAGCAGCGACGCGCTCCCTCGGTCGTAAGATGCCGCAGGTACTCCATCTCGGACCGAAACGCCCCCGGCATCGGGAAGTCGGGCAGCCGGGGGGCGACCAACGTCAGATCGAAAGCAAGGTTGTGCCCCAGATCGACGGTTCGCTCAACCGCTCCCAGGTAACGCGCCAGTCGACGGGCCATCTCTCCCGGGGAGCGCAGATAGCGCTCGTCGGTCGCCGGCCAGTGCCCATATCCGGTATCGAGATCGCGTCGTCCTCCAATTGCGGCGAGCACCTCGGCAACATCAGCCTGGGATCGCTCGTGATAGTGGACGTTGTTGGTAGCTAGGAGCGGGATTCGGAGCCGCTCCCCCACCTCTGCGATCAGATCGTTGCGGATGTCGTCTTCAGGCATTCCGTGATGCCATACCTCCAGAAAAAAACGATCCCCGAATACCTCCCGCAGTTCCATCGCCGCACCCAGTGCGCCATCCAAGTCCCCCTGTTCGGCTGCTCGGGGCACCGAACCGTGACGGCACCCGCTCAGAGCGACAAGCTGTCCCCGATCGGCAGCCTCGATCAGGTCCACCTTGTTGTAAACCGGTCGGTCCTTTTCGCCGCGAAACTGCGCTTTCGTCACAAGATGAGACAGCACTGAGTAGCCAACAGGATCTGGCGCCAACAGGACCAGGTGATTCATCTCCGGTAGCGCGGTGGGCTTAGAGCCATGCATTCGACGGATCCGTCCTCTCCGAGGGCGGAAGTCCCCAGTCTCCAGTCCTCGCTCTTCAGCCGGAAGGGAATCTCTGACTGGGGACTGGGGACTGGGGACTGGGGACTGATCCAAACCGACGACTCGAGGTAAACCGATCTCTACTCCATACACCGTCGGTAATCCGATCTCGGCAGCGGCAAGGCGGAACCGGGCTGCGCCGTAGAAACCGTTGTGGTCGGTGATCGCCAGTGCCTCATATCCCAACTCGGCCGCACGCGCCACCAGGTCTTGCGGGTGTGATGCCCCATCGAGAAACGAGTAGTTGGTGTGGCAGTGGAGTTCGGCATAGCGTGACATGGGACAGAGAGCCTACCCGAACATATGTTCGATTACTATCGAATCTAACCTCAAAGGGCGAACTCACCGGATCGGTCGGATCGCTGATCGGAACGGTCAAGATCGTGGATCGGATTCATGTACATCCTCATCGACCTTCTCACGACACTGCCGCCATCGTCGGCTACGCCAAACCCAAGGTGTTCCATCTCGAAGAAGATCTACCCGACCACATCGAAACGGACAAAGCGAGTCACCAGTCAGCTAATCCGGTTCGGTTGGAGGCAGGGGACTGGAGGTTTTGCGCGCCTAGCCTCCCATCGTGGACAACGACCCATACGATTCCGGCTGGGGTAATCATCGACCGCCTTTGCTGCGCCTACCCGCCATTCGCGGCGCCATAACCATCATCGTGGTCGTAACGTTCGTCATGCTCACCCTCATGTCCACCTGTACGCCACGTTCGCGTCCGATCGGGTCCACCACTACGACCATCGATGAAGTCAGCGCCTAGTCCGAAAGGACATCCTTTTCGCGATGTGAGTCGACGGCCTCCAACGCCCACGAAAGCCCACTACCCGGAGACTCCACAGCGATGCATGCGGACCACCCCCCGGTGAAACTGAACGGCTCCCACAGAATCCAGCGCAGGTCCGTCACTGACTTCTCCAGGTCTTCGGGCACCACCGGCCACGAGAGATCGGCGAGCGCGGCCCCCAGCCACCACGCGACAAACCGACCGATGGGGCTACCCCGCCTCCGTCCGTAGGCGCCGCCGCTGGCACCCGCCCAGGCGATCCGGGCAAACGCGTCGGCGGCGGACGAATCCGTCGCGGCGCACCGATCATGACCGAGAGCGGCGATTGCCTGCTCTGGGGATCCCTCGACCGACACTGCATTCGCCGATCCATTCGACTGCTGAGCCCACACGGCACCGATGTCGATCAGCGCCTCAATCGACTCGTCGTCCTCGACCTCCGTCCAAGTGCCGGGAAGTCCTATATCGGTCATCTCAGGGACCGGAGGAACGTCGAATTCGGCCTCATCAGAGTGAAAGGTCGCCACGACGTAGGAAGGCTCCCAGTCGAGCAGGCGCAACGGCATCTCGAGGACATGGGGATCGATCGTGTCATCTGCCGTGAGGTCCTCTCCGCGCAGCACCCTCTCGTTGGCTACCATCGCCCGGGCCGGACCCAGAACGAGGTAAGGTGCAAGCGACTCCCACGAGTGGGTGCTCGCAGCCACCTCCCACAACGGTCCCATCGCAAACCGACCCGCTTCCTCGGTCACCACGGAGCCAGCGAATTCGGCTGGGGCATCGAGCGCCAGCCGGTATTCGGCGTACTCGGCAGCCGGCCACAGTTGCAGTCCGCGTTGCTCGAGCGCATGTCGACAGTGGCCGATCAACTCGACGACTCGATGCCACTCTCGAGCCGAACACAGCCCATCAACGAGCCTGACGAGGCCGTCGAGGTCGCCGGCGGCAACTGCGGTGGCGAGATCAGTCACGAAACCGAGCGTAGCCAGTGCCGGGTCCGGCAACGGCTCCCCTGCGCGTCCCGCTCTCTAGATAACCGACACCATCGGGTAAGGCACAGCACCGGGAAACGGTCAACGGGTAGTCTGCATCCAGATGACCACTGCCAACTATCCCAACGGCCGGCTCGCGACGTTCATCCCGCACTGGCTGGCGTGGCCCATGTCCGCCATCAGCACCCTCGCCGCCTTCGCTGGTGCAGGGCTGGTGTTTGCCTCCGCAGCGCTCGGGAGCCTCGATGCGGCCCGATGGAGTGGCGGAGCCTTCCTAGTCGCCGCCGTGACCTGGCACATCGCCGACCTCGCCCAGGCGAATCGCCCGATCTAGTGGTGCATCACTAAAGCACGAGTTCGGCCAGGGTCCGCAGAGTCGTTACATCTTCAGTCATCGCGATAAGGGTTGTGACTCCCGACTCCTTCCATACTTCGAGCCGGTCGCGAATCTGTTCCTTGGAGCCGACGAGCGCCACGGCGTCGACCATTTCATCGGGAATCTCGGCCATTGCCTCGGCTCTCTTACCGTCGAGGTACAGATCCTGGATCCGAGTGGCCTGCTCCTCGTACCCGTAGCGACATGCGAGATCGAAGTAGAAGTTCTTTCCTCGGGCGCCCATCCCACCGACGTACAACGCGAGGTGATGGCGGACACCCCACCTCGCCTGATCGGCATCATCCGTGACAACCGCCGGCACCGATGGGGCAACATCGAACCGCTTTGACTTGCCGGGGTCACCGGCCGCCGCAAAACCCGCCTCCAGGTGGGGCCTGAAAACCTCGAGCGCGTGCTGCGGGCTGTACCACACTGGGAGCCATCCGTCGGTAAGTTCGGCTGTGAGTGCCACGTTCTTCGGTCCGATCGAGGCCAGATAGATCGGGATCTCGTGAGTCGGCTTGACGGTGAGGCGAAGCGACTGTCCCAGCCCTGTCGATCCAGGACCGGTGTACGGTAGTTGATAGTGCTCGCCGTCGTGAGCAACCCGCTCCTCGCGATCAATGATCTTGCGGACGATCTCAATGTACTCTCGGGTCTTGCCGAGTGGCTTACCGTACGGACGCCCATGCCAACCCTCGACTACCTGGGGGCCCGAAAGTCCCAGGCCGAGCAGAAATCGTCCTCCCGAAAGTTCCGAGAGCGTCACCGCCGTCATGGCAGTCATAGCAGGGGTCCGTGCCGGCATCTGAAAGATTCCGGCGCCGAGTCTGATCTGCTCTGTGGAAGCCCCATACCAAGAGAGCATCGTCACCGCGTCGCTGCCATACGCTTCGGCTACCCATACCGAGTCATACCCCAACCTGTCGGCCTCCTGCACAAGGTCGAGATTCGACTCGAACACAACTCCCGAATATCCCACCGATAGCCCAAGTCGCATCCTGCCTCCTATCGGAACCCGTCGGCTCGCCTCGCGAACGCCCGACACGCAAACCATCATCGGGCTCGGCCATAGCTGAGCGAAACATGGCCGATATCATCGTGTCATAAATGCTATCCATGAGGCGAGCGCTTTCGATACTTTCGGCGACGGCTACCGGCCTGGTGATCGTTCAGATACTCCGCACAGTCCGCCGAACCGACCTGCCGTCGTTTCCCAATCAGGATTCGAGCGGCTTCTTTGGCCGATCCGATCTGCCTCCGCTCCGCATCGTAGCGCTCGGCGACTCCTCCATCACTGCCCCCGGTGTCGAGAATTTGGACAATACGTGGGTGCGGCGGATCGCCATCACTCTCAGCAGCATTCACCGGATCGAGATGATTTCGGTTGCCGTAGGCGGATCAAGAGCCCTGAATGTGATCGAGGGGCAACTCGCCGAAGCCGTCCGACTGGCCCCGGACGTCGCCATTGTGTCCATCGGCGCCAACGATGCGCTCCGCACCCCATCACCAGAGCGTTATCGCCGCGAACTCCGACGCATCCTGTCGGCACTCGATCAAGCCGGTCGGGCGATTGTCGTGCTGGGAATCGGCGATCTCGGATCGATCCCGCGACTCTCATTGATGCTAAAGCCGATCCTGACCAGACGCGCTGCCAGGTTCGACGAAATAGCATCATCAGTCGTAGCAGAGTTCGGACGGGCGGTAAAGGTCCCGACCGTCGGACCCATCTCGACCGCGTTCTGGCAAGACTCCAGGCTATTCGCAAGCGATCAGTTCCACCCCGGGGACGAGGGCCACTCCATCATTGCCCAGCAGGCGTTGCCAGCGGTGCGCGCCGCCATCGTCATAGCCGAGGGACGGCAGTGAGTCCGGAGTTCCTCCGATGCCGCAGACCGTCTACCATCATCTGGCCGCACCGGGGAGCTCTTACAAGCTGAGAGGGTGGCTCGACCACCGACCCGAACGACCTGATCTGGATAATGCCAGCGGAGGAAGCAGTGAAGAAAACCATCCTCATTCTGAGCGGGGGTGGACCCGCACCCACCACCCCACTCCCCCCGGCCGACATCGTGATCGCAGCAGACTCCGGACTCGGTCTGGCAGGTGAACTCGGGCTGTCCGTAGATCTGGTGGTGGGCGACCTCGATTCTGTGGACCGGTTCCACCTCGCCGACGCGATCGCACGCGGTGCGGCGGTCGAGGAGCACCCCACCGACAAGGACGCGACTGATCTCGACCTTGCTCTCCAAGCTGCGATCGAGCGCGATGCAGAGCGAATTGTGATCGCCGGCGGAGGGGCCGGGCGAATCGATCACCTGCTGGGAATTGCGCTGCTCATCACCGACGAGCGTTGGGCCGACCACACCATCGAATGGCACCCGGGATCGAGTGTCGCCCACGTCGGCCGGAGCAAGATCCTTCTCGACACACGACCCGGCGACCTCGTCTCAATTCTTCCAGCGTCGGAAGACGCGGTGGCCTCGATCGGCGGCACCCAGTGGCCGCTCGAGAGGACCTGCCTGCGTCGGGGCACAACCCGTGGCATCAGCAACAAGGCACAAGAAGGCAAAGTCACAATCGAAATTCACAGCGGTGTCGTGCTTACCGTCGTTACGAAAAGTAACATATGAGACGCACATCACTCCTGCTGGCTCTCACCCTGTTGGGCGCGGCGTGCGGTGGGAATTCGGAGACGGGCGCGGTTCGACTCCTGACCCACGACTTCTTTGCAGTACCCGACGAGTTGCTTGTTGATTTCACAACTGAGACAGGCATAGAAGTCGAGATCATTCGAGGTGGCGATACCGGCATCGTCGTCAACCAGGCGATCCTCGCGGCCGGCAATCCCGTTGCAGACGTCTTGTTTGGTGTAGACACGACGTTGTTGTCGCGGGCGATCGAAGCAGAACTGTTCGAGCCGTATCGCAGCAGCGTAGGTGACGGCTTCATCGACACATATGGCACAGCTGATGATTTCGTGACACCAATCGATTTCGGTGACGTGTGCCTCAACTACGACCTCGAGTTGCTCTCAAACCCTCCAACTTCACTGGAAGCTCTGACCGGCGCCGAGTACCGCGGCATGCTCGTCGTATCCGATCCCACCATCTCGAGCCCTGGTCTGGCGTTCCTGCTCTCCACGATCGACCGCTTCGGTGAGGACGGTCCCTACACGTGGCGGGACTATTGGGCAGATCTGCGGGCCAACGATGTCGCCGTCGTCGCCGACTGGGGTACCGCCTATTACGGGTCCTTCTCGGCCACCGGAACCGGGACGCGACCGATCGTCGTCTCGTACGCCTCGTCACCCCCGGCAGAAGTCCTGTTCAGCGATCCTCCGATCGACCGAGCGAAAACCGCTGTGATCGATGATGGGTGCTTCCGTCAAATCGAATACGCCGGGGTGCTGCGCGGCTCCCCGAACGGGGATCAGGCACGACGGTTCATCGACTTCCTGCTCGGTGTCCCCTTCCAGGAGACGGTGCCGACTTCGATGTTCGTGTTTCCCGTCAACCCCGCGGCGGCATTACCCGAAGTGTTTGTCAACAACACACGCGTGCCGCCCAACCCGGCGCGCCTCGACCCTGACCTGATCGAGCAGAATCGGGAGCGTTGGCTGACCGAGTGGACTGAGACGGTCCTGCGTTGACCTC
>PVBE010570440.1_pt1 | contig 18250 bp, 9 predicted proteins | sample 1631181 | NCBI WGS metagenome assembly PVBE01 (sample SAMN08397723, study PRJNA350692) | Marine metagenome, whole genome shotgun sequencing project. | isolation source: water | place: Pacific Ocean | collected 2012-04
CCATATCCGGCGGGGAAACGAGTATTGGATTGACGATTTTCGATTGGCAGTTCGGCGTGGCAGTTCGCTTGAGAGGTGCTTGCCCCGTCGAAGGGCGAGTGATCCCGGCGTCGAGAACGATTGGCCGTTCGGCGAGATCCAGGCCGAACTCCTCGCTCAAAACGCGGTCCTGATCTACTTCAAAGACCTTAAACGCGGCGCCCCACACTACGCGGCTGCTCAGTTCTTCGCCGTGCGCGGATTTTTCGGTCGAGAAGGTTGGACCGCTCGCCTCGGCGATCCGGTAAGCGAAACAGTCGCCAAACAGTGGCTCCAATGGTCCGGACTTGACGCCCCGAAGAGTTACAAGCCTGGCAAGACCACACGCGGCGAACTGCTCGAAGTTTTGTACGCCCAGGCCCAACGCCTCGGCGATGAGGAGGCGAATCAACTGCGAGGCAAGAGCAGCCGAGCGGAGCGAGCCCCCAGATCCCAATGATCGGTCGACACATGTCGCTGACGGCTGTATCTCCCCGAGCCTACAATAAGAAGCTGGGCCGAGGTCTAGTTGTGGTCGAGCCGCTCTTGCGTGCGTATAATTCATTGCTACAAATTATCAGGGCTGGGCAGCCTCGTTACCGTCACTAACAGACTTCGAGGAGAATGCGTTATGGATGTGTGTCAATATCTTAGCGAAGAAGGGATCAACTACATTGCCGATGAACACCCGCCGGCATACACCGCCCAGGAGGTGGCTGCACACGAGCACGTCAGCGGCGACATGATGGCCAAGCCTGTGATTGTTCACGATGGCGGCCAGTACGTAATATGCGTATTGCCCGCTAGTTATAGGCTTAATCTTGGGAAAGTGTCCAAGGCGTTGGAAGCTATCGAACTGCGGTTGGCCAGCGAAGAGGAGATGGGCGAAATCTTCGACGATTGCGAAATCGGAGCTGAACCGCCGTTCGGAAACCTCTATCGTATGGACACTTTCGTCGATCAGCACCTCGCTGAAGACGAGGAGATAGTATTTCAGGCCGGTTCGCACAGCCGATCAGTCAGGATGCGCTACTCGGACTACCAGACGCTCGCCAGGCCCCAGGTAGCGGATCTCGCTGAACACCTCTGATCTCCATCGCATCGGCAGTTGCGGCCGGATGCCGTGGGTATGTCACACTAGAGGGAGGTGTGACATACCCGCAAGTGCGGTGTGGCGGCGAGTCTGTTTGTATTACAAATGTGCACATAAGGAGTTATGCTGCAAAGTGTCTTTTTGTCAGCTTTTCGGGGGCGGTTGTCACGCCTTGAAAACTGTGAACCAATTGTAAAATCGGGTCGTTGTGGGGCCTCGCCCCCTCGACTCCGGTAAGCGGGGTGGTTTCTCCCGAATATGCTGCCCGTATGGGCTGCCGGTTATTATAATCGTGAAATGAAGTCCACAAGTCTATGTGCGTGCGTTGCGGTGCTTATGGCGGTTGTAGTCTCCCGGCTCCCCGCAGATGATTGGCCTACGTACGCCCACGATAACCAACGCAGCGGCGTGACGACCGAGCAACTGGCGCCCCCGCTTTCGCTGCGGTGGGTGTTCAGTTCGCCATTTCCCCCTGCGCTTGGTTGGGCTCTGCCGGCCGGCGGATACGGCGCTCGAAAGAACAAGCCCAACGTAAGTCACGACGACGCTTTTCGCGTGGTGTGCGCGGGCAAGACAGCCTACTTCTGCTCGTCGGGTGAGAATCGCGTCTATGCTCTCGATGCGGCCAGCGGCAAGGTCAAGTGGACATTCTTCACCGACGGTGCGCCTCGCATGGCGCCGGTGATATGGAAGCAGAAGGTCTACTTCGGATCCGACGACGGAGTGTTCCACTGCCTCGACGCTCGCAGCGGACGGGTGGTGTGGAAACTCAACTGCGCCCCGACTGATGAGCAGATGCTCGGCCAGGGGCGTTTGCTGTCGCTCTGGCCGATCCGCGCCGGGGCGATGATCGAAAACGGCGCGGCGTACTTCACCGCGGGTCTGTTCCCATCCGAGGGCGTATACTTCTTCGCCGTCGACGCCTCTACCGGACGTATACTCTGGCGGAAGCAGCTTGACGCGGGCGGTAGGGGCGGGCCCTCGCCACAGGGGTATATGCTGTCCGGCGCCGATTCGATATTCATGACATCGCGCGTGGCCCCAACGCGATGGAGCAAGACCGACGGACGAAACATCCCGCTCAACACGCCGATCCCATCGGTGAAGGACGCCGCCTATCGCTACCACAACGGCGGGTCTTACGCGCAGATATGGAACGGAAAGAACATCGTCTACGGACAAGCCGCCATACTGGCTTACGATCCCGACAAGATCGTTGTCGACAAGTACAAACGTCAGCACAAAGGCGATCTGTTGTTCAACTGGTTCAACGCCCGGGCGATCGTCTTCAAGGACCAGCGAGCGTATGTCGCTACTGACTACCACATCATGTCAGTCGATCAGAAACAGTTGCCCCGGCTTGCCGCCGGCGACTGCAGGGAGTTCGAAGAGGCCTACAAGTCCCATTCGGTCGCTCATCGTATGGACCTTATGGCCCAGTACGATCAGATCGTAAAGACCCACGGGCCGAATCATCCCAAGGCGCTGCGGATGAAGGTTACGTCATTGAAGTGGGGCGCCGCCAAATGGGCCAAGTGGCCGGCGGCCGCGAACACGCTGTTCACCAAGATGGCGAAAAAATGCCTCTGGATGACGCCGATAGTCGCAAACGAGTCGATGATCATGGCTGGCGAAGTGATCTACGCCGGCGGGGCGGATCGGGTAGTCGGACTCGACGCCGAATCGGGCAAGGAGCTATGGACCGCCAGAACCGATGTCCGCGTTCGGGGCTTGGCGGTTGCAAACGGGCGCCTGTTTATAAGCACGATCGACGGCAAGGTCCGCTGCTTTGGCTCCGGTTCGCAGACAGCCCCGGCGGCGCCTGACAAGACCGCGGAATTTTGGCCTCCCGATGCGTCCTGCGGGAAACACGCGCAGCAGATCATCGACAAACTGGGCGCAGCGAAGGGGTACTGCCTGATAATCGGCGCCGGCGACGGGCAGTTCGCTCGCGAGATCGCATTGCGAAGCCGACTTCGCGTTGAGGTCATCGAACCTGACGAGCGGAAAGTGCGGGACATTCGGGCTCTGCTCGCCGGAGTCGGGCTTTACGGCGGGCGTGTTTGCGTGCGGCCGGGCGATCTGAAATCGCTGCCTTATCCGCCTTATATCTTCAATCTGGTGATCGACCACGCCGAAACGCCGCTTGACTCCGCCGAACTGATCCGCGTGACCAAACCGTGCGGCGGGGTGGCGATGCCGGCCCCGTCGGCCCGAAGCGATCCGAGATTGAAGCGGCTCGGCGTCAAGGCCGAGGCGTTCGGTTCGCATACCATGCTGAGGCGAGGTCCGATCCCTGGGGCCAGGGATTGGACGCACAACTACGCGACGGCGGCCAACACGTACTGCAGTGAAGACCCGCTGGTAAAAGGTCCGTTCGGCGTGCTGTGGTACGGCGCCCCGGGTCCGCGAAAACGCGTGGAACGCCACGCGGCGCCCCCGATACCGTTGGTGTCGGATGGGATAATGTTCACCACGGGCTACGACATGATTATGGCCTACGACATCTACAATGGGGTCAAGTACTGGGAGCGAACGATCGTCGGCGCGACCCGGACATCGCTGCCGATGGGCACGTCGAACCTCGTGGCCGACGCCGGCGAGCTTTACGTTGTTGTCGGCAACAAGGAGTGTCTGCGCCTCGACGGGCGCACCGGTAAGACGCTGGCGACGTATCAGGCGCCAAAGAGCGATTCGGCTCGCGGATTCTGGGGCTGGATCGCAAAGGATGGTCCGCTGCTTCTGGGCAGCGGCAGCGAACTTGACCCCAGGAGAAAGCGAGCCGATCTGAAGATCAGCAACAGCGTGTTCGCCATCGATTCTGTAAGCGGTAAGTTGAAATGGACGCATAAGGGCGGACGGATTGAGCATGACGGTATTGCAGTCGGTGGCGGTCGGTTGTTCCTGATCGACAGCAAGTTGACCGACAAGGAGCGGGCCGAAGGCCTGGCCAATTCGATCCGCGACAGTTCCGTTGAAGATCGCAAGCCGGTCGATCGCCATGGCAAACCCATCGAACCGGACATCCGCAAACTGGTTGTTCTGGACGCAAAGACCGGTAAGCCCCTCTGGGTAAAACCGTTCAACGCCACGGACATAACTCTTGACGATACGATAGTGTCCTCTGGTAGAGTTGCTGTTGCGTGCATGTACAAGGACGGTGTTGTCATCGTGCACGGTACCGGCAGCCTGGGCCACCCGCACCGCGAGTTTCTCAAAGGCGAGTTCAAGCGCCGGGCGATTTACGCATTTGACGTTCGCAGGGGGCGTCTTCTCTGGGGCGGCAGGAAGAACTATCGTAAGCGCCCGATAATCGTTGGCGATTGGATTTACGCCGAACCGTTCGCCTGGCGGCTGAAAACCGGCGAGCCGAAGATGATAGTCAATCCGCTCAGCGGCGCGGCCGAGAAGTTCGACTTCCATCGCGGGTACATCGGTTGCGGGCACCTGCTGGCGTCGGCCTCGACGCTCTTCGGCGCCAAAGGCGGTATCGCATGGTGCGATCTCAACAAGCGATCGGGCTTTACGCCGTTTGCGAACATGCACCTGGGCTGCGGGCTGAACGTCGTTCCCGCCGGCGGGGTGTTCGCCGCGCCCGAGGGCCGGTCCGGGTGCACGTGTGCGACACCGATCTGGACTTCCATTACGCTGTTCCCGCGCAAGAAGGCCCGAGCCTGGTCGACAGGTTTCGCCGGCGGGATGTTCGATGTGAAATCGCTGCCGGTGAAGCACGCCTACGTAAACCTCGGCGCCGCGGGTTATCGCCAGGAGTCCGGCAGGCTCTGGATTCCGTACTCCGCGTCGCGGAGTCTCGGTACCGGCGTTATCGGCAAGTGGCTTCCGACTTACCAGCATAATTCGAGCATGTTCTACGCACGCAGCGCTGACCTGCTGGCGATTACCGGGACGAAGCGCCCGTGGCTTTACACGTCGGGATACCAGCACGCCAAGCCGCTTGTCTTCCCGCTGATTGACAAGGGCGGTAGACCCGCCAAGTACACGGTGCGACTCCATTTCGCCGAGCCCGAGGAGGCCAAGCCCGGCCGGCGGATCTTCAGCGTGTTCCTGCAGGGCAAACCCGTCCTGAGCGATTTCGACATCGTCACCGCTGCCGGCGGCGCCCGCAAGGCGATCGTTAAGGAGTTCAAGGGCGTCGAAGTAACCGGCGTCCTGAAGATTCACATGTCGTCTTCAAAGAGCAAACCGCTTCTCTGCGCGTTCGAGGCGATCCGGGAGTAGGGCTTCAGTTCAGCTTGCCGGTTATGCGTTTGAGCGTGTCGGACTGGGCGATCGGTTTCCCGTCAGCAAGCACCAGCAGACCCTTGCCCTTATTGTACCGCTTGCCCGTTTTGTCCCAGATGATCGTGAGATCCTTACCGTGATATCGCACGTTGTCCAGGCAGAAGTAGTCCCATTTGCCGGCGGGGACAAGCGGGTTGACTTCGACTGTTTGATCCGCTCGCGGGCGAAGGCCGATCAGGCCCGTGATTATTAGATCGCAGTAGCTCGAATGGTTGTAATCCTTGCCGCGCTCCTTGATGTGCCTGGAGGGCTTGCCTTCGGCCTTTCGCCTGGCGTCCTCGGCCAGCAGCATCGTCCTGGCGATCCACACACCGGTAAACGGGTCGATGTTCTCGTCGATCTACGAGACAACCTTGCCGTCCTTGCGTTTGCGGTAATGTGACTTGGTGTAGATCTTCAGCGTTTTGAGGTAGTCGGCGGAGGTTATGGCGTCCTGCTCGTAGTTGTTCAGGACGTTGGCCATCCCTGTCAGCGTGACTGACGTCGCCAGCGGCCAGCTCGGACCGTTCCATTGGCACCCGTGCCCTTTGTAGACGACTTTGAAGCCCGGATGGCGTTGCTCGGCGGTAGTCGGTCCGAACGGTGCGTAGAATCCCTTTGGGTCCATCAGTTGCTTCCAGGCCACTTCGTACCCGCTCTTGGCCTCGGGCAGATTGAAGTACCACGGCGTGAAACCGTGCTGCTCGCGGACATCGACCAGCGAGGCTTCTTTGCTCTTGCCCTCGGCGTTACTAAGCCCCTTGAGCGGATCGCCGTATCGGTTGCGTTTGGTTGGGATCGAAGATGACGCCTTGGCTCCGACGGCCAGGTTCTTGTCGCCGCTGAGCACACGCCATTCGTACAGCCCCGACGCCTTGGCTTTTTGCATCTGCAACTCCAGGCGCAGGGCGCTGGTCTTCACGGGCTTGAAGGCGACTTTGTTCATCCGGTCCAGCACCAGTTCGTAGGGGCTCGTGTTTACGACAGGCTTCCACTTCTCGCCGTCGAGATAGAGTATCCGCCAGGATTTCGGCAGGCGAATCAGGTGGTCGTCGTCGTGCCAGTAGACTTCCGCGGCGTCGATGCTGGCCGGGGCCTTCAGATCGTATTGGATCCATTCGAGCGTTCCGCGATGCTTGGCGTCGTACCAGTGCATTCGCAGGAGCGATCCGTCGCGCGAGTTTGTCGGCGTGACGCGTTCGTATTCGCTGCGCTTGAGCGTCTTGAAGAACTTGGCTTTATCGTCCCAGAGTTTGGTCTGGACGAGGTTCTTGAGCCCGGCGGCTTTGGCGGCGTATTCGGTTTGCACTTTCGGTCGTTTGGCCATCGCGGCGATTTTCGCGATCGCCTTGGCGCCGCCGTACATGTAGCTGTTGATTGTCGCACGTTTGCCGCTCTTGCCGACGGATACTTCCATCCCGTCGCGATCGTCGATCTGCCAGAACAGTCCGTCGCTGGTCAGGCGATGACGCTCCCAGCCCTTGTAGTTCGTCACCAGATCGTCGAGCAGGTCGACTGTGAGCTTGCGATTCTGTCGCACGAGGAAGTCGGCGTATATCGCATCGGCCGCCCAGAAGCTGTAGCGCCGCGGCGATCCGCCTTTGCGGAACCAGAAGACCGCGTAGTCGTCCATGTACTTCCCGTCGCGTAGCCAGCGTCCTTCATAGAAATGATGCCCCGCCGGGCACGAGATCGTATTGTACTTCGCGGACCATGGCACGTTCGGCAGGAACTCGGTGATTACGAACCCGACAGGCGTTTTCTTGACGTGCTTGCGATACGTCCACCAGCGGAAGTAGTAGGCCCGCTCGATATCCTTATCGGGACAGTCCAGCAGCGGGATATTCGGCGCGAGAAACTCAAACGCCTTGGCATTTGGGATGTTCGAGTAGAGCTCCTCATCATCGGCGTTGAACTGCTCGACATGCTTTTTCAGCGAATCAGTCGACAGCACGCCGGCGCGGGCTACAGCGGTCGGTAACAGTACGGCTCCCATGACAGCGCAGAGAAGCGATACACGCACAAGTGTTGACGATTTCATACCGGAGCGTCCTTTCATTGTTTCTTAGAAGCCCATTTTGCTCGCGTGGCGTGCAGCCACTTTTTCAAATCACCGTAGGATCTGTGTTCGCGGACCATATCCAGTCCGGACAGCTTCGCTCCGGCTTCGAATGAGTCTATGAGGGCGTTGATGGTCTTGGGGTCGGCCTTGGAGGGGTCTGCGGTTACTATTCGTGTGTACAGGATCGGCATTCGCGCGATGCGAACGCGCCGTAGCAGGTCCGGGCTGTTCTTGACCGCTGCTTCGGCCTGGTCGAAGAGCTTGACGCTCTGTGCGATCGCCTCGGCGTTCAGCCATGGCGAGCTCGGCTTGGCCCAGATGACCATGTGCCAGTCGGTGTGCTCGCGCACCTGTTTGTGCATTACTTCGATGTACTTTGCGATCGGGCCGGCGGCCGCTCCGTAGTAACCCTCTAAGAATTCCTTGATCGCCTTGTCGGTGTCGTACTTCGGATTCCAGAGCGTTTTGGCCATAATCCACGTTCGCAGCTCGGCCAGTTCCGTGCCCGGAGTGAAGTAGGCGGCTTCTTCGTAGATGCTCGTTACGCCGTTATTGACGAAGAAGTTGATGTTCGGTTTGAGCGAATAGAGGTTGGGGAAGGGCATCACGCTGTTATGGTAGTCGATAACGTAGTCCCAGACGCTCAGTCGCTTGCAGATCTTCGACCAGCCCTTGATGTCGTCGGTGAACGTGCGGTTGTACGAGCAGGTCGCCAGCGGATGCGAGAAGCAGCACTCGATGCTGCACAGGCGAACGGTCACGTTGGGGCGAGGTCTTACGTGCTTCGGCGGCTTGCGGGTGTACTGATACGCCAGTGTCGAGATGATCTTGTCGGGATGGTCCTTGGCGATATCGTCTGCGATGGCGTTTACGAAGTGGATCATCGGCCCGGCCTGTGAGCCTTCTTTTTTCGCCAGTGCTTCGCACTTCTTGCATTGGCAGTAGTTGTACCAGTCGTTCTGCGAGACGCTGAATATCGTTGCGGCCGGTGCGTCTTTGATCCACTGGCGAACGACCTTTTTTGCGATTGCGATTACTTCGGGATTGGTCAGACACAGTTGCGACCGCCGCGCGATGCGCTTGCCCTTGATCATCGAGAAGTACTCGGGATGTTCCTCGAAGTGTTCTGCGGGGTTCAGGATCGAGTTGAACGTGTGTACGAAATGCGAGTATGCGATTTTGCCCCCGCGGGATTCGTCTATACGGGTTTGCGTTCCGTTATACTTGTTCCGCACGGCGAAATCTGCGTCGCGATGGCAGGGGTAGTCCGTGGCGCGGTATTCCAGCGGCGGGATGTAGCGGATGTTCAACTCGGGTATCGCGAAGGTTCCTTTTGCAGGCAGCACGGTGCAGTCTGGAGCCAACCAGCGGCATCCGCAGTAGTCCTCCAGGAACGTGTAGACCGCGTACAGCACGCCGCGTTTGTTGCCGGCAAGCACTAACGCTGAGCCCTTCGTCTTGATAACGATCCCCTCCAGCCCCAGCGACGCCAGGTCGACCTTCACTCCGAGTTTCGCCAGAGTCGCATTGCAGCGCCCGACGACGAGAGGCGTTTGGTTGGTGAGTTTCGAGTCGGCGACTATTGGCAGCGTCCGGCCGGTGAGTTTTGCGATATGGATCGCCAGGTCGTTGGCGGCGTGGGTTTCCTGATCCGTCGGCTTGTCGGGCAGAACTATCGCGTGGGTCTTTGCGCTGACGGTCTTGCCGCCGATGGAGATCGCACACCTTCCCGTCGGTTTGGCTTGGAGGCATCCGACCAAGACGAGAACAACTGCTGTGACTGCTGCTTTCGACGGTATTGTAGTCCTGGGCATGAGCATTCTCCGTGTCTGGCGTTCCATCGGATGTACAGGTGACTAGTAATATCGCTTTTTGCGGCACGTTAGTCCAGTAATAGCAGGCCCGTGTGCTTGATAAAGCGGCCGGAAAGTTGGTAAGATCACCGATCCGAGGCGACGGGTTACAGAAGGAACATGCATATGAGGCGAAAGAGCTATCCGGCGGCAGTGGGAATGGCGTTTGTGCTTGGGGCGATGTTCTTACTATCAGCCGAAGACATCGGAGCAAAATCGCAAGCGGTCAAGACCCTCAAAGTCGGTCCGGCTCAGAAATACGCCAAACTCTCCCAGGCCCTGAAGGATGCTCGTGACGGTTACGTTATCGAGATCGATTCGATAGGCAAGTACGACGGCGACGTGTGCCTGATCCGCCAGAACAATTTGACGATTCGCGGGGTCGGCAAGGCGCGCGCCAAGTTCCCGGCGGCCGGTAAGCACTATGGCGGCAAGGCGATCTGGGTTATTCGCGGCTCCAACACGACTGTCGAGAATATCGAGTTCTCCGGCGCTCGCGTGCGTGACAGGAACGGCGCCGGCATTCGCGCCGAAGGCAAGGGGCTGACCCTGCGAAACTGCAGGTTCCACGATTGCGAGGATGGAATACTCGGCGGCGCTGGCGTGATGCTGATCGAGTACTGCGAGTTCTCCGAATGCGGCCTCGACGGTCGATCGCACAATCTCTACATCGGCAGCATCGACAAGTTGATCTTCCGCCACAACTATTCCCATCACGCCAAGGTCGGACATCTCCTCAAATCGCGTGCGAAAGAGAACCACATTCTCTACAACTACTTCACCGACGGCAAGACCGGATCCTCGAGCTACGTAATTAACCTTCCCAACGGCGGCAAGAGCTTTATTGTCGGAAACATTCTCCTCCAGGGCGCCAGGACGCAGAACAGCACGCTACTGGCCTACGGTGAAGAGGGCGTTAAACACAGCGGCTCTGAGCTCCATGTGATCAACAACACGCTGATCAACAATCGTCACACCGGCGTGTTTCTAAACGTGCGGAAAGTTCCGGCGGGATTTAAATGCATTGTCAGCAACAATATCTTCGTCGGAAAGGGTCCGGTATGCACTTTCAGCGGGGCGAAGAAAGCCAATAATTATGCCGGCTCCAAACCGGGCTTCGCCGATCGCCCGGCCGGCGACTTCAGGCTGACCGGCGGATCGCCATGCGTCAACAAAGGCGCCGCGGTCCCCGACTCCGGTGAGGTGTCGTTGACTCCGACATTCCAGTACGTTCATCCGCACTCGAAACAGGCTCGCGGTAAAGACGGCGGGATCGATATCGGAGCTTATGAATACAGCGAGAAGTCGAAATGACCGGACTCCGCAGAACAATCACAATATCGGTAGCATTGCTCGCTCTGGCGCCGTTGGCGTGCAGTTCCGGAGACGGCCAGTCGACCGGCACGGATAACGAAGATCGAGACCGGAAAACGAAGAAGAAGTTGACCCCCGAGCAGATTCGCGTGACACAGCAGTGCGGGACCGAGATGCCGTTTTCCGGCAAGTACAACGATCACAAGGCCAGCGGCACGTATCTCTGCGTCTGCTGCGACAAGCCGCTGTTCAAGTCGACGGCGAAGTACGATTCGTTCAGCGGCTGGCCGAGTTTCTTCGCGCCGTACGACGAAAAGAGCATCCGATTAAGGGAGGATACGAGCCTTGGCTCGGTTCGCACGGAAGCTCTCTGTGCTAATTGCGGATCGCACCTGGGGCATCTTTTCAATGACGGCCCGCAGCCCACGGGCAAGAGATACTGCGTCAATTCAGTATCGCTGGACTTCAAACCGGCCAAAGACACCAAATAAGAACAGAACCGCGACATCGCGTAGCGAGAACTCCGAAGGACATCACTTATGAAGAAAACCGCACTCACGGCGACAATAGTATTCATGTCGTTCCTGGCCGCAGCACAAGGGCGCCCGGCCGGCGACATCATCGAGACCTCCGGCGTGCGGGGCGGGCTGGTCGTGCATCTGGGCTGCGGCGACGGCAAGATCACCGCACAACTGCACGCCAACGACAGCTATATCGTGCACGGGCTTGACGCCGATGCGAAGGATGTCGCGACGGCTCGCGACAACATCCGCAAAGCCGGGCTCTACGGCAAGGTTTCGGCGATCCAGTGGAAATCGGCGTCGCTTCCGTACGCCGACGACCTGGTGAATCTCCTGGTCAGCGACGATCTGGGCAAGATCCCGATCGCCGAGGTCATGCGAGTGCTCGTGCCCCAGGGCGTTGCGATCATCGGCGGCAAGAAGACCGTCAAGCCTCGCGACAAGGATATCGACGACTGGTCGCATTACCTTCATGATGCGTCGAATAACGCCGTGGCCAATGACAAAAAAGTCGGACCGCCGAAGCGGTTGAAGTGGGCCTGCGGTCCTCGCTGGGCCCGCAGCCACGAATTCAACTCGAGCCTCGTGGCGATGATCTCCGCCGGCGGGCGACTGTTCTACATTTTCGACAAGGGCCTTACTGGCGTGACGGATAAACCCATCCCCGAGCGATGGACGCTAATCGCCCGCGACGCCTTCAACGGTATTCTGCTGTGGGATCGCCCGCTGGCGAGCTGGGGGCCCAGCCAGTGGCGGAGCAAGGCGCTGCGCGGCGTTCCGAAAACCGTTCCTCGCCGCATTGTGGCCCAGGGCGATCGCCTGTTCGCTACGCTGGGATACACTGAGCCGGTGTCGATTCTCGATGCGGCCACGGGCAAGGTCCTGGCGGTTTGCCAGGGATCCGACGGAGCCCAGGAACTGCGCTGCAGCGACGGTGTGATCCTGGTGCGAAAGGGCGCCGGTCTGGTGATGGCATTCGACACCGCCGACGGTAAGAAACTGTGGTCCTACAGCGATAATGTCGATGCGTATTCACTCGCCGCCGGCGGCGGAAAGGTCTTCAGCCAGTCAGGGCCCGCGGTAACCTGTCTCGATCTGAAAACGGGCAAGAAGTTGTGGAAAACTCAAGGCGCGGCGCCCGTCAAGAAGTCCGCCAAGCCCGTCAAGAGACGCCGCAGAGGCCGCGGCGGGTTCGTTATCGTGCATGAAGACCGCGTTGTGTTCAACGGTCCCGACGGCCTGCAGACCGTCAGCGCCGATACCGGCAAGACTCTCTGGACCGCCAAGGGCAAGAGCCTCGGAGCCGAACCGTTCATAGCCCAAGGGCGGATCTGGCAGCGGCAGGGAAAGGGGCTGGCGGGCATCGACCTTGCCAGCGGCAAATCCGACAAGCCGGCCAATGCCGACGATGTGTTCACCTGGGGCCACCACGCTCGATGCTACCAGAGCAAAGCGACTGTGAACTACGTTATCACGCCCAATCGCGGCGTGGAGTTCGTGAGCCTTACCGGAAAGTCCAACACGGAGCACGACTGGACGCGCGGAGCGTGCTCGTACGGGATCATGCCGGGCAACGGGCTGCTGTACGTGCCGCCGGACCCGTGCTTCTGCTATCCAGGCGTGAAGCTCACCGGTTTCCACGCCATGGACGCCGGAGCACCGCCGAAGTACGCCAAAGCAGGCCCCGAGCGTTTGCAGAAGGGCCCGGCGTTCGGGAAGATGAAGAAGTCCCAGACCGCCAGTGACACCGATTGGCCCACTTACCGCCACGACGCTCGCCGCAGCGGCGGGACTTCGTGCGATGTCTCGCCGGAGATCGCCCAGCAGTGGAAGATCAATCTCAAGGGCAAACTCACGCCTCCCGTGATCGCAGGCAAGCGTCTCTACGTCGCCGAAAAGGACGCACATACGCTTCATGCGATCAATACCGCCGACGGCTCGGGAGCCTGGCGATTTGTCGCCGAAGCTCGCATCGACTCACCGCCCACGATCCATGGCGACATGGTTATCTTCGGCTGCACTGACGGGCGGGTCTACTGCCTGAGAGCATCCGACGGCCAGTTGGCCTGGCGATTCGTCGCGGCGCCTTCGGATCGGTTGATCTTGAACCGCGGCCAGTTGGAGTCGGCGTGGCGAGTGCACGGAAGCGTCCTGCTGGTCGACGGAGTTGCATACTGCACCGCCGGGCGATCGACCTATCTCGACGGCGGGATCTACCTGTTCGCCCTGGACCCCGCCAGCGGCAAGGTCCTGCATGAAACGCATATCGACACCTGGTCCGAGACCCGCAAAGACGCCGAGGGCAAGCCGTTCATACCGGGGTACCACATGGAAGGCGCCTTCTCCGATGTGCTCGTAAGCGAAGGCGATTACATCTACATGGGCCAGTACAAGTTCGATCGCTCGCTCAAGCAGCAGGAGGTTCCATATGCTCTGTTGACTCCCGGCGAGAACGACGGCGCCATGGGCATGGAAGAACTTCTGGACAAACCTTACGCCCAGAAGGTCGGGACCCAGAAGAGCGATGAGGTCCGGCAGAGGAAGTGGCAGTTGGGGAATTGGTCCAAAATGGCCAAGGAGCACAAGGATAAGTACGGCGCCAGCAATCTCGGCGAGCGGAAGATGGGGCGTCACATGCTGGCTACTGGCGGGTTCCTCGACGATGAGTGGTACAATCGAACGTTCTGGATGTATTCGGAGACCTGGCCGGGTTTCCATCTGGCCAACTACGGCGCCAAGAGCGGACATTTGCTCGCGGTCGACGAGAAGAACACTTACGGCGTAAAGGCGTATCCCAGGCGAAACCTCCAGAGCCCTCTGTTCACCCCGGGCAAGGAGGGCTACATGCTGTTCGCCGACGACAACGACAACGAGCCGATCATTCCCGACTACACGCGAGGCGTGCCAAAGGGAATCGGATTCACGCGGAAGAAACCGCCGGTATGGTTCAAGTGGGTTCCGCTGCGGGTAAAGGCGATGGTGTCGGCCAGGGGTGCGCTGTTTGTGGCCGGGGCGCCGGATGTGCTCGATCCCAATGATATCATGGGCGCATTCGAGGGCCGCAAGGGCGCCTCGCTTTGGGCGGTTTCCAAGTCCGACGGTAAGAAACTCGCCGAGTACAAGCTCGACTTCCCGCCGATTTTCGACGGTATGATTGCCGCCGACGCTCGATTGTTCATAGTCACCACAGACGGCGCCATTCGCTGCTACGCCGCTAAAAAATAGGAGTACGCGCATGTCCAGGAAAACTACTATCGTATCCGTGTTGTCCGCATTCTGCGTTGTCGCCGCACTGACATCGGCGACTCCGGCCGCTACCTCAGCAGCCGACATCCTCAAAGCGACTGGCATACAGGGCGGAATGGTTGTGCATCTCGGCTGCGGCGACGGCAAGATCACAGCAGCCCTGCACGCCAACAACGGATTCCTGATCCAGGGGCTCGACGCCGACCCAGCCAATGTAGACAAGGCCCGCAAGACTATCGGCGCGGCGGGTCTCTACGGGAAGGTCTCCGTCAGCCACCTGAGTGGAAACGCCTTGCCGTATATCGACGGGCTGCTGAATCTGGTTGTCGCCGAGGGGCTCGGCAAGGTCTCCATGGACGAAGTGATGCGAGTACTCTGCCCCAACGGGGTCGCGTATGTCAAGCAGGGCGGTAGCTGGACCAAGACCGTCAAGCCGCGTCCGGCCGAGATCGACGACTGGACGCACTACATGCACGGGCCGGACGGCAACCCTGTGGCCAACGACACAATAGTAGGCCCGCCGAAGCGTTTGCAGTGGGTCGGCGGTCCGAAGTGGGCCCGCCATCACGAGCACATGGCCAGCCTCAGCGCGCTGGTGAGCGCCAAGGGACGAATCTTCTACATTTTCGACGAAGGCTCGCGAGCATCGATCCAGCTGCCGGCAAAGTGGAAGCTCATCGCCCGCGACGCATTTAACGGGACCATCCTCTGGAAGCGTGATATTCCGGTCTGGTACACGCACATCTATCCGCTCAAGAGCGGTCCGGCGATCCTGCCGCGGCGTCTTGTAGCCGTGGGCGATCGGGTCTATCTGTCGCTCGGCCTGGATAAGCCCCTTGTGGCGATCGACGCCGGGACGGGCAAGACGATTCGCACTTATAAAGACACTACGAGTCCCGAAGAAGTAGTATTCGCAGACGGCGTTCTGTATCTCGTGATCGACACCACGCCGCACAAGAAAGACACGTTCATCTGGGACGATCCGGTCTGCTGGACCGTGGGCAACAACGTCATAAGGAAACGCACGCTGGGAGACAAGAAACGCACGGTCATGGCGATCAACGCCAAATCCGGAGAGGTGCTTTGGTCTCGCCAGACTACGATAGCTCCCGCCAGCCTGGCGGTCAAAGGCGACAGGCTCGCGTATTACGATTCGCAGAAGATCGTCTGTCTCGAGACCAAGACCGGTAAACCCAAATGGACTTCCGAGCAGATCGACAAGAAGCCGAAGACCTATCCTTCGCAATACGTGCCGGCCTTGATAGTGTGCGACAGCGTTGTTCTGTTCACCGGCGGCAAGCACCAGGTGATAGCCTTTGACTCAGGCAGCGGCAAGAAGCTGTGGAATCGTCCCCAGCACAGAGGCGGGCACCGATCTCCGGAGGACCTGATGGTCCTCGACGGTTTGGCGTGGACCGGCGACGTGGCCCGAACCAACAAGTGGACCGGATACGATCTGCGAACCGGCGAGATCAAGAAGGAATTCGATTGCGATATCAAGGGCTATTGGTTCCATCATCGCTGCCATCGCAGCAAAGCGACGACTAAGTATTTCATGCCGTCGCGAACGGGTATCGAATACGTCGACCGCAAAAAAGAGCACTGGATCCGAAATCACTGGATACGCGGCGCGTGCATTTACGGCGTGATGCCGGCCAACGGACTGACATACGCACCGCAGCATCCGTGCGCGTGCTATATCGAGACCAAGCTCAACGGGTTCAACGCCGTGGCTCCGGCGTCGAAGACACCGACTCCGAAATGCCTTGAAAACGCCCGCCTGACTAAAGGACCGGCGTATGGAAAGGTTAATGCATCCAAAACCGACGCGACCGATTGGCCGACGTATCGCCACGATGCGGCGCGCAGCGGATACAGCAGGGCGGAGGTGTCGGCCGAGGTCAAGCCCGCCTGGAGCCAGACCATAGGCGGACGCCTCAGCAGCGTGGTCGTTGCGGGCGGAAAGTGCTTCGTCGCCCAGATTGACGCGCACACGGTGCACGCACTTGACGCCGTTACCGGCAAGAGCGTATGGAAATTCACCGCAAACGGACGAGTCGATTCACCGCCGACGATTTACAACGGTTGTGCGATTTTCGGTTCGGCCGACGGATATGTTTACTGTGTGCGGGCTTCCGACGGCGAACTGATCTGGCGGTATCTGGCGGCGATCACCGACCGGCGACACATGGGATTCGAGCAGATCGAAAGCGCATGGCCCGTTCACGGAAGCGTGCTGGTTCGCAACGGCGAGATATACTGCATCGCCGGGCGGACGATATTCCTGGACGGCGGGATGCGCCTGTGCCGCATAAACGCAAAGACAGGTAAGTTGATATCCGAGAATATTCTGAACGATCGCGATCCGAAAACCGGCGAGAATTTCCAGACGCTCATGCAGGGGCTGAACATGCCCCCGGGCCTGAGCGACATACTCAGCAGCGACGGCAAGTTCGTCTACATGCGGTCGCAAAAATTCGATCTCAAGGGTAAGCGGACAGAGTTTTTCGCGGGCAATCTCTCGTGGAAGGAGAGCGTCGCCCAGGAAAGCGCCTCGAAACAGACCGGCGAAGGCGTACACCTGTTTTCAACCGCCGGATTTCTCGACGGGTCCTCGTTCCACCGGACGTACTGGTTGTACGGGCAGATGGTTCACAACGGCTGCAATTTCTGGTTCCGAGCGGCTAAGTACGCGCCGTCGGGTCGCATCATGGTTGTTGACGACGAGCGGGTCTACAGCTACGGGCGCCTCCCTGAGCACATGCTCTGGACGCCGTCGCTTGAGTATCGCCTCTACGCTGCCGACAAGAATATTAAGCCCGAATCGATCGCCCGCGCGTTGGAAGGCGGTAAAAAACTCCAGAAGATCGGACACAATAGGTGGATATTCAATCGTGAGATCACCGGCAAAATGACGGATCAGGAACTCCACGCCGCCGACGTCAAGTGGTCACAGAAGGCTCCGCCTCTTATTGTTCGCGGGATGGTTCTGACGGGCAAGACGCTGTTTGTCGCCGGTCCGCCGGATGTGCTGGACGAAGAGTCGGCGGTCAGAAAACGCTTCGCCGTCGACGTACAGAAGCAGATCGCAGACCAGCAGGCAGCGATGTCCGGCAAGATGGGCGCGTCGCTGTGGGCGGTTTCGGCGGTCGACGGGAAACGCCTGGCGGAACTGAAACTCAGCGCCATGCCCGTATGGGACGGAATGGCCGCCGCACGCGGGCGCCTGTACATGGCTGCGACTGACGGTAAAGTGCACTGTTTCGCTTCGGATGAATAGACTTGTTACAGACTGCTGCGTTGCTTTGGAAGCGAACTTGCAGTTTTGTCCCCTTGGATGTACTCTGCGTCGTATCGAAACTTCGTTACAGTAACCGGGAGAATATCGTGTCAGAAACACCGCCTCCGTCACCCGCGCCCATTCCCGCAGCGCCGCAGGTTTCACCAATCCCGGCCGCCCAGCCGCCGGCAGGATTCGCCATCACCGCGTTTGTTCTGGGCCTGTGCGGACTTATACCGCTTCTGGGCATGCTTCTGGGTCTGCTGGGAATAGTATTCGGGATCATCGCTCTGGCCAGATCCTGCGGATGCAGGCTGAAGGGTTTGGCTATCACAGGGATCGTAGTAGGCGCCGTCACGATAGTAGTCCAACCGCTCCTGATGGTCCCGGCGATATCACGCTCGGTTGAACTGGCCAACCAGGCTTCCTGCAGGGCCAATCTCAACCCGGATTTCCTGGTTTAGGTTTCGTCCTTGGGTATAATAGAGCATCGTTCGACCGCATAAACAAAGGGTTTCCTCAAGATCAAGGGCAGCAAGACTGGAGAATCCAATGGGTGAAAGCGGCAAGGATGCCATTCGC
>PVBE012034492.1_pt1 | contig 18250 bp, 16 predicted proteins | sample 1631181 | NCBI WGS metagenome assembly PVBE01 (sample SAMN08397723, study PRJNA350692) | Marine metagenome, whole genome shotgun sequencing project. | isolation source: water | place: Pacific Ocean | collected 2012-04
GTTCTCAATACTCAACAAATCAGGCATTTCCATGGCGCCGTTCCCCAAATCTAGCAGGCACCATTTCTGGCTGCAATGTACTGTTTATGACTTAATTAAACCACTACCGACTGACGTTGGTAGAATTGGGAGCGTGTTTCTCGATGTATTGAAATATTGTCTCATCGTTGACCCTCCCGCTTGTTGTACAGAAATAAACACGAGCTCAGAAATGCCGTCCTCAGAACTTTTTTCGTAGATTGGGAAATTCCATCTGTATTTTACGAGAAGTGCGTCCCTTGATACGTCTCATTACGTCACTCACCGCCGTGATTCTCGGCGGACTGACTTTTTCCCGCTATTGCAATACATTTTGGCGGCGGTCTGGCGGTCTTTCTGATTGGTGCGGTTCTGCACTATTTCCGGCTATTCGGCGGCGGCGATGTGAAATTACTGGCCGCAATCGCTATCTGGACCGGCACGGCCTCTCTCGGCGCTTTCCTATTCCTGGTGGCAATCATCGGGGGGTGTTCTTGCGGTTCTAACTTTGATCACCGGTCACTTCAATGAAGTATCTTTGATCTCTAAAATTTCCTGGCGCGGAGCAAACAACAGGAAACAAACGAACTTGCCGAATAGCGCAGCCATCGGTATCGCCGCCTATATCACTTCCCATCAAGGCGCCGGGTTTGTTATTTCGATTAAAAGCTTATTCTAGGCCTGAATTATTTTGCTTTTTTGTCAATTTTTTGCGCCAGAAGACCGATCGTATCGACAGCGATACCCAAGCGGAAACTTTGAAATATTATGGCAGCGTTGAGAAATATGATCAGATCGATTGTTGCTATTGCTGCAAGATTTGAAACGTAAAAGCCTTTAGATTCGTCAACTTGTTGAACTTCATCTGTTCCTGGATTATCGCCAATATCCCGGCGCATGCTGAAATTTCCAGTTGGGTCGGCGCGGAGAAAAGCATGGTGGAGCGTAAACACAAGTCGCTGGTCATCAAGGATCATTTCCGGCTACAGATGCTAGCCGATCAAACCTGACCAGAAATCCCTGCAAAATCTACTCGTCGCCGCCGTTTTTCAGCAATTCAAAATCCTTTTGAACCATATCCTTAACCAAATCGGAAAATGGCGTCGTGTGTTTCCAGCCCAAATTCTGTTCCGCCTTGGCTGCGTCGCCCAACAGGGATTCTACTTCCGTGGGACGGAAATAACGGGGATCTACTTCGACGACGATTTCACCGCTCGATTGGTCATACCCCTTTTCATCAACCCCCTCACCCCGCCATTCGATGGATTTTCCAAATTCAGCGAAAGCCAATTCGACAAACTCCCGGACGGAATGTTGTTCCCCGGTAGCTAGGACATAATCGTCGGGTTGAACCTGCTGCAACATCAGCCACATGCCCTCGACATAGTCCCTGGCATCCCCCCAGTCCCGCTTGGCATTTAAATTTCCCAGGTAAAGTTTATCTTCCAGCCCGAGTTCCATGGCGGCCACGGCGCGCGTGATCTTTCGGGTGACAAAGGTTTCACCACGGAGCGGACTTTCATGATTGAACAATATGCCGTTTGAGGCATGCATATCATAGGCTTGCCGATAATTGACCGTGATCCAGTAAGCGTAGATTTTTGCTGCAGCATAGGGACTACGCGGTTTGAAGGCCGTCGTTTCCGATTGTGGAGATTCAGTGACATCGCCGTAAAGTTCGGATGTTGAGGCCTGATAGAAGCGTGTTGATTTCTCCAATCCGAGGATACGCATCGCCTCCAATAGCCTAAGCGCGCCCAGAGCATCGGCGTTAGCGGTATACTCGGCGGTTTCGAAACTGACCTGTACGTGGGACTGCGCCGCCAGATTGTAGATCTCCGTCGGTTGAATGGTTTGCACCAATCTGATCAGGTTAGTGGCGTCGGTCATGTCACCAAAATGCATTTGAAAGGGAACGTCGCCCAGGTGAGGATCTTTATATAAATGGTCGACACGGCCGGTATTGAATGATGACGATCGGCGCTTGATGCCGTGTACGATATATCCCTTGTTCAGCAAAAATTCCGCTAAATAGGCGCCGTCCTGTCCCGTAATGCCCGTAATCAAGGCAACTTTATCTGACATAGATATACCGTCTCCTCATGCAATCTTTGTTGGTCACTGTCTGATTACGCTTTTAGGGCATTTTCGTAAACGATTTTCGCCCACCCGCGCATTCCTCTTTCACTCCTGCTTCCGGGTGGCTGATTTCCCAGCAACCATTCCCTGACGGGAATGTAAAAGCCGGTTTTCGGCCGATTAAGTACTGCGTTCGGCAGCGCCTTTTTAGGTGTAGCCGCCATATCCTGTTTGCCGACGGCCAATCTACCGACCGTAGCGAACAATTCTGCATCGACCAAAGGCGTGCGGATTTCCAGAGAATGAGCCATCCCAGCCCAATCGGCATCGCGCAACAACTGATTGCGCAAATACCACTGGTTTTCCAAGGCAGCCACTTTATGGCGATCAGTATCAATCCGGCAGGTCGCCGCGGCCATATCCTCCAACATGTTCAGTTCCCGCCAGCCTTCTCGGACCATTTCCGGATCGAGGATATCAGGCAGTTCCCAGGGCATAAATAGCCCCCGTCTCAGAAAATAGGCAGCTGCATAATCCCCGGAATATTCTAACAACGATGCATACTTGGGCGATGTAAATTGAGCAATCAGCGGCGCGCTGATAATTCTGAGCGTGGCGCCGATCCCGCTGATGCCAGGTATCCATCCGAGACTTTTAACCAGTGTGGGCACCTGGTGGAAAGTATTGTAGCCGCCAAACAATTCATCGCCGCCTACCCCGGACAAAGCAACTTTCAATCCCATGGCTGCAGCTTCCTTGGCAACGAAGTAAGTATTGACGCCATCGACCGAGGGCTGGTCCATGGCGGCCGTTAGTTTTTCAAAATCATGTTTAAAATCAGAGCCTTTGACGGTTCGTATCTGGTGACGGGTTCCGTAGAGTCGCGCAATTTCTTCGGCCAATGGCGCTTCATCTTTTTGGTCTCCGGCAAATTCATCGAAGCGCAAGGTCATGCTTTCCAGCGATGCTCCCGATCTTTCGGTGGCCAGCGCCGCGACAGTTGCTGAATCCAGACCGGCTGACAAAAACACACCCACGGGCACGTCGGCCACCAAGTGATGGCGCATGCTGTCCCTGAGCGAACTGGCAAGCACTTCCTGGGTTTCCTGCCGGCTCAAATCTGGTGTTTTTTGAGCCAGTTTTTCGGACAGATCGAAATACTTATTGATTTTCCGCTGACCATTGCTGTCGCACCAGAGGCTGGTTCCCGCCGGTAAGGCTTTAACGGCAGCATGCAATGTATGGGGTTCAGGCACGTATCCGAGAAGAAAAAAACCCACATGGCCAGCCGGATTAACACCGCCTATTTCGGCCCCCCCGGAGGAGAGCGCTTTTACCTGTGAAGCAACAAAAAGAGACCTGCCTGTATCAGCGTAATAGAGTGGTTTGATGCCATACGGGTCGCGAGCCAAGAACAAACCATTTTTCTTGGCGTCCCAAATAGCAAAAGCAAACATGCCGCGGAGCCGGTGCACCATTCCCGGGCCGTCGCGGTCGTAAAGATATAGCAGTACTTCAGTATCCGAATGGGTCTTTAATCGTCTTCCCTCATCCAAAAGTTCCCTGCGGAGCTCCCGAAAATTGTAGATTTCTCCGTTGTAGGTGATGGAAAGTCTGACCTGTCCGTTTTCATTATTCAGAGCCATCGGTTGGGCACCGCCGGGACCGGGGTCGATAATTGCCAATCGGCGGTGACCAAAGCCAATTTTTCCGTCGTGGGAGACCCAGACCCCTTCGCCATCCGGACCTCGGGCGGCCATGGCATTGTTGATACGAAGGAGTTGCTGACGGTCTACAGGCGGGGCGTTATTACCATAGGAATATATTGCTGTCAGGCCGCACATGTCAGCCGTCGAAATTCTTATGCCAGCGCCAGGCGTCTTCTACTTGTGTCGCCAAATCAGGCCGGGAAGGTAACCAGCCCAATATTTCATGGGCACGCGTGGAATCACTGACGAGAATAGATATATCACCCTTTCGGCGTTTACCCACCCGCGTTGGTATGGCGTGGCCAGTCACCTCGCGGGCTGCTTCGATCACCTGTTGCACCGAATAGCCGGTACCGTTTCCGAGATTGAAGGCCTGAGAGTCACCGCCGTTTAACAAGTATTCGAGCGCCAGTAGATGAGCCGCAGCCAGATCGACAACATGGATATAGTCCCTGACACAAGTGCCGTCATCGGTATCATAGTCGTTGCCATTGAAGGTAAACACATCGCATTCCCGCTTGGCCACCTGGAGAACAAGCGGAATGATATGGGTTTCCGGCAGGTGAGCTTCACCAATTTGGCCGCCCGGGTCTGCACCGGCGGCGTTGAAGTAGCGCAATGCCACGTGCCGTAGTCCGAATGCCCGTTCAAAATCGGCGATAAGCCGCTCGCACATAAATTTGCTCCAGCCATAGGTGTTGTGCGGTGCTTGTGGATGGTTTTCCCTGAGCGACAGTGATTCGGAAACACCATAAACGGCGCAGGAAGAAGAATATACCAGATGGCCAATGCCACATTGCTGTATGATCCTCAGCAAAGACATCGTGCCGCCGACATTGTTGCCGTAATATTTGATCGGATTGGATACCGATTCACCAACGTTGATAAAGGACGCAAAATGTAGCACGACGTCCGGCTTATGTTGTCGGCAAACTTCCAACAGGCGGGATTCATCCCTCAGGCTGCCGACTTCCAGATCGCCCCACTTTACCGCCCATTCGTAACCCGTCGAAAGATCGTCATAGACAATGGGGTCGTATCCGTTTTCAGCTAGGAGTTTACAGGTGTGGCTACCGATATAGCCGGCGCCGCCGGTGACCAAAATTTTTTTCATTATGGCTCAACTGTTTACTTGTATTGACTCACTGTTGTAAGGCATTTTGAGGTTCATTGGTAGCGGCGGCCAGCTCTTAAATTATTATCGGCCTGTGCCGCTCAATCAATTGAGGGTTATTTTTTCCAGTTTTTGCAGGTCATTAGAGCCGAGCTCAGCAAACAGCGGGACGTTCTCCAGGGAACGATCGATCTCGTTGAGATTCTGCGTCTCAGTGGAATTTTCCGACGACTTCTGTGTTGGTTTGTTCATTCTCCCTCCCCTAAGAGGACCGGCTTATGATATCGGAGCACAGTACTAATCTCAAATAAGAAAAATTACGAATTTTAAGCCGTCGTTCTCGGCTCATTGTTTAGCCGTACCGTGACACCTTGACCCGCATAAGATCGGCGCCGCTGCCCGATGAATCTGTCAGCTTCAAAGACAGATCGGTAACAGAATTCAAGCTGGGCAGGTTGAAATGTTTTGCCACCGGCGTTTTCCAATGATCAAACTGACCGATCATCAGAACGGTGTCGGGTCTGATGCCTTCCCGCAACTGCGCCCGGCCTTCTGTTTCACCTGCCACGGATTCAATCTTAACGCGGTCGCCTTCCTCTATTCCCATTGCAAACGCCCGAGACCGGTTGATAATTATGCCCTTGTGCCCAACCACATTGTCAGCCACCTCTTTTATAATGGGAATGCCGACATTGCCGCCCCACTGATACTGCATGGTATGAGAGGTCAACGCCCAAAAGGGGAAGTCGCCCGGGTCCCGGTCATATTCTTCAGCGTAATTCAGCCAAATATCCGAAAATGGATGATAGGTGGGTAGGAATTCGTATTCCTCCAACTGACTATCCCACCAATCGATCCCCGTTTCCTTAAGCCGGTTGGAAAGTTCCCGGCCATGGCGGGACAGCCGTTCCTGATAGGGTAGTTCGAAGCGCAATTTCTGGCGCTTGAGAAATGGCTGAAGGTACCACTGCAGTTGAGAAAAATCGCGCAACATAAAGCCGTTTTCTTTGAACCAGTCGAGGCCGTTCACTTCTTCACCGCCCGACAACTGGTGGCTGGCCGATTTGCAATGCGCGTCCCATATGTCATCGCGATCATGGACGATTTCGGGATCGAGCGAATAATCGTAGCCTTCACCTTTTAATTTGGAACCCGCCGCGCCTAAATTGATGGCTTTGTTGTAGCCTTCGAGCACACCCGCCTGCCGCGCCAGTTCAGTAGCAATGTCCGTCATATCCAGATTGTCGTGAACGGGGTCAACCGCTGGCTGGCGAATGGCCCAGCCCTCCTGTTTCCAAAAATTTTCAGTATAGGTAGTACCGCCGATGCGGATCAGTTGCAGGCTTTCCAGATCGGTCGCCTCCGGCAGCAAAATATCCGCCATATGATTGGTCTCATCATCGGTATAGGCGAAAGCGACTGTGAAAGGAAATTCGGCGATACGATCCGCAACGTCTTTGGCTTTCCAGGACGAAATGGCCGGATTGGTACGATAACAAATCCACATCTCCGGCAGGCTTTGACGGGGCCAGTTTTTGGGAGATTCCTTTTGGAACAACCAAGGCAGATGCGCCGGGCCCAGGGCCGGTGACCAGGGCGAATCCGATACAAGAGGCACCAAAGTGGAAAAGGCGTTGCGGATTTCCGGCGACCGTTGCCAACCATTGGCCGATGTCTCGTTGAACTTATAGTTCATAAACCCGTCTGGTCCGGGGAGTGCGGAACCGGTCCGGCTGTCCGCCGGCCGAACCAATTGCACCCGGCAACCCATAATGCCGCCGGGCGTTTCCAGAGCGCCCACCAACACCGCCAGCATGGTCCGGGCCCAACAGGCGTGATAGCCGCCCCACCCGTTGTTGACCGTTTTACCCAAGGTCACGGCGACCGGGCGGAACGGCATGATTTCACCTTCAATGTCGATGGTCTCGCCAATGCAGGCGTTTTCCAAATACTCATCGGCAATGCGTCGGATGGTTTCGGCGGGCACCTCGCACTCTCCAGCGGCCCAATCCGGCGAATAAGGCACCATATGATCCATAAGCACCTGAAAAGACGGGCTGACTGAAACGGATTCATGCTGCCATCGTTGACTATCGGGTCCAATTTCCAGTCCCGCAACGTCGAAATTTCCCGTCAATGCGGGGTCGATATTTTCCGTATCGTAGGGCTTGGCCGTATTGTCTTTAAGGTCCCATATCAAAGGTTTCTCGGAAGTGGGATCGCGCAAATAGTAACCTTCGGGACCGACCAAATAGGGGGAATTCGACATGTCTTTTAGAAAAGGAACGTCGCAAACGTCCTGCCAATCGCGCTCAATAATTATCCGGTGAATCAGGCCAAACAAAAAAGCGGCATCGGTCTTAGGCTTGATGGGCACCCACTCGGCCGAAACAGCGCCGGTGACGGAGAGGTGAGGTTCAACCTGTACGCGTTTTTGCCCACGCACTCGGGCGTCGGCATGCCGTTTGACCCCAGCGACGCCGCCCGCTGCCTCGACATTGTTACCACAGTTGATGACATAGCGGACATAGGGCGTGTCCGGCGCGACGATAAAAGCCCGGTGCCAAAGCTCACCATAAAGATGTTCGGAATGGTAGCATTTCACCCCTTGTCCTGATCCAAAGCCCAAATCTGCCGGACCCCACGCAGCCAGAAAAGCTGGTAAGGTTCCCATATAGCGGATGGGTGTGCCACCGCCGCCGAAGCTTGCCGCCAAACGCGGGACGCCGGTCTCATCGCGCACACCCTTGGCGCGGATCGCACGCAATTTTTCGCCAACTATATCTAATGCTTCTTCCCAGGAAATGGGTGCAAAGCCCGGGTCTTCCCCGCGGCCTTTCTTGGGATTGGTGCGCTTCATGGGTTGCTTGATGCGGTTGGGGTTATAGGTTTTCTGGATCAAACCATACGCTTTGACGCAGACCCGACCATCGCCCGGATGAATACCTGCCAGTTCGTAATTGGATTCGATACGCGTGGCAACGCCCTCCTCCACTTCCACTGTCAGCATGTCGGGTCCTGATGTGCATTGATGGCAGTAAACGGGAACTCGTTTGCTATCTTTGGCGCTAGAAGTCATTGGCTATAAATGTTCCGTAGTTTGTTTTTCAGAATCTTACCCATGGCATTTTTTGGCATGGCATCAACAAATTCAATTAGCCGCGGAATTTTATAACCGCCTATGACTTCGCGGCAATGGGCAATAATGTCTTCCGGCGTCGGGTCGGTGTCAGGGCGCCGCACAACAACGGCCATCAATTTTTCGCCCATTTTTTTATCCGTTACACCAATAACGGCGCATTCCATGATATCAGGATGTTTGTAAAGAACATTTTCGACTTCAGTGGAATATACGTTTTCTCCGCCGGTGATAATCATGTCCTTGGTCCGGTCCAGCAGATAGACATAACCGTTTTCGTCGAACCGGGCGACATCGCCGGTATGGAACCAGCCGTCAACGAGTACTTCCGCCGTTTGTTCCGGCAGATTCAAATACCCTTTCATGATATTGGGACCGCGCGCCCATAAATCACCGCTTTCACCGCTCGCCACTTCATTGCCGTCGGATCCGATGATTTTAAGGTCGACAAATACATTGGGTTTGCCCACCGAGGCTCGGTGCGGCAAGTCCTTTTTAATCGCTTCCCTGAATTCATCAGGTTCAAAAATTGTCAGGTCCGGCGCCACTTCCGTCAAACCATAGGTATTGGACAACCCAACATCAGGAAACCCTTCTGCCAGCCCTTTGGACAGTTCTGGAGCGAGCGGCGCAGATCCGATAGCCAGGCGACGCAGGCTCGATCGGTCAAATGCAGAGAATCCGGGATCATTCAACATCATGATAACCATGGTAGGGACCAGAATCATCACGGTCACATCGCAAATTTCAATGGCGTCAAACAGTGCCGGTGGCGAAAACATAGGTAAATAAGCCTGGCCGGCACCGATCAAGAACCAGCCAGTAGCTAATAGATCGGCCGAGTGAAACATTGGAGCTACGTGCAGATAAACATCATCGGGCTTGCCCTGCAATCCCATGGTGTAAGCCACGGAGCAGGTCATTATATTGGTATGGCTGAGCCTCACACCTTTGCTGCGTCCGGTAGTGCCGCCGGTATAGAGAATAATAGCGTCATCATCGGGATTAATTTCTGCCGCTTTAGGAACTTTCGCGACGGCGAGCAGATCACGATAACGACGGATATCTGTATCTTCCTCCAAGTCATTGGTGCAGATTAGCTTGGCGCGCCAGGCTTTCAATTCGGGGGCATCGAACAATGGCAGGAAATCAGCTTCTACAAATACTGTCTCAGCGCCGGAATCCTCAAGTATATGGACGATTTCGGGAGGCGCCAGGCGCCAGTTAATGGGTACAGGGATAGCACCAATCCTGAATCCAGCCCATTTGAGTTCGTCATAGCAGGGGGAATTCTTCAAACAAATGCCGAATCCTTTTCCCTTCGCTATACCCTGCGACTTTAAAACGCCGGATGCTTTTTCCACGTTCTCGCCGAACTCACGCCACGTCATCATAGTCGCGGTGCCGTCCTTATTTTCGACAATCGCCGTACGTTCCAGATTGTGGCGGATAGTCCGCTCCAAAGCCTGCCAGAGATTCAACATACATGCGCCCCCTAAATTCGAGCAAAAATATTGCCTGCATCATCAGCAACAAAATGTCAGTGTGTTGCGATTTTTTTATAAAGCCCGGTCAATTCCCCTATTGAAGACATTCCTCAACCGACAATACAAGTTCTTCATTTTAAAATGGCTTGGCTAGAACTCTGTTGCCCCCCAACCTAGCCGCACTTTCCAAATAGTCGACTTTATCGGTTCGACTACCGCCGGATATGGCAATAATTGTCAGTTCCGAAAATGCTATTTTAAGATCAATGATGGTTCCGATGCCTTCTTTGATAAGCATTAAAATGTCGGTGATAACAACATCGAAGGAATTTTTTCGCTGCAAATCTATGCCGTCGGCACCGTTTTCCGCTACTTCCACTTCATAGCCTTTGTTCTCGAGGACCAGGCGAAGGGTTTCACGAATCATTTCCTCGTCATCAATTGCCAAAATTCTGGGTAACATCGACCCTATTTTAGGTCCTGCACGGTCGTAAACTTCGAGAAGAGAACATTTTGCCGAGCGCGCCGAGTTTATCAATTTGCTAACATTGTCTGATACACTGGCGAATTTCAACTCACTTATCCCTTCGGAAAGAAGCAGAGAAGGAAAAAATTCAGCCCAACATGATATATGACAACGTCCGACAGTGGTCGTTGACAAGGCTGTCTTAAGCCAATAATATTTTAAAAACGGTCGTTCGTTTTGTTATTTTAAAGAGGGAGGGATCACCTTGAATATTAAAAAAGTATTGGTCATTGGCGCGGGCCAAATGGGCCACGGCATCGCCCAGGTTTGTGTGACCGGCGGCGCTGAAGTCAAACTGTTCGATGCTTCCGAAGAAGCCGCGCAACAGGGCCACGATAAAATATTGGCGGCGGTCAACCGCGGCGTCGAAAAAGGCCGCTTCACCGAGGTCGATTTTAAAGATATTGCAAGCCGCCTTTCGCTGGTCAAAAGCTACGAAGAAGCTGCCGACGTCGATATGGTCATCGAAGCTGCGCCGGAAAATATTGATATCAAACGTAAGATCGCGACGGACTTGGATGCGCTGATGCCGGAACATGTCATTCTGGCAACCACCACGTCGGCCCTACCCATCACCGATGTGATGAACCAGACCAAGCATCCCGAACGAACCATCGGCACGCATTTTCATCATCCGCCGGCGGTTATGAAACTGGTCGAGGTCGTTAATGGCTTCTCTACTTCGCAAAAGACTTCGGAGACGATGATCAAGTTTCTGGCTGAAGTAGGCAAAGCGCCGGTTCCCTGTAAAGACTATCCGGGGTTTGTTTCTTCGCGGGTGGGCATCATCATGCTGAATGAAGGTATCCACACTCTGGCCGATGGCGTCAGTTCACCGGAAGACATCGACGCCGCATGCCGCTACGGTTTTAATTGGCCCATGGGCCCGCTGGAATTGTCCGATCTGATCGGTTTGGAAACCATCCTGATGATCCTGGACGATCTTACCTTTAAGCTGGGAGAGCGTTTCCGACCCTCCCCGCTCCTGCGTCAAATGGTATCGGCCGGTCATCTAGGGGTTAAAACCGGCAAAGGATTCTACGACCACACCAAAAAAGGCTAAGATAACCTATGGCTGTGGGTATCACGGGTTACGGGGTCTACATCCCCAAATACAGGATCGACCGCGCGATCATCGGCAAGGCGTGGTCGTCGAGGGGGCGTGGTGAGAACGCTATTGCCGGTCCCGACGAAGATGTCATTACCATGGCCGCCGAGGCCGCCCTCAACGCGGTTGCCCACACGGGTCTCGACTGTGCCGCCGATCTCAACGCTCTGTATTTCGGCACCGGGTCGGCACTCGATTTCGAACATTCATCTCTCGGCGTTATCGGTGAAGTGTTGCGGGCCGGCAGTGAAATCGATTACGCCGACTTTACCGCTTCTCCCCGGGCCAGCTTCGCGGCCTTCAAGGCCTGTCAGGATGCGGTGGCATCAGGTCGTATCAGAAACGGTCTGGCTGTCGGCGCAGAGCAACGTTCGTCGTCAGCTGGCAGCCAGGAGGAATTGAATTGTGGCGACGGCGCTGCGGCTTTCCTGTTGGGAACGGAAAATATTATCGCCGAGATCGAAGCCACCTATAGCCACGCCACCAATTTTATCGATAGGTGGCGGGATGCGGATAGTCCTTATGTCAAAGAGTACGAGCCCCGCTTTACCCGGGACTATGGCTACAAGCAACACATGGAAGCGGCGGCAAACGGATTACTGGAAAAACTGGAGGCGGGTATTGAAGACTTTGACCATATAGTGTTGCAGCAGCCCCATGCCGGCATGGTCAAGGGCATCACCAAGGCCCTGGGTGCAACACCGGATCAACTTTCCCATCGAAACCTATTCGACTTCCTGGGCGATTTGGGGGCGGCCTCAGCCATGATTGGCCTGGCCGATATCCTGGACAACGCGGAGTCCGGTCAAAGAATACTCGTCCTCAGCTATGGATCGGGCGCCAGCGACGCTGTTTCGCTGCACGTCACCAACGTCATCAAAGACAATCGCGAACACCAAAAACCAGTGGCTTCCTATATAGAAAATGCCATGGCTGTTGAGGACTACGTATCCTTCGCCAAAATGAAAGGTGCACTGGAAAAACAGGATTCACCCGCCAAGATTGGCCTGGCGCCGGCCTCCGCCGCTTTGTGGCGGGACGGCCGGGAAATCAGGCGGCGTGACGCCAACAAATGTACGTCCTGCGGCTATGTCAGTTTTCCCGCCACCATCCGTAAAATCTGTGTTCGCTGCGGCAGCACCGAGTTCGAGCCGGTCGTCCTGTCGCGCACCGGCACCGTCCATACCTATTGCCTAAGCCTTTACGTGCCACCACCGCTGGTGGGGCCCCAGGCATTGATTATCAGCGATCTGGATGACGGTTGCCGCTACCGGGCGCTGGGCACCGAAATCCTGAAGTCGGATGATGTCAAAATCGACATGAAAGTGGAAATGGTCATGCGTAAGATCGTTACCCAAGAAGGGGTGCCGGTTTATGGCAATGTCTTCCGGCCGGTCAGAATTAAGGAGGGTGCAAAGTAATGGGATGGAACCGGGTAGCATTGGTTGGTGCGGGCATGATTCCCTTCGGAGAGCTTTTTGAGAAAAGCTGGGAAGTCATGCTGGAGGAGGCCTATTTGGAATGTCTCACCAGCGTTGATAAGGGTTTGAACCCGAAAGACATTGAGGCCGCATGGATTGGTACAGCGCGCCCGGAACTGCACGGCCAGGGCGCCCAGGGCGGTGTCAGTCTGGTAGGCAATCTAGGTTTGGCGGGTATACCCTGCACGCGCGTGGAAAACGGCTGCCCGACCGGCAGCGACACGCTTCGCAATGCCGCCTTCGGCGTAGCCTCCGGCGTCTATGATGTGGCGCTAGTAGCCGGATATGAAAAAATGCGGGATGCGCCCACCAGCGGCCTGTTAGGAATCGCCGTTCAAGGCCATCCCCTGCTCACTCTCGGCGAAACGGCTATGACCATGTTCGCGCCCAAGGCCATCCGCTATATGCACGAATACGGATTGACCAAGGAACAAATGGCTCAGGTCGCCGTCAAGAACCGCAAAAACGGTGTTCTTGACCCCTACGCCCAGTTTCAGTCGGAAATCACCGTCGAAGACGTCATGAAATCACCAACTGTTTGCGAACCTCTCAATATCCTCGATTGCTGCCCACAGACCGATGGTGCCGCCTGTTTGCTGATCTGCAATGCCGACATTGCCGACAAATTTACCGATAAGCCGGTCTATATCGCCGGTATGGGCTGCGGCACCGACTACTATTATCAGCACGAAGTGGAATCTTATACGTCCTACGAGGCCACGGTGAAGTCCGCCAAGGAGGCCTACACCATGGCGGGTATCACGCCCAAACAGTTGGATTTGGCCGAGGTCCATGACTGCTTTTCCATCACTGAAATCATTGACTATGAAGATTTAGGCTTTTGCGGCCGAGGCGAAGCCAAAAACTTGATCGAAAAAGGCATTACCGAGTGGGACGGCGATCTGCCGGTGAATGTCAGCGGTGGGCTTTTGTGCAAGGGGCACCCCTTAGGGGCGACCGGTGTTGCCCAATGCTGCGAATTGTATTGGCATCTGCGCGAAGAAGCCGGCGAGCGTCAGGTCGAATTGAAAAACGGCTATGGCTTACAGCACAATGTGGGTGGCCGTTCCATCAGTAATTCAGTGGTTATTGTGTTATCGAACCATACAAACTAGATACGCGTATCGGAGTTCCTTTATGTACCAACCCCTCGCCGACGTCCGTATTTTAGACTGCACCAGACTGCTGCCTTACCACTATTGCACCCAGCTACTGGGTGATTTAGGCGCAGAGATTATCAAGGTCGAAGAGCCGATTGTCGGAGATTACGGCCGATGGGGAGATGCCAGCCGGTCGTACGAAAGCCCCGCCTATCTTCTGGCCAACCGCAACAAAAAAAGTCTCAAGCTCAACCTCAAGCACGAAAACGGTAAGGCCATATTCAAAAAGCTGGTCCCAGATTACGACGTCATCATTGAAAGTTTCCGGCCCGGCGTGATGGACCGGTTGGGCCTTGGCTACGAAGTAATCAAGGAAATCAAAGCTGACATAATCTATTGTTCAACCAATGGCTTCGGCCAGACCGGTCCGCTGCGGGATAAACCCGGGCATGACCTCAATTACCTGGCGGTCTCCGGTATTCTGGGTCTGACCGGTCAGCATACGGGCCGCCCGGTCGTCCCGGGGGCGCTGTTTTCCGATCTGGCGGGCGGCGGATTGTTTACGGCCTTTGCGATCCTGTCGGCGCTGATGGGCAAAGCCAATTCGGACCCAAAAGATAACGGGGGGCAATATATCGATGTCTGCCAGGCCGATGTCATGGCGTCCTTTAATCTTCTGGGCGTCGCCGAACATATCGCTGCCCAGAAAGGCAAAAAACCCCGCCCTGTCGACCTCAGAGGCGGCAGCATCGTTTACAATACTTATATAACCAAAGACGGCCGCTTCATGTCACTGGGCTGCAACGAAGAAAAATTCTGGTGCAATTTTCTCGAAGCAACGGATCGTATGGATTTGATGGAATTTCATTTGTCGGACTACCGGGAAGGCGATCAAGGTACGGAAGCGGTCAAAACGCTGATGGCCAGTAAAACTCAACAAGAATGGCTGGACCTGCTGAAGGACGTCGATACGTGCGTCATGCCGGTGCTGGATACAGATCAAATGCTGGAAGATGAACAACTGCGGGAACGGGGTGTCGTCACCTACATGGATGATCCCGACCGGGGCCGTTTGGTGCAGTTGGGCTTTCCAGCCAAATTCTCGGATCAGCTCGACACCATGCGTTCACCGCCACCCACCTTTGGTCAGCACACCGATAAAATACTGGGCGACCTGGGGTACGATGAAAATGCCCGGGCGCAATTGAAGGAAGACGGCGTAATTTAGGAACAATAGGGGGAGGCAGACCATGAAACTGGCTGACAAAGTAGCAATCATCACTGGCGGCGGGCGCGGTATCGGCCAGGCCGCTGCCATGGAATTTGTCCGCGAAGGCGCTGCCGTCATCATTTCAGACATCGCCGAACATGATGAAGTCAACGATACCCTAAGCCAGATCGAAGTCCTGGGCGGCAAAGGGATGTTCGTCCAAACGGATGTAGGCGACGAACCCCAGGTGATTTCCCTGGTGAACCACACGGTCGAAACATACGGCAAAGTGGATATTCTGATTAACTGCGCCGGCGCTTCGGACCCGGCGATGTTGACCAACATGACATTGGATAAGTGGTTCAAGGTCATCAACTCGCACCTGACCGGATCGTTCCTGTGCACCCGCGAAGTAGCCCGGCACATGAAGGGCCAGAACCATGGCACCATTATATTTGTTTCCTCCATCGCCGGTTCGGAAGGCACCATCGGTCAATGCAATTACGGTGCGGCCAAGGGCGGCATGCTGGGCCTGATGAAAAGCTGCGCCAAGGAATTGGCCCGCTACGACATCAATGTCAACGCCGTCTGCCCGGGCGTCGTCAAAACGACCATGACCGAAACCATCCGAGGTGACGAGAAATTCAGGGAAGCAACCCTCAACCGCATTCTTATGGGCAAGTTCGGGACGGTAGAAACGATCGCTCCGATGTTCAGATATCTGGCCTCCGATGAAGGCCACTATATTCACGGCCAAGTCATCAATATCGATGGCGGTATGTTTGGTCTCTAATCAATTGATTCAGTAAAAGGTAAGAACAATGTCAGAATCGGAAAATATGGAAGAAGAAATTCTAGCCATCGATTTCATGGGCTACATGTTCACCCAGCAGTATTTTAAGAAATACTGGTTCGCCAGCAATGAACTGCGCAAGCTGGCCGAATGGTGGAAATTTGATGAAGTCATTCGCAAGGGCTGGACACCGGACGAAATGGTGGCGCTGATGGACGACGCAGGCGTCGACAAACACTGCATGATGCAGTTCAAGATGAAGTCATACAAAGAGGACCGCATTATCATCGACGTAACCGATGAGGAAATGTCTGAAGTCATTGAGACCCACCCCGACCGCTTTATCGGCTTCGCCGGTATCAATCCGTTGAAGGGCATGGACGGTGTCCGCGATATGGAACGAGGCATCAAGGAGTTCGGCTTCAAAGCTGCCTATTTGCATGTCTATGGATTCAATATTCCCATCGACCACCGCCGGCTCTATCCCTTCTACGCCAAATGCGAGGAATTGGGCGTACCGGTTTCCATGCAGGTGGGACACTCCGCGGAAAGCATGCCCAGCGAACATGCACGACCCATTTTGCTCGACAATATTGCCCTGGACTTCCCCGGCCTAACGATCGTCGGCACCCATACGGGTTGGCCCTGGTGTGAGGAAATGATCGCCATGGCCTGGAAGCACGACAATGTCTATGTGGGCATGGATGCGCACATGCCAAAATACTGGGACAAGAGCCTGCTCACCTTCGTCAAAACTCGCGGCCAGGACAAGGTGCTCTGGGGTACCAACGGCCCCACCGCTTTCACCCACGACCATATCCTGCCCCAGGTACATGAACTGGGCCTGAAGCATTCGGTGAAGAAAAAGCTCTTGCGGGACAATGCGGTTAGAGTGCTGGGGCTGTAGTTTAGCCCCATCCCCTCTCCCCTTACAGGAGAGGGTAGGGTGAGGGGAACTCTTGGACTCTACTTCTTGAAGCCTTTCGCGCCGGTCATGGCGTCACCGTTGGTGTAGCATTCGATGGAGGCTTGGTATTCAAATTCGAAGGCCTCTTCCGAGTAGGCACCGGTATCGTAGACTTTCTTCGACTGCTGAACCGCCAGGGGCGAATGACCGGCAATCGTGTTAGCCAACTTGGCCGCTTCAGACATCAATTGGTCGGGCACATAAATATGGTTATAGATACCTAAACGCCCAGCCTCTTCGGCCTCCAGTTTTCGTCCTGTGAACATGATTTCCTTGGCCATGCCCAAACCGACGACGTTGCGGAGTCGCTGATGAGCGCCAGCCGCCGGAATCATGCCCCAGTTGATTTCCGTATGGGCGAACTGGGCATGAGGCACGGCCAGGCGAATATCACAAGCCAGCGCGATCTCAGCCCCGCCCCCCAAGGCCACGCCGTTGATGGCGGCGATGATCGGTTTGGTGAAGATACGAAAGGCCTCGAAGCACGGCTTGACGGCCACTTTGCGGTTTTCCCAAACTTCGTCTTCGGTCATGGCGCCCCGTTCTTTCAAATCGACACCGGCACAAAAAAATCGGCTTTCCGTCCCGGTCATAATCACGACACGCACATCGTCATCGTCATCCAGGTCCGCCAAGGTGTCTTTCAAAGCAATGAACAGATCCTGGCTCAAGGAATTGGCCTGGTCAGGCCGGTTGAGGGTCACCAAAGCAATATGATCTTCTATTTCTTTAAGGAGAATTTCTTCACTCATGATTCTAGTCCGTGAAAAACAAATTTAACCACATCATTTCCAATCTCTTTCAGGGTCAATGGTCCATCATCCCGATACCAGACATAGACCCAATTGATGGCCGCCAGAATATTGTAGGCAGCGATCTTTTCGTTGACAGCTTTTCGCCCTCTTTTTTGGTACACCGCAGCAACGGCTTTTTCGAAAAGGTGGACTGTTTCCAGGTGCTTTTCGTTGACCATTTTTCGGCGTTCATCGGGCAGGTGATAAGCTTCGTTGTTGAAAATATTAATTTCCATTTTCAGGCGCGGTTGTTCCATCAGAAAGAGCATATCCAGGATCATTTTTTCCAGGCAGGCACCGGCATCTTGCGTATTTTCAATGATCTCCGTCAGTAGATTGACGACCCTGACCCCGGTACCATGGGTGATGACAAATAAAATATCTTCTTTATCGGCAAAGTGATTGTAGACGACCGAACTGCTTTTTCCGACATCCTTGATCAAACGGCGGATGGAGGTTTTGGCAAATCCCTGGTTATCGAACAAAGCACAGGCCTCGGCGATAATTTTCTCGCGCGTTTCCAAGCCCTTTTTATATTTATTGCCATCGTCGCCAGCTGACTGCACTAATTCTTTATCCATTGTTCCGGTTTCCGTTGCCCAACCCCGCGTTAATTTTATACTCTTCCAATGCCATCAAGACCTCTCTTTTTGAGGTTGCTAGAAAATTAAAATACGAACGAGCGTTTTTATGTTAGGTGGGTGGGGGTGTAGTGTCAATGAAAC
>PVBE010054821.1_pt1 | contig 18249 bp, 18 predicted proteins | sample 1631181 | NCBI WGS metagenome assembly PVBE01 (sample SAMN08397723, study PRJNA350692) | Marine metagenome, whole genome shotgun sequencing project. | isolation source: water | place: Pacific Ocean | collected 2012-04
AGAGATGATTTTAGAAGAAATGAGAAGGTTCTAAAAGCAAACAAAACAAAATTGGATTTTTCAATCGAAAACAAAAATGTAGTCTTAATTGATGATGTTCTTTATACAGGAAGAAGTATTAGATCAGCTTTAGACGCACTTCAATCCTATGGAAGACCAAAAGCTATACAATTATTAAATTTAATTGATAGAAGATTTTCAAGAGAATTACCAATTCAACCTGATTATTGTGGTATTCAAGTAGATTCAAGATTAAATCAAAAAGTAAAGGTTAATTGGAAGGAAAATGATGGAGAAGATTCTGTTTGTTTATATAAAAATAAAGAATGAGTAATTTAAGTGTTAATCATTTATTAGGTATAAAGTATTTAAATTCTAAGGATTTAAAATTAATTTTTGAGACAACTGATCATTTTAAAGAAGTGATTAATAGAAAAATAAAAAAAGTACCCTCTCTTAGAGATGTAACAATTGCAAATTTATTTTTTGAAAATAGTACAAGAACAAAAATTTCATTTGAATTAGCTCAAAAAAGACTTTCAGCCGATGTAATTAACTTTTCTTCTTCAGCTTCTTCTGTTTCTAAGGGTGAAACATTAATTGATACAGTAAATAATATTTTATCTATGAAGGTAGATATGGTAATTATTAGACACCCAAGTCCTGGAGCCAGTGTTTTTTTAGCAAATAATGTAGATTCATGCATTATAAATGCTGGTGATGGAACACATGAACATCCAACGCAAGCCTTACTTGATGCCTACTCAGTTAAAGAAAGAATAGGAGAGTTAAAAAATAAAAAAATACTAATAGTAGGAGATGTTTTACATTCTAGAGTTGCACTTTCAAATATTTATACATACCAGAAATTAGGTGCTCATGTTACAGTATGTGGTCCAAAATCATTAATCCCAAAGTATATTGAATCTTTAAATGTTAAAGTAGAAACAGATTTATTAAAGGCATTAAATTGGTGTGATGCTGTAAATATGTTAAGGATTCAAAATGAAAGAATGTCTGAGAGCTACTTTCCTTCCATTAGAGAATATGTACAACAGTTTGGTTTAAATAAACAGATTCTAGATTCCTTAAATAAGGAAATTATAATTATGCACCCAGGTCCCATAAATAGAGGGGTTGAAATTACTAGCGAAGTTGCTGATTCTGATCAAGCTATTATTCTTGATCAAGTAGAAAATGGAGTAGCGATAAGAATGGCAGTAATGTATTTATTAGCTTCAAAGCTCTATTAAAAATGAAAATTAATTTTATAAAAAATTCTATTTTATTCATAATAGAAAAAAAAGATAACCCTATTTCAATTAAGCTTGAAATCAATAAAGAAAATTATAATAATTATAATAAGATAGTTGATTTAAGTAATATTATTCCAGATCAATTTATAATCATTTTAAAAACTTTCACAAATCAAAATGATAAATCTTTTGTTATTGTTACTGAAAAAATTGATTATGATATAGATAATATGAACCTAGTTCCTACCATTCAAGAAGCGATAGATTTTATTGATTTAGAAGAAATAGAACGTGATTTAAATTCATTATGAAATTAACTATTTTAGGTTGTTTTTCTGCTTCTCCAAGCAAGAATTCTTTTCCCTCCGCTCAAATACTTGAAATTGGCGGAAATAATTTTTTGATAGATTGTGGAGAAGGAACACAAATTCAGCTAAGAAGATGTGGAATTAAATTAAATTCTATTGAACATATTTTTATTTCTCATTTACATGGAGATCATTTTTTTGGTTTACCTGGTTTGATTTCAACTTTTCGATTATTAGGAAGAACAAAACCTCTTAATATATATGGTCCTAAAGGAATTAAGAAAGCCATTACTCTTATGTTAAAGTTAGGTGATTCCTGGACTAATTATGAATTAAGGTTTAAAGAATTAGAGCATTTAAAATCAATTATATTAATAGAAAATAATGAGTTTTCAGTTTCTACAATTCCTTTAAACCATAGGATATATACTAATGGATTTTTATTCAAACAGAAAAAAAATGAAAGAAAGTTAGATATTAATATTGCATTAAAATTAAAAATTGATAAGACCCAATTTAATGGGATTAAGATGGGTAAAGATGGTGTTTTGCCAAATGGTGAAATAATTGGAAATGATAAACTTACAGAGCCTAAGCCAAATGATATTATTTACGCATATTGCAGTGACACTTGTTATTATCCTAAAATAATAGATTTAATAAATGAATGTGATATTTTATACCATGAATCAACATTTTTAGATAAACATGTTGAATTAGCAAAAAAGACGAAGCATTCTACAGCTAAACAGGCTGCTAAGATTGCTAGATTGGCCAATGTAAAAAAATTGATTCTGGGACATTTTTCATCTAGATATAATAATTTAAATGATTTTCAATCTCAAGCTCAAGAAGTATTTAACAATGTAGAGTTAGCATCTGACGGCAAGGTTTTTAATTTTTAAATTAATTATCTTTAATCTATTATATTATATTTTATGTCTAAGGATTTAAGTAGATACAGAAAAGAGTATTTAAAAGGATTTTTAATTGAAAAGGATCTTCCTGAAAATCCAATCAAACTATTTTCAGATTGGTTCAATAATGCAGATTCTAAAAGTAATGAAATTGAACCAAATGCTATGTCGCTTTCAGCTATTGATTTAAATGGAGTTCCAATCACTAGAGTAGTTCTTTTGAAGAAGTTTTCAAATGATGGATTTGTGTTTTGCACAAATTATAATAGCAGAAAAGGGAAATCAATAACTAAAAACCCTAATGTGTGTATTTCATTCTTTTGGTCAAGCCTCGAACAACAGGTTATTATCAATGGTAAAGCATCCAAGGTTAGTGAAGTGGATTCTGAGAATTATTTTAATAGTAGACCTATTGGAAGTAGATTGGGATCAATAATATCTAATCAGAGTGAAGTTATTCCATCAAGAGAATACTTAGAAAATAAATTTAAGAAAAACAATCTTGAAAATAACTCGGTTAAAAGACCTAGAAACTGGGGTGGTTATATTGTAGATCCAATTTCTATTGAATTTTGGCAAGGAAGAGAAAATAGATTACATGATAGAATATTATATAAAAAAAAGAATAATATTTGGAATTATGTAAGACTATCACCTTGAAAAAATTAATCTTAATACGACACGCAAAATCTTCATGGGATTATGATGTTAAAGATTTAGATAGACCTTTATCTAATAGGGGCTTTAATGATGCAGATTTAATGTCTAACATCCTTAATAATTTTTCAATTAAAATTGATGGTGTCTTTTCAAGTAATGCAAAAAGAACACTGCAAACAGCTAATATTTTTATAAAAAATTTAACTAATTATAAAAAATTATTTATCGTTGAATCATCCGATTTATATGATTTTTCTGGTGAAAATGTAGATTTATATATTAAAAATTTAAAAAATGATTTAGATACAGTTCTTGTTTTTTCTCACAATAATTCTTGTAATAATTTAATTAGAAAATATTCAAATATTTCAGATAAACGTGTTCCTACTTGTGGTATTTTGATTTTTGAATTTGACGTATCTTTATGGTCTGAAGTTAGATCAGGCAATTGTAAATCTTATTTTCCTAAAAATTTCAAATGAGTACTTTTAGAAATAAATATATAAATAGAGAAATTAGTTGGTTAGAGTTTAATCAAAGAGTTTTACAAGAAGCTAATGATTCATCAGTTCCTTTAATTGAGAGAATTAGATTCTTGGGTATTTTTTCTGATAATTTAGATGAATTTTATAAAGTTCGTTATGCAACAGTTAAAAGAATTGCTGTAAGTAATGATTCTGGAAAGAAAATATATAGAGATATAACTGCAAAAAAATTATTAAATGAAATAACTAAAATTGCAATTGAGCTTCAACAAAAAAGTTTTAAAATATTAGATCAAATAATTCAGTTATTAGAATTAGAGAAGATATTTTTTATCAATGAAACTAATCTTAACAAAAAACAAAAAAAATATATAACAGAATTTTTTAATGAAAAAATAAGTCCTTCTCTTGGAGTTATAGTTTTAGATAAAACTAAAAAAGTGCCAAAATTTAAGGATAATTTATCTTTTCTTTTAATTAAAATGAAACTTAAAAATAATTCTATTCAATATGCAATAATCCATATACCAAAGGATTTGAAAAGGTTTGTTGTACTGCCATCTAATGATTCTAATCGTTATGTAATGATGATAGATGATATAATAAGATTTCATTTAAATGAAATTTTCAAAATATTTGAACCAACTTATATTCAAGCTAATATGATTAAGATAAGTAGAGATGCTGAACTTGATTTTGATGATGATATTTCAAAAAGCTACTTAGAACAAATATCTCAAAGTGTAAAAGAAAGATCTTCTGGAGTTCCCGTAAGGTTTGTTTATGATAGTAAAATACCTTTTGATACTTTGTCTTTTTTAATTGATAAGATGAATATTAATAGTGATACAGACAGCATGATTCCTGGAGGAAAATATCACAATAGGCGTGATTACATGAGTTTTCCAAGCTTAAATAATAAGTTATTATATAAACCTATTAAACCATTAGAGATAGATGGAATTAACCTTGGAGAGAGTATGTTTAAAAAAATTTCACAAAGAGATTTTCTTCTTCATGCACCATACCACAATTTTTTATATATAATTAATTTTTTGCTTGAAGCTTCCATAGATCCCAATGTTAAAAATATTTATATAACTATATATAGATTGTCAAAGTTATCAAAGGTTGCAAGCGCATTAATTAATGCTGCAAAAAATGGAAAAAAAGTTATTGTTCAAATTGAACTTCAAGCAAGGTTTGATGAATCTGCAAATATTAAGTATGCAAAAGAAATGCAATCTCAAGGGATAAAATTAATGTTTGGTTCTCCACATTTAAAGGTTCATGGTAAGATCTGTATAATTGAAAGAAAAGAAGAAAAACTTATAAAGAATTATGGTTTTATTAGTACAGGTAATCTTAATGAATCAACAGCTAAAGTTTATACTGATATGACTTTGTTCACTTCAAATACTAAAATTTTAGGAGAAGTAAAATCAGTTTTTAATTTTTTTGATGCCAATTATAAGAAATATACTTTTAAAAATCTTATTATTTCTCCAATAAATACGGAAAGTAAATTAAAAAAATTAATTAACAAGGAAATTAAGAATGCTAAACTTGGAAAATCATCATGGATAAAAATTAAAATTAATAACATTACTAGTCGTAAGATGATAAAACATTTGTATAATGCTAGTAGGGCAGGAGTTAAGATTCAAATGATTGTTAGAGGAGTTTGCTGTTTAATCCCAAATCAATTGAATATGAGTGAAAATATAGAGGTAATTAGCATTATAGATAAATATTTAGAACACACCAGATTTTTTGTTTTTTGTAATAACAATGATAATAAGGTATTTATTTCTTCTGCTGATTGGATGACTAGAAATTTAGATAATAGAGTAGAAGTTACCTGTCCTATTTTTGATGATAGAATTAAGCAACAAATAAGAGATGTATTTAATATTTACTGGAAGGATAATATCAAATCTAGATATGTTAATAATTCAAAGACAAATAAGTATAAGAGAAATAGTAAAACTAAATTTAGATCTCAAGAAGAAGTTTATAAATATTATTTGAATTAGTTTGAAGACATAAAAAAATTTAAAAGCCTAATTTAAATTCTTTACGCATTTTTTCTATACTTGGATTTATTGATTTGAGTTTTTCAAATTTTTCAGTTGTTGAATAAACAAATTCCTTTTCTTTTTCTTTATTCACATGTATTATTAGCTCAATAAGATTATTATTTAATTTCTCTTTTAGATAAACAAGAAGTTTGTTTTTATTTTTTTCGAGTTCTAGTTTATTAGTGTTATTGGATAAAGTAAAATGTATTTCATGTTTATTTTTTAACATGGGTTGATCAATTTGTAATATACTAGCAAGATTTTTCTCTCCCTTATCTAATAAATTAGAATAATATTTAATCCATAATTTAATTAAGTCTTCTTCTGAGAATTCCTTATTCTGATCTTTTATATTTATTAATTCTTTTTCCTTTTCTTTATTTTTCTCAATGTTTTTCTTGATTTTCAGACTAGAAATGGATAATCCAGAAATTAGTTTATCATTTTTAGTTTTAGGAATGTCTATTTCTTCTTCTATATTATTTTTTTTATTAGGAAGTGTTTCTTTAGGTGCTGCTTTTGGTTTTGATTCTTTAGGTGCTGCTTCTTTGAGAGTTTCTTCTGTTACCTCAATTGCATCAGGATCATCTGTTCGAAGTTCTTCAACTTTTTGTTTAATCTCAGGAGATTTCTTTGAATCTTTTTCATCAGGTTCAGAGCCTTCTTCATAATTAGTAACTAAAATGTAGCCATCATCAGTTTTTGTCATTCTGACACGAATTTTACGTGGAGGGCTTCTAACACCTTTAGACCAGATCAAATGAGATACTTCTTCATCAATCTTGATTTCTTGAGTTTTCATATGTTTTCGAGCAAATTCCCGTATCATGTTAATTGCTCTAACTGCACGATGTTGACTTTGAGAAAGTAGTACTTTTCCTAGAGGAACTGTATAAACACGTTCAAGTTCTTGAGACAACTATCCAACCTCCACATCAGTTCTACGCCATGCTCTGGCCTTTGGATTTGTTCTAACAGAACGCTTTGTCTTTAGAATAACCCATGCTGGAACAGGTCTTGCTTGTTTAGTTTTCTTGATTAATCTGATTTTTCTTCCAGATGTCTTTCTAGTTGCCATAAGGTTTGGAACAAATTTTCCTCTTTTTAAATCAAGCGTGATTTTACTCTATAAAACAAAGTATTCTGCTTCAGGATGATGGACAACTATTGCAGCAGTTGATTGCTCAGGGATGATTTGTCCAGATTCTGTCAATTCCATGCCACTTTTTTCTCCATGAATTAATTTCCAAACAAGATGCTGTTGAGTTGTATCAGGACAACTTGGATAACCCCAACTATATCTTAAACCACCTTTATCAGATAATCCAAGTTCAGTTTTAATTTTTTTGTTAATCCATTCTGCCATTGCTTCAGCAGTTTCAACTGCAAGACCATGCAAATAATATGAATCAGTATACTTGTCTTCTTTATCCCACTTTTCTATTAATTCGGCAGTTTTCGTACCAACAGTTACAGATTGAAATGCTACAACATCATTTTCACCAAAATAATCTGTTAAGCACAAATGTTTGGTTTTTGATGAACGAGGAAAATCAAAAATTATGTCTTGACCATCTGGACCATCTACAACTAATTTATCATCACGATTATGACATGAGAAATATCCGTAAACAGCTTGTGGTTCAAAGAGATTTTCATCAATTACACGTTTTTTCCATTCATCAAGAAGTTTTTCAGGATCATCAATGGTATCAGTTTTTGAATTTCCTCTAATTCCCCATGAAAGTTTGAATAATGATTTTTTGTTCAAATGGTTCCAAATTTCATTAAGATCAAAATCTTCAGATTTCAATCTAACAACTTCGTTAAGTTTTGAGGGAGTTGGTGGGGAAACAGGCTTTATTCCACTATGAGGAAGGTTTTCAGAATCAACTTGTTTTATTTTATTTTCTTGCCATTTTGATAATTTATCTTTCCAACTACTAACAAAATCATCTTTTTCTTCAGAAACTAGCTTATCCATTGTTTTTAGACCATCAAACATAGTTCCACAATAAAATATTCCAGATTCATAAATTCCATCTTGTTTTGCAATTCGATTAATGTAATTACTGTTAATTGCAGCACCACCGCAAAGTATTGGAATATTTACATCAGTTTTTCTTGCATGTTCAACAAAAAATTGCATTTGTTTTGATGTAGAAACTAATAATGCAGAAAGACCTACAGCGTCAGGCTTTACTTCGTTAATTTTTTCTACAAACTTTTGCAAAGGTACCTGCTTACCCAAATCATGAACAGTGTAACCATTATTTTCAAAGATTGTTTTTACTAGATTCTTTCCAATATCGTGAACATCACCATATACAGTTCCTAGAACTAGAGTTCCCTTGCTAGTTCCCTCCTCTTTTAACAGATATTTTTCTAATTCCTTTACTGAAGCCTTCATGCATTCTGCAGATTTTAGAACAAATGGTAGAATTAATTCTCCAGACCCAAATTTGTCTCCTACAATTTTCATGGCAGGTAAAAGATCTTCATTTAATGTTTGGATTGCACCTTGATGTGTAACTTCTTTTGTGGCATTAATTGACAAAACCCCATCAGTATCTACTAGGATGTTTTTTTCTGGAAGTTTTTCTGCAATTGCAGATACCACATCATTTTCAATTCCATCTTTTAATCTGTTAATTATTCTGAAATTTGAACGCTGACCAGCGGGCCATGATGGATCAACATCAATTTTTTTTGCTTTTACTGATGAATCTTGACTTGCATTTTCAAAATGAGATATTAATTCAGATAATGCATTAGGGCTTTTATTGAAAATTAAATCTTCTACCAGTTTTTTCTCTTTTTCATTAATTTCAGTATACGGAGTTATTTCACGAGCATTAACAATTGCACTATCAAGACCCGCTTGAACAGCATGATACAAAAATACAGAATTCAAAATACGTCTTGCTTGAGGAACAAGTCCAAAACTAATGTTACTCAAACCAAGAGTAGTAAATGAATTTGGGAATCGTTCTTTAACAAGTTTAATTCCTTCTAGAGTATTTTTTCCAGCATCAAGAAATTCATCTTCTCCAGTAGCTAACGTAAATGTTAGAACATCAAAAATGAATTGTTCTGCACGTAAGCCATATTTTTTTCCAGATTCATACAATAATTCTGCAGTTTCGACTTTTTGAGCAGGAGTTTTTGCCATTCCATCAGGACCAATACATAATGCAATTGCAGGAATTCCATATTTTGCCATTAACGGAGCTAAAGCTTTGAATCGGCTTCCATCACCCTCAAGATTAATTGAATTGATTATTGGTTTTCCGGGGATTTGTTCAATTGCAGATTCAATTACTTCAGGATCTGTTGAATCTATTACAAGAGGAGCGTCTATTTCAAGACTCAGACTTTTTACCAATTTTAGTATGAACTCTTTTTCATCTGAACGTTCAGTTGTTGCAACACATACATCAATACAATGAGCTCCATCTTCAACTTGATTTCTTGCCAAATCAACTAATCCATCAAAGTCATCATTTAGGACTAGTTGTTTTGCTTTTCTTGAACCTTGAGTGTTTAATCTCTCACCAATAATTAGTGGTCCTACCTCCTGTTTCAAATCAACGGATTTTATTGAAGAGCTAACTCTGGCCTTTAACATGTGTATTTTTGGAGAGAATTTTGTAAATACTTATCTCATCAATCTTTCTTTTGCTGGTCAATAATTTTTCTTAGTTGTGAAATATGCTCAGGGTTTGTACCACAACAACCACCAATTATGTTAATTTGTGGATATTCGTCAATGAATGAATTAAGTGCAGATGCCATTTTTTCAGGTGTCATTTTGTAAACTGCCTGACCACCTACATTTTCAGGCATTCCTGCATTTGGAATTATTAGTAGAGGTTTGTGTTTTTGTTCATTCAACCATTGTATGCTCGGCTCCATCTCAATTGGACCAGTAGAACAATTCAGACCAAAAACATCAATTCCCATTTCTGAAACTGTCGTATATGCTGATTGGACATTAGTTCCAAGCAACATTTTTCCATATTGATCCAAAGTGACATTTGAAATTAGTGTGATTTTTTTTCCAAGTTTTTTCATTGCAATATGAGATGCCTCGACTGCCAATTTTACCTCAAGAATATCTTGACTGGTTTCAATTAGTAGAGCATCTGCACCTCCTTTGATTAATCCCTCAGCCTGTAACTCAAATGCATCTCTAATTTCAGATAATGGTATCTGACCAAGATCTGCATCATTAGAGCTAGGCAAATAACCAGTAGGTCCCATTGAACCAACAACAAATCTTTGCCTATCTGTAAATTCATTACAAACACTTCTTGCAAGTTCTGCATTTTTTTGATTTAGTTCAACGGTTCGTGCACCAAATCCATATTCATCTAACTTGATTTTATTTGAACCAAATGTGTTAGTTTCAATGCAATCAGCACCAGCTGTAAGATATTTTCTATGAATTTCTTTAATCCAATCTGGTTTAGTTATAGACAATCCATCGTTAAATCCATCTTTGCCATCGGGGAAATCTTCAGACTTTGGTTCATATCTTTGAATTTCAGTTCCCATAGCTCCATCAAAAAGAAGAATTCTGTTTTCCAATGCAGAAGCAAATGTTTCTTCATTCAATTTTGTAATCGTGTTAAGAAATCTAACGCTCCTTTAAAATCATTTGGAGATGTTAGTAAAACATCCCCAGTTATACTCTCAATTTCAAGAACAAAAGATGAGAAATTATCTTCATAATTTGACCAATCAAGGTTAAGGAATTGTGCAGAACGTGAATTTTTTTGAGAAGGTAATAACAAGCAAGGGATAATTCCAAAATTTTTTGGATTTAGATAATCATGTAATCTTTTTACTTGTGAAACATCATGGACTACTTGAGTAACAAAACCATTTGGGTTTGAATTTATCTTTTTAGATATTTTTTCAAAGTTTGGTTTACTTGGAAGTGATAAAAAGAGGTTAATTTTCTCCCCAAATCCATTTTGGATTAAATGATTAACTGCAAAGCTTGGGATAATTCCAGATTTGTAATCATTTTCAGGAGATGGATCACCCATTAAGATTAGAATTCCATCAAGATTTGCATGTATAGCAGAATCAACAAAATCAGTTATCTGAGAAATTGTTTTATCAATTACTCTTAGACTGATAGTTACGTTTAGCTTTGGATGTTTTTGTTTAATTTCTGCTCCAATAATCAATGGAGAAATTCTTTCAATCCCTAAAACAGAGTCAGTAACATGGATTCCATCACAAACCTTGCTAATCTGTTCAACTCTTTCATCTAACAAGTCAATTCGTGAAGGAGGATCAGATACCTTTGGAGGATTAATCTCATATCTAATGGTCATATGTGAAATGACGATACACTTGATTAAAACTTCTCTATGTTTAGTGATTTACTGATTAGGTTTTTATCTAATTTTTGTGGATTTGGTATATGAGAAAATTGATGTTTGTAATTGTATCATTAGGACTATTTTCGGTATTTTATCCAGGATTAGCAGATGCAGGAATGTACGGAGAAGTATACATTCCATCTCATGAATTTGTAGGATTTTATGATGAAGCTGGAGTATACACAGTATTTGCAGGAGTGAAGAACAAAGAATATTTTACAATACAACCAACCATCACACTTTCTGTCACAGATGGCAACCAAAGATTTGAACAAACTCATACTTTAGCTGCAATTGAACCTGACAAAATGCTTCCATTGAAATTACAATTTCCTGAAGTTACTGGTCCATCACCAATGTTAGAAGAACCAATCATCACATACAAAGAAACAGAAAACAGATATGTTGGAGGGTATGTGCTTTACGATTCTTTAGAGATACAAGATGATGGCAGTATTGTAGGAAAGATTAGAAACGGTGGAGAAACGACATTTGAAAAATTTCGAATTTATGCTCTAATCAAAGACAAAGATGACAACATATTGGATGTTTCATCATCAGAAATATTTCAAGTGATGAAACCAGGAGAAGTTTTAGAATTCAAAATGCTCGCATCTCCACATATTTCAGATAACGTTGATTATTACAGTTGTTTTGCATTTGGAGATGATTCGATAATGCCGTTAACAGTTAAACAAAATGATCAGACATTTACTTTTAGATATACTGCAAATGCATGGTTCAAAGATGCAGAATTTACTGAAGACGGTACTGAATTGAACATGTATTCATCAAATGGATTTCAGCTTCCAGTTGTAGGAAGTTTTGAATTTCCTACAAATTCCATTAATGAAAAATATGAAGTGGTTTTAGATGGAGAGAAGATGGCCAAAGGTGCAAGTTCAAAAGATCCTAAAATCAGATTTACAGAATCAGTTGAAACATTACAAAGTATAGATGAAATGGGAAATTGGCATCTTTATTTTGAAGTACCAGAAGCATTTCAAGGAAATGTAAAGATTTCAGGTTTCATGGAAAATGATGGAACAGCAGTAGTACCTGATGAGATTGATTTGACAACTCTAATTTATTATGAAATTGAAGGTGGTGAAATTTTAGATATCACAGCAAAACCAAAAAAAGCATCATTAGTTATCAACATGGATTCCACGGATGATGGAAAATTATCATTAAAAATTAATGATTTTCTAGTAAGACCATTTGATAATGGTGAATTCATAGCACAAATTCATTCTGAACCAGGTTTGTTTGGGGATGAAACAGAAACATTGTACATAACAGATGAGTTTGGTTTTGAGAAAGGGTTGACAATCACAATTCCATTCAAGAAAGGTACTGAAAAAATAGAGATTTTTGGTAGCTATGTCGTACCAGAATTTGGTCAGATGGCTATGATAGTTCTAGCAGGAACAATTGTAGGAATTGTGCTTATTTCAAGAAAGACAAACTCATTTAGTAATTTATTTTATACAAGAATGTGAGTTTAGAAAAAAATAGATATTCATTAGAATCAAAAATTAATCCAATCTTAGATGATGATGGTAAAACAAAATTATCATCAGTTATGATTATCATTTTTAATGATTTATCAAAAATTTTAATGATAAAAAAACCAGATACAATGAAACATCATGGCGGAGAAATAGCATTTCCAGGAGGAAAAATATCTAACGAAGATAATGATTTGTTAGATACTGCGATTAGAGAAACCAAAGAAGAAACAGGAATTACAGTTACACGTAAAGAGATTATAGGTCAATTGGAACCAGTTACAACATTAAATTCTGGATTTACAATTTTGCCATTTATTTGCATTTTAGAGAAGATTGAAAATTTAACACCTAATTCAGAGGTGGATAAATTTTTAGAAATTCCTTTGATTCCATTTTTACAAACTCTTGCAAATGATTCAGATCCAGAACATAATTCAATTCAAGAAATGTATACTTTCACATTTGAGAATTATTTGATATGGGGTGCATCAGCTAGAATGCTAAAGCAAATCACAACTAAATTGAAATCAAACGAATGATTTTAGCTCTTCTTTCAAATTAGGTAATAAAATAAGAAATATGTGTTACAAAGAGATAATCTGAATAATTTAGTTAGAGGGGCAACCTTTTTCCAACATTCTGGAATAGCAATTACTTTTGTGTTTATGCCAATCATTGCAAGTGTTGTTGCAAAATCTGTTTTTGAAATTGGAATAATTGTTGCATCATTTGCATTTGCGCAAATTTTGACTGAAACATATTTTGGTCGTATGTCAGACAGAAAAGCAAAACGACTGCTTTTCATCAGAGTTGGTTTTGTTTTATGTGCGATAACATTTGGTTTGCATTATTTTGCAGATAATACCACATATCTAATAATTGCAAGATTAGGTGCAGGAATTGCATCAGGAATAATGATTCCACCAATGCTAGCCTATGCATATGAAGCAGGAAAAGGAAAATCTAAAGTTGCATCAGTTATATCATTTCATGCTTTAGGATGGCTTGCAGGCATAGTTGCAGCAGGATTTGCAAATGATGAGAAGTTAATTTTTGTTGTAAGTAGTTGTTTTTTCATTATAGGCTTTTTGATTTCATTGAAGCTTCCAAAAATACAAACAGAGAAAATTGTGGAAAAAGGAATAATTAAGAAAATTATTGTAAAAAATAAATTCCTGTTCTCATCGTTATTAGTTCGACATGTAGGAGCAGCTGCCGCATGGACTGTTTTGCCTATAATGTTAATGGAGTATTTTGGTGCAGAATTATATCAAGTTTCAATGGTATACGTAGCAAATACACTGACTGCATTTCTTGTAATGAATTTGATGTCAAAAAGAATTCAGATTCAGAACATAACAAAATTCAAGATTGGCATAGGAATGACGGTTATAGTGTTTGTTGGATTGGCGTTAATTACAGAATGGTGGATGGCATGGCCGTTTATGGCCATAGTAGGATGCTCGTGGGCATTTTTGTTCATTGGAGGAAACTTCCATTTGATGGAAAATAATCCAAGATCAACATCAACTGCAATTTTTAGTTCTACACTAGCAATTTCTACAGTGATTGGTCCAGTAATTGCAGGAACTATTGCATACTATACAGATTATACAGCAGTTATGATTTTTGCAGTAATAGTTTCATTTTCAGCATTCATAATTTCAACTAAAATGAAATCAGAAAAGCCTAACGAAGTCCCCATTTAGTCATAACTTTGTCTTCCAATTTTTTAAAGACAAAGCCATCAATTAAAATTCCAATTCCCATGATTACAAGCATCATTGCAATAACTTGAGAAACATCATTTAGTTGTCTTCCAACATTTAACAAGAATCCAAGACCTAAGAATGAAAAGAGAAGTTCTGCTCCAATTACACCTCTCCATGCAAATGCCCAACCTTGTTTAAATCCACTAATCATGTATGGAAATGCAGCAGGTATCAAAATTGTTGTCACTAATTGACCACCTTTAGCACCCATGTTTCTTGCAGCTTCAATAAATGAAGGGTCGATATTTTTGACACCAGTATACGTATTGATAGTAACTGCAAATATTGCACCAATGGCAGTAACGAAAATTATTCCAGAATCAGATAAACCAAACCACAGAATTGCAAGTGGAACCCAAGCAACAGAAGGAATTGATTGTAATCCAAGTACAAGTGAACCAATTGTTTGATTTACAGTTTCAACACGAGCCATGAATATTCCAAGTAACATTCCACCACCAATTGCAATTGCCAGACCAATTATCAAACGCCACATACTAGTTGCAATTCCATAAAACAAACTTCCATCAGAGATTCCATACCATAGATCTTCTCCAACTTCTACAGGAGATGGAAATATGTTATCAGGCCATATATCTGCTGAATCAATTCCTTGCCAAACAACTATGATCAGGATATAGAATGCAATTTTTTTTCCAAAGAGATTTGCCTTCATAAATAACACCTATTTTGGCCCCTGATGCCTTAATGCAGCAAGAATTTGTTTTTCAAATTGTCCCAAGTTTTCATCTTCTGCAACTCGAGGTCTTTTGTAATCAATATCAAGAGATTTTTTTACAACTGAAGGTCTGTGGCTAAATACTGCAACACGTGAACCAAGTACAGCTGCCTCAGGTACATTATGTGTAACAAATATGATTGTCTTTTTTGTTTTCTGCCAGATCATTTGCATTTCAACTAATAGTAAATCTCGAGTTTGAGAATCAAGTGCAGCAAATGGTTCATCCATGAGTAATACATCAGGATCCATTACAAGTGCACGAGCAATAGCAACTCGCTGTTTCATACCAGTGGACAATTGGTATGTGTAAGAGTTTGCAAATTGAGATAATTGCATCATGTCAAGATATCTTTTAGAGATATCATGACGTTCCTTTTCAGGTATACCTGCAACTTTCAAACCATATTCAACATTATCCTCTACAGTCAACCATGGAAATAATGCCCCCTCTTGGAACACCATGATTCTATCAGGTCCAGTATTAACAAGTTTTTTTCCATCCAATAATATTTCTCCATCATCTGGTTTTTCTAATCCAGCTAAAATTCTAAGAAATGTTGATTTTCCACAACCAGATGGACCTACAATACAGACAAACTCACCGTCATTAACAGTAAGATTAACCCCACCAATTGCTTTGAGAGGTTTTCCATCATGTTGGAAATACTTTACAATGTTTTTTGCTTCAATCTTACCCATTGTTATTGTCCTCATTTGATGTCACTGATATAGTTTCATGGTAAAAAATTTCATCTAAAGTGTAACCATCACGTCCAAGATAACCAAGAGAATCAGCACGTTCAGCAAAAATATGAATTGATTTTTCAACAGGTTCAGATGTAATTACAATATTAGAAAATGATTCTTCTACAATTTTTTCAGGTAATGTTTTTCCCATGTAGTCTTTAAGAAATTCATTATAGAGTTTTTTTGATTCAGTAGGATTGTCATTTATCCATTTAACAGTTTTTTCATTTGCATCAATCCATTTTTTGATTATTTCAGGATTTTTTTCAATATAATCTGCTCTTCCAATCAACAGTACAGATGAGAATTTATTTTCTGGCCAAAATTCATTTTCATCGAATAAACGAATGCCATCTAATTCTTCGACTAACATTGTAGCCCATGGTTCAGGAACCCATGCACCATCAATATCGCCTTTGGCAAATAATGTATAGATATCAGGATTAGATATGTTCAAAACAAAAACATCACCGCCTTTTTCAGCAGATGTGAGACCATTTTCTGCAAGATAATGACGAAGAGAAACATCTTGAGTATTGCTAATTTGTGGGGCTGCGATTCTTTTTCCAGGATAATTTTCAATTGATTCCAAGCCAGAATTTTTTTGTATTACAAAACTTGCACCACCATTTGCAGCACTAGCAAGAATTTTCAAATCTTTCCCATCAGATTTTAGATAACCGTTGATTACAGGACCAGGTCCAACATAAGCAAGATCAACTGAGTTTGAGAAAATTGATTCAATGACTTGAGGCCCACTATCAAATATCTTTACTTGAATGTCTAAGTCTGTATCAAGATTTTCTGAAAAAGTTTGATTCTCCATTCCTACAATTGGAACTGCATGAATAATACTAGGAAAAAATGCAATGCGTATTTTTTTTTCAGAGTCATCAAAAGAGGATTGAGTGGTTCCTACAAGAACTATTACTCCAATGACTACAATTGCAATACCAACAAGATATGGAATTTTCATAAAACAGCGTTATGTCTGAAAGTTAAATAGCCATCGAATTTTAGCTCTAGCTATTCATTTTTTGAACATAATCATAAGCCCAAAAATTGTTTATCATAAAAGATAAATGCCCACATACATTCAAACAGTTGCATTATGAAACAAAAATCAATACTTGCTTTTTCAGGTGGACTTGATACATCTGTGGTCGTCAAATACATGCAGGACATGCATGACATGGATGTAGTTACAGTAACAGTAGATGTCGGACAAGGAGATGATAATAACAAAATTGCAAGAAAAGCAAAAAAACTTGGAGTGAAAAAACATTACAATATTGATGCAAAAAAAGAATTTGTTACAGATTATATCTTTCCAGCAATCAAGGCTAATGCACTTTATCAGAAAAAATATTGTCTTGCAACAGCACTTGCAAGGCCATTAATTGCACACAAAGTTCTTGATATTGCAAAAAAAGAAAAAGTTTCATCTTTAGCACATGGATGTTCTGGAAAAGGAAATGATCAAGTACGTTTCGATAATACACTAAGGTCAGGTTCTAATCTTCCAATAATTGCACCAATTCGAGATATGAATTTAGACCGTGAAACAGAATTAAAATTTGCAAATAAACACGGTATTGAAATTGATACAGTTGCAAAGAAATTCAGTATTGATCAAAATTTGTGGGGAAGGGCAATCGAAGGAGGAGTTTTAGAAGATCCTTTTAAAGAACCGCCAGATGATGCGTTTATTTGGATCAAAACAAAAAATTTGCCTGATAAACCTGCATATCTAAAAATCAAATTTGTTAAAGGAGTACCAATAGAAGTTGACGGTAAAAAATTACCTCCAGTGAAACTGATTGAATATATCAATAAAAAAGCAGGATCTCACGGTGTAGGAATTGTTGATCATATTGAAGACAGGGTAGTTGGAATAAAATCACGAGAAGTGTATGAAACTCCAGCTGCAATATGTCTAATCGAAGCACATTCAGATCTTGAAAAAATGGTACATACAAAACATGAAACAAAATTCAAGACTCTAGTTGATGATGAATGGGCATGGATGGTTTATTCCGGACTATGGGATGATCCATTAAGAAAAGAATTGGATCAGTTTATTGAACAAGCCCAAAAACGTGTTACAGGTACTGTAAAACTAAAACTTCACAAAGGAAATGTCCGAGTGGTAGGAAGAGAATCAAAATATTCACTATACAGTCACGACATAGCCACTTATGGCAAGGATTCCACTTTTGATCAAAAATTAGCAAAAGGTTTTGTTGAATTATGGGGAATGCAGTCAACAGAAGCTAATAAATTCTAGAGATTGGTGCAAAAAAAAATATGAATTGTCCAGAATGTGACGCAAATATGAGTATCCCAGAGGATGCCGCTGTAGGCGAGATTG
>PVBE011945333.1_pt1 | contig 18248 bp, 22 predicted proteins | sample 1631181 | NCBI WGS metagenome assembly PVBE01 (sample SAMN08397723, study PRJNA350692) | Marine metagenome, whole genome shotgun sequencing project. | isolation source: water | place: Pacific Ocean | collected 2012-04
AGAAGAAGAGATAGCTTAAGGTTAAACAAAATTTAATTATACTTCCTGCGACTACTCCTACTAATGATCCAAATGCTGGTTTTAATGATTCTGAAAAACTTTTTTTACTGGCCATTTCGCCAATTAAAGCTCCAATAAAAGGACCCACCAAAATTCCAAATGGACCTATCATTATGATTGCTAAAACAAGGCCAACAAAAGTTCCAACTTGGCCAGACTTTGTACCACCAAGTTTCTTGACTCCTATAATTGGTATTAAATAATCAATTAGTCCTATTGCAACTGCAACAGATAGAGTTATTAAAACAAAATTTAAATTAAATTCTACTGCATCAGTTAAGTTTAAGATTAAAATAGCTAACCATGAAATAAATGGACCAGGTATAACAGGAACAAAGCTTCCTGTAATACCAATTAAACAAAGAACCAAACCTGAAACAAGCAAAATTATATCCATAAAGCTAATTTAATTATCTATTAATAGTCCTCCTTCACATTTATCATTATCCCAATAATTCGAAGCATATTCCATGTCTCTAACAAACTCAGAAACTTGACTATTATGAATTCTAGTTAATTTGAAATCTTTATTTGTCATTATTGAAAGAAAATTTGGATAACCATTATCAATATACATAGTATATCCCTTTCCAACAACTCTAAAATCCGATCTAGAAAGACCTTGTCTATTTTCTTTTAATACTTGAGCTTGTCCATAAACCCATCCTTCTCCTTGTCCTATAAATTTTCCTTCTTTAGAATATCGACGCATAAATCCTCTAAATTCATCAAAATCTCTTCTTGTATTAAGATTAATGATTGCAACATCAATTTTATCTTGTTCTCTTACATTTTTAAAATAAAATGTAAATTGAGTATGCTCAGTTTGATCACAAATATCAGGTTCATTAAGAAACACTTGCCTTAATTCAAATGGGTATCCATATTGACTAGCATAAAGAACTTCATAGTCATCAAACTGAGAGTAGAGGATAGAATTAGAAAAAAATAGAATTAGAAAAAAGATCCTTTTCATATTGATTAGCTCAAACTACAAGTTAATATTTTTTATATATTTAACGACTAATCATAAAACAATTTAAAATGAAAAAATTTATAACATTATTGTTTATCCTTACACTAGGATTTTCATATTCACAGGAAAATATTGCTTGGAATAGAGTAGATATTTACGTTCCTGGAAATCAAGTTGCAGCTTATGCAGAAGCAATGGATGAGTTCTACTCAAATATTGAAATGCCTGAAGGTGTATCTGTTTCTTTAGTTAGATACTTTTACAGACCTCAAGACTTAAAAGCTACTCATTCAATTGTATTTGCCGGACCTGTAGATGGTATTATAGAATTAAGACAAATTAGATCTGGAGAAAATTATGAAGCATTTTATGACGATTTAAATGCTCTAGATTCCAAAGTTGTATCTAATTCAGCAGGACAAAGTTTAATAAGAATGAATACTGATGCTGAAAGAGGAAACTGGGCACAAGCATGGCAATGGCAAGTTGATGATCAAGCAGTATTTGCTAATGCTTTTGCCGAATTAATGAAAAAGTTTAAATCACTTGAAGATTATGTTGCACTTGGTTCAATAAATCAAGGAGTTAGCAGAGATGGTGAAAGTCATTACATATACTCGAATCAAGGAAGTTTTAGTGATAACTTAAAAGGTGGACCTCAAAATCAAAAAGAGCTTGAAGCATTCGATAAATTCCAAAAAACAGTAGCTCCTATATCTACATTCCTCGGAACTAGAACTGAAGTAACTGTTAACTCTTGGAATTAAAAATTTCCAACAAATTTTTAATTTAAAAAACACCCTCTTATTAAGAGGGTTTTTTTATTAAATTGCATAAAGCATTAGATATGGATAAAAAATATGTATTAGCAATTGATGCGGGGACTACAAGTTCAAGAGCAATTCTATTTGATAAAAATGGAAAAATTAATGGTGTGGCCCAGTATGAGTTTAATCAAATTTTTCCAAAAGAAAGTTGGGTAGAGCATGATGCAGAAGAAATCTGGAATACTCAATTAAAAGCAATAAATGATGTACTGAATAACTCAAATGTAAATATTAAAGATATTGATTCTATTGGCATAACAAATCAAAGAGAGACTACTGTTATATGGGATAAAAAAACTGGAAAACCTGTTTTTAATGCAATCGTATGGCAAGATAGAAGAACAGCTGATTTTTGCAAAAAGCTTATAAAAGAGGGAAAAGATAAAGTTATTCTTGATAAAACAGGGTTGGTTATTGATGCCTACTTTTCTGGAACTAAAATAAAATGGATTCTTGATAAAGAAGAAGAATATAGATCTAAAGCTAATCAAGGAGAATTAATTTTTGGAACAATTGATACATGGCTAATATGGAATTTAACCAAAGGAGAATATCATGTGACCGACCCAAGTAATGCTAGTAGAACATTATTGTATAATATTCATGATGATAAGTGGGATGAAGAGCTATTGTCTATTTTTAATGTTCCGAAAAATATCTTACCTCAGGTTATTGATTCATCTTCATTAATAGTTAAAACACATGAAAGCATATTAGGAGAAAGTATTCCTATTAGCGGAATAGCTGGTGACCAACAAGCTTCTCTTTTTGGTCAACTATGTCTTAATCCAGGTGATGTAAAAAATACTTATGGAACTGGATGTTTTTGTGTTATGAATACTGGAGATAAAGTAGTTAGATCAAAAAATAAAATGCTTAGCACTATTGGATGGAGGATAGATGGAAAAATAACTTATGCTCTTGAAGGAAGTGTTTTTGTTGCTGGAGCTTTAGTCCAATGGCTAAGAGATAAGCTTGAAATTATTTCAGACTCTTCTGAAATTGAAGGATTAGCAAAAACTGTTGATACAAATGGTGGAATTACTTTTATACCAGCATTATCTGGCTTAGGTGCCCCCTTCTGGGATCCATTTGCTCAAGGAGCTATTTTTGGATTAAATAGAGGGACAGAAAAAGGACATATTGCTAGAGCAGCTCTAGAATCTATTGCACTTAGAACAAGAGATATCATAATTGAGATGCAAAAAGATGCTGAGATTGAATTTAAAAACCTTAAAGTTGATGGAGGAGCAAGTAATAACGATTTGTTGATGCAAATTCAATCTAACCTGCTAGGCAACAAAGTTGTTAGACCAAAAACAACTGAAACAACTGCAATAGGTGTCGCATTCATGGCTGGTCTAGCAACAGGATTTTGGTCAGACATTTCTGAACTAAATAGCCTTTGGGAGATGGATAAAACATTTAATCCTAATGAAGATTTTGATTCAAAATCAATAATTGATTTATGGGATAAAAGGATAGTTAAGACACTTTCGGATTAATGAACAGAGATACTAATTTAGATAAAATTCAAAGTTTTAATAGCCAATGGGATATAGTAATCATTGGAGGCGGAGCTTCTGGTCTTGGAATTGCAGTAGATGCTTCAAAAAGAGGCTATAGAACTTTACTCCTTGAAAAAAACGACTTTGGAAAAGGAACATCTTCTAGAAGTACAAAGCTAATTCACGGAGGGGTTAGATATCTACAAAATGGAGATATTTCTCTAGTTATTGAGTCCCTTAGAGAAAGGGGGGTTTTAAAAAAAAATGCGCCTCATCTAGTTAGAGACCTTAGTTTTGTTATTCCTACATATGACTGGTGGAGTAGTCCTTTTTATGGAATAGGTCTTAAAATATATGATATGATGGCTGGATCATTAGGTCTTGGTAAATCTCTTATTCTATCTAAAGAAGAGACTATTAAATTAATACCTAATGTAAATAAAAAGGGTTTAAGAGGAGGTGTAATATATCATGATGGACAATTTGATGATACTAGAATGGCAATTAGTCTTGCGCTTACGGCAAATGACCAAAACGCTTGCTTAATTAATTATTGTGAAGTAATAGGTCTTATAAAAAAAGATAATCTTGTTACTGGTATAAAATTTAAAGACACAATAAAAAATCAAACCTATGAAATTAAAAGCAAAGTAGTAATTAATGCTACAGGTGTATTTGCTGATAAAATAATTAAAATGGATCAACCTAAATCAAAAAAATTGATTAAACCAAGTCAAGGAGTCCATATTGTTTTAGAAAAAAAGTTTCTAGATAGCCCCCATGCCATAATGATACCTCATACATCTGATGGAAGAGTTTTATTTGCAGTTCCATGGAAAAATTATGTGGTTGTAGGAACAACTGATACTCAAGTTAAAGATACATTAGATGAACCAAGACCCTTAAAAAAAGAGATTGATTTCATTCTTAATAATGCATCTAAGTATATGACTATTAAACCATCTAAAAAAGATATTAAAAGTGTTTTTACTGGTCTAAGACCCCTTGCTTCAACAAGTAATCAAAAGTCAACTAAAGAAGTGTCTAGAAGTCACAAAATTAATATTTCAACTACTGGTTTAATTAGCATCTTAGGGGGTAAGTGGACTACATATAGAAAAATTGCTGAGGATGCAGTAGATGCCTCAATATCATTAGGAGGACTAAGGAAAAGGAACTGTAAAACAAAAAATTTACGTATTCATGGATTTAGAAGAAAAGTTGATTGGGATGACCCTCTTCATGTATATGGATCTGATTCAAGAAAATTGAAATCTTATGGAAGTTCAATAGACAATAAATCATTATCAAAGAAAATTTTTATATCTAATAATATTATTTATTGGTCAGTAACAAAAGAAATGGCAATGACGGTTGAAGATGTTTTAGCTAGAAGAACTAGATGTCTATTTTTAGACTCTAATGAATCTTTAAGAATTGCCCCTCTGGTAGCAAAAAAAATGGCAGAAATTATGGAAAAAGATAAGGCGTGGGTAGATGAAGAATTAAAAAAATTTAATACATTAAGCAAAAATTATAAAGTATGATAACTAATCCTTATATCGCAGAATTTATTGGAACAGCTATTTTATTATTTCTTGGAAATGGTATTGTTGCTAATGTTAGTTTAAATAAGACTAAAGCATCTAAACAGATGACGCCTTGGATTTTAATTACTACAGCATGGGGTCTTGCTGTTTTTACTGCTGCATTTATAACTGGTCAATTTAGTGGAGCACATCTTAATCCAGCTGTTACTATAGGCCTTGCATTTGCAGGAAAATTTTCTACAGAGCTTATTTGCGGGTATATTATATCACAGTTACTAGGTGGGATATTTGGTAGTTGGCTAGTTTATATTATATATATAGATCATTATAGAGATACTACTGATGAAAGCTCTGTAATGGGAACATTTTGCACTTCTCCAGCAATAAGAAACTACAAGAATAATTTCTTTAGTGAGTTAATGGGAACATTTATTCTTGTTTTTGGTGTTTTATATATGGTTAAACCAAATATAATTATCGAAGGTGCAAGTGTTGAAAATTTTGGAATTGGTGCACTGGAAGCACTTCCTGTTGGATTATTGGTTTGGGTAATTGGGTTAAGCTTAGGAGGAACTACTGGATATGCAATAAACCCTGCAAGAGATCTAGGTCCAAGAATTACTTATCAACTTCTTCCAAGAAAAAATAAAATCTCTGACTGGGCATATAGTTGGGTACCTGTTTTAGGGCCTTTATGTGGTGGTGCTCTAGCTGGATTATTATTTGTATATCTTCAATAATTATTAATTGAAAAAAAATAAATCAAAACAAATTGCATTAATTACTGGTGCAACCTCAGGTATAGGAGAAGCAACAGCAAAAAAATTAGCTAATCGCTTCTCTTTAATACTTTGTGGAAGAAGAGAAGAAAAGCTTATTGAGCTTTCTAATTCTCTTTCTAATTTAACAACAGTAAAAACTTTAACCTTTGATGTAAGAAATAAGGATGATGTTACAGATAAGTTTAAAGGATTAGAAGGTGAATGGAAAAACATAGACATTCTAATAAATAATGCAGGGAATGCTCATGGACTTGATTTTATTCATGAAGGAGACACTGAAGACTGGGATATGATGATTGACACTAATGTAAAAGGATTACTATATGTTTCTAAAGAAGTTTTAAAAACAATGGTAGAGAATAATAAAGGACATATTATTAATATTGGCTCAATTGCCGGAAAAGAAGTATATCCAAAAGGTAATATCTATTGTGCTTCAAAATTTGCTGTTGATGCAATATCTCAAGGAATGAGAATTGATTTAAATAAGCATAATATAAAAGTATCTCAAATAAATCCTGGTCTAGTAGAAACAAACTTTTCAATGGTTAGGTTTAAAGATGATAAGGAAAGATCAAAAGCAGTTTATAAGGATGTTAATCCTTTAGTTTCTGAAGATATAGCTAATGTAATTAACTATGTGATATCAAGTCCAGAAAATGTCAACATAAGTGATATTACAGTCCTTGCAAAATCTCAAGCATCTTCAACGGTAATAAATAGAGGTTAATAGATAGACTTTTTCATAACACACATAGAAATAAAAAAACCCTTCATTTGAAGGGTTTTTATTTATTAATAAGAATAATTATTATTCCTCAGCTGGTGGTGGTAATTGTCTAGTATACACAATTATCATACTAACTGCTCCATCTGTAACTTGAACATCAAGCATATTAGAAGAATAAGAATCTTCACCATCTACTGTAGTTTTTGTATTGTGAGCCGCAATCATCCATGTTTCCCCTTCATTCACTCCTACATAAGGCATACCCCAGAAAGGATTAAAAGATGGATTAAAATTATCAAACCAAGATTGAAGGGTTTCTAGATGATTATCTCTTCCTTCAACTTTGCTACCATCTGAATGCCAAATAACAATGTCTTCAGACATAAGAGATTTTAGAGTTTCCATATCTCTTTCATTATGAGCATCCATAAATTTATTATATACATCTGTTGTTGATGATGGACCTGCAACAAAAGTTTCATCTCCTTCTCCTCCAGCCCAAAAACCATGGCCTTCAGTAACGGGAGCATTACATCCTATAGCAATTAATGATAGTATTAGTATAAGTTTTTTCATAATATTAATATTTGTTAATCCTTAAAGATAAAGGGAAATTATTATGTTTTAAGGATTTTGTGTAATAAATTTGCCCAAACTATTTATATGAAAAATACAAACTTCTATTTGATTATTGCAATTCTTTTGATATCATGTAATCAAAAGCCTAATAAAGAAAAGTTTCAATATGAACGTGTTCAAGAGAACTCATCTGAAGTTATCCAAAATAATAATATTGAAAATACAATTGTCCTAAACTCTAATGATGCAATGCTTTTTGACAAAAAAATAATAAAAGTTAATTCTGGCAAAAAAATTACACTAACATTAAATCATGTAGGAAAAATCGGAAAAGATTTTATGGGACATAATTTTGTTTTACTTAAAAAAGATGTTGATGTTGATGACTTTGCACAAAGAGCTATTCAAGCTAGGGATAATGAATATATTCCAGAAGGAGATGAACTGATTATTACAACAAAAATGTTAGGTGGAGGAGAAAGTGATACAATAGTTTTTGATGCACCAGAACCAGGAAAATATATTTTTATATGCACATTTCCAGGACATTATCAGTTAATGCAAGGGGAGTTTATTGTAATCTAAAGTGGGTGATACTGGATTCGAACCAGTGACCCCTACCCTGTCAAGGTAGTGCTCTAAACCAACTGAGCTAATCACCCAACGGTTGGCTAAATTAATAAAATCTTTATATTTATATAGATGAGACATTTAACTAAGAATGACTTTAATAAGATGGAGAAGGTCTTTAGAATTAATCTTATTAATTCATGCACAGGTTATAAATCAGGAAATCTAATTGGGACAAAATCAAAATCAGGAATTGAAAATCTTGCAGTATTTAGTTCAATCACCCATTTAGGAAGTAATCCTGCTGTTTTAGGCTATGTCCTTAGACCAACTACAATACCAAGAAATACATACAAAAATATTAAGGAAACCAAAGTTTTTACAGTTAATCATATTACAGAAAGCATTATAGAAGATGCTCATCATACAAGCGCAAAATATCATGAGGAAATTTCTGAATTTGATAAAACAAAATTAATTCCAGAATATAAAGATCAATTTGCAGCACCTTATGTTAAAGGATCACCTGTCCAAATTGGATGTAAATATTTAAACGAGTACTTTATTCAGGAAAATGGAACAATATTGGTAGTAGCTTCAATCGAAAGTCTATATTTCAAAGATGAATTGATTACAGAAGATGGATTATTAAGGCTTGATAAAGAAAATGTTGTTACCATTAGCGGATGTGACACATATGCTCTTCCAAAATTTATAGAAAGGTTTGAATTCCAAAGACCAAAATAATGGATTTCATAAATAAAGACATAATGAATTATGTAGTTAATAATTCTGAAGATGAACCTCAATTACTTCAAGAATTAGCAAGAGAAACCTACCAGAAAATCCTTCAACCTAGAATGCTTAGCGGTCATCCACAAGGCAGAATATTAAGCCTCTTATCAAAGATAATTAAACCAAAAAGAATTTTAGAAATTGGCACCTATACTGGTTATGGAACAATATGCCTTGCAGAAGGATTATCAGTCGACGGAAAAATAATTACAATAGATAAAAATGAAGAGATAATTGATTTCCAAAATAAATACTTTGAAAAAAGTGGATATAGAGATAAAATAATTCAATTAAATGGTGACGCTTTGAATCTAATTGAAACACTAGATGATAAGTTTGACATTGTATTTCTAGATGCAGATAAAGAAAATTATATTAAGTATTATAAATCTGTATCAGATAAAATAGTTAAAGGTGGCATTCTAATCTCTGATAATGTTCTATGGAGTGGAAAAGTTCTTGATCAATCTAAATCTAGTGATTTAGAAACTGAAATATTAAATAAGTTTAATAAGTTATTAAAAAATGATAAGAAATTTGAAACAGTTATTATTCCAATTAGAGACGGAGTTTCAATTTCAAGATTAATTTAAGTCTCTTTTTATAGAGTCTGTAATATCATCTAAATCTTTTTTAATATCACCAACACTATCATTAAGTCCTTTAGATATAGTATCTGATGGATCTTTAAATTTTGTGTTTTTTTGAATTTCAGATTTTATCTCATTAGTAGCTTGCCTAACCTGTGTCATCCCCTTAGCTAAACCTTTAGCGATTGAGGGAATTTTATCAGCTCCAAAAACAAGCAGAATTATAAAAAAAACAAATATTAATTCTGCTCCACTTATAAATAATATCATATTAATGTCAAATCTAATTAATTATTCAACCTCTTAAAATTTTTTTTTAAATATTCTAATACTATTGGATGGTTCCCAGCCTTAAAGTTCTCATTCAATGGATAATTTTGGACTGCTGAACTAACAAAATCATGAATTGCACTTTCTTCTAGATTAAATTCATCTATAAAATACTTCTCACCATAAAATGTTATTATTCGATCAGTAAGGTTTAATTCTGATATATACTTGATTTCTTTTCTTTTAATGTCATAATAACCTGAAATTGCTTTATAGATAAGGTCAAAATCCATCCCACCTGTTAGAGGCATCAATAAAAACATTGTTGCAACTTGCTTATCAGTTAGTATCCTCTCTTTTCTAACCCCTTTAAAACCAGGAATTCCAAAATCATCAAAATTATATTGTTCTGAAATACCTGAATTTCTTAGATCATCTAATATATTTCCTGAAAGACCACTTGAATTCACTATAACCTCATCCAATTCATTTACAAATTCATCTAACCATACATTTAATAATACTGAATCAAATAATTCTTTATTCAATATTATCTTCTTTCTAGCAAACTGGATTCCTGAAAAAATAATTTCATCATTTAATCTAGCTTTGATTTTAAACATACCATCAGGATTTGTGATTGTTGCTTCTCCATTTGAATTATTTAAAACATGGATTCCCTCAATAGAAAAATTGTTATTGTTTCGAATGTAACCCTCAATTATTTTTTCTTGAATATCTTGAGAAAACAAGAATCCACTAGAGAAAAGTAAAGCTAATATAAGATGAACTTTCATTCATTAATTTCTTTATATCTAATACTTTCATTTAAAAGGAAGTCCATTAATAAAAATTGGTTTTTTTCAAGAAGAATATCAACTGCATTAGGTCTTAAGTCTATATAATCTAGAAAGTCATTAATTTGAGATGGAGAAATGAGTAAACTTTCTGTAAAAAAATCATCTTCAAATAAATATGGGATGACTTCACTTGCTATAAGATTTTGTTTCTCTTCTTCAGATTTAGAATCAACAATTGTCTTTAAAAGCCTAAATATATTAACAAAATCTACACCATATTTTAATTCCCTGGTTTCAGTTAGAGGATTTTGAACTTTTGTTGATTTATCAGCAACATAATCAAAACCTTTAAATTCTTCTTCTTTTAGGTCAAGAAATTTTTCAGTATTATCAGGTGTTATCACAACCTCATCTAATTCTCGTATTCTTTCATTTATTTGTATAGTTAATCTTTTACTTTTTATAATCTCATTAGTTATTTTAACTGTTCTAATGACATACTGAACTGAAGAAAAAATAATTTCATCTCCTTCTTTTGCATAAATTTGAAATTCTCCTAAATCATCTGTAATAGTTGAACTTTGAGAGGTGTTGTTTATAACATTTGCAGCTACAACATTTATATTCCTGTAAATTACTTTTCCTTGAATTAGTTCTGCGTCTTGGCTATATCCAAATTGAAATAAAAGAAATAGAAATAGAAGTTTTCTTATCATAATAAATTATACTTATTATCTAATAAATACAGGCTTCAATTCATCAATGGTATCTTTCTCACTATATGAATAACCCCCATAGTCAAAACTTAAAATCTCGTTTACTGCCTTGACATCATTATCTATTATAAATCTTGACATTAAACCTCTTGCTTTTTTTGCATAAAAAGAAATAATTTTAAGACTACCATTTTTAAAATCTTTAAACTGAGGTGAAATAATTTTATTTGAAACCTCTTTTGAATTGATAACAGAAAAGTATTCATTACTAGCCAAGTTTAGTATAATTTCATCTTCTTTAAGTTCACTTTTAAGTTGATTAGTAACTTTAGATGTCCAATATTCGTATAAATTTTTATTACCGTTTATTGAAAATTTTGTTCCCATCTCTAATCTATAAGGTTTAATATGATCAAAAGGCATTAAGATACCGTAAAGACCAGATAAAATCCTAATTACATTATTAACTAGTAGATGTTTATTTTGATCTATACTATTAATATCAAGTCCATCATAAACATCCCCATTAAAAGCAAATATCGCTTGCTTAGAATGATTAGAGTCCTTAATAAAATCCTGATTTCTAGTCCAGTTTAGCTCTCCAAGTTTAGAGGAAATTCCCATTAAATTACATAATGACTCAATCGATTCTTTCTTTAGTTCATTATTTATTTTCATTGCATCATTATTAAATAATGGCTTAGAATTAATAGATGTTTGAACTTGGTCGTCAAAGTTCAATGACTTGGCTGGTGATATTAGAATTTTCATATTTTATTCAAATTTATAATTTTTTATGTTTAGAATAAAGTTCCCATTTATCTATTACTTTAACTATATCATCTGGGATATTAGAATCAAACGAAATATTTTCTTTAGTTTCTGGATGAATAAAGCCAATAGTTTTAGCATGAAGAGCTTGTCTAGGAAGAATTTCAAAACAGTTTTCAACAAATTGTTTATACTTTGAAAAAACTGTTCCTTTTAAAATTTTATCCCCACCATACCTTCCATCACTAAATAAAACATGTCCTAAATACTTCATATGAACTCTAATTTGATGAGTCCTTCCAGTTTTTAAACTACAACTAACTAAAGTTACATATCCAAACCTTTTTATGACCTTATAATTAGTTATTGCTTCTTTACCACCATCTCTATCCTTATAAACAATCATTTGTAATCGATTTTTTGGGTTTCTACCAATTGGGGCATTAATCTCTCCAGAATCATCCTTAATATCCCCCCATACTAAGGCATAGTATTCTCTTTCAACTGTTTTATTAAAAAATTGTTTAGCTAGAAATGTCATTGCCTTTTCAGTCTTAGCAATTACTATCAAACCAGAAGTATCTTTGTCAATTCTATGAACTAGACCTGGTCTATCAGATGAGTTTTTTGGCAAATTTTTAAAGTGATATAAAAGACCATTAATTAAAGTTCCTGAATAATTTCCATGCCCTGGATGAACTACAAGCCCTGGAGGTTTATTAATAATTATAATTGATTCATCTTCAAAGACTATATCTAAATCAATATTTTCTGGAGTTAAAAGATTTTCATAAGGTGGATGAGTAAATAAAATTTTAATTTTATCTCCTCTTTTAACCTTATAACTTGATTTAACTTGATTTTCATTCACTCTAATATATCCATCCTTTGCAGCTTTCTGAATTTTATTTCTTGTAGCATTTTCAATTCTGTTCATTAAAAATTTATCAATTCTTAAAGGTTCTTGTCCTTTATCAACATCAAAAGAAAAATGTTCATGAAGTTCCTGATCAATTTCAGTTTCGCTTGTTTTATTTTTTTCCATTACCAAGGATTAATTCAAGTTTAGCACCTCTAGATACAGCATCACCAACATTCATTTTTTCACCATTATATAGTACCTCTAGAACCATATCCTTTCCTATGTTATCTACATACTCAAAACTAGAGACTGTAAATCCAAGAGCATTAAGAATTGACTCCGCATTCCTTTTTGTTATTTGAATAATATCTGGTATAGAAACTTTTTGATAGTCTGAAGGATTTACATTCAAGTATATTTTCCTGTTTTTCTTTACAGATTCCCCTCCATCTGGAATTTGAGATAATATTGAGTTTACAGGTTTATCAGAGAAATATTTTGAAGAATCTAAAACCTCAGATTTTAATTTTTTCTTTTTTAAAATTTTATTTGCATCATCAATACTAAGCCCACTTAGGTTTGGGACTTCTATATATCTATTATGTTTGGTATAAAACTTTACTGAGATAAAAACAAGATAAAATATTATAAATACCATTATAGCAGAAGCAAATAGATGCTTAATAATAGAATCACTTTTTAATAGCTTAAAATATTCTCTTAATATTGTTTTAATAATATTTACAAGTTTTTCCTTCATTTAAATAATTATTTTTGATATAACTAATTCAATATATTTAAGTAAATATACTAAACACATTAATTTTCTTTTATTATAATCAAGTACATTTACAAATTATGAATAAGAATATTGGTATAGCATATGGTGGATATTCATCTGAATATGACATTTCTATAAAAAGTGGTGAATTTATTTTCGAGATTTTAAATAAAAATCATAATTGGAATGTATATAGGATTTTAATATCTAAGGAAAAAATATCAGTTATATTACCAGATGATAAAATTGAAGAAATTAATCAAGATGACTTTAGTTTTATATATGATAAAAATAAAATAGAATTTGATGCTATCTACAATATAATTCACGGCTCACCCGGTGAAACAGGAGAATTTTCATCTATATTAGAAAAAATCGGTATTCCGCATACTTCATGTAGTTCTAAAATATGTAAACTTACATTTGACAAACATGAATATGTTAAATTTATTAATTCACTTTATTTAAAAACAGCAAAACAGTTCTTTATAAGAAAGGGAGAACAATATAATATTGATGATATAATATCGAAGACAGGTATTCCATGTTTTGTTAAACCAAATAAGTCAGGAAGTAGTTTTGGTATATCTAAAGTGACAAATAAAGATTTTTTAAATGAAAAAATAGATTATGCTTTTCTAGAAGGTGATGAAGTTCTAGTTGAATCATTTCTTAATGGAAAAGAGGTATCTGTTGGTGTTATAAATATAGATGGCAAAAGAACCATTTTACCTGTTACTGAAATAAGAAGTAAAAATGAATTCTTTGATTTTGATGCTAAGTATAATGGAGAATCAGATGAAATAACCCCAGGAGATCTTACAAGTAATGAATTAAATGATATTCATAAGATGATTAATACTATTTATGATAATATTAATCTAACTGGAATAACTAGATCTGAAATAATCTTAGTTAATGGAATTCCTTACATACTTGAGACTAATACAATCCCTGGATTTACAAAACAAAGTATAGTTCCCCAACAGATCAAAGCTGCTGGACTATCAATTAATGATATCATTGAAAGTCAAATTAAATCTTTACTTTAATAATTATAATTAAATTTAGATATGAAAACAGCAATTTTTCCTGGTTCGTTTGATCCAATTACTTTAGGACATCAAGATATAATTGAAAAAAGTTTAAATCTTTTTGATAATGTAATAATTGGCATAGGGCAAAACAGAGAAAAAAAATATATGTTTTCTGCTGAAAAAAGAAAAAAATTTGTTGAAAATACTTTTCAATCTATTGATAATATTCAAGTGAAGGTATATGATGGATTGACAGTTGATTTTTGTAAAAAAAATAATGCTAATTATATTATTAGAGGATTAAGGAATGTTTCAGACTTTGAGTTTGAGAAGACTATAGCTCTTACAAATAGGAGATTAAGTGGAATTGAAACCGTATTCTTTTTAACGTCAGCTAAAAACTCTTTTATAAGTAGTGGAATTGTTAGAGACTTAATAAGTAACAATGGAGACTATAGCTTGTTAATACCTAAAGGCCTTAATCTTAAATAACTTTTGCAACTATTCCTTTAATATTTTCATATGCATTTTCAAGAACTTCAGGGATTCTTTTTTTAGATATCCATTCAACTGATGTAATCCCTTCTTCTTGTTGTGGAGTCAAACTCCCAGTATATTGTGATTTCATTTTATACCAATAAGTTCTTTTTAATCTATAACTTTTTCCATTGTTAAAAATATGATATGTTTCAGCTATTTTATCAATTACAATAATATCTGCTAAACCTGTCTCTTCCTTAACTTCTCTCTGAGCAGCTTCAATTATCAGTTCATTTTTCTCTATACCCCCTTTAGGTAAATCCCATCTATTTTTTCTGTATATAAATAAAATTTTGTCATCATCTCTCTGAACTAATCCTCCAGCAGCATCTTTAATTGGAAACTTTTTAGTAAAAATTTCCCAAAGCTTTTTAATATTGTTATGATATATATAAACAGATTCTGTTTTCTTAGACCTTACGGCCTTTAAAATCTGATTTTTACTAGAGAACTTAATATGCATAAGTGGATTAGAATCAGATGACTTTATGATTTTTGAAGTAAGTATTAATGGCTTTTGATTAAAAAAAACTTTATACATTTGCTGGGTATGGTATTTGACAAAATTATTGCAAAAAAAACTATTAATTATCTTCTACAAATTAATGCAATAAAATTAAATACAAAAAATCCTTTCACATGGGCTAGTGGAATAAAATCTCCAATTTACTGTGACAATAGATTGATTCTTTCTAATACTGAAGTTAGAAGCTATATAGCTAATCAAATGTCTAATATAATCACAAAATCGTTTTCAAATGATTACATATTAGCTGGAGTTGCAACCGGTGCAATTGCAATTGGAGCCTTAGTTGCTGAGAGATTAAAAACACCATATATATATGTTAGACCTAATCCTAAAGGTCATGGTTTAAAAAACCAGATTGAAGGATCTTTAAAAGTTGGATCAAATGTTGTAGTAATCGAGGACTTGATAAGCACTGGAATGAGTAGTCTAAATGCTGTTAATGCTATAAAAAATGCAGACTCTAATGTAGAGGGAATGTTATCTATTTTTTCTTATAGTTTTGACTTTGCAATTGAAAGATTTAAATCTGAAAAAATTGATTTAATTTCACTGGCAGACTATAATATTTTAATTGAAATTGTAAAAGAAGAAAAAATTATTAATGAAAATGAGATTAAAAAATTAGAAAGATGGAGAGAGGATCCTGAGAATTGGCTAGACCTATAACAATATTTTAATTTCATTACTTTCATACTCTTTAATTCCAAAACCATTTATTTTAACATTTACAGAACCTGAGGGATTAACATTTATAACTTTACCCTCAAAAGTTTCATCATTTATTAAAAATTTACAATAATCTTTTCCATATAATTTTGAATTATAAAGATCCATTATTTTTCGAAAATCTTTATCTATTAATACTTTAAGATATACCCCTATATTCTTTATTAATTTATCAAGCACTTCTTCAATCCTAATTTCTGTATTTGTAATTAATTTAATTGATGTTGCGTTAACAATATTTATAAATCTAATTTGATTAACATTTATACCGATACCTATTATACTATTATTTAATTCATCTGCCTTTATATTATTCTCTATCAATATTCCTGATATCTTTTTTTGTCCTGACATAATGTCGTTTGGCCATTTAATATAGTTATCACTTGATATATAATGTTCTATTGTATTAATAACTGAAAGTGATATAGCAAAATTTATATAACTAACTTGTTTAGATTTTAGCCCTTTAAACTCCCTATACAGGCTAATTAGCAAGTTTTTTCCTCTACTTGAATTCCATTTGTTTTTATATTGACCTCTTCCCTTATATTGATAGTCAGCCCAAACAATATCTCCAGGCTTTATTTTTTTGATTTAAGGAGCATTTTAACTTTATCATTAGTTGAACTAGTGGCATTAAGTTTGATAAGATTATAGTGTCCCATAATTTTAAAAATAATAAATTTGAATAAAGAATTTAATAAATGGTTAAAACTAAATTAACTCAAACAAAACTAGTTGAAAAAATTGTAAATAGTATTGATGAGGTTAAAGGTGTCGATATAAACCTTCTTGATTTAAGCAAAATAAATAACTCTGTATGTGGTTTTTTTATTATTTGCACAGGAACATCTAATATTCATGTATCAGCTATAACAAATTCTATAAAAAAAAATGTTAGTAAAGCACTTAAAGAAAAACCTTATAGTATGGAAGGTTTAGAAAATCAAGAATGGGTTTTAATGGATTATGTTGATGTTGTTGTTCATATTTTTCAAAAAAATGTCAGAGAATTTTACGATATTGAAAACTTATGGGGAGATGCTAAGATTTCAAAAATTAAAATTAAAGCTTAGATAATGGCGAGAAAAAAGAAAACAAATACACCAAAAAACAATTTTTATTGGATTTATGCTTCAATAATATTTCTGATAATCAGTCTAGGTCTCTTTGGAGGAGATAAAGGTTTCCAAAATATTCAAAATACAGATATTTCTTCTTTTGAAGACTTTTTAGCTAATGGAGATGTTAATAAGATTACTATAATCAATCAACGTTATGCAAGAGTTAGTATTAATGAAAAAGCCCTTAGTAAGGAAATCCATAGAAAAGCTAAAACAAAAAATTTTTTAGGACAGGATAATATAATAGGCCCTCATTATCAATTTGAAATTGGAACTCCAGAATTATTTGAGAAAAAACTTCAAGATATAAGAGAAAAAGAAAGTTTATCATTTAATGTTGAATTCCAAACTCTAGAAAATAGGTGGCTTGATGTATTGGTTGGATTTCTCCCTATAATCATCATCATCGGTATATGGATCTACCTTATGCGAAGAATGTCTGGAGGAGGAGCAGGTGGAGGAGGACAAATTTTTAGTATTGGTAAATCAAAAGCTAAACTTTTTGATCAGAAAACTGATGTTAAGATAACATTTAAAGATGTTGCAGGACTTGAAGGAGCAAAAGAAGAAGTTCAGGAAATTGTTGATTTTCTTAAAAATCCAAAAAAATATACTGTTCTGGGAGGTAAAATTCCTAAAGGAGCATTATTAGTTGGAGCTCCTGGAACTGGAAAGACACTTCTTGCTAAAGCAGTTGCTGGAGAAGCAAAAGTTCCATTTTTCTCTCTTTCTGGATCAGATTTTGTAGAAATGTTTGTAGGAGTTGGTGCATCTAGAGTTAGAGATTTATTTAAACAAGCAAAAGAAAAATCTCCTTCAATAATATTTATTGATGAGATAGATGCTATTGGAAGAGCAAGAGGAAGAAATAATATTACAGGTTCAAATGATGAAAGAGAGAATACATTAAATCAGTTATTGACTGAAATGGATGGTTTTGGCACAAATACAAATGTAATTGTAATAGCTGCAACAAATAGAGCAGATGTTCTAGATAAGGCGCTTATGAGAGCAGGTAGATTTGATAGGCAAATATTTGTAGATCTTCCTGATTTAAATGAGAGAAAAGAAATTTTTGAAGTTCATTTAAAACCTTTAAAAGTTAGTAAGACTCTGGATATA
>PVBE010325610.1_pt1 | contig 18245 bp, 20 predicted proteins | sample 1631181 | NCBI WGS metagenome assembly PVBE01 (sample SAMN08397723, study PRJNA350692) | Marine metagenome, whole genome shotgun sequencing project. | isolation source: water | place: Pacific Ocean | collected 2012-04
CCTGGCGAGGCAGGATGTCACGGAGTTGCATTTTCATCGACCGCGGCCAGCCTCCGGACCTTCGGGTGAGTTAGAGGCGCTTCGAGTTCGGTCCGGATACCGACACTTATCGGCCTCGATCCGACTGGACCACTTCCCGTTGCGGATCGTCGACGCCGACCCATGGCCCGGTGGGGCCGGTCAATGCAAAGAGTTCGGGTACGGTGCGCGCCTGCCCCGGCTGCTTGGTCGAAAACCCCGGCACTTCCTCGGTGCAGGTGTAAACGCAGAGATAGACGCCGTCATCGACGCGGCGAACTTCGTCGACAACGTCGATCTCACCGCCGTAATTGTGAAACGCACTGTAATACATGATCAGGGATAGCCGGCCGTCCAGGGTCGACGGTCCGATCTCGGTCGCGAACCGTCGAAACCGACGCACCGTCCCGTCGACATCGCGGAAGGAATTGTAGCCCTCGCCCATGCCGGCGCCTCCCGGTTTGTAGGCCTTGCCGAGCCAGAAACCGCATGGCGAGTGGTAAAAGAACTTCGTCTTGGCGTCCCTGACCGCCCGGTCCCCGCCATCGTGGACATGTCCGGTGTATTCGCCGTGCACCTCGTTCGGCGTGGGCGCGGGCAAGGTCTTCCAGAGCTCGAGCGCCGCCTCTCGGCTCAGTTCGTGCATGATTTGGTCGATCGACCATTTCGTCTGCGTCGAGCTCATCGGGCGTCCTCCGGTCTTGGGGCCTGAGATGATCCGCCCATTCTCTCACAATGCGCAAGCGCCGGCATGATCGAGATCATCGACCCGTCTCGGGAAGTGGCCGGCGAATTGTGTTCATTGGACTCATGTGATCTTCGCCATTTTCGGTCCAAGTCGCGCCCGCCTCCGACGAGGCGATTGCTCGATGTCGACGAGATCCCCCGCCTCGTTGCCGCCGCCGGGAACGCGGCCGAACCGGCGCCCGGATCCGACGAACGATACCTACCCTTCGGATAGCTGGTCGTAGGCCTCCAGTGCCTGAGCACCGCCTGCGTATGGAAACCGATGCAACCATCGCAGCGCCCGGCGATGCCGATGGCAAGGGCGATCAACTCTTTGGTCCTCACGTCCAAGACGCCAGGCACCGTCGCGGCGGAAGCCAGGCCGGAGAAGGCCTCCGCCACCTCGGGTGCCGATTTTCGATAAGTGGCGAGAGCGTCGAGAAGTGTGCTATTGGCGGCTTTCCAGTCTTTGTGCATACCCGTTCTCCTGAGCAAGAGGCAGTCGTCGAGGACAGATATAGGCGCGGTGTTCGATGGCGAGCTGAGCCAAATCAATATGCGGCGCACGCATTCGCCCCTCATATAACAAGCGTGCACACGCCGCCCCGCCGCGGTCGATCCGGCCGCCGGGGCCGTTGCCTCTTGTGGAAGCGGGTCCGCATCGCCAGATTAGGCCGATGTCCGACCGATCGCCCCCGTCCGCCCCGCCCGAGGCACCCGATCTCGATCATGTCGAGGTTTGGCTCTTCGATCTCGACAACACGCTTTATTCACCCAGGCACAACCTCTTCGCCCAGATCGACCGCCGCATGGGCGAGTTCATCGCTGGCTTCCTTTCGATCGAGGTGGCCGAGGCGAAGCTGTTGCAGAAGGATTATTTCCGCCGCCATGGCACCACGCTGCGCGGCTTGATGAACGAGCACGCCATGGTGCCGGACGAATTCCTCGACTACGTGCACGACATCGACCTCAGCCCGATTCCGCCGGACGCCCGTCTTCACGAGGCACTGTCGCGCCTCCAGGGCCGCAAGCTGATCTTCACCAACGCCACCCGCGAACACGCCGAACGGGTCACCAGGCATCTCGGGATCGACCAGTTCTTCGAGGACATCTTCGACATCGTCGACAGCGACTATCTACCGAAGCCCGAGCGCCGGCCCTACGACAAGCTTTTGGCCCGGTACGGCATCGAGCCGGAGCGCGCCGCCATGGTCGAGGACATCGCCCGCAACCTGGAGCCGGCGGCCGCGCTCGGCATGACCACGGCACTGGTTCCCAACCCCGCCCACTGGGCCACGGCGGGAGCCGATCGCACGCATGTCCACCACGTCGTCGACGATCTCGCCGACTGGCTTCTCGCCGTCGTCGAGGAAGCCTCGGCGCGTCGCGACCGAGGCGGCGGCGGCGGTTGACAGTCTCGCCCGCCTGACTAAGTTCGGGACCCAAACAAGCACGGGAGAAACACCATGGACGCGGCTACGCTCGAAGCGACCATCGACGCCGCCTGGGAACGTCGCGACGAAATCAGCCCCGAGACCGGCGGCGAAACCCGCCAGGCGATAGACGCGGCCCTGGACGGCCTCGATTCCGGTAGCTTCCGTGTCGCCGAGAAACAAGGCGACGGCGATTGGCACGTCAACCAATGGCTGAAGAAGTCGGTCCTGCTGTCGTTTCGCCTCTACGACATGGGCCTGATCTCGGGCGGCCCCGGTGCCGACGCGCCCTGGTTCGACAAGGTGCCCGCCAAGTTCGCCGGCTGGGACGATGCCCGCTTTCGCGCCGCCGGCTTTCGCGCCGTGCCGAACTGCGTCGTCCGCCGTTCCGCCTATATCGCGCCCGATGCGGTGCTGATGCCCTGCTTCGTCAATCTTGGCGCCCATGTCGGCGCCGGCACCATGATCGATACCTGGGCCACGGTGGGCAGCTGCGCCCAAGTCGGCGCCAACTGCCACATCTCGGGCGGTGCCGGCATCGCCGGCGTGCTGGAGCCGCTGCAGGCGGAACCGGTGATCATCGAGGACAATTGCTTCATCGGCGCCCGCTCCGAGGTCGCGGAAGGGGTGATCGTCGAGGAAGGCTCGGTCTTGAGCATGGGCGTCTACATCGGCGCCTCGACCCGGATCGTCGACCGGGCCACCGGCGAAGTCCACCAAGGCCGGGTGCCGGCCTATTCCGTGGTCGTGCCGGGCACCATGCCGGGGGGCACCCTACCCGACGGCTCGCCCGGGCCCAGCCTCTACTGCGCCGTCATCGTCAAGCGCGTCGACGCCGGCACCCGGGCCAAGACCTCGGTCAACGAGCTGTTGCGCAACTGATCGGCGGGCCCGACCCGACAGCGATGGAGAACGCGCCCCAAATCGATACGGTCGAGCTGGCTCGGGAGCTGATCCGTTGCGCCAGCGTGACGCCCGAGGACGGTGGCGCCCTCGACGTCCTGCAAGCAGCACTGGACGGCCTCGGCTTCGTCTGCCACCGGCTGCCCTTTGCAAGCCCGGAGACGGCGACGGTGGACAACCTCTATGCTCGTTTCGGCGCGGGCCAGCCGAACTTTTGCTTCGCCGGCCACACCGACGTGGTACCGCCCGGCGACGGCGCGGCCTGGGGGGTGGAGCCGTTCTCCGGCCTGCTTTCCGAGGGCGTTCTTTATGGCCGGGGCGCCGTCGACATGAAGGGCGCGATCGCCAGCTTTGTGAACGCCACCGAGCGTTTCCTGGCCCGCCGGGACGATAGCTTCGACGGCTCGATCAGCCTGCTCGTTACCGGCGACGAGGAAGGCCCCGCCGTCAACGGCACCGTCCGGGTGCTGGATTGGATGCGGCAAGCGGGCGAGGTCATCGACCACTGCCTGGTCGGCGAGCCGACCAACCCCGAGTGCCTGGGCGAAATGATCAAGAACGGTCGCCGGGGCAGCCTGAATGGCCGGCTCACCGTCAAGGGGGCCCAGGGCCATGTCGCCTATCCCCAGCTCGCCGACAATCCGCTGCCGCGCCTGTTGGAGATGCTACGGCGTCTCGGCGAGCGCCGCTTCAACGACGCCGACGGGCATTTCCAAGCCACCAACCTGGAGATCACCTCGCTGAAGGCGGGCCTGGATGCGACCAACGTCACCCCGGCGGAGGCGACGGCGCGTTTCAACATCCGCTTCAACGTGGCGCACACGGGCGAAAGCCTTGGGCAGTGGATCGAGGCCCAATGCGCCGCCGTCGGTGGCGACTACGGGCTCGACATCGAGGTCAGCGGCGAAGCCTTCCTGACCGGGCCCGGCGAATTTACCAAACTTCTGGTCGAGGTGATCGAGGAGACCACCGGGCGGCGGCCGGAACTCTCGACCAGCGGCGGGACCTCGGATGCCCGTTTCATCAAGGACCATTGTCCGGTGTCCGAGTTCGGCCTGACCAGCCAGACCATGCACAAGATCAACGAACAGGTCCGGGTCTCGGATCTGGAACTCTTGACGCAAATCTACGAGCGCCTGCTCGAACGCTACTTCGATGGGGCCGCGTGATGCCCGGCGGGCAGGAAATCGTCAGCTCGATCTACGGCGCCTGGCGCATCCTGCGCCTGGATCCGCACGCCCTCGATCATTTCAACCTGTCCGTCGAGGGGTTCTGGCATTCTTTCTTCGCCGTCCTGCTGGTAGCGCCAGGTATCGTCCTCCTGGTCCTGATCGGCTACGACTCGCTGCAGGTGGAAAAGACCGCCGAGACCAGTCGGGCCTATGCCGTGGTGGCGCACCTGACCGGTTTCCTGCTGGCCCGGGCCGCCTTTCCGGTCGCGATGATCTGGGTCAGTCGGCTGCTCAAGCTAGAGCAACGCTACACCACCTATATCATCATCTGGAACTGGTCGATGATCATCGCCATGGCGATCATGTTGCCGCTGGCGATATTGCTGTCATTGGGGGTCCTCTCTCCAGGCCTGGCCGGCGGCATCATGATCTTTGCCTTCGGCTACGTGCTCTTCTTCGCCTATCTGGTGGCGCGGATCGGCCTCGCTTGCGGCGCCGGCACCGCCGTCGCCATCGTCGTCTTCGACGAGGCCTTGGAGCACCTCGTCGACCTCGGCGTCAGCACGCTGCTTCAGGCGCCCGCGTTGTAGCCAACCCCGACCAGGTACAGACCGTCGGGCGGTGCCACCGGGCCGCAACGCCGCCGATCGCGGGCCGCCAGTACCGGGACCAGATCCTCCGCCCGCCACTTGCCCTCGCCGACCAGCTTCAGGCTGCCCACCATCGAGCGCACCTGGTTGTGCAGGAACGAACGGCTGCGGGCCTCGATCAGGATTTCCTCGCCCTGGCGGCGCACCGCCAGCTCGTCGAGGGTGCGGATCGGCGAGGTGGCCTGGCATTTCGTCGAGCGGAAGGTGGTGAAGTCGTGATGGCCGACGAGGTGGCGCGCCGCCTCGTCCATGGCCTCGTGATCGAGCGGAACACCGAGATGCCAGGCACGATGGCGAGACAGCGCCGGTGGCGGCCGCCGGTTCAGGATGCGATAGCGGTAGCTTCGCTCGGTGGCGGAGAAACGGGCGTGAAAGTCCTCGCCAACCCGGGCCGCCGACAGCACCGCCACGTTCGCCGGCTTGAGGTGGAAATTGATCGCATCGCGGACCTCGTCGGCGGGGCGCTCCTTGACTAGATCGATATGTGCCACCTGAGCCAGCGCGTGCACGCCGGCATCGGTACGGCCGGCGCCGTGCACGGTCACCGGCCCGCCCGCGATCGGCAGCAGCGCGGTCTCGATCGCGGCCTGCACCGATGGACCGTTCTTCTGGCGCTGCCAGCCGACGAAGCCTCGGCCGTCGTATTCGATGGTGAGCTTGTAGCGCGCCATGGGCTAGTCGAGCCGGCTGCCGACGGGCAGCGGGAAGCCGCGCAGAAAAGCCTCTCCGTCCAGGGCGCCCTTGCCGGCCCGCTGCAACATTTGGAGCGCCAGCGCGCCCTCGCCGCAAGCCACTGTCGGGCACCCGTCGAGGACCGTGCCCGGCCGGCCCTCGCCCTCGCTCACGGCCGCCGCCAGCACCTTGACGCGGCGGCCATCGGCCTCGAACCAGGCGCCGGGAAAGGGTGCCAGCCCCCGCACCTGGCGCGCCAGCACCGGCGCCGGCCGGCGCCAGTCGAGCCGCGCCTCGGCCTTTTCGATCCGGGTGGCGTAGGTGACGCCTTCCTCGCTCTGCCCCCAGGGCACCAGCGTCCCCTGGGTGAAGCCTTCCAGGGCCCGGCAGAGCAGCACCGCGCCGATCTCGGCCAGGCGGTCGTGCAGTTCGCCGGCGTTCTCCTCCGGCGCGATCTCCACGCGCTCCTCCAGCAACACGGGGCCGGTGTCGAGGCCCGGATCCATCACCATCGCTGTTACCCCGGTCTCTCGATCGCCGGCCATGATGGCGCGCTGGATCGGCGCCGCGCCACGCCAGCGGGGCAACAGGGACGCGTGCAGGTTGAGGCAGCCGAGCCGGGGTGCGGCCAGGATCGGTGGCGGCAGGATCAGACCGTAGGCGACGACGACGGCGGCATCGGCGCCCAGATCCTCGAAGTCGCCCGCCACCGCCGGATCCTTCAGCGTCTTCGGCGCCCGGACCTCGATCCCCGCCGCCTCCGCCAGGGATTGGATCGGCGAGGGCCGCGCCTTCTGGCCGCGGCCCGCGGGCCTGGGCGGCTGGGTATAGGCGCGGACGATTCGGTGCCCGGCCGCCAGGAGCGCCCGGAAACAGGGCACCGCGAACTCCGGCGTGCCCATGAAGACGAGCCGGAGTCCGGTCATCGCCTGCCTTTCAAGCGCTCGCCTTCTGGCGCTGCGCCTTCACCAGCTTGCGCAGAATCATGTTGCGCTTCAGCGCCGAGAGGTGATCGACGAAGAGGATGCCGTCGAGGTGGTCGAACTCGTGCTGAATGCAGCGCGACAGCAGTCCGTCCGCCTCCAGCGAGGCGGGCTCGCCCCGATAGTCGAGATAGTCGACGCGGACCTGTTCCGCCCGTTCGATCTCGGCGAAATGCTCCGGCAGCGACAGACAGCCCTCGTTCATGACGATGCCGACGTCCGAGTACCAGACGATCTCCGGGTTGACGAGATGGAGCGGCGCCGCCGGCTCGTCCTCGGGGCTGACGTCGACGACGATGAGCCGCTTGGGCACCCCCACCTGGATCGCCGAGAGGCCGATGCCCGGCGCCTCCCGCATGGTGGCGTGCATATCGTCCATCAGACGACGGAGCCGATCGTCGACGGTCTCGACCGGTTCCGAGATCACTTTCAGCCTCGGATCGGGGGCGTATATCAGCGGCAGGATCGACATGATTCGCGGTTTTGGTTCCCTCTCTCGATCCTGCCTACCTAGTATGCGCCTCGGGCACCGTCAAGTTTCGCCGCATCCGCGGCTACGATCACCGATCGTGCTAGACTGGCGACAGTTTGGTCGGGAGAGAATTGACGATGGATCCGGGTTTGTTCGTGGTCGCCCTCGCCGTCCTGGTGGTGGGCGGCGGGCTCGCTTTTCTGCTGCTGCGCGCCGAGACCGGGCGGCGCATGGGCGATGGCCGGGTCGAACGCCTGGGCGAGGTGGCGGAGGGCCTCGCCCGCCAGCAGCAGGAACTCGCCGGCCGCTTCTCGCAACTGGCGGAGCAGAACGCCGCCGAGCGGGCCGAGCTGAGCCGCGCCCTGCAGGACCGCCTCGACGGCGTCTCCAAGCGACTGGGCGACGGTCTGGAGAAATCGGCGACGCGAACGGCGGAAACCCTGGGCAAGCTCACCAAGCATCTGAACGTGATCGACGAGGCGCAGAAGAACATCACCGAGCTCGCCGGCCAGGTGGTGGGGCTGCAGGATATTCTCGACAACAAGCAGGCCCGCGGCGCCTTTGGCGAAGTTCAGCTGCAAGACCTGGTCAGCGCCATCCTGCCGCCCTCGGCCTACGATTTCCAAGCCACGCTTTCGAACGGACGGCGGGTCGACTGCCTGGTCCGGCTGCCGCAGCCGCCGGGTCCAATCGGCATCGATTCCAAGTTCCCGCTGGAGAGCTATCACGCGCTGCGCGCCGCCGAGGACGAGCTGCAGTCGAAGCAGGCACAGCGCGATTTCCGGGCCGCCATGCTGAAACACGTCACCGACATCCGCGAGCGCTATATCGTACCGGGCGAGACCGCCGATTCGGCGCTGATGTTCCTGCCTTCGGAAGCGGTCTATGCCGAGTTGCACGCCAACTTCCCCGATGCCGTCGAGCAGTCCTACCGGCAGAAGGTCTGGATCGTCTCGCCGACGACGCTGATGGCGACGCTGAACACGGTCCGCGCCGTGCTGAAGGACGCCCGCATGCGCGAGCAGGCCGGCGTCATCCAGGCCGAGGTGCAGAAGCTGTTGGACGACGTCCACCGCCTCGACAAGCGGGTCGACAACCTGGGCCGCCATTTCGATATGGTGGGCAAGGATGTCCGCGAGATCGGCACCTCGACCGAAAAGATCATCCGCCGCGCCGACCGCATCGAGGAGGTCCAGCTGGAAGAAGGCGACGAGGCCGACGCCGAGACCGACACCCTGGCGCCGGCGCCAAAGGTGCTCAGCGGCGATTGAGGCTATTCTTCGGAAATTCGCGTGCTTCCTTCTCGCGTCACCTCACCCGAGGTCAACCTTTCTCCGGCGCCCAGCCATAGGCTTTGGCGCAGGCGCCACCCATCAGCATTGCCCGTTCGCTTTCGGTCAGACGATCGGTGAGGCGGAACGGCTCGACGGCCTGTTGGTAGTTGACGACCGCGAAGGCGCGGGTCCAGTCGGTGCCCCAGAGGCAGCGCTCGAGACCCCAGGCGTCGAAGACACGGGCGAGCGGGTCCCAGATGTCCGGGTAGGGGTAGCCGGCGTGCGAAAGCGTGCACGCGCCGCTGACCTTGATCACCACGTTCGGGCGGCTGGCGAGGTCGAGTACCTTCGGCAGGTCGGCCCAGGGCTCCGGCGGGGCTGGCGGCGTGTGGGGTTGCCGGATGCCCAGATGATCGATGATGAACCGGGTGTCGGGGTGGCGGTCGACAGCCGCCGCGCCCGCGTCCAGGTTACCCCAGCAGAGCATGTTGACCGGGAAGTCGTGCCGCCGGGCTTCGCACAGTAGCGGGTCGATGTCCGCGTCGTCGGGATCACGCCCCGCCTCGCCGGTCATCATGATGCGGATGCCGACCGTGCCCGGTGTCTGCTTCCAGTCGGCGATCACATCCGCCACCGCGGGGTCCGAGGGATCGACCGGCTTGACGAGGCCGAAACGGCCGGGATGGGCATTGCGCACCTCGACCGCATAGCTGGCGTCGTACCGGTACATGGAAAAAGCGGAAATAAAGATCGCGCCGTCGACGCCGACCGCATCCATCGCCGCCACCATCTCGTCGCCGGTGACGTGGTCCGGCCAGTTCGGCACCGAGTGCCAGGGGCGATCCGGCGTGTTGGCGGCATAGACGTGAACTTGGGAATCAATGATCGACATCGGAACGGTTCCTCTTCGCAAGACGGCTTTCCAATATTGCAGCAGTTTACGGCGGTTACGTCGAGAGGGGATCGAGATCCCGATCCCGGCACCGATTGCGGAATCGACGCGGGACGTGGAAGAGTAGCGGTTGACACTGCCATGGCGAATGCCGGGCGCGGAACGGATCAGCGGGAGGAAAACGCGGCATGACGAGACGGCTCGAGGGTAAACGCTGCTTGATCACGGCGGCGGCACAGGGGATCGGGAGGGCCACCGCCCTGGCCTTCGCGGCCGAGGGGGCCAAGGTCGTCGCCACCGACATCAACCTGGATCTGCTGGCCGAACTGGAAGGCACGACGGGCCTGAGCGTGGCCGGGCTCGACGTCACCGACCCGGCCGCGATCCAGGCCCAGGCGGCCCGGCTCGACCGCATCGACGTACTCTTCAACTGTGCCGGCATGGTCCATCACGGTGCTGTGCTGGAGGCCACCGAAGCCGAATTCGACGAGGCCATCGTGCACAACGTCAAGTCGATGTTCCGCACCATCCAGGCCTTCCTGCCGGGGATGTTGGCGGCCGGCGGCGGCTCCATCATCAATATGGCCTCGGTCGCGAGCTCGGTTAAGGGCATCGCCCACCGGGCCGTCTACGGCGTCAGCAAGGCAGCAGTGGTCGGCCTGACCAAGAGCGTCGCGGCCGACTACGTAGCCCAAGGCGTCAGATGCAACGCCATCGCCCCCGGCACCGTGGAGACGCCGTCGCTGCAGGATCGCATCAACGCCTTCGACGATCCCGTCGCGGCCCGGGCCGCCTTCATCGCCCGCCAGCCGCTCGGCCGGCTCGGCAAGGCGGAGGAGATCGCCGCCGTCGCCCTTTATCTCGCCGCCGACGAGAGCGTCTATACCACCGGCCAGGTCTTCAGCGTCGACGGCGGCATCACCATATGAGCCTTCGGGCCGAGATTGCGATCGTCGGCGGCGGCATCGTCGGCTCCTCGATCGCCTATCACCTGGCGGCGAGCGGGCGGGCCGGGCGGGTCGTGGTGATCGAGGCCGACCCCACCTACGAGCACGCCGCCAGCCCGCGCGGCTCCGGTGGCATCCGCCAGCTCTTCAGTCTGCCCGAGAACGTCGCCATGGCACAGTACGGGCTCGGCTTCTATCGCGATTTCGAGGCGACGATGGCGATCGGTGGCGAGGCGGCGCCGATCAGCTTTCGCCGCCAGGGCTATCTTTTCCTCTCCGACGCCGGCGACGCGGCCCGGATGGAGGCCAATTTCCGCCGCCAAACCGAACTCGGTGTCGAGGCCGAGCTGCTGGACCCGGCCGAGATCGCCCGGCGCCATCCCGCGCTCCGGGTCGACGACGTGGCGCTCGGCGTCTATTCGCACGAAGACGCTTGGATCGACGCCAACGACGCCATGCAGGGCTTTCGCCGCAAAGCCAGAAGCCTCGGCGTCGACTATCTGACTGGCCGGGTGGTCGGGATCGAGGCCGGCGAGGGCCTCTCGCTCGCCTCCGGCGAGGCCGTCCAGGCCGAGGCGGTGGTGATTGCCGCCGGCGCCTGGTCGGCGGAGGTGGCGGCGCTGGCCGGCTGGAGGTTGCCGATCGAACCGATGTCGCGGGAAAATCATTTCTTCCGGGCCGAAGACGAGATCGCGCCGCTGCCCTTCGTCAAGACCGAGAGCAACCTCGCCTTCCGGCCAGAGGGCACCGGCTATACCGGCGGCGTGCCGGACTGGGAGGTGGGGCCGGGCTGGAGCTTCGAGATCTCGCCCGATTATTTCGAGCGCGTCGTCTGGCCGCTTCTGGCGCATCGGGTGCCGGCCATGGAAAGGCTTCGCCTGGAGCGGACCTGGCGCTGCCACTATGCCCGCTCGACGCTCGATTTGAGCCCGATCATCGGCGCCTGGAGCGGTGGGCACGAGAATCTCTACGTCGCCTCCGGCTTTTCCGGGCACGGCATCATGCACGCGCCGGCGACCGGCCGGGCCATGGCCGAGTTGCTGCTCGACGGCGACTACGCCAGCATCGACCTGACACCCTTCGGCTACCAACGGATCCTCGCCGAAGCGCCCTACGGCGAAGCCGGCATCATCTGACCGCCCGGCTCCCGCCGACCCTCCCGTCGTCGCCAAGAAACGCAGCGTTGCCACACCGCTCGGAGCGAAGCGAGCGCGGTAACATCAGCGATGATATTAGGGCCCGACCCTAATTCATGCAGGCCGACTATTGTAATATCCATGTGGACGATTCCTCTCTAATGTGGCGTTCAACATGACCACCATATGGCGCTTTGATACCGCTAAGCAGGGGCCGTCCACCCCATCACCTCACTGTAACAATCGAGAAGATTCCGGCGATGAAATGCGAAATTATCAATTCGGTCGAAATTACGCAATCGGGCGAGTTACTGTTGATACTGGAAGGTGGTGGGAAAGCGTCTTACCAATACGTATATCGCGAAGTCTCTGGAGTTTATTGGGACAACAAAAAGGGTGGGTTCCATTCTAATAAAGCGCCGATATCCTGGTCCTATTCTGATTGGTTCACACATATTGTTACCATAGTAAAATCGATTGGTATTGAACTTGAATTAAGTCCGATAGCAACGTGGAAAAATATCTCAGAACATGCCAAAAGCGAAATTGTCAACAACGTGCATGACCGCTGAGCGGCTTTCATCAGCCGGTCCAGATCGCCTTCTTCTACGGCTGATCGATATCTGGATACTGGCGCGAAGGCAGGTCGAGTGGGATCAGCAGGGTCGCGTCCGGGACGGCGGCACCCTCACAACAGGGAATAGCCGTAAAGAAAAGACTTATCCCGTTGCTTCCGGCTCGATCAACATGTTGTAGGTGGTCGGAGGGCGCCATGTGGCGATTCCGAGCAGGGATCGAAAGGCAGCGTGATGCGTTCGACGGCGGTTGAAGCGAAAGACGAACTCGTCGAGATAGGCCTGTAGATGCTTGGCGCGCAGGCCGTGGTAGACGCCCAGCGCCCAGGTCTCACTAATTAATGTCGGACCCCAATTAACCCAATTGACCAGATCCGGCTGCATCCCTTCGAGCCTCAGGGACCTCTCTATCGCGCGCTCACGAGTCGGCCCCAGCGCCGGCGTCGTCGCCCGCATCCGGCGCCGTCGGGGCCATGTGGACGACGCGTTGGGGGAAGGGGATCTCGATTCCCGCCGCGCGGAAACGGGCGTCGATGGCGAAGCGCAGGTCGCTGGCGATCCGGAGCCGCTGGGTGACCTCGCCGGTATAGCAGCGCAGCTCGAAGTCGAGGCTGGAGGCGCCGAAATCGCGGAAGACGACGAAGGGCTCCGGCCAGGCCAGGATCCGCTCCTCGGCCGCCACGATCTCGAGCAGGGTGTCGCGCACCAGCTCCGTATCGGAGCCGTAGGCGACGCCGATCGCGATCTCGATCCGGCCGTGGCGGTCCTTGTGCGTCCAGTTGACGACCGCGGTCGACAGCAGGTCGGCGTTGGGAATGATGACGGAGGCGCGTTGGAAGGTCTCCAGCTCGGTGGCGCGCACGTTGATCCGGCGCACGAAGCCTTCGTTCTGGCCGATCACCACCCAGTCACCCACTTTGACCGGCCGCTCCACCAGCAAAATCAGGCCGGAGACGAAATTGTTGACGACGTTCTGCAGCCCGAAGCCGATGCCGACCGAAGCGCGCCCGCGATCAGCGCGATATTGGAGAGATCGATGCCGACCAGCGAGATCGCCAGCGCCGCCGCCAATATCAAACCTACATAGCCGAGACCGGAGGCGAGCGAGTGTCGCAACCCGGTATCGAGTTGGGTATGCGGCAGGATCCGCTCGGAAAGGGCCCGCTGCAGCATCCGCGTCACCAGCAAGCCGATGACGAAGACACCGAGGGCGACGGCGATATCGAGCACCGAAATGGTGACGCCACCGACTTGGAAGCCGTGCAGAACCCGGCCCAGCCAGCGGGTCAGATCCACCATAGGCACGCCCCAACTGGGCACGATGGCGATTGCGCCCAGCATCAACAGCAGCAGATCGAGCGCCGCTCGAACCCAGAACTTCAGCAACTGTCGCCCGCGATGACCGAGCTTCAATCCATCCACCATCAGGGCGGAGCGGCTGAAGCCGCCGATCAGCTCGCGCAGCAGCCCGCGCAGCAAGAACAGCCCGCCGACGATCAGGCCACTGACGATCAGGTTCTCGATCAGGTGGAAGCTGAGACGGCTCAAGCCCAGGACAGCGGCGGCGATGCCGGCGGCGGCGAGCAGACCGATCACCAGGCGCACCGCCCCCCAGAAGCCGAGCAGCGGTCGTCGCGCCGTCTCGGTCCCGGTTGATTCGCCCCCATCGTCGCCGTCGGCTTCGGGCGAATGACGCCAGAGCCGGCCACCGACCAGCAGCAACAGCAGACCGCCCTCGATACCGTTGCTGACGAGCGAATAGAAGGACATCAACTCGGGCGAGATTTGGCTCTCCGGCGCGGTCCGATTCAAGAAGACGTCGATGGCATAGACGATGGCGAGAAGGGCGATGCGGTGACAAATGACGCGCCCCTCCGCCGCCGCGATCGGGGTCAATCGCCAGGCCGGCAGATAGGGCGCGAGTGCGGCCCGCGGCAGCGCCAGCGCCAACACCAGAACGATCAGCGCGACCGCCATCGCGGCGATCGCCTCGGCGAAGAGCCCAGAGACTTGCGCTCTCGGGCCGGTGACGTGCCACAGCACGACGGCCAGCATCGAGGCCGGAACGATACCACGGCCGATGCCCTCGGCGACGGCGGCGGTAAGCCGGCGGCGATAGCTCGGCTCCCTCTCCGCCGGGTCGCGGCCGAAGCGATTGAGCAAGAACCGCCGGATCGCCCAGCCGGCGAGGGCCGCCAGCAGGACTACGACGATGACGGTCAGATGGCGCCATCGCGCCTGCTCCGACTGCTCCGCCCACCACTCGAAGGGCGAATGAGCCAGGGCTTGCATGTGTGCCGCCAGATCGGGAATAGCAATTTCGATCGTCGCCGGCATGAAGGGCAGCGGATATTGATGGAACAGGCTCGAGACCAGTTCCTCCCTCAGCCGCGCCGACAAGGTTTCCTGCAATTCAGAGGTGCGGATCAGGGCCAGCTCGGCCCCGGCGACGCGTGCCCGATAGAAGGCGATTTCCTCCGCGTTCTGCTTTCGTTTGGCGGCTAGATCCGGCGGTTCCGGCTCGGCCCCTTCCGCTGGCGGCGGCCCCATCGCCCCGGCCAGGTGCTCGAGGGAATCGATCTTCTCCGAGGCTTGCTCACGAAAGCCGGCGGCGAGGATCCGTATCTCGGCCAGCCGCTCCAGCAACGGCTCGATCTGTTTCGCCGCCAGATCGGCCCTGGGGATGAGCGCGCGAATTTGTTCGAAGGTGCGACCCCAGTCCCGGGCCGAGCGTTCGAAGGTCGGCATCGGCTGGCCCTTCTGGGCCGTCGCCTCGCCCGGCCAGGCGTTGGCGAGCGCAAACAGGAACAAGAGCATGAGGCCACGAAGGGCCGCCACTGCTGGCGTCCGGGCGGGCATCGGCTTCGGGCCCCGAGAGTTCAATCCGCGCTCGCCTGGCACGGCGCGGCTTCAGCCAGCCGAGATTCGGCCATGTCGCGCAGCTTGCCGCGTTGAATCTTGATGCCGTTAGCGCTTTCGGTGGTCGGAAATTCCTCGACCGCGAAGACCCGAAGCGGCGCCTTGAACTTCGCCAGGCCCTGGACGCAATGCCCGATCAACCCCGCTTCGTCCAGCGGTTGGCCAGGCGCCAACGTGACGAAGCCGACCGGGCGGACGCCGTTCGCGGTCCGGGCGCCGACCACTTGCACGTCGGCCACCGAGGCATGCGCCAAGAGATGACTCTCGATCTCGGCCGGGCTGACCAGGAAGCCGCCGAGGCGCAGCACGTCGCCCATCCGCGCCAGGTAGACGAAATGGTTCTCGGCGTTGGTGTAACCGAGGTCGCCGGTGCGGACGAAGCCGTCCTCGCCGATCGCCTCGGCGGTAGCTTCCGGGTTCTCGAAATAGCCGCTCATCAGGCTCGGACCCGTTAGCTCCAACTCACCCTGTTCGCCGTGCCGCAAGAGCTTGCCGCTTTCCGGATCGCGAACCCGGACCCTGGCCTCGGCGGAGACCAGATAGCCGCCGCCGAGCCGGCGCTCGTCTATTCCGGCGTCCGGCGCCTGTCGGGCGAAAAGCGCCTGCACCTCGCTCATACCGTAGAGGCCGACCAGGGTCAGGCCGCGGGCATCGGCGCGTTCGATGATATCGGCGAGGTTGGCGTTGAAGTTGGCGTAGCCCATGTAGCGGATCGTCGGCAGAGCGACCTCATCCGGGCTCAGCCGCAGCAGCGCGTCGATGACGTCGTCGCTGCCGTTCATGTGCTGGATGCCGTAGCGCTGGATCAACTCCAGCGTCTCGCCGGCATCGAAGGCGCTGGTCAGCACCATCGGTACGCCGGCGGCGATCGCCGCGGTCGCCATGTTGAAGCCGTAGACGCCGCAGAAAGGCAGGAATTGCAGGATCGGTGCTGCAGCGTCGCGATAGCCGAAGGCCTCCGCGACGGTGCGGGCGTGCCGGGCGACGCCGGCATGGTTGTGCAGCACGAACTTGGGCCGGCTGGTGGTGCCGGAAGTGGTGAAGATGTTGACCCCGGCCTCGGGCTGGGCCGCATCGCGGCTCTCCTCCGGCCGCCGCATCAGCTCCGGGAAGTCGACCCGGCGGCAATGCGCCACCTGGCCCAGTGCCGGATGCTCGGCGCCGTCCTCGTCATAGAGGATCAGGGTCTCGAGCCCGGCGAGCAGGGTGGCGTCGACCTCGGCCAGGATTCCGAGGAAGTCGATGTCGCGAAAGCCGGGCCACATCGCCAGTACCCTGGCGCCGGAGCGGGCGACGATGTCGCCGACCTCGGCCGAGCGGAAGCGGGTGTTGACGGCGACGGCGATGGCGCCGAGGCGGGCACAGCCGAGCCAGAGCGCCAGATAAGCCGGCGCGTTCGGCAGCCAGAGCGCAACCCGGTCGCCGGCGCCGACGCCGAGTTCGGCCAGCGCCGTCGCCGCGCGCCGGCCGCTGGCGTCCAGTTCCTGGAAGCTGATAGCGCGGTTCTGGTAGATCACCGCCGGCGCGGCCGGGCGCATCGAGACTTGCTCGGCCAGCAGCGCCGTCACCGTGTCTCTTGTCGCCGCCCCGGTCATCGCCCCCGCATCCTACAGCATTGTCCGACGAAGCGTCATCGCCGGCGCGCCCGTGGCCCTCAAGCCTCGTCCATGAAGGCGAGCAGGAGCTGGTCGTCCTGGCCGAGCTCCGGCGCCGCCTCGGTCCGGCCCATGCGCACCCCGTCCAGGCTCAACGGCAGGCCAACCAGACGGGCGGAACTTCGGCTAGGCGCCTGCAACATCCCGGTCGCCAGCGTCTGGGTATGGGCCACGACTTCGTCGAGGCGATGCACCGGGGCGTTCGGCACGTCGGCCCGGTCCAGCACCTCGGTCCAGGCCTGCCGGCTCCGGCCCCGGGCGATGGCGGCGATCGCCTCGGCCAGTGCCGCCTCGTTTTCCATCCGCGCGCCAGCGCTGGCGAAGCGCGGGTCGTGGGGGAGATCCGGGCACCCCAGCGCCTCGGCCAGGCGGGCGAACTGGGCGTCGGTGACGGTGGTGATCACCAGCAGGCCGTCCTCGGCCTCGAAGGCGCGATTCGGGGCGACGAACGGGCCCTGCAGACCGGTGCGTTCGGGGATCGTGCCGTCCGCCTCGTAATTGGCGATGACGAGGCCCATATAGGCGAGCGTGGTTTCGAAGAGGGAGACGTCGACGACACCGCCCCGCTTCGTTTCGGTGCGCCCGAGAAGCGCCGAGACGACACCGAGAGCGGCCCAGAGCCCGGTCCCCATGTCGATGATCGAAACGCCGGCGCGCGCGGGTTCTTCCGTGGTGCCGGTCAGCGCGACGATGCCGCCAAAGGCTTGCATCAACGGGTCGTAGCCCGGCAGATGGCGCATCGGCCCCGCGCGGCCGTAGGCGCCGAGATTGCAATAGACCAGGTTCGGCTTTTGCTTCAGGAACGCGTCCGGCCCGAGACCGAGCCGATCCACCCCGCCCGGCCGCATGTTCTGCAGCACGACGTCGGCCCGGGCGAGGATCAGCTCGCGCACCGCCCGGACCTGGGCCGCATCCGAGAGATCGGCCCGAACCGAGGCCTTGCCGCCGTTCAAGGCCTGGAAGTTGGCCGGCATGCCGTCGATCCGGGCGCCACCCAAGTGGCGAAAGGGGTCGCCGCCCTTGGCATTCTCGATCTTGATCACTTCGGCACCGAGACCGGCCAGGATGGTGCCGGCAAAGGGCCCGGCGATGGTGGTGGCGATCTCGACGACGGTGATGCCGGCGAGCGGAGCTGCCTCGCTCATACGCGTTTCCTCGTACTATCCGAGCCCCGCCCCTAACCGAGGTCGGCGAGCACCTGGTCGGGATGGTCGGCCGGCGTCACCTTGGCGTAGACCTTGGCGACCCGGCCCTCGGTGTCGATCAGATAGCTGATCCTGGACGGCCGCTTCGCATCCGTCGATTCAGCCGCGCCATAAGCGACGCTGACGGCGAGATCCTGGTCCGACAACAGGTCGTAGGGAAAATCGAACTTTTCCTTGAAGGCCTTGTTGGCGGCCGGGGTATCGGCGCTGAGACCGATGATCACGGCGTTCTTGTCGTCGAAGTCTTGGATTCGATCACGGAACCCCTTGCCTTCGACGGTTCAGCCGGGTGTGTCGGCTTTCGGATACCACCAGAGGACGACATTCTTGCCGGCGAGCCCGGATAGGGCGACGGCGTCTCCGTCCTGGTTGGCGATGGAAAAATCGGGCGCTTGATCGCCCGGGTTCAACAACGGCATCTCGTCTTCCTCCCCTCGAGGGGCCCGACGACGAATGGGTCGAGCCCGTTTGACTTAGAGGCCAACTCGAAACTAGTTGAGTGATTTCAGTATGTTATGATTCTCTCCGTTGTGTCGAAGCAATGGAGGGGCACAACATGTGGACTGAAATCACTCGAAGCGATTATGTCCGTCGTGGCGGACGCTATGCAAGC
>PVBE010681029.1_pt1 | contig 18243 bp, 8 predicted proteins | sample 1631181 | NCBI WGS metagenome assembly PVBE01 (sample SAMN08397723, study PRJNA350692) | Marine metagenome, whole genome shotgun sequencing project. | isolation source: water | place: Pacific Ocean | collected 2012-04
CCCGGTATCGATGGCATCACCCTTCTCAAAGCTCTCCCTGGCAGCCCCCCTCCCGGGCGCGCCCGGGGAAAGTCATCGATGAAACGGGGCACGGAGCACCAGTTTCATAAGAGTGGAACTTCATCGACTGAGACCACCAATATCGCCATCAAACACCATAATTCTCCTTCTATTCGGTAAACGCCGGGATGATTCGCTCGGGGATTTCTCTGAGCATCGTCATGACGCCATGGGCAGTGGCGACCACGATCAAATCCTGGTTCGGAAAGATAAAGACGAACTGTCCCAGGGCCCCGCGGAGTTCGATGCTCGGATACTCCTTACCGTTGTGCCTCAACGTCCGATGCCAGCAGAAGTAGCCGTAGTAATTGGTTCCCCAACCCAATGAGATCGGGCTGACGGCGCGCTTCATAAAGGTCGCCGGAATCAGCTGCTCGCCTTTCCATTTGCCTTTATCGCGGATCAGCATGCCGAATTTCAGCATGTCGCGGGAGCGGAAGCTGGAACCGGCCGCCGATTTGGGCAGGCCGCTGGTATCGTCCTGCCAGGCATATTCGGTGATTCCCATTCTGCCCATCAGTTCCTTGCGGATAAAGTCCTCCGCCGAGCCGGGAACCAACACCTCGAGCACCTGCATGATCATAGCCGGGTCGGCCGCCTTGTATCCAAACTTCCTCGGCGCAGGCGGGATCGGATTGCTGTCCTCAAAATAGGCCTGGATCTGCTTCTGGCCTTCCAGGAGTTCGGGGTTGCCCTTGTACTTCATGATTTTTTCCCGGGTCAGCTTCACTCCGGAATGCATATTCAGGGCCTCAGCTAAAGTTACTTTGTCCGCCCCTTCAACCAGCTTGCTCTGATCAACCTCTTTGAGAAAACCGACGACCGGCTTGTTCAGGTCATCCATGGTAAGGTAGCCCAACTGCATGGCCCGCCCGAGGGCAAAAGCGGTATAGGACTTGGTAATGGACATTTGGAAGTGGGGCAGGTTCTGGCGCCCGCGTCTGTAGTAGGACTCGAAGATCAACTTGCCCTTGTGACTGATCAGCAGGCTGTCGGTCTTGTCTTTGCGCTTGGGGTCCGTGTTGCCGGCCACTTCGCGGGCAAACGCCAGGATCATCTCTTTGTCTCCACCATTGAGGCCCAGGACTCCGACCGGGATATCGTCATCCATACCTCTGGGCCGGGCACTGATGTAGGCCTCTTCCAGGTAAGGAATATTCTTCTCCCACTGCATCGACACATCTTGCGCGTTGAGGTCGGTAACCTCGGGCGCAGTGCCGTCATTTTGAGCCGACAGGGGACCGCTAAAGAGTATTGAGCAGCAGGCTGCCAGTTTCTGAACGTTTATTTTCATTGTTATTTATTTTGCCAGATAGATTGAAGTTCGTGGACCATGAGTTCGTCGATGATCATGCTCCGGGGGCCGTCGACGGACAGGGTCCGGCTCACGGGAACACAGTTGATCGTGGCGGCGGCGATGCCGTCGTTGACGAAGATCTCGAAGGAGGTGCGATCGAAGAGCACCCGAAACTTGACCCGGCCCTTCTCGTCCGGACTTGCGGGGACGAGCGATTCACCGACGATGCCCGCATTGTTGGTGATGCGAATCCTTTCGTCCGCCTGGGTGTACCGGACAGCGACGCCGCGAATGTTGAAGGTGACCTTGTCTGCCTCACCGGGCGAGAAGACACAGGTCATGTCCAGCAAATCCGGCGTGAGGCCGCCAAGATGACCCTTGTCGTTCGCGGTGGCCAGGGTGATCCCGCTCCACTTTTTGGTGTCTGTGTAGAGCGTCTCAATCTCCTTCACCGGATTCCGGAACAGGCGCATACCGTCCGGCGTTGAGCGCAGCGTCAGCTCGACGGGAAAGGTCATCTGCTGGAAGAACGGCAGGCCTTCGTGCGGTATGGGAGCCCGGGCACCCTTTTTACCGCTTTGAATAAAGCCCAACTGCACCACGCGCCCGTCCGGGCCGTTGCCGAAGGTCTGCCAGGCATAGCCCATGCTTCCGCGCGGGCGTCCGGAATCAAAGCCCTGAAGTCTTTCCCCCTCAGCCAGCCGCCATATCCCATTCTCAAGGGTGCCGGCTCCATATCTTGCGCCCCCATTGGTCATAACCCACATCATTTTTGACGGATTACCGTCCAGTGGGAGCTGAAACAAATCCGGGCACTCTCCGCCGATTCCCTCCACCTTGCCGATGTGCTTCCACTTGATCAGGTCGGTGGACTCAAACACCGCACTGACTCCCGCGGTCACATACATGATCCATTTATTGGTTGCAGGATCCAGAATCACCTTAGGGTCACGCTCACCTGTTGAAGATCCCTGGTTCGGGACGAGATTGCCCAATAGTTGAAAAGTCCGTCCCCTGTCCGTGCTGTAGGCACCGTCCTGATGGAATGCTTTCTGGGTATGGGTAAAGAAGGCCACAATCGTTTTCGTGTCCCCCTTTTGCTTCCCCAGGGTGTTCTTCGAGTCGATGATCGCCGTGCCGGACCAGATCTGCCCCTTGTGAGCACAGTGCCCCTTGTGCGGGACAATGGCATGCTCCAGTTGCGTCCAATGGATTAGATCTGTGCTGACGGCATGGCCCCAGTGTTTCTGACCTTTGTGCTGAAAATACAGATGCCATTCGCCATCATAGTAGATCAATCCGTTGGGATCATTGATACCTCCTTCACGCGAGGTGAAATGGAATTGCGGTCGATTGGGCTGATCGTAACTTGCGGTATACGTGTGAAAATCGAATCCTGCTTGATCGAACAGGGGGTCGGGCGCCGACTTCTCCGCCTCTTCAGCTGACGCCGGGAACAGGAGAAACAGGGCGGCGCATAAGGCACACGTTGCTTTACTCAGGTAATTGCTAGACTTCATATATCGATCTGTTTTCTATGTTGTTAGGCATTTTGCAACAGCTTGCGCCAAGCCAACTCTGCTACTTCTGAATTTTAGGGCGGAAATACGGAAAGATCTTAACGCGCTTTGCCCAGTTTTCCCATTCAGCCTCCAACTCCTTTGCCATCTCCGGTTTCCCGCTGATCAAATCAGACGTTTCGCAGCGATCGGAGTCTATATTGTATAATTCCCAGGTGCGTTTGTTATAACGGCCATTGCCGCGGACAAGCTTCCACGGCCCCTTGCGGATCGCGCTTGAACGAAAATGATCAAAGAACATGGTGCGCTCAGGGAGTTTATCCTCGCCGTCAAATACCGGCTTCATGCTCACGCCTTCTGATGGTGTGATGACATTGCCTTCAAATGTGTCGGGGTAATTTGCGCCCGAAACCGCACAGAGTGTCGGCATGAAATCCATTAAGTGCACCGGTGACCGCACCCATCGGTCGGGGTTCTTTATGCCCCCGGGCCAGTGGGCTATGAGGGGACTGCAGTTACCGCCCTCATGGTTGAAATGTTTATACATGCGCAGCGGAGTATTGCTCAGGCAGGACCAGGCGCTGCCGACAGACATCTCCTTGCCGCCCGGCAATCCCATTCCCTTCAGTTCCTCGCCCTTATGAAGAATATTGAGTCCTGCCCGGCTTCCGCCGTCAAAGCCAAAGGGCCCCCATTCATAACAGGCGCCATTGTCGCTGGTGAAAAGAATTAGGGTATTTTCAAACTGCCCGTTTTCCTTGAGCTGACTGATGATTCGGCCGATGCCCTGATCGACATGATCGATCATTGCCGCAAAGAGCGCCATACGATAGACGAGGTCCTCCTTGCGGTCTGCGTCCAGGGTATTCCATGCCGGGTTCTGCTTGCCCGACCAGCCATTGGCGATCTCGCCCATCTTGCCTTTCCCGTCTACCGGAACATCGGAGCGCTCGGCGAGCTTCCATGCATCGGTGAGGAGCCCGCTCTCTTTTTGACGTTCATACCGTTTCTTGCGAAGCACATCCCAGCCCTTGCGATAGCGCTCAAGATACTTGTCCCGTGTTTCTGCCGGAGCATGCAGAGGGAAATGGGGTGACGAGTGCGCAAGATATAAAAAGAACGGTTTCTTCTCTTCAGTCCCCTGCTTGATGAATTCAAGCGCATAGTCGGTAAAGACGTCTGTGGCGTAGAAGTTCTCCCGGGTATAAGACAATTCCGGTTTGCGGCCCGTGGGCAGTCTTCTGTAGGCATTCATCGCCCATTGGTTTTTGCTATGGAAGTCGGTGTAGCCGAAATACTCGTCAAAGCCACGGCGAACTGGGGACGCCGGCTCCGCCTTGCCAACGTGCCACTTCCCGACGCCGTAGGTGTTGTAACCTGCGGTTTTGAGAACCTCCGCCAGGGTCACGCATTGGTCGTTCAAGCGCCCCAGGTATGCAGGGCCGCGCGTGGCGGTCTGGTCGCCGCCGGTGAAGTCGGCGATGCCGGCCTGCTGCGAGTAGAGTCCGGTCAGGAGGGTGGCACGCGATGGGCAGCACCGGGCGGAATTGTAACTCTGCGTAAAACGCAAACCGCCGTCCGCCAGCCCATCGATATTGGGAGTCTCGACCTCACCGCCAAACGCGCCAACATCCGAGTAGCCCATATCATCGACAAGGATCACAATAATATTCGGCTTGTCAGTCGCGTTTGCGGACAAGGCGCACCATGCCATTAGCATCACTGCGACCAGTCTTCCCATTTTCTGTTGTTGGTTTTTCATTGAGTTAGAAATTGTCGGTTCGGAAAGGCAACGCCGGCAGACCTTCCCGGTTGTAGAGGTTGATCCCGGCTGGATTGCCCCGATAGCCGTAGCGAACTGCGACCGGAGTCTCGACCTGGGCGGAAGAGAGGATCACTGACTTTGCCTCCGGCCCGATCTTCACGTCGGCCCAATGCCAGGCCCGGTCCGCACCACAGATCGCAAAGCCCTTGAGTTCCGCTTCAACCTGCCCTGCGGGCTGGAGACCGTCTTTTGCCCCGGTCATCAGACCGCCGCCAGTGTGGTCAAACCAGGCGCGGGCATCGCGTCCCCTGATCTCCAGTTCCCGAAACTGCGGCCCGCTGTGCACCAGGTCGCTCCTGCCGTAATCCTTTGCCAGGGCCAGGAGCGCCAGGCGGGCGCCGACGTCCTGCCTGTTCTGCGCGGCGCGCTTGTCCTCGACCCCGATGTCAATGGTGGCGGCGATTCCGGTGTTGGCAATAGCCAGGCCCTTTTGCTGCTGCTCGCGGAGTTGCGCCGTTTTGTCGCCACCTTCGGGCTGGTCATCGCGCGGGCCTGAATTGGGAATCTGAGCAAAGTAAAACGAGAAATCCTGTTGCCAGAGTTTGCGCCAACTTTCGATGAGAGCTTTCTGCTTTTGGTAGAGTTCCTCCGGCCTGCGCGGGTTGTCGGCGTGGTCCCAGGTGACGCCCCGAATCGCATAAGGGATCAGGGGATTGATCATGCCGTTGAATGTCTTGGTAGGCACAATATTGGTAATCCAAAGCTCGGTCGGAATCTCCGGACGATCCGTGGGCGTCTGTCCGTTCGCGACTGCCTGTCGGGCCTTTGGCAGCCATTCGGCGAGCGCTTCCAGGTAGTTCTCCCACTTCTTCTTTCCCGTTTCTGTAGAGGGCCGCCCGTTGTAGATCTGGTCGACGGCCCATTTGAGCGACGGGGTATCGCGATAGCCTTCTCCGGGGATCCACGGATTGATTCCGGTCCCTCCCCAGCTGGCGCCGATCACGCCGATGGGCACACCAAGTTCCCCGTGAAGTTTTCTCGCAAAGAAGTATCCGGTGGCACTGAAGTTGGCGACGCTCGTGTTCGTACAGGGTTCCCACCGGGCGTTGGCGTCGTTCTCCGGCAGCGGGGACTGAACCCGATCGATCGCAGCCAGGCGGATGAGCGGGTAATCAGCATTCTTTAGTTCCTCCCGGGAGTTGATGCATTTCCGGACCGGAAAATTCATGTTTTCGGTGCCGGAACAAATCCATACTTCGCCGACCAGGACATTTTTCAGCTGAATATGATTCACCGAGAGAACCCGGCCCGTCGCCGAAGCTTTCAGAGGCTTCAGTTTCGTCATCCAGCTGCCGAATTCATCCACCGTCGCGATGGCTCTCTGCTCGTCGAATTCCACGGTTACCGTCTCGCCGGGGTTTCCCCAGCCCCAGACCGGCACCGGCATGTCCCGCTGGAGGACCATGTTGTCGGTAAAGAAACCGGGCAGCCTGACTGCGGCTCCGGCCAGGGAGGCCGAACAGGCGAGGATCAGAAAAACAGCGGCCCGGGCGTAGAATGTTTTTGCAAAGTTATTCATCGAATCTTGTCTTTGTTTGCTACCAGTCATCCGTGCGAAAGGGCGCGGCCGGGAGTCCTTCCTTGTTGTAGAGATTGCTGTGAAACGGGTTCCAGCGATAGGCGTAGCGGACTGCTGCCGGTTCGCTGACTTGAGCGGAGGTCACGATCAGCGACTTGCCGTCCGGGGTGATTTTCGCCTCTGCCCAGTGCCACTTTTTGTCACTACCGGCAACAGCGAAACCTTCGAGCTTTGTCTGCACTGCCTGCGCCGCTCCGGGCCCGTCTTTGTTCCCGGCCATCAGACCGCTGCCGGTGCAGGTAAAGTGGATATGCGCCTCATTGCCCTTGATCTCGATGCGTTCAAAAAGCGGCCCACTGTAGACGACCTCCTTACCATAGTCCTTCGCCAGGGCCCAGAGAGCCAGCCGCAATCCGACATCCTGCTTGTTCTTTGGATGGATGTCGGTCGGGTTGCCGATGTCGTAGGTCACGGCCAGGCCGGTGTTTGATAACTCCAGGCAGCGGCGCTGCGCTTCGCGAATCCTGGCATAGCCATCGCCTCCTTCGGGTTTCTGATTGTAGGGGTGAAGGTTCGCCAGCTGCACGGTATAGAAAGAGAAATCCCTGCCCGGCATCGTTCGGGCGGATGCAGGCGGCTGGTTCCAGCGTGCCCTCCATCCTTCAATCAGGCCCTGCTTCAGATAAAAATAATGCGGGCCATGCCCCCAGCTGGATTCGCCCTGGTACCAGATGGTTCCGCGGATGGCATAGGGGATCAGCGGGTTGATGACTGCATTGTAGATCTTGGTCAGTCCATGGTGTGTGGCGGGCAGTCTGCCGGGCCGGGCTGGAATATTGACCGGCAGTTTCCCCCGGGCAACCTGCCTGCCTGCTCCCGGCAACCACTGTTCGATCCCGTCCAGGTAGCGCTCCCATTTCTCTTTTCCCGCGGGTGACGCGGGCAGTCCAAACTCGAGCTCTTCCAGTTGCTTGTTCAGTTCAGGGATCATGCGGTATCCCGCTTCGGGAATCCACGGCTCCACACCGGTCCCGCCCCAGCTGGCATCAATCAGACCGATGGGAATCTTCAGTTCTTTATACAACTTCCTGGCGAAGTAATATCCCACGGCGGTGTATTTTCCTGCTGTCCCGGGGGAACAGACCGACCATTCGCCGTCGGCATCGGTGTTCGGCAGGTAGGCGGCGGTTCGATTCATATTCAGTTGCCTGATTCCCGGGTAGTCGGCAGCGGCGATTTCCTGCTCAGCGTTGAGAGCCTTGTCGACCCGGAACTGCATGTTGGACTGCCCGGAGCAGATCCAGACCTCACCAACGACCACGTCCTCGATCCGTGTCTCACCGGCGGTCAGCAGGCGCCCTTCGGCACTGGCCTTCAGCGGATTCAGTTTCACCATCCATGTGCCGTCATCACCCGTCCGGGTTTCATGCTCCTGCCCGGCAAAGGATACCTTCACCATCTCACCGGGATCGGCCCGGCCCCATACCGGAACCGGCATGTCGCGTTGCAGAACCATATGGTGATTGAAAAAGCCGGGCACCCGCACCTCCGCCAGTGCGGCGGTGGGTAACCATAGCAGGATCGGGAAAACCCACTGCGTTTTGTGATGCAAAAATCGAATCATTGTTTTCGTCTTTTTACTGCCAAATGGATTTCATGGGATAGGCGGTCAGTTCATCAACGACCACTCCGCTGTCGGCGGGGGCATCAAGTTTAATGGAGATCGCGCCGGGCTTGGTGCCGGACATCGCCTTTCGGGTTTGCAGGCGGTAGGAATAGCCGTCCGCCATGAATATCTCGACGGTCGCCCGGTCCACGAGAATGCGCATGTTGAGCCGCCCGTCTTTTAAAGGTGCGGCGATCTTACCGAAGCGCTCTGTCGCGAAATTGTAGACGAGTGACACCTTGCCGATTGTGATCGTCGCGGTTTTCGGAGCGCCCTTCTTCCGCAGCGCCACGGTAATGTCGTAGAGTTCGCCGGACAGCGCCTTGCTAAAGCTCCGGTTGCCGTCGGTCAGCTCAATGTCTTTCTCCCGGAACTCGGCGGATTTACGCAGCGACTCCACTTCTTTGACCGGGTTGGCGAAGAGGTGAAGGCTGCCGTCTTTCACAGTTCGCAGGGTCAGGTCCATGGGAATCGTAAATCCCTGGTTGAAAGGCATGCCTTCCGTGGCCAGGCCCGCCCAGCCGATATACACCGCGCGCCCGCCGGGTGAATTGCTAAAACACTGCCCCGCGTAACAACTGCGCGGAATCATCGTGACCTTTTTCTCTTCGTGCTCCGGGACGAAGGTCTTGCCGTCGAAAGAACCGATAAAGTATTCGCTGCTCGCCTCCATCAGCACCCAGCGCTTGTTGGATTCATCCCCATCGACCGGCAACTCCATGAACTCCGGGCATTCGTGCACGTCGGTGAAATTCTGCTTCAGGGTCCAGTTCTGAAGATCCTTGCTGGTGAAAATCGGGAAGTGGCGGCCATGCTCCTTGTTCTCGAGGCAACTGACTGCGACCCAATCGCCGGTCGGTTTGTGAAACACGAACTTGGCATCGCGCCCCGTGATGCCGAGCGGATACTTCTGCATCCAGCGCTGGAAGTTGATCCCATCGTGAGAGTAGAAAGCCGATATCCCCGCGTTCATGTCGGAGTTGAAGAGCAGCAGCGTCTTTTGATCGCCGACATTGAGACCAGTCGCATTGTTGTGATCAACGTTCCCGCTGCCCGAGAAACAGGCGCCAGTGGCCATCGACGGGTGGCGCTGCTCCAGCGGGACCCCTTTGCCGCCGCCGGATCGCAGGGCACGCTTATGCTCCGTCCAGTTCACCAGGTCAGGACTGGAGGCATGCCCCCAATACATGTTGCCCCACCCGGTGCCCAGCGGGTTGCATTGCCAGAACAGGTGATAGCGCCCGTTAAAATACACCATGCCGTTGGGGTCGTTGTTCCAGCCGTTCAGCTGGGAGAAATGAAACTGGGGACGGTATTTTTCGCCGTATTTCGGCAGCAGGCAGCGTGGCTCCGCCGCGCATTCGATCATTTCCCGAACCGAGCCTCCGATCTCCTCCTCCAGCTTGATCGTGGCGGTCTTGCCGATCTGGTCACCCATGTCCAGGTAACCCCACCAGGCGATCTCGTCTTCGCTCATGGCCAGGCAGGCGGTGAGGTCATGAACCACTATGCCGGCCACGGTAATGACCATGCGCCGGCTCGTGCCGGATTTCGCCACCGGGAACAGGAGCAGCTTGTCGGTAATTTTCATGTCCCGGGTCACCGGCTCAAAGCCGACCTTGGTGTCGCTCTGGCGAATCTGGTCGACCAGGATCAGCCCCCAGTAGCCCGGGTTTTTGTCGTAGATCTCGATGCGGGCTTTCTTGCCCCGGAACGCTTTGACCGGGATGCTGGTCTCGTTCAGGTGAAATCCTTTGACCGCTGCGATACAGGCAACCTGTTCTCCTTCCACCAGAACCTTTACCCCGGCGCTGTGTGTGCTTGGAGAGCCCCCCAGCAGCAGGTTGATGTAGTCGCGCTGGATGGTAAATTCAGGGCTGGTCAGCTTTCCCATCGGCTTGAGGCTGTGCCCCCGGTAGGAACTGGCGAACCCGTCGCCCATAAATCCGGTCACCTGGTAAGCCGTGCCTGCGTTCATGGATGCCGGGCCCTTACGGAACGCATCCCCCTCAATGGTCCAGCCGTCATACCGATCGTCTTCAAAATCAGCGATCAGAAGATCCCCTGCCGCCATGACAAGGTTTCCCAACCCCATCGCTGCGAATGCTATTAGCAACAGTATTTTCATCGGTAATTCGTTGTTCTCTTTACCACTCCATCGACTCTTCACCGATCCCTGCATCGATGAACTGGCTGCCGGCCCGCTTCTCGACATCCGGCTGCCGGGTATTCAGTGACTTCCTGTTGTCCACGTGAATGGCCAGGGTGTTCGTGCCGGGCTTAAGCGCTCTTGCGGCATGCGCCGGAAGCGGAATGTCCTGGTAGCTGCGGTTGTTTCCTTTCTTAACGGATAAGGCTTCGATGCCATTGAGATAAACGGTGGCGTTATCATCATAGGCGATGCGGAGAACCGGGCGTTTCAGTGAACCTTCCGGAAGTTCAAAAGTTCGGACGACCCACAGATCCAGCGATTTCCATTCCGTCCCTATTTTAATCGATCCATTTCGGTGGAACTTGTGACCGAAAACACCTTTGCCCTTTTTCCATGCGGAGAGATCGGCTCCGGGTTGATTCCAGCCCTCGGCGGGTTGCTTATCGGTATACCGCCATTCCTGCGGTGTCTCCTGCGAAGTCGGCACCAGCATCTCGATAGTCGGTTGCTTTGGGAACTTACGTTGGGCAGCAGCTCTGGCAAAGAGTTCGACGTCGGCCTTGATGACTTTGCGGTCGTAGCTCATCAGGCCGTTGACCTCGGTCTCCACATCGGTGAGCTGGGTGTAGATCGCGGCAGACGTGCCATCCATCCTGTCGTGCTCGTCAACCTTGCGCCAGGCATTCAGGTATAGGTTCTCGAAGTCGCGCTGATCAGTGCAGGTGCCGTAGACGGAGGATTCGGTCTGTCCCTTGACCCACTGGTTGTCCGCAGCGACCAGCCCGAAGCCGCCAAATTCTCCCAGGGTTCCGATGCGTTTTTCTTCTGGTGCAACCGGGACCGTTCCCTTGTATTTGTGACGGTCGATCACATCGCCGCAATCCTTCGGCAGAAACCAGCCACTGCCGCTGTTGATCAAGCGGGTCGGGTCTTCCTTGCGCGCCATTTCGGTGAGGCGTGGAGTGTCGTATTGCCCCCAGGCTTCGTTGAAGATCACCCACATGATGACGGAGGGATGGTTGTAGTGCTCCCGGATCATTTCCCGCATCTCCAGCTCGAACTGGCCGGCGAGTTCCTTCGAGCGGGGCACGCCATCCTGAAATCCCCTGGCATCTTTTCCGGCACTTCCATTGGGCATGTCCTGCCAAACCAGCAGTCCCAGTTTGTCGCACCAGTAGAACCAGCGAGCCGGTTCGATTTTTACATGCTTGCGGGTGGTGTTGAACCCGAACTTCTTGGTCATCTCGAGGTCGAACTTCAGCGCTTCATCGGTGGGTGCGGTGTAGATCCCATCCGGCCAGTAGCCCTGGTCGAGCGGGCCGGCCATGAAGATGGGCTTGTTGTTGAGTAGGGGGCGCAGGTGACCTTTCTCGTCCTTACCCATACTGATCTTCCGCATGCCGAAGTAGCTCGACACACGGTCCTCACCCAGTTCGATTTCGAGGTCGTAGAGGAATGGGGATTCCGGCGACCAGAGCTTCGCGTCGGGGACCTCGAGGACGATGGGCTCGCCGGCCTCGCCGCTGGCACTCGAGATGGTCTTTCCCCCATCCTTGACTGAGACCTGAGCGGTGCCGCTGGAGGCCTTCACGGTTACAGCGACCGTGCCTTTGTCGATATCCGGGGTGATTTTCAGCGACCCGATGTGGGAGGCGGGAACCTTTTCCAGCCAGACCGTCTGCCAGATGCCCGAGGTGGCGGTGTAGAAAATGAAGCGTGGATTGTCGAAAGCGCCCACTTTTTGTTTCCCTTTCGGGCCGCTTTGGTCATCCGTAACCGAGACGACGAGGGTGTTTTCGCCGGGTTTGAGGGCATCGGTGATGTCGAAGGAAAAAGCATCGTAACCTCCCACCTGCGTTCCGACCTCTTGGCCGTTCACCAGGACGGCCGTCTCGTAATCTACTGCACCGAAGTTCAGTCGGAGGCGCTCCCCGGATGTCAGCGGCGGCGCAGTGAAGCTGCGCGAATACCAAAGCCGGTCGTCGCGGGTGAACTTGCGCTTCACGCCGGACAATGCCGACTCGATGCAAAACGGAACGAGGATTTGACCTTCGAACTCGATGGGTTGAGACGCGTCCTTCGGGGTTACCGAGTAATCCCACAGCCCGTTCAAGTTGACCCAGTTCGAGCGCACCAGTTGCGGCCGCGGGTATTCGGGCAGGACATTGTCCGGATCAACATCATCCGCCCATTGGGTCATGATGCGGTCGGACACGGGCTTCCAATCACAAAAGGCCTGTGGTGCGGTCAGGATCATTCCCATCAGTAAGGTGAGGGCAAAGGTAGAAGTCTTTCTTGAGTGCATGGTCATATCTTGCGCAGGGGCATCTGGGTTTTCTAGACGGGACAGGAGAAGGTGGAGGGGACGGAAACCCCGATCATTTCTGATTGGGAGGGGATCCGGGCGTTTCGTCCGAATCGCCGAGATCTACCCGCGTGTAGGGACTGGAGAGATAGGTGGCGTAGGCCTTCCCGGCGTGACGGACCGTCTTGCGGTGGTTGGTGAAAAAGTCGATGTGGGAAGCGTCGGGAGCGAGCTTGATGCTCGCCTTCCAGATGCCGCGCTCGGGATCGCGGATCATCTCTGCGGTGTTGGCGTCGGAGATCATCTCGCTGAGGTAGCGAGGGCTGCCGTCGGGCGCACGATCATACATCCACCAGATGCGGCCGCTTTCCTCGCCGGACTTCGCCGGGAATCGCACCGTGACCTTGAGGCTCCCATCCTTGATACCGTGTTTGACGGCCGGCGCGGTCAGCGGGGTGCCCTTGACCTTGCCGGGGAAGAAATGCCGCAGGAGAAATGCGGGCAGGTTCGCCTGATCCCGTTCCAACTTGGGGTGTCCTCTTTTCCCGTGCCCGGTGTTGGCGCCGAGATAAACCGGAATGTCGGGATGATGCGCTCCGCCCCACGCCAGATCGTAGGCGACCATGTCGTGAGTGCCCGGATGAAACAGCATAGCGACTTTCCGTGCCCGAAGCGCCTCCAGATTGCGAGAGATGAAGACCTCGTCGGCGAGGTCGTTCGCGAACTTCCGCAGGTCGTCCCAGCTGTGGCCCGCATCGAGAGCAGCCTGGTTAAAATTGGGGCCAAAGTGTCCACCCGAGAAGCCGCGCTGTCTTCCGCCGTTTTCGAGATGCTTCTTCCGCGCGACAGCATCGCAGAGACGAAGCGGCGAATCCCAGATCGGCGATACCGTGGCATGGACCGCGGTCATGCGCTCGTCGTGGAGAATCGCCATTGAGGGGGAGGCACCATTCTTTGATCCGCCGGTGGCGGCTACTTTGCCTTTTTCAAAGTGATCTGTCTCGACGTGGGCGGTGGTGATCGCCCGCATCAGGGTCGCGGGCCAGGCCCAATACTGGATCTTGTGACGAGGATCGAGTGTTTTGGCAAAGCGCCGCTCGGCCGCCCGCGCCAGCTCCCGCTCCCCGTAGCTCCCCGGTTCTTGGACGACCGTCATGACCAGCCCGATTCCACCCTTGAGGAGTTCGGTCGCCAGCGGGTTTGGCCTTGAATCCTGAGCCAACCGGGCTGGTGTATTTCCGCCGGTGAGATGAAAGCCCTTTGCCTTCCGGTCCGCAGGCACGACCATGCGGACCGGCACGCGGTAATCCTGACCGGCCCACAATTCGCCGACATTGATGGTGACGAGCTTCTGTCGGGTCGCGATCCGCCCCTCGACCCGGTGCCAATCTTGCAGCACCTCGATCTCCAGCGTGCTCGGATCGCGAATGGCTTCCATGTCGAAGATTTCTCCGGCGGATGATGTGCCGATGCATGAGAAGAAGAGTGTTATGAGGAGGGCGTATGATTTCATGCAATTGAACTGGTGAAGATGAGTGGGCTTAGTTCGACTGAAGAGTCGGTTTCTTTTTTGCGGAGGCAGGCTTTACAGCTGCCGATTTCGTTTCTTCCAAATACTCGACGAGGGATGGGATCCCCTTAGAGTCGGCAAGCAAAGGTTTCGGATTCTCGACAAAGGCCGCCGGGCGGATGTTGGCTTCCATTTCCTGCACGTGTGCATCGAGGTCAGCCTTCAGTCTTTCGACGATGTCAGGATGTTTATCGGCGATGTTGTTCTTTTCGCCGAGATCCGCTTCGAGATCGTAGAGTTCGATAAATTGGTCGCGTTTGACCTGGTAACGCACCAGTTTCCACTTCCCTTCGCGGATGCCTTCGGTCTCGTAATAGAGCATTTTGTGAGGCGACTTCGCACCCGGTTTTCCAAGCAGGATGCCACTGATGTCGTGACCGTCGATGATGCGGTCGTCAGGGACGGATTGCCCGGCGAGTTCGGCGATGGTCGGCAAGAGGTCGATGGTGGCCCCGATCTCGGAGCTGACCGAGCCCGCCGGGATCTGGCCGGGCCAACGCGCCAGCGTCGCAACGCGCATGTGCCCCTCGTACTTCGAGCCGAATTTGTGACCCCGCAGGGGGCCGCTTGAGGTCTTGCCAGCCCCGCCGTTGTCGTTGGTGAAAAACACAAGAGTGTTCTTGTCGATTCCCAGTTGCTTCAAAGCATCGAGAATCCGGCCGGCGCTCGCGTCGATTTCCCCCACGAGCGCCCGCATCACATCACCACCTGCGGCTTCGAGCCGTTCCGGGGTGACCACGAAGGGAGCGTGGACCGCTGAATGCGGAACGTAGGCAAAGAACGGACGATTCTTGTTTCCGGCGATGAAGCGAACGGCCGCATCCGTGATGGCATCGGTGATGCGTTGCTGGCTTTCAGCGTCGGGAATGTGGGCGACGGCCTTGTCCTGCACCATCCAGGGAAGCGGCGGATAGTTGCGCGTCGGCTTCCCCTTCACCCACATATCGTTGGAATAGGGAATGCCTGCGTAGACGTCGAATCCCTGAGCGAGGGGCATGAACTCCGGCTGGTCGCCGAGGTGCCACTTGCCGAAGCAACCGGTCGCGTAGCCACCTTGTTTCAAGATCTCGGCGATCGTGATCTCGGAGGGATTTAGCCCGCGTTCGTCGGCGGGGAACACCACGCTTCTCTCCATCCCGATGCGGTTGGCGTAGCATCCGGTCAGCAGAGCGGAGCGCGAAGGGGTGCAGGCGGTGGAGCTGACGTAGAAGTCGGTCAGCTTCATCCCTTCGGCGGCCATTCGGTCCAGATTTGGCGTGGGGTGCTCGGAGCCGAACGGGCCAATGTCGCCATAACCCATGTCGTCGATGAAGATGAGCACAATGTTGGGTTTCCCGCCAGCCGGCCTGGGGTTCTGCACGGGCTCGAACATTTCTTTCGGAATGGTAGCGGCGGCCGACTTCGCATTCGGCTTTGCGGAAGTGGTCGGCGGTGCAGGCGCGACTCCATTTCCCCAGGCAGACTTAAGTTCGTTGACGACCAGCGAGTCGATCTGCAGGTCGTCGTTTCCTTTCAGGCGAATCTGGCGATTGCCGGGCTCGGGGACGACGACGAAGCTGGCGGCGGCCTGACCATCGTTGACGAACAACTCCAGTGAAGCGCGATCGACGAGGACACGAAGGGTCACTTTGCCATCGCCGTCCGGTGCCGGGATCGCACGGAGTCCGGTGTCGCGGTAGGGACCTTTCTTCTTCCAGGCAGCTTTCTCGCCCTCGGCCCGGGTCACGTTCGTGAATTGAAACTCCTGCTTCTCATGATGGTAACGAATCGGAAGCCCCCGAACGTTCAGAGTGAAATCGCCTTCGGGCACGAACCTCAACCTAAGATCGATCAACTCCGGGGCCAGATCGGACAGTTTCTCATTGGCCTCATCAGCTTTCAGATCAGCCAATTCAGTGGTGCTGTGATAGAGCGCTTCGATCTCCTTCACCGGATTGCGAAACATGCGAATGCCGTCCGGCGTCGTTCGCAACGTGATCTCGATCGGGATCGACATCTGCTGGGTGAACGGCATCCCGGCTTCGAGAAAAGGGCGATAGCCCGGTTGCTTACTGCGCAGCCAGCCGACATGAACGACGCGGCCATCGGGTCCCTGGTTGAAGGCCTGGGCAGCATACCAGGCATCGCCGTAATCGAACCGGAGGCGCTTGTCGTCCTGGTCCTTGTCGCCGAAGCCGGTCCAGGTCTTGCCATCGAAGTTGCCCACCTCGTAATGCGAGCCGGCATCGGCGATGACCCACTTGCGATTGTTCGGATCGCCATCGACGGCGACTTGATACATATCGATGCATTCGGCGGCCTTGTTCGGGATGTCGCCGATGATTTCCCAATTCAGCAGGTCGGTGGATTTCCAGAGTCGAACCAGCCGATCCGGGCCTCCGATCATCATGATAGTGACGTAGAAACCGCCGGGCTCGTAATAGAAAATGCGGGGATCGCGCTGTCCCTTGGAGAACCCCTCCTGATGCGGAATGACCGGCTTGCCGTCGTTGATTTTCGTCCAGGTCCGCCCCTTGTCGGTGCTGTAGGCTCCGCCCTGGAAGAATTTCTGATGAGTCGCCGAGTAGAGAGCGAACAGGGTTTTGGTATCGCCTGTTTGTTTGCCCAGGGCATTGAGTTCATCAACCACCGCTGATCCTGACCAGATCGCGTGGACACCATCCGAGCCATCTATTTTTTCGTAAGGGTTGATAGCGTGCGGCAGTTGCTGCCAATGCATTAAATCTTTACTAACTGCATTGCCCCAGGACTTGGATCCGCTGATATTCCCTTTGGCAAAATGCTGGAAAAGCATGTGCCACTCACCATCGTAGTAGACCATTCCATTAGGGTCGTTGAGCCATCCCATCCGCGAGGTGAAGTGGAACTGGGGTCGCAGCGCCTGGTCATAACCCACCTGGTCGTAGAGCGGGAAGGTCGACCATTCGTCCTTGAGCTCCACTCCGGGCTTGGGCGGCGGGACGAAACCGGCCGGGTTCGTTGTAGTTGCTGAACTCGCAAGGGAAGCCGCGGCCACCCCGCGGTCGGCCTGCACAATGTGATCGACCAGGGTATGCCCCCAGCCACCCTTGTGCTGGTCGAAGATCCGAATCCTCGCCTCCTTGCCGACGAACCCGGAAACTTCCCACGACTTCCACTCGAGGACTTCCACGCGCTGCTTGTTCTTGCGAGAGTTTCCGCTCGCCGTGCGAACGGCCGTTCCATCGATCAGAAGCTCCATCCCCACCTTGCCGGGGTGATTGCCACCGCCAATGAGAAACTTGATGTGCTCCCGATCGATCTTGAACGGTGGCGATGTCAGCGTGCCCACAGCCTTGTCGCCTCCCAGGTAGCTGTTGATATATCCCTTTCCTAGAAAACCATTGATGCGATTTTTGCGTTCTCCTGCGTCGAAAGCCGTCCCGTTGTTTTTCCAGTCATCAGTGCCGTTTTCAAAGTTGGCGATGAACGTTTCTCCCCGTGCCGCATGGGCATCACGAACAGATTCTGTTGGCTTCTTTGGCTTCAGCTCTTGGGCCGTTGTCTTACTCTCCTTCGGCAAATGAAGGCGATGCTCGGCAAGCACCTCCGCATACTCAGGTCCACCGGCGAGGTTGGTATGTTCCCACGGATCATCGTCGTGGTCGTAGAGTTCCTCCGTGCCGTCGCGATAACGGATGTAGCGCCAGCGGTCAGTGCGAACGGCGTGGTTGCCGGGCCCCTGAGTCATAATCGCCGGGCGATCCCAGCTGGTCCCGGGATCCTTCAGGAGAGGGACCAGGCTGACGCCATCCAGTCCGTCTTTCGTTGGCAGTCCGGCCAGCTCAACCAAGGTCGGATAGATGTCCAGCAGACTGACCGGGCGGTCAATGACCGTTCCCGCTTTCGTGACTCCCGGGGCGACGATGATGAAAGGAACCCGGTTCGCCTTTTCCCAGAGAGTGAATTTCACGCAGGCATTCTTGTCGCCGAGGTGGTAGCCGTGGTCGGACCAGAGCACGACGATGGTGTTCCCGGAGCGGCCGGTGGCGTCGAGTTCGTCAATGAGGCGGCCAACCATCTCGTCGCTGTAGTCGGAGGCCGCCTGGTAGCATTGCACCATCTTCTTCAGGCTGCCGGGCCGGTCTTCCGGTGGTTTGATCGTGTTGTCGAAAATGAACGACTCGGTGCGCGACATCTTCACGCCGAGCGGCGGAACATCATCGAGGTCTCCCTCCGGTTGCGGCGGAAGTTCCACCGCGTCAAAGGGATATCGCTCGAACGATTCCGGCGGTGCCCAGAACGGGAGGTGCGGGCGAAAGATCCCGGCAGCGAGAAACAGCGGCTTGTCGCGCTTCGCCGTTCGCATCA